>Ga0136616_10000494_pt1 | contig 18738 bp, 30 predicted proteins | sample AntDrymUQ2992106_2_FD_106648 | JGI IMG/M metagenome (GOLD analysis project Ga0136616, IMG submission 106648) | Polar desert sand microbial communities from Dry Valleys, Antarctica - metaG UQ299 (21.06) | ecosystem: Environmental > Terrestrial > Soil > Desert | place: Antarctica: Dry Valley...
CTCGGCGAGGGACATCCGCTGCTCGGACGCCGGATGCCCGATCTGGACCTCGTGACCGCCGACGGCCCGCTCCGAGTCTTCGAGCTGCTGCACGACGCCAAGCCGGTGCTGCTCAACCTCGGTCAGCCCGGCGGCTTCGACATCACTCCATGGGCTGACCGGGTCCAGCTGATCGACGCGAGCTACAAGGGGGAGTGGGAGCTCCCGGTACTCGGCGTGGTCACCGCTCCCACTGCCGTGTTGATCCGGCCCGACGGCTACGTCGCCTGGGTCGGAGACGGAACCGACGTGGGGTTCACCGACGCGCTGGCCACCTGGTTCGGACCGCCCACAGCGGCGCAGCACATTGCAGCTGTCCACCCGCGCGGTCACCAAGCCGCGCCACCTTCCACGCTCGCGCCAGCCCAGATGCGGGTTGTCGACCAGCGAACTGCGACGCACCCGCTCATCGAAGGCCTGGGCTGGCTGGCCGCCCGTAGAGGGAACGGTCAGCGGCGACGTCCCCGGCAGTCTGACCGATGCGCTCGAGCTCCGTAGGACGATCCCGCTGCGGACGCCTCGCGAAATCCTATGGCTGCGGCTAGGTCAGGAGTTTGCCGGGGTCGCGACCGGCGAGGGCGAGCAGCGCATCGAGCGGGGCTGGTTTGGTGCCGGTGTCAATGACCGGCCCGTACAGTCCCTCGCGGCTGTCGAGCATGTCGGGCGTGGACATCGCGGCGGCGAAGCCGGTGCAGATCGCCACATCGTGGTCGGTCGCGGTGAAGTGCTGGCCGGTGGCGTACGCAAGGTCCCAGCCGTGCAGGACGAGTTCATCGAGCACGACGGCCGCAAGCTCGGTCGACGGCATGGTGAAACCGCCAGCCTCGGCCTCGCCTCGCCACGCCGACGGCTCCCGCCAGGCCGCGACGAGCGTGTCGAGGTCGCGGCTAAGCTGCTCGCGCCAGTCGTCGGGCAAGTTCGCGCCGCCGGGCGGCGGTCCGCCCGCGCGCTCATGGCGCGCGGTGTGTGAACGCCTTGGTCAGCCCGCACACATGGGCGGCGAGGTCACGGACGGTCCAGTCAGCACACGGCGTCGGCGCGTCGAGCTGGTCGTCACGCACGCCCACCGCGACCCGCCGCATCTCGGCCGCGGCGTCCGCGAGGTCGAAGCCGACCTCGGCCGCGCCAAGCTCGTCCTACGATATGCCGTCGTCCAGGTACGTGACCAGTCGCTCGATGAGCTCGACCGGACGGCTCTTCGCCGCCAGATGCCCCCCGGGCATCACATCGGCCTCGACGCCGAGCCGGTCATGCGCGACCCGCACCTGGAAGTCGACCGGGAACAGGCGGTCGTCAGCGCCGACCAGGACGTGGATCGGAACATCAGGCCACGCCTCGAAGGCGCACGGCTGCCCGAACGGTGTGTCGGCCGGTTCGCGATCACCCTCGGCCATTTCGGCCTTCACGTCGTCGGGGACGTCGTGCAAGAAGATGGTCTCGAGGTCGAACTCGTTCGACCGTCCGGCCGCTTCATTGGCCGCCCGGCGAGCCTCGCCCGAGCCGGTGACCTCGAACCACTCCCCGGGCGACTCGCCCGGAATCGGGATCATCGCGTTGAGTAGCACAATGCGGGCGAGGGCGTCGCGCTTGCTGATCATCGGCACGGTGAAGGCGCCCATCGACTGCGCGACGAGCACGACGTCGCGATGCTCGCCGATCGCCTTGTCGGTTATGGCCGCGTATTCGCGCAGGCCCAGCGCCGGGTCGTCGCCCTGGATATCCACCGGGATCGCGGTGTGCCCGCGCGCCTCGAGCTCAGCCGCGGCCTCGCGCCAGTACACCTCGCCGGCCCCGCCGGCACCGGGGATCAGAACGAACGTCGCACCCATCATCTGCTCCTCATATCGACATGCGTGTAGTCATGCAGACTGGCCGCCAGGCCAAAACTCATCGCTGACACGCCCCGGTCCCTTTCGTCGACAGGGCTTCGTAAGACGAACCTTCAACGGCACGGGGCAGGGCGGTCGCGAGCACCACCTGCGCCCTCCAGAGAGGCGGGTCATCCCCGCAGCCTCGTCGTGGGGCAGCGGGAGTCGCCGAGGCGCTATCCTAGCGCTAGGATAGACCGGTGGAGCTCACGACATCGGAGTTGACCATCCTCGGTCTCCTCATCGAGCGCCCGCAGCATGGCTACGACCTGGAACAGGTGATCCAACGCCGCGGTATCCGGGAGTGGACCGACATCGGGTTCTCATCGATCTACTACCTACTCACGAAGTTGGAGACGCGCCGCCTGATCCACGCGCCCGAACAAGGGGCAGGTGCCAAGTCCCGCCGCATCTTCCATGCCACCTCCGAGGGTCGCGCCACCGCCGGCCGGGCCGCGCTGGCACTTATCGCGGAGCCCAAAGCGGTCCAGCATCCGATCCTCGCCGGGCTCGCCAATTTGCCCCTTGTCTACGAGGAAGAGTACGCAGCAGCGATCCGCTCCCGCCTTGCACACATTGACGCGCGACTGGAAGCAATCAGAAGCGCCCAGCAGGCGCAGGAACCGCTCCCGTTACCTGCACGCGAGGTCTTCTCCTACTCACTGAGTCTCCTGGAAGCAGAACGCTCATGGCTCGCCACGCGAATCCAGAAGGTGCCCGATGACGGACAAGACTGACTTCAAGAAGGACATCGACGCCTACCACGCGACGCTACGCGAGTTCCGTATCGTAGACGTCCCCAATCTGCAGTACTCATGATCGACGGGCACGGAGACCCCAACACCTCTCCCTCCTTCACTCACGCGGTCGAAGCGCTCTACCCGGTGGCTTACAAGCTGAAGTTCGCCAGCAAGAGAGAGCTCGGACGCGACTACGTCGTCATGCCGCTCGAGGGGTTGTGGTGGGCCAAGGACATGGACGCCTTCACCACCTCGCGAGACAAGTCTCACTGGGACTGGACACTCATGATCATGGTGCCGGACTGGATCGACCAGGACCTCTTCGACACAGCCGTCCAGCAGGCCGGGGCGAAGAACCGCCCAGACCGGCTGGACGAGGTCCGCCTGGAACCCCTCTCCGAAGGTCTTTGCGTACAGACGTTGTACATCGGGTCTTACGACGACGAGGCCGATCTGCTGGCGCGGATGCACCACGAGTTCATACCGACACATGGCCTGAAGATGGTCGGCAAGCACCACCAGATTTACCTCAGCGATGCGCGCAAGGTCGCACCCGACAGACTCCGGACCATCCTGCGCCAGCCAGTCCGTGCTTGACCGGCCCCATGAGGGTTGACCGAACAGCGAACGGCCAGCGGACGCTGCTGGGCGACCTCGGCGAGGAGCAGAGCGGTCGCCGAAAGGGGATCCCCAACCGAGACGGTCCGGGCATTGACCGGCTCCGAGCTCCGTGACCTTCGCGCGCTGTTGCAGCACGCGATGGAGGATGACCCGCCGCGGTAGCGCTTCCAGACTCTCGCCCAGCAAGCAAGACACGCTGTCGCATACGCCGAGCAGCGTCGAACGGCACGCGCATGCGACGGGCAGGAGCGATCCAGGTACTCAAGGGCGATGCCCACGATGGACACGGACCGAGAGGCCCCGACCCTAAGCAGCCCCTGTTCCGGCGTCTATGAGTTCCGCGTCCAGCGGATGCGCCCACCTGGCTTGTAGAAGGCCAGCCAGGTGGCCAGCCCGATCGTGATCAGGTGAAACACTGCCATCGCGACGAGGTTGTTCTGGACCGCTGACAGCTCGGCCGTCCTGACGGAGTCAGCCTGCGCGATCGCCGTGGAGATCCAGCCGGGAGAGAGCAGGACAGTGACGAGGATCGTCGCGATCGTCAGGACGAACTTCGCCAGCACCCAGTAGTGGCGGGCGAGCCCCCATGGTGTCCCGAGCGCGAGCGCCAGACCGCTCCCGAGCGTGGCAAGCGCGGCGGGCCTAGCCAGGGTATCGATCAGCAGCTCGTGGAAGCGGTACGCCGCCCGCACGAGCAGCGGATCGTCCAGGGCCAATGCCGCTACCGAGAGGACGAAGATGGTCGCCGCGACACCGAACCATCCCACCGCAGCCAAGACGTGGAGCAGTACGAGCGCCTTGCGCCACCGGGGCGAGAGCCTGATCCGGGGCGTTCGCCGTTGCGGACGGCCGCTACTCGGCGCCTGGGCGTCCAATCGGCCGTTGGACCCAGTGTGCTGCGGCGCCACGCTCACCGCGCCGACTTGCCGCTCAGGCCGTTGCACGGCCGCGCTCGTTTCGAACTGAGGTCGCGACCCCGGCGATAGTGGCCACGCTCACCGCGAGGAGTTGGATCCACAAGCCAACCGCGCCGCCCAGCGGGTCCGGGTCGAACAGGCGAGGCGCCTGGCCGGCCGCGAACAGCCCGATCACCTGTGACAATGCCGCGACCGCGCCGATGATGGGTGCCCACCGCCACGGCATGAACCAAACCAGACCGGCCGCTACGAGCAGGATGATGAGGCCCGGCGGGACTGTCGGGAAGTCGACCCCCGACAGGACCTGGATCACGATACCGACGGCTCCAGCCAGTAGGGCTATCACCGTCAGCGTGACCAGGGGCGCTGTCGCGCGTGTGTTCATGGCTATCTCCTTCTGGTGTGTGGTGATCGGGTATTAGGTGGATCGGCTAGGTCGAGGACGGCACGGGCCAGTCGCTCGACGAGGGCTGCGACCTCATCACCGCGGCGGTGGTCGCCGGCGAGGGCGTCGTAGGTCTCGAAGCTGGTCAGGGTGGTCAGTACGTCGACCGCGGACTCCGGGTCGAGGCCGCCGGGTCTGACTGAACTGGTCAGGCGTCGGACCACGGCGCGCGCGCCGCGGCGGCGGCGTTCATCGCGGCCGGCGATCGCCTTCTCCAGCTCCGGGTCCAGCGCGGCCAGCGCGCGGAGCCGGCGGATCAGCAGCCGGTCGGACTCCCAGAAGCGAATGAACGCTGTGATGAACCGCGACACCGCCATCCGGGGATCCGGCTCGTCGAACACGGTAGTCAGCTCGGTGAGCCCGCCCGCCCTGGCGAGGTCGTCGCTCAACGCTTCGAGCAGCCCCGCCTTGGACCCGAACTGGTTGTACACGGTCACCCGCGCGACGTCGGCCGCCCGTGCCACGCCAGGAACCGAGAACTCCGTGTACCGGTCGCTGCCGGTCAACACGGCCCGTGCGGCCGCGAGGATCCGCGCACGCGTCTGCTCGACTGCGGCCTGTCGCTTGCCCATCTGGTACTCCCGCGGGCTCACGCCGCATACCATTCAGATTGCACAGACAGACTGTACATCTAAATACACGGGGTCGCGACGTTGATATCAGACCGCTTGGCCGGCGGCGGGTGGTCAGCGCGCGAGGGCTGCTGGTCGCTCAGGTCGCGGCTTCCGCGCGTTTCGACCATGCCCGCCGCGCAGATGTCGGACATGGCCAGGGTCGGCGAGGCGTTCACGATGTGAAACAGGGTGAGTTCCGCGCAGCCGGGGGAACGGATCGATCACTGGCCGCAGGTGACCCATCCCATCCGTCCGTCACCGAACGCGCACGAGAAGCCGACGGCGCGTCTAGGACCAGCCTGGCGGGTCAACGACCCGAGCCGCGCGCCGACTGGCCGCGCAGACCCGGTGACCGGGCGGCCTCACCGCAAGGACCCAAGGATCGTCTGCGGGACGTTGTCCGGGGCGCGGCGGCCGTCGAGCAGGGCAGCACCGTCACCGTCCTTCGCAGAGCGCGGGCTGGTGCCCGGTCTGGGCGCTCCTATTACCGTCTGAGGGTCATGACCGCTCATGACGATCCTCATGGCGCGGCCGCCACTGCCGCGTCCTCGCCCGAGCATCTGGTCGATGCCTACGTCGCCGCGATGGCCGCAAGGGACGTGGACGCCCTCGAGGCGCTGTACGAGCCGTCCGCCGTGCTCGTCCCGGTGCCCGGATCACCGGCGACCGGACCGGCCAGGACAGCTGCCAGCGCGTACCTCATGCACCTGGGGCCGCCGCTGAAGGCCCGCCTGCGGCGCGTCTACCGGGCGGCGACGTCGCGCTGCTCGTCGTGGACTGGTCCATGACGGGGACCGGGTCCGACGGATCGGACGTCGACTTGGGCGGCACGGCCACTGACGTCGTCCGGCGCGGCACCCAGGGGCTGTGGCGCTACGTGATCGACAACCCGTCGGGCACGTCGTGAGCCTGGCCCGTTCCCAGTCGGCGATCCGCTTCTGGCAATTGACGCCGTGATCCTCTCGGATGCCGACGCGGCACCTCGGTGCGCCGCAAGACGTTCCCATTTCGGTGACTACGCCGTGATCCGCGTGATCGAGCAGCTCACAGGGGGTGGGTAGTGGTGACCCGGGGAGATGAACGAGGACGTCCACGCAGTGGTGAAGTGGACCGGCATCGACTCGGAAGTCATGGTCGTGAGTCGGATCGTAGGTCGGCCCGATCATGCGGGTGCGTAGCGGAAGGTGGAGCCAGTCGGTGACCGACCGTGGAACGTTGCCCGGCTGGTCAAGTTCCAGGAGAGCAGCGTCGTGTCGGACTCCAGTCAGGGCGTGCTCGGTGTAGTCGCTCGGCGGGGGTGGGATGCGGAATGGGGCGGAGCCTGACCCGAGGGTCAGGGCAGCGACGGCGTACCTGTGTCCCAGCTCGGCGCGAAGGATGCCGCCGGCGTTGCGATGGGTCTGGTCCGGCGGCACCGTGCGTGGGTCACCGGCGATCACGTGCGCCGTGCCGCCCCAGTGCACGATGCGTTGTCCGCGCTCGGTGCGCCAGAGCAGTTCACGCCGGGCCAGGTCCTCCTCCATCTCGACGAGGCTGCCTGGTGGTGATGCTGGCGGCTCGAGGTCGTGCACGATCGAAACCGCATCGTCGGGATGCCGTTGACACCATGACCGCAACCAGCGGATCACGGCGAGCGCCTCGTGCATTCGGAGGAAGCTCTGGCTTGTGGCCAGCAGCGCGGCGGGATCACCCTCGCCGGTGCGGACGAACCTGTCGAGTGCGGGAGCGGTCTCGTCCGTCCCCTCGATGAACAGTGCGCGGAAACCGGCCTGCTCGACCAGTGCGCGTAGCAGGACGTGCGTCGCGAGGACGAGCTCCCTCGCTGAGCGAACCGACGAGGCCAAGCCCGCCACGTCGGCCTGGGCCAGCGCCTCGGGCACTGCAACTGGTGGGCCAGCGGGGTCCAGGGGCAGCGGTCGGGCATGTGTGGCCAGCCAGCTGCTGAGCCCGTGAGCGTTCATGCGAGCGCCGACCGGATCGGAGTGTTCTGCCCAGCGGCCAACCACCACCGGCCATCTCTCTCGATCAGGATGTACAGCGCCATCTCTGAGAAGCCGTCATCGTCCAGGGCCTGTCGCCGGATGTGCGCGACCGCGACCCCGGGCGCCGGCGAGCGCACCGCGACGACTTCGAACCGGGACGGCGGCGCCGCCCCGGCGCTGAGCTGCCGATGGATCGCCAGCAACTCATCGGCGCCGGCCACGATCTGGCCATACGGGCTGCCCCACAGCACGTCGGCCGCGAACGAGCGGTCATAGGCCTCGGCGTCTCCGGTGTCGAGCCCGTTCTGCAGTTCCGCAGCGAACCGGGCGGCCGCAGCCTGTGCCGCGGCTTGCGCCACCGGGTCACCCAGGACGGGTCGTGCCTGATCGTGAGTCACGTCCTCACCGTCCGAAAGGCCGGTCACGGCGTGCGCTCCGGAGCGTTTCCGCCCACCAGGCCAGTTCCTCCAAGGCCGCGCCGACAGCGTCGCGTATCCCTTGGTCGGGTGCGTACCGGTCACGGTCGAGGTCGTTCCACGGAGCCGACAGCCCGACGACCCGGCGCGTGGTCACCACGTTGAGCTCGGCGAACACCCTACGTAGGTGCTCGGTGGCGAGCAGGCCGCCCTGCACCCCGTAGGACAGGAAGGTCGCGGCCTTGAACATCCACTCCGTGTAGTGCCAGTCGATCGCTCGCTTCAGGCTGGCGGGATAGCTGTGGTTGTACTCCGGGGTGACCACGACGAATCCGTCCGCCGCCGCGAGCCGGTCCGCGATGCTTGAGCGCCGCCCGCCTCCAGGTTGGAGTAGCCCGTCGTCCGGCAGCTCGCACTCGGCCAGGTCGATCAGGTCCACCTCGGCCATCTGCATCGGCACCGCTTCGGTGGCCCAGTCCGCGATCAGTCGGCTCATCCGTTCCTTGCGTACGCTCGCGGCGATCACGGCGTACCGCAACGGGCTTGGTCGCGCCTCGGGGCTCGTGTCCGGGTGGTTCTCAACTGTTGCTGTTGTCATGCCACCCCACGCTGGGGTTGAAGATATGTTGAAGTCAACCGGTGCGTGTGCCACATTGGGAGCCATGACTGCTACCGCGGAAACAGCCGTGCCCGCGACGCCTCAGCGGGCCGTCCTCACCGTGCGCGACGTCGCGACCGAGAGCGGAGTCGCGCCGTCGGCGGTGCGGTTCTATGAGAAGCACGGCGTGATCACCGCCGGCCGCACCACTAGCAACCAGCGCCGCTTCGACGACTCCGCGGCCTGCCGGATCAAGGTCGCCAAGCTCGCCCAGCGTGTCGGGCTGACCGTGCGGGAGATCGCCGAGTTGTTCTTTGGGCTGCCCGCCGACCCAGAGGCGGAGGACTGGGGTCGCATCGCCGCCCAGCTCGTCACTGAGGCCGAGCAGCGTGTCACTGACCTCAAAGCCCAGCTCGACTCGTTGGGGTCCGGCGCCAAGCTCTGCGATATAGACGCCGCGCTCAACTCCTGAGATCCTGTGGTCTACGGGCAGCCGAGCCGGGTGCGCCCCGCACCCACCACCTCGACATCCGCCCGCACATTCCGGCAGACGGTCGCTGACCCGCTGGCGGAACTCAGTGGTGAACACGGTCTGAACTGAGACCTACGCAGCCGCCCGGCTGCCCCGGTAGACGATCTGCTACCGGGATGTCGCGGCTCTCTGGCCGAGGTAGCGCACCGCGCACCGATTCCGGCACACCATCGGCACCCAACTCGCCGAAGGCGGCGCCCGCATTCAAACAATCATGGCCGTGCTTGGCCATCGCACCCCGAACATGTCGATCATCTACTCGACGCTCTCCGATCCGACAGTCAAGCGCCAGTATCAAGATGCTCTCGACCGCCACCTCGGCCCGGATGTCACCCTCGCCGGCCCGGCCGCCGACGCTCTGCGCGAGCACCGGCTCGACCCCGAAGCCGTGTCCTGGCTACAGACCAACTTCCTCAAGACCGAACTCGAACTCGGCCACTGCCTCCGAACACCAGCAGAGGGTCCGTGCGAGTGTGACCTCATGCTCACCTGCTCGAAGTTCCTCACCACCAGCAACTACGCACCCCGGCTGCGCGCACGCCTCGAGATCGAGCAGCAGCTCATCGACGACGCCACCGCCCGCGGCTGGACACGCGAGATCGAGCGACACGAAGCAACCAAACGACGCCTGGAGCAGCTCCTCCACGACCTCGCCTGACGCTTACTGCCTGTGTCGGAATGCCCGCGATTGCCGGAGCCAGTCCGTGAGCACGGACATGCCGATGCGAGTGCGGGGGGCGCTTGAGGGGTCGCAGCGGCGATGAGTTTCGCCATTGTGTCCAGTCTGTCTTCCCATCCACCCGATCTCCCGACTCTCGAGGAGCCCAACATGACCGCTGTCTACACCTGGGACGTCTTCTCCACCCTCGACGGGTACGGCTCCTTCGTCGAGGGCGCCGACTGGGGCGGCTACTGGAGCAAGCAGGGCCCCGAGCTGCTCGACCACCGCGCCGCCCTATTCGACACCGAGCAGCGCATGGTGTACGGGGCCACCACCTTCCGAGAGATGGCTCAAACCATGTCCTCGGGCATTGATCCCAACGCGCTCGACGAGTGGAACGTCAGGACCACGAGCATGCCGGCGACGGTGGTGTCCTCCACGTTGGTGGACACCCTCGGCTGGCCGGACGCGACCATCGTGAGCGGTGACGCCGTGGATATCGTTGCCCGGCTCAAGGAGGAGTCGGACGTGCCGCTTCGCTCGCAGGCCAGCCTGTCGCTGAACTGGGCACTGTTGGCCGCCGGCCTGGTCGACCGCCTGCAGGTGACGATCTTCCCCGTCATCTCGGGACGGACCGGGACCAGCCCGATCCTCGGGGGCGCGGGCGACTTCGACCTCGAACTGCTCGAGAGCCGCACGCTCGACGGTCGCACCCAGGAGCTTGTCTACCGCCCCACCCTCCGGTGACGGCGTCCTCCCGCTGCGTCCTGTAGATGCACCTGGTCGTCGAGGCCGACGACTACGAGGACGCGGTGCGGTCGTCCCGCAACGTCCAAGGCGCCGTCGAGAAACTGCAACTCCAAGAGGGCGGCGGTGAGCGAGTCCGACTCTCGATGTCGGGCGAGCGCTAATAGATGTCCGCTCATGCCGCAAATGACGTGCGCTGCGTCTGCCGCATTCCGCGCGCAAACCCTGGCCTGGTGCACTCTGACCGTGACCGGCCGCAGCTCCACCATCGGAAATGGCTCCGTCCGCCCTGTCATGCGGCTTGACAGACCAGGACTGTCCACATAATCGAAGCCGATCTCATCCGACTGCGGACGCGCGAGGGTATGAAGGTCGCAAGGCCAAGGGCCGCCTGCGCGGCAAGCAGCCCAAGCTCAACCCGCGGCAAGAAGCGCACCTTGTCGCTCTGCACCGAGCTGGCGACCACAGCAGCGCCGAGCTCGCTGAACTGTTCGGCGTGGGATGCTCGACGGTCTATCGAGCGCTCGAACGCGACACGAGGAGAACCGGAGCCGAGACAACACCGGCTGCGGCGACGTCGCACCGCTGACGGTCCAGCGTTCCCCTCGCCGTTCGGCTTGTGACGTCGCGCCGGTCGCGCCGTCGCAAGTCGGGGCTTGCCGCGTCGTCATTCACCGGCACGCTGAGCCGCGAGGAAGCGCCGGCCGGGAGCGGGGTCGACTGCCAAGCGCTCGGCATAGCGTTCGTGGACTTCCTCCCAGGGCGCGTGTGCCTCCTCTTCGGAGAGGTACCCGCCGGCGAGGTGAGGCTCGAGCCGCGAGAGGTAGGTCTCCCAACCGGCTGCGGTTTGCGCTGCGAGCGCGCGGTCGTCGAAGACGTGGGTGAAGACCAGCAGACAGCCCTCTTCCTGGGCGGCCAGGTCGAAGCTGTATCGCTCGCCGGCGAAGGTCCAGGCGAGGCGGCGCGGTGCATCGACCTCGGTCACCTCGCCAGTCGCGCCGTAAGCCTCGAAGGTCTCACCCGTCGCCGGTGTCCAGTCGGCGGCGGCGGGAAAGCAGCGCTCAAGCTCTGCGGGCTCGCTGACGGCGCGCCACACTCGCTCGACAGAGTGCGCGAGCCGGCGCTCGAAGCGCAAAGCCGGACGACCGTCGATCGTCTCCAGGGTTCCGTCGGTCATGGGTTCTCCTCCAGGTGTCGTTCGAGGGCGTCCAGGCGCTCTGACCAGAGCGCGCGGTAGCGCGCAAGCCACGCGTCGACCTCAGCGAGCGGCTCGGGACGCAGCTCATACACGCGCCGTTTGCCATCCGCGCGCACCGCGACCAGCCCGGCCTCACGCAAGACCTTGAGATGCTTGGACACGCCGGGCTGGCTGAGCTCAAGGCGCTTCACCAGCTCTCCGGCGGGCCGCTCGCCATCACGCAGCAGGTCGAGGATCTGTCTGCGGTGCGGCTCGGCCAGGGCGGCGTACGCGCTCATGCTCTCATATTACCAACCGGCGATATGAGCGCGGGCCGAGGTCTCGCAGGCCGATCGCCGACCGGTCAGCGATCCTTGACGGCGGCCGACGAGTGCCGGGGGTGGTCTACAGCGCAGCGGCCATCAGAGCTGTACTCCCTCCCGCACCTCAACGATGGTGATGGCGTTGCCGTCAGGGTCGGTCACGGAGGCGAACAGCACCTTGTCGGAGGTGGAGTCGTCCAGCTCCACCAGAGGGCCGCCTCGCGTAGCCAAATCGTCCAAAGTTCGACGGGCATCGGGCACCCAGAGGGTCACGAGGGAGCCACCGGCTCGGGCTGGTCCTCCACGAGCTGCTCGACACCTCCGGGGGTGTGCCACTCCGACAGCGACGGCATCGGCTCGGCGTCGACCGAACGGCCGAACAACACCTCGTACCAACGCTTCGCTCGCTGGAGGTCCGACACCGCGACTCCGGACAGCACCTTGCTGATCTTCACAGTGAACACCCTCCACCTGCTCCGTTGATCTGCTCGACCCTAGGTAGACCTCGACGGCGCCTGGGACTCACCGGTCGACCCGTCGACCGATGAGGTTTCCTCTCCTGACACGCCAGACCGCCGGCAGATCAGGACGCGCGGTTGATGAGGGTGGCGAGTCCGTCGAGGACGCGTTGCAGGCCGAAGCGGTAGGCGTGGTCGGGGTCGTGGGCGCTGCCGGATTCAACGCCGGCTGCGGTGCCGACGCGAGTGGCGAGGGGGTAGGTGCGCTCGTCGAGCATCCGGTCCAGCAAGGGGGCGGCGCCCGCCCACCACTGCGCGTCGTTCATTGTGCTCTCCCGCTGGGCGGCACGGGCGTCGCTGGCGGCGCGCGCGCAGGCTTGCGCGAAGGTCAGCAGGTAGGTGAGGCAGTCATCCATCTCGACGTCGGCCAGGCCGAGCCCGTCGAGCGCGGACAGCTCGTGCTCGTACTTCGCGATCAGGCCGGGGCCTAGCGGGGGCCTGAGAGTGGAGACGCGGGCCGCCCAAGGGTGAGCCCGGAACAGCGCGCGGTTCTCTTCTGCGACGGCGGTGAGCCGCTGCCGCCACGGCTGCCCGGTGGTGTCCGTGCGGGCCATCTGCCCGTAGGCAGCGTCCAGCATCAGGTCCAGCAGCTCAGCCTTGCCTGGGACGTATGTGTAGAGGGTCATAGGCGCTACACCTAGGGCTTGGGCCACGCGGCGCATGGTCACAGCCTCCAGCCCCTCGCGGTCGGCCACATCAGTAGCGGCGGAGACGACCGCGTCGAGGTCCAGTCCCCGCTGCGGACCGCGACGCGGCACAGCCGATGGGTCGCGCCAGAGCAACGCCAGGGTGCGGGCCGGATCACCGGCGCTGCTCCGCTGGATGGACACGGGAACATTCTCTCCTGCAAGACGTTGTACGACGTACGCCGTACATAGTACGGCGCAGCTTACCGTCCGGCCGGCGCCCCGTCACATCAAGGAGCACCCGTGAAGATCGCCTCGTCCGCTGTCTCACTGAACGTCGACGACGTCGCTGCCTCCAGCGCCTTCCTCATCAAGCACTTCGGCTTCCGCGAGGAGATGGCAGCCGAAGGCTTCGCCTCCCTCGCCCGAGACGACGCCGGCATGAACGTTGTTTTCCTGCGCCGCGGCCTCGAGACGCTCCCGGCTGACCAGCGCGATGACCACGCCTGCGGGCTCATCCTCGCCTTCGTCGTCGAGCACCTCGAAGGAGAACTCGCCCGGCTGCAGGCCGAGGGCGTGACCATCACCATGCCCCTCACTGACGAGGAGTGGGGGGAGCGCGCCTTCCAGGTCCGCGACCCCAACGGCGTCATCGTCCAGCTTGTCGACTGGAACGCGCTCACGAACACCTGATCCAGACGCTGGTGCGGTGGCCCTGCCGCCGCACCAGCATCCCGCAGCGCGATCCCCGTACGGGACGCCACCCGTGCCCTCTACGACGACAACCAGGCCTCCGTTTAACTTGCCTGTTACGTAACCTGTGTGTTACACACCTACCTGTGGATGCTCTCGCCGCCATCGTGGACCCGACCCGGCGCCGGATCCTGGAGCTGTTGCGGGACGGCGAGGTCGCCGCCGGCGACCTCTCGGGCGAGTTCTCCATCAGCCGGCCGGCCGTGAGCCGGCACCTGCGCGTGCTGCGCGAGGCCGGGCTCGTGCACTCGCGCGTGGACGGACAGCGGCGCGTCTACGCGCTCGACGCCCGGCCGCTCGCCGAGCTCGACGCCTGGCTCGAGCCCTACCGGCGCTTCTGGGCGCAGCGCCTGGACGCCCTCGACAGCGAGCTCCGGCGAGGACGTCGGACGAGGAGGACCACATGACCGTGACCACGCCGCTGGGCCAGGTGCTGCGCGACGATGAGGGGATGCGGTTGGAGTTCGTCCGCACCTACGACGACCCCGTGGAGGGCGTCTGGTCAGCGCTCACCGAGCCCGACCGCGTCGCCCGCTGGATCGGCGCCGTGTCGGGTGACCCCGCCACCGGGACCGTCGAGCTGGTGATGACCGAGGACGAGGGCTCGACCCCCGAGACCGTCACGATCCTGGAGTGCGAGCCGCCGACCCGGCTCGTCGTGGACCTCCCGAGCCCCGACGGCACCTGGCGCCTCTCGGTCGCGCTCCAGGCCCAGGGCGCGGGGACAACGCTCGTCTTCACCCAGCGTCTCGCCGAGCCGTACGACGCGAGCAGCGTCGGCCCTGGCTGGCACTACTACCTCGACCGGCTCGGCGCCGTGGTCGCCGGCCTCGCCGTGCCCGACAGCTGGGACGACTACTACCCGTCCCTGAAGGACGCCTACGCCTGCCCCGCTGAGCGGGGAGAAGCACAGGGAGGTGCAGTCGACAGGCGGCGCTGACGGCCCAACGACGAAGGAGGACAGCATGAGCGCCGAGGAGCCGGTGGAGTTCGCGGGCGGCCGCAACATCGCCATGAAGGTGCCGCCGCACCTGTGGGACGAGACGGTGCGATTCTACCGCGACGTCGTCGAACTACGCGAGATTGACAACCCTTTCGAGTCGGGACCAGCGTCGGTCGGCTTTGAGTTCGGGGCCAACCGGCTGTGGATCGACCGCGTGGTCGGGGTGAGTCAGGCGGAGTTGTGGCTGCAGCTGACGACCCAGGACACCGCAGCTGCCGCGCAGCACCTGGCGGCCGCGGGAGTCGCGCGGTGCGACGAGGTCGAGCCACTGCCGGAGAGCGCGTCCGCGTTCTGGATCAGCAGCCCCGCCTCGATCGTGCACCTCGTCTCCCACCCCGACGACGAGTAAGCACGGCGGGCCGGGGTGAGAGAACGGCCGGAAACGGCCAGGAGTTGATCTCCGCTCACGGAACAGCTGTAGCGGATCGCTCCTCGGGGCGAGATGATCGGTTCGCCTCCTGTGTCCAACGAGCCGAAGGGGAGAACACATGCTGCTGGGGATCAACAAGGTCCGGGTCGGAGTCGTGGACCAGGAGCACGCCAAACAGTTCTGGGTCGACACGATCGGCTGCGAGGTGGCCCAGGACGAGAGCTACGGCGACGAACGCTGGCTCGAGGTGCGGTTGCCCGACGGTGTCGTACTTGGTCCTCGAGCGGCACGACGGACCTGACGAGAGTGCTTCCCCGGGTCAGCCCAACACCCCGGTCTTCTTTGGCTGTGACGACGTCGACGCGACGTGGCAGGACCTGGTTGGGTGTGGCGTGAGCTTCGTTCAGGAGCCGGTCGACATGCCCTTCGGTCGCTGGGCATTGTTCGAGGATGGCCAGGGCAACAGGTTCCCGCTGACCCCGACGTAGAGCCTCGCCCTCCGAAGCTTCGCCGCCAGCCGGGACACCAGGGTGGAAGGTGACGGACCCGCCCATGCTTCGCTGCAACGTCCACGGGCGTGCCGTACTGAACGTCGAGATCACCGCAAGGGGATCGGCTTGCGGCACTCAGGAGTCGATGCTGCCGGCGGTCTCCGGTCCGGGTCTGTCGGCTCGCGGCGCGGGCGTGTCGGTGGGCATAAGCGCGCCAACGGCGACGGCTCCGAGGCCGAGGGCCCCGGTGGCGACGAGGAAGGCGTCGGTGAATCCGTCCAGCGAGGCCTCGGCGCTGGCGGCGGCGGCGGTGCCGGCGATCGTGCTCAGGGCGGCGACGGCGACCGCGGCGCCGACCTGGGTGGCGACGTCGATGGCGGCCGAGGCGACGCCGCTGTCGGCGGGCTTCACGCCGGCGGTGGCGCCTACCAGGGAGGAGCCGACGATGCTTCCCATCCCGAGGCCGTTTGCGAACAAGGCGGGCAGTATCGCCGCGGTGTAGGAGGACGAAGGCTCGAGCTGGGTGAGCCAGAGCGTCCCGGCTGCGATGAGCGCCAGCCCGGCTACGAGCAGCGGCCTGACGCCGACGCGGGGCACCAGCTTGGCGTTGACCAGGATCGTGGTCGCAACGACCGTCAAACTTTGCGGCAGGAACGCCAGCCCCGTCTCGATCGGGCTGAAGTCCAGTACGCGCTGGAGGTAGAAGCTCAGGAAGAACAGGACGGCGACGACCGGGCCGAAGGTCACCGCGATCGCGAGCAAGGAGCCGCCGCGCGTGCGATCGGCCACCAGCTGGAGCGGCAGCAGCGGGCTGGGTGCACGCGACTCGATCCAGACGAACGCGACCAACAGCAGGCCGGCGGCCGCGAGCGCGACGATCGTCACCGGATCGCCCCAAGAGCTTCGCTCGGCGCTCGAGAATCCGTAGATGAGCGCGAACAGGCCGCCGATCGAGGTCACGGCGCCCGCGAGGTCCAGCGACGACCGCAGGGTCTGCGCCTGGGCTGTGAGCAGGCGCAGCGCGGCAAGCGCTGCCGGCAGGGCGAAGGGGATGTTCACATACAGCACCCAGCGCCAGGAGAGAGCGTCGGTGAGCACGCCGCCGAGCACGAGGCCGACCGCCGCTCCGCCACCGGCGACCGCGCCGAAGGCGCCGAGGGCCTTGCCGCGCTCACCGGGGTCCTCGAACGTGGTCACCAGGACCGAGAGCGCTGCTGGCGCGAGCAGGGCGGCGAATGCGCCCTGGACGGCGCGCGCGCAGACGAGCATCCCGAACGACTGCGCGGCGCCACCGGCCGCCGAGGCGACGGCCAAGCCGAGGAACCCGACGACGAGCGCCTGCTTGCGGCCGAAGCGGTCGGCCAGGCGCCCGCCGAGCAACAGCAGCGAGCCGAAGGCGAGCGCGTAGGCGGTCACGATCCACTGGCGCAGGTCGTCAGAGAAGCCGAGCTCTGCCTGCGCGGAAGGCAGCGCAACGGTCACGATCGTGACGTCAAGCACGATCATCAGCTGGGCGACGCACACCGTCGCGAGGATCAGCCAGCGCCTGTCGTGATGCGGGTTGCTCACGGTCATACTCGACGCGCTCCTTTCCAGCGTTCTGTATGAGCGACGAGATCGGCGAGCTGTTGATCGGCGAATCGCGGCACGATGTCTGTCTCAGCCACCGGCGAGCCTCGTCTGGACAGCAAGCCGGTTGCCGTCGGGATCATCCAATCGGGCCACCCGCGCCCACGGCATGTCCTGGATCCCGTCGCCCACGAGCTCCAGGCCACGCTCGCGAAGCTCCGTGACGTCGGCCTCGATGTCATCGGTCTGGAACACCAAGTTCTCGATCGCGCCCGGCTCGATGCGCTCCAGCCAGGTGGCGAGCACAATCGAAGTCTCCGCACCCTTCGGTCCCACCTGAAGCCAGCGCCGGTCGGGGCCCATCGGCTCGTCCGCGAGTACCTCGAAGCCGAGCATGTCGACGTAGAAGCTCTTCGCGCGGTCCTGGTCGGAGACCGGGACGAAGACCAGTTGGAGGAACTGCATCGCCATCACTCCTTTGCACGCCGCCGAGCGGCGGCCTGAGATTCGGGTTCGTGCAGCACAGCGTCATCAGCATACAAGAACATCAGCTCTGCTGACGAGCAGCGTACTGTAGCATTTGCCAGGATGAGCACAGCCGACGATCAGCCCGGCGCTGCCGCATCCGAACAGAGCGCGACAGACCCCATCCCTCTGCCCGCAGGCGCCCGCGAGTCGCTCGGCCTTCTGCTCATTCAGCTGAAGGGCGGGCTCGGCTCGTGGGCAGCGCCCGCGTTCGCGCGGCTCGGACTGCGCCACCCCAGGGAGGCGATGCTGCTCACCGTCCTCGCCGCCGACACGCAATGGCGCTCCCAGCAGGAGCTGGGCAAACGCGTGCGCATGGACCGCACGACGATGGTCGCCACCGTCGACGCGCTCGAGCAGCGCGGCGCAGTCGAGCGCGTGCGAAACCCCATCGACCGCCGCGCCTACCTCGTCCAGCTCACCGACGAAGGGCGGCGTCTCGCCGCCGAGGCAGAGCGCGTCTCGCGCGAGCTCGAGGACGCCTTCCTCGAACCGCTCGCTCCAGCCGAGCGCGAGCAACTGATGCGTCTGCTGGCCCGCCTCGCCGACAAGCACGGCTCGCTGCCCACCGGCCTAACGCCCTCGTAAGCCAAGCGAGGCCGTCGTCTCGCGGTCACTTCACATCTCGAGGACCCTCACCCAACGACCCACGCAACTCGGACCGCTTGAGTCAAGCGTGCGTTACGGCTCCCGTATGCCGAACCTCTACCGGCGCGTTCTGAGCGGCTGCCACCCCGACGCCTTCGCCGTCCCGCAGGGGATGGTCGTGCGGGAATGGCAGCGGGGACGGGCGATCTATCTGGTGCGGGTGAGGAGTTCCCGGCTTTCGCGCAGGACCACGTCCTGGTAGGCGCTGTCACGAGCCTGCTGCGAGGGCGTGATCTCGCGCAGGCGGTAGTCGACGTAGGTACCTGAGGCCACCGGGGGTGGTTCGTCGCACAGCAGTGATGCGAAGGCGCGACCGGAGGCGGCCGAGGACGACGCGAAGGGCAGGACACGCAGCCCCTTCAGGACAGTTGTCCACATCGCGCGAGCCGCGGGCGGGAACTGCCGGGCCAGCCCGGTGCCAGGCATGAGGCCCGGGTCGAAGCAGGTGACGTGTGTCAGCGGCCATGAGATCCTCCCCGTAGGCGGACAGGAATCTCCCCACTGACGGTCATGGGATCTCCCCGTGGGCGGTCATGGGATCTCCCCAGTTGGGTC
>Ga0136616_10000495_pt1 | contig 18712 bp, 18 predicted proteins | sample AntDrymUQ2992106_2_FD_106648 | JGI IMG/M metagenome (GOLD analysis project Ga0136616, IMG submission 106648) | Polar desert sand microbial communities from Dry Valleys, Antarctica - metaG UQ299 (21.06) | ecosystem: Environmental > Terrestrial > Soil > Desert | place: Antarctica: Dry Valley...
GCGCCACCAGCCGCTCCTCCTCCTCGGCGGTGAGCTCACCGTCGGGCTCGATGGCTGCGGCCTCCAGCACGCGGTCGCGCGGGTGGGCAACCCGCACGACGTCGTCGTCGAGGTGGGCGCCCGCGAGCGGGACGAAGCTGCGCGGCTGGCTGCTGATGCCGGTGTTCAGCACGGCCCACCGCGGTGGCCGGCCGTCGACGTCGAGGTACACCTCCTCCATCGTCCCGATGTAGCGGTCGTCGGCGCCGATCACACGGCGCCCGCGCCAGGCCTCGAACCCGGCGACATCCGTGACCGGGGGGTCGGTAGGGGTCATGGGCACCTCCAGGTGGTCGGCGCGGTGGGCCTAGTAGGCGCGGGTGGACCCACCCGTGTCCCGGGTGCTGGCGGCGTCACTGCTGTCGCTGACGGCGCCGGATGCCTGCTGCTTGCGCTCCTGGACCCGCTCGGTGATGCGCTCCTGTGAGCCCTCGGCCTGCTGGCGCAGCTGCGGGGCCTCCTGCTCGATGCGGTTCAGCGCGCGCTCCCACTGCTGGCGCATGGGGACGATGCCGCCGCCGCCGATGGCGATGATCGCGGAACCGGCGATTACGGCGAGCAGGGCGATGAACAGCGAGTTCACGATGTCGGGAGCGATGCGCAGCTGGTCCAGCGCGGCGAAGAAGCCGACCACGAGGATCGCGGTGGACGCGGCAAAGGCCAGCGCGCGCCCATAGGGCAGGCCCCCGAGACTCGCTTCGACGATCTCTTTGACCGCTGCGGCGATGGCCGCGGCGACCACGATGATGAGGATCGCCACGAAGACGTTCGGCAAAAAGGCGATGACACCGGTGATGAGATCGGAGATCGGGTTGTCGCCGAAGACGCCGAAGGCGAGCTGCAGCACGAACAGGAACAGCGCGTAGAAGACGATCTTGCCGAGGATGTCGCTCGGGTCGTACTTCGACTTCGCCAGCGCCTTGCCCACCCCGCCACGCTCAACGGCGCGGTCGAAGCCGACGCGTTCCAGCACCTTGTCGAGGATGCGGGCGATCGCCTTGGCCACGAAGTAGCCGACGACGAGGATGAGCAGGAACAGCAGGAACGTCGGCAGGACCCTGCCGATGGTCTGCACGAAGGTCTCGACGGCGCTGCGGAGGTCGACCTGGGCGATGACAACCATGGACGGGTTCCCTTCACGTTGAGCTCTGCGCGGCGCGGGGGTTCACCCGACGAGCACAGCGAAAGCGAACGCGTCCATCCACACGGCCCGAGGCCGCGCGATGGCAGTGGCGCGCGTCGTGCACATCCAGGGACCCGACTCCCGCCGGGGCGCGTGGGCTCTCCCGCGTGTTCGTGCCCGGGACTTGGGGCGCGCACCGCAAGTGACGGACCGGTCGGCGCTTGCGTCGCCGGACCGTCACCCTTCTTGGACCCGTCCGAGCGCGAGAAGTTTCGCAACCGGCGGGAACTTTCCCGAACGTACCCCTCGTGCGACCGGTGAACCGTCCTACCCGTCGCCCTCCACGTCGATGACGGCCACGTTGACCTCCACCGCCTGCAGGCCCGTGCGGGCCTTCACTTCTGCCCGGACGTTGCGGCGAATGCGCTCGCTGACCTCGGCGATGCTCGCGCCGTACTCCGTCACCACGTCCAGGTCCACCGCGGCCTGGCGGTCACCCACCTCGAAGGCGCGCCCGCCGGTGGCGCTGCGCTCGCGCGCGCCGGTGGGTTCGGCCGCCGACAGGGTGTCGGCGACGCGACCGCGGCTCGTCCCCACGCGCCGCACCCGCGGGGTGGCGTCGGCGGCGAGCTCCGCGACCGCGGCCACCAGCCACCCAGAGACCCGCGTGAGACCACGGCTGGTGCGCTGCAGGGTGATCCAGCCGAGGGAGGTCAGGTTCCGCACCCGCGCCACGATCGAATCGACCACCCCCTGGGGCACCTCGAGCTCGGCGTCGCGGTAGTCGATGAGCGGACCCCACAGCCGCGCGACGTCCTCCAGGGCCACCGGGCACCACTGGCAGCGCTGCTGGTGCGGGGTCAGCGCGTCGCCGCGCCCCTCGACCACCTGCTCGACGAGGTCGCTCAGCTCCTCGCCACAGGGGAGACGCTCCTCGCGCCAGTTCTGGCTCATCTCACCCCCTGCATCGCGTCGAGCACCTCGACCCGCGCCCGGTGGAGCCGGCTCTTCACCGCGGGCACGCTCAGGTCGAGGATCTCGGCGATCTCCTCATATGTACAGCCCTCGAACTCGCGCAGCACGAGGGCGGCGCGCTGGCCGGGGGTGAGGTCGTCGATGGCCTGGCGCAGCACCGCGAACTCGCTGCGGGCGACCACGACCTGCTCGGGCCCCGGCGCCGGGGAAGCGCCCTCGTCCTCCAGCGGTGCCGTCTCGCGCCGTGCGCGCAGCGCGTTGAGGCAGCGGTTGGTGACGATGCGGTACATCCAGGTGGCGAAAGAGCTGTCCCCGCGGAAACGCCGCAGCGAGCGCCACGCCTGCAGGAACGCCTCCTGCGCGGCGTCCTCGGCGTCACCCGCGTCGCCCAGCAGGCGCAGCGCCACGCGGTACACCGCCGCGCTGTGCGCGCGCACCAGCGTGTCGAAGGCGTCGAGATCCCCGTCCCGCGCCTTGCTCAGCAGCCCCGCCTCTCCGGCGCCGGTCTCGGACTCCACCCGGCTATGTACGCGGACCGGAGAGCACACCGCAACCGCCGAAGGGTGGACAGGCGGCCCGCGGGCTCACGCCGACTCCAGCACCGCGTTCGCGACGGCGAGCTCCACGCCGGCGCTCAGCGAGATGTGCACATGCCCCACGCCGAGCTCGCTGGCGAGCAGCGCGGCGCCGCCGTGCAGCGCCATCGTCGGGCGACCCAGCGTGTCGTTGCGCACCTCGAGATCGCGAAAGGCGAAGCCCCGGATGCCGCTGCCGAACGCCTTGGCGACCGCCTCCTTCGCGGCGAAGCGCGCGGCCAGGCCGCTCACCCGCAACTCGCCGCCGGCGTCGCGGCAATCGGCCCGCTCGGCATCGGTGAACAGCCGCTGGGCCAGGCTGGGGGTGCGCGCGAGCGCGCTGCGCATCCGCGAGATCTCGCAGACGTCGACCCCGATGCCGACGACGCTCACGTCACTCGACGGTGACGGTCTTGGCGAGGTTGCGCGGCTGGTCCACGTCCCGCCCGAGCGCCACGGCGATGTGGTACCCGAGCAGCTGGAGCGGCACGACGGTGAGGACGGGGTAGAGCAGTTCGTGGACCTCCGGCACGTAGACCACGTGGTCGGCGTGCTCCTTGATCTCGGTGTCGCCCTCGGTCGCGATCGCCAGGACCACCGCGCCGCGGCCCTTCACTTGCTGGATGTTCGACACGATCTTGCTCTGCACGTGACCGCGGGTGGCGAGCGCCACGACCGGGCCGCCCTCCTCGATCAGCGCGATCGGCCCGTGCTTCATCTCCCCGGCCGGGAAGCCCTCGGCGTGCAGGTAGCTGATCTCCTTCAGCTTCAGCGCGCCCTCCAGCGCGATCGGCAGGCCGACGTGGCGGCCGAAGAACATCACGTAGCCCGCCTGCGCGAACGAGCGCGCCAGCTGCGCGATCTGCGGCTCGCACTCGAGCACCTGCTCGAGCAGCGCGGGCAGCGCGTCCATGCGGGCCAGGTGATCGGCGCACTCGTCGGGGAACAGCGCCCGGCGCTGCTGGGCGAGGTAGAGCGCGAGCACGTCGAGCGCGACGATCTGGGTGGTGAACGCCTTGGTCGAGGCGACGGCGATCTCCGGCCCGGCGCGCGTGTAGAGCACCGCATCGGCGTCCCTGGCCAGCGAGGAGCCGACGACGTTGGTGATCGCGACCACCGCGGCGCCCTGCTCCTTGGCATGCGCGGCGGCGGCCAGGGTGTCGGCGGTCTCGCCCGACTGGCTGATCGCGACCACCAGCATGTGCGGCGTCAGGATCGGGTCGCGGTAGCGGAACTCGCTGGCGATCTCCACCTCGACCGGGATGCGTGCCCAGTGCTCGATGGCGTACTTCGCCACCATCCCGGAGTGGAAGCTGGTGCCGCAGGCCACGATCACGAGCTTGTCCACGGCGCGGAAGGACACCGGGTCCAGCCGGAGCTCGTCGAGGACCAGGCGGCCTTGTGGATCTGTGCGCCCGAGAAGGGTCTCGCGGACCGCGCCCGGCTGCTCGGCGATCTCCTTGAGCATGAAGTGGGGGTAGCCCTGCTTCTCCGCCGCCGCGATGTCCCAGTCCACCGTGAAGCGGTGACCCTGGGCGGGGGCGCCGTCGAGGTCGGTGACGGTGATCGCGTCCGGCGTGAGGATGGCCACCTGGTCGTTGAGCAGCGCCTCCACGTCGCGGGTGTGGGCGAGCAGGCCGGCGATGTCGGAGGCGAGCAGGCTCGCGCCGGCCGCGCGGCCGAGCACCAGGGGCGCCTCACGGCGGGTGGCCACGATCACGTCCGGCTCGCGGCGATCCACAAAGGCGAGCGAGAACGCACCCTGCAACCGCTGCGCCACCGCCCGCACGGCCGCGGCCAGGGCCGAGCCGCCCGCGGCGTCGGCCCGGCCGTAGGCGTCGGCCACGAGCTCGACGACCACCTCGGTGTCGGTGTCGGAGCTGAAGCTGCGACCCGCCGCCTCCAGCTCGGCCTTGAGGACCGCGAAGTTCTCGATGATGCCGTTGTGGATCACCGCGGTCTCGCCCTGCGCCGACCGGTGCGGGTGGGCGTTGCGGTCGTTCGGCTCGCCGTGGGTGGCCCAGCGGGTGTGCCCCAGCCCGGTCCGCCCGCGCAGCGACGCCTCGTCGCGGACGTCGTCCACCAGCACGCCGAGCTTGCCGGCGCGCTTGCGCACGCTCAGACCGGCGTCGGTGACCACTACGACGCCCGCGGAGTCGTAGCCGCGGTACTCCTGCGTCGCGAGCCCCGCGAGCAGGATGTCGAGGGCCTGGTCAGGGCCCGTGTAGCCGATGATCCCGCACATGGTCGCGCTCCTCGTTCGCACACAGGTGTCGGCGTGGGGTCGCGCCGGGTTTAACCTTCGAGCTGCGGCTGCGCCGCCGACCGAGCAACTCCGACGACCGCCTCCGGCGGCCAGAGACTAGCCCGCCTCCGGGCCGGCCGACGCAGCCGGCGATCCCTCCTCAGACGCCTCGGCCGAGGCCTGCGGTGCGGCGCCCGGTGACGCCGAGGAACCCTCGGGCTGCTCGCTCAGCTCGGCCTCCGGCTCCTGGCCCAGCGGCGGGAACAGCAGCGGGCCCTCGTCGGCGGAGGGGTCCAGCACACCCTGCGCCTGCGCGCTGATGTGGGCGCCGAGGAGGCGCTCCGGGGCGTCGGCGCCGTTGTAGTACTGGTCGAGAAAGGCGATCGCGACATCGCCGTCGAACTGGCCGCACAGCTGGCGGTGGTCCCAGGCCACGGTGGCGAAGTTCGCCTCGCCCGGCAGCGAGTCGCCGTACGGCGCGACCACGATCTTGGGCCGGTCGCCGTCGATCTGGCCCTGTGAGAAGGTGCGCAGGGCCTCGACCTGGGCGGGGTCGGCGTCGTCGTCGTAGTAGAAGTTCACGTAGCCGTGCTCGAGGTTGTGGACCAGGAGCCGCTCGTCGATCTGCTCGTCGTACACCCCGCTGAGCGCGACCTGGCCGATGTGCTGGCCGGAGGTGGCGGGGCGGTCGGGGTAGAGCACCTCGGGCGCGGAGGCGGCGAGGACGCCGGGGTCGGCGATGTGGCCACCGCCGAGGTCGGGCTGCTCGGTGATCTCCGTGCAGCCCAGCTCCTCCAGGCGTCCGGCGGCCGCGGCGATGTTGTCCTCACGCGCCTGCCGGGCGGCCAGACGACTCTGGATCACGAACCCCAGCCCGGCGAGGGCGAGCACGGCCAGCGCGCCCACCGCGATCAGGCGGTTGCGGCGCGCCTTGGAGAGCTGGCGGCGCTCCTCGGCGATCTTCGCCTCGCGGCGCTGCTTCTGGCGCTCGCGCTTGGTGACCTGCTCATTGTCGGTGGCCACGGCCGGGCTTGTCCTTCCGAGTGGGCGTACATCTGCGGGTCTGCAAACAAGCAAGCCCACGCGGAAGGCGGGCCGCGACCGAGTCTAACGAGGCGGCGCTTGGCTCAGGGCGCGATGGCGGCCACCGCCTCGTCGGTGACCGATGGCCACGCAAGCTTCCGGGGGGGGTCAGCCGTAGCCCGGGCTGGGGATCACCCGGGTCCGCCGCTCGCCCTCCGCGCGCCATGTGCTCGCCCAGCCGAGGTCGGCCAGTGCCGCCGCCAACGTCGCCGTCGCCGCCCCCAGCGCCACCAGGTCGGCCGCCGCCCCACTTTCCACAGCAAGCATGGCGGACGCCCCCGCCCCGGTCCGCCCGTCGGCGCCGGGCCCGTCGAGGTCCACCGCCACCCGGTCCCCGCCCGCCCGCACCGCCGCCGCGACCGCCCGCACCCAGTCCGCCGTGTCCGGCCGTCGCCCATCCTCGGCGGGTCCGGCCTCGGGTCCGGCGGCTAGGAGGTCGGCGAGGGCGCCGCGGCCGCGGGGGAACAGGTCCGTTGCGGAGGACCGCTGGAGGTCGCGGGCGCGGGCCTGCTCGTCGGCGGCATAGGCCAGCCCGCGGACGACCACCACGGGCACGCCGTCGGCCTTGCGCCGGACCAGGTCGGCGGCCGCGGCGACCTCGTCGGCCAGCGCGACCTCCGTGACCTCCAGCGCCATGCCGAAGCGGTCGCGGCCCCCGCGCTCGTCGCGGATCACGGGCAGGCCCGCCGCCCCGATGGCCACGTCGGTCTGCCCGACACGCCAGGGCCGCCCGAAGGTGTCGGTCACCACGATCGCCACCGCCGCGCCCGTGCGCGCGACGAGCCCCGCCCGCAGGCGCGCCGCGCTCGCGTCGGGGTCCTCCGGCAGCAGGGCCAGCACGCCCGGCTCGACGTTCGAGGCGTCGATGCCCGCCGCGGCGCAGACCAGGCCCTGGCGCGTCTCCACGATGACGGTCCAGGGCGCCTCGACCAGCACCCGCACCGCCTGCTCGCGCACCAGCCTGGCGCGCGCCGCCGCCCGGTCCTCGCCCTCGGGCACCCGCACCAGCGCACCTTCGGCCTTGCTGACCACCTTCTGCGCCACCACCACCACGTCGCCGTCGACCAGCGCCACCGCTCCCGCCACCAGCGCCGCCAGGTCGTCGCCCGGCGCCACCTCCGGCAGCCCGCGCACCGGCAGGATCGTCACCGCCCCGTCCGCACCCATCCGCTCCCCCATCCCGGCCCGTGCCTCAGCCTGCACCCGCGAGCAGACGGCCGTCGAAGTCAGGGAGATCGCGCTGAGCGCGACCAACCGCGCGGTGCTGGAGGGGTTGGTCGACCTCGCGTTCATCCGCCCGTTCGAGGCGGAACCCCGGCTGCAGTTCGACGAGCTGCCCGGGGACGGCCTCGTGGCCGTCGTCCCCGAGGGGCCATCGGCTCACCGGCGCCAGGGCGGTGACGCTGGATGCGCTTGCCGGGGAGCCCTTCGTGCGGCCGACCTCCAGCTCCGGTCTCGGGCCGTGGCTGACGTTCCTGAGCCTCGTGTGCCATCGCCATGGCTTCCGGCCGCTCGTCGCCGCCGCGCAGGGGTCAAGCCTGCAGTCGATCGTCGGACTGGTCGCAGCGGTGCGGGGGTGTCCGTCATGTCCACCACCACGCACACCCTGCCGCGCGACGGCGTCGTGGCCATCCCGATCACGGATGCGGTCATGGCTCTGGCGCTGTCCCGCCGGGTAGACGACCCGCGTCCCCTGATCGAGGCGTTCGCGCAGATCGCGTACGAGGAGGTGGACGGCCAGACCCTTCGATAGCAGGTGCGGCTCCAGCGCAACGCGGGGAGCGGGCCGCGCCGCAGGGCGACCGCGGCCGGACCTAGTCCGGGCGGTCCTCGGAGAGTTTGGTCCAGAGGCGCTCGGAGTGGGCACGGGCCTCGTCGGCGACGGTGGGCGGAGTCGTGGGCAGCTCGGCGAGCAGCTCCAGGAGACCCGCGATCGCCGTGGCGGGGACCTGCTCGATGGTGACCACGCCGCTGCGGCCGCGGGCGCCCGGCTGAGGATGAGGGCGCATCGGCGGGATCTCGGCTTCCAAGGAGCCCGCGCGCTCGCGAGCCTCGTCGGCGATCATCTCCGGTGTCGAGGGCAGGCCGCCGAGGAACCACAGGAGCTGGGCCAGGACACTGGCCGAACCGGCAGTCAAGGTGAGAGGCACCATCGCTCTGTGCCCACTTTACCCTCGGAGTACCCACCGACGCCGGAGACAAGGATCACGTGCCCGAGCCAGGCCCGCTTCCCGCCGCCAGGTCGTTCGCGCGTCCCCGGGGTTCGGGGTTCGGTCGCGGGCCGGCCCTCCTGGTCGGGGTGCTGCTCACGGGGGGGGCTGGTCCTGGCGCTGCGACCCGGCGCCCTCGCGCGCGAACGCGAACGCCACCGCGCGGCCGATACCGGAGTCGGCCCCCGTGATCAGCGCCGTCCGTCCCTCCAGCCGCCCAGTCCCGCGGTAGCTGGACTCGCAGTGGCCGGGCCGCGGCGTGGGCTGTACTGGTCGCTGCTCATCGTCCATCTTCCGGCTCGAGGGTAGGGCCACGCCCCTAGCTTGCCCCCGGACAACCCGCGTCACCCCGGCCCGCCGCCGCGGCGCCGTGGTCGGCGCGAAGGCGCGGAACATGTACGCCCGGGCGGGGCCACAGCGCTGTGACCTTGAAGATCAAGCCTTTCCCGTGGTGTTCGGGCTGGGTAACGTACGTGAGAACGAACTTTGTCGTCGAAGCGCGTCGCACCTGGTCCGGCCCCGTGACACGCGGGTCCGGATGGTCGGCGCCAGAAGGGTCAGCGCCGTGGCACGAGTGGAGTTCGAAAACCTCACCAAGCGGTTCCCCGACGGGACCATCGCGGTCAATGATCTCTCCATGGCGATCGAGGACGGCGAGTTCGTGATCCTCGTCGGCCCCTCGGGCTGTGGGAAGTCCACCGCCTTGCGCATGGTCGCGGGCCTGGAGGAGATCAGTTCCGGGAAGCTGACCATCGGGGACCGGGTCGTCAACGACCTCACCCCGAAGGAACGCGACATCGCGATGGTGTTCCAGAGCTACGCGCTCTACCCGCACATGTCGGTGGCGGACAACATGGGCTTCGCGCTGAAGCTCGCCAAGGTCGACAAGGGCGAGATCGACCGGCGGGTCAAGGACGCCGCGGACATCCTCGACCTGACCGAGTACCTTGACCGCAAGCCGAAGGCCCTCTCGGGCGGCCAGCGCCAGCGGGTGGCCATGGGCCGCGCGATCGTGCGCTCGCCGCAGGCGTTCCTCATGGACGAGCCGCTGTCCAACCTCGACGCCAAGCTGCGCGTGGCGATGCGCGCCGAGATCGCGCAGCTGCAGAACCGCCTCGGCGTCACCACGCTGTACGTGACGCACGACCAGGTCGAGGCGATGACCATGGGCGACCGCGTGGCCGTCCTCAAGCGCGGGCTGCTCCAGCAGGTCGCCGCGCCCCAGAAGCTGTACGACAACCCCGACAACATCTTCGTCGCCGGCTTCATCGGCTCACCGTCGATGAACATCGCCGAGGGCGAGCTCAGCCGCGACAACGGCACGACCGTGGTGAACATAGGCACGCTGCGCCTGCCCGTGGCCGAGCGGATCACCGAGCACTACCCGCGCGTGCCGGACTACATCGGCAAGAAGGTCGCAGTGGGCATGCGTCCCGAGCACTTCACCCGCGGGCCGGACGGCGACGCGCGCATGCGCATCAAGGTCGACCTCGTGGAGGCCCTCGGCTCCGACGTGCTGCTGCACTTCACCTCGGACTCCAAGCCCATCGTGACCGAGGACATGCGCGAGGCCGTCGACGACGCCGAGGCCTTCGCGGAGCTGGAACGCCGGGCGGAAGCCGGCGGCCAGAGCTTCACCGCGCGCATCGAGCCCAAGGACGTGCCGAAGCTCGGCGACGAGATCGAGATCGGGTTCCGCAGCGAGGAGCTGCACTTCTTCGACATGGAGACCGGTCAAGCCCTGCGCTGACCCGTCGTACCCGGGGGCGGCGACCACCCGCCCCCGGCTCGGCGCCAGGGCGGTGAGAACGAGCGCGCAAGACATCCGTCTCGTCGTCGTTCCTTCATCAACAGCCTCGTCATCACGGTCCCGGCCGCTGCGTTCGCCGCCTATGCCTTCGCCTGGATGCGCTTCCCCGGCCGGGACTTCCTGTTCGCCTGCATGGTGGGCCTGCTGCTGCGCGCCGGGCGCGCGCCGCAAGCAGGTTGGCCTGCCGGCTGCAGGGCCGATGTCCCGAGGAGGCGCGCCGGACCGTGATCCTGCGCGGACGCCGCGCGGACGCCCTTAGCATCCCGGTGTGTCGCCCGCGCCGCTGTCACCCCCTTCCCTACGCGGCCCAGCCGCCAGAGCGCTCGGGAGGAACGAGGCGTTGGAGGAGCGGGCCGTGGGGCCACGTCCGGGGAGGAAAGGTTGACAGGAGTGCGGGACGGGGCGTTGGCCGTGGGGCGGGTTGCGTCGCTGCAGGTTGGGGGTCCGCAGACCTACCCCTGGCTCGGCCGCGAGCTGACCACGAGCATCTTCAAGTCTCGGGTCACCGGGCCGGTCGCGGTGCGCGGCGTCAACCTCGAGGGTGACGACCAGACCGACCGCCAGGTGCATGGCGGCGTGGACAGGGTCGTGTACGCCTACGCGCGCGAGGACCTCGACTGGTGGGCCTCGCAGCTGCGCCGCGAGGTCGAGGACGGGTCCATGGGCGAGAACCTCACGCTGATCGGCAGCGACGTGACGGGCGCGGTGGTGGGCGAGCGCTGGCGTGTGGGGACCGCGCTGCTCCAGGTCTCCGAGCCGCGCACCCCGTGCTGGAAGATCGGCCTGCGGATGGGCGACCCCCGTTTCCCGCGGCGCTTCGCCGCCGCCCGGCGGCCGGGCGCCCACCTGCGCCTGCTGGAGCCGGGCATCGTCCAGATCGGCGACGACGTGGCGGTGGAGGCCCGCCCCGCGCACGGGGTGACCCTCGCCGACATCGTCGCCGTCTACTTCGGCGACACCGACGACGTCGCTCCCCTGCTGACCGCGCCCGAGCTGTCCGAGCACTGGCGCGTGTGGGCCGCGCACCGCACGGTGGGGCGCCTCGACGAGGAGCGCAAGGGCATCGGCGCCGACAAGGGCGCGGCGTGACGGCATGCGGTCGCCAGGGTCGGCCCCCGAAGGCTCGGCCTGGCAGGTCGCCGACGGCCTTTGGTTCCCCAACGGCATGGCCGTGACGCCCGACAACGCGACACTCATCGTGGCCGAGTCCTAGGGCCGCCAGCTCACCGCGTTTGACATCGCCGCCGACGGCGCCCTTGTCGAACCGCCGAGTGTGGGCCGACCTCGGCGAGGGCGTGCCAGACGGCGTCTGCCTCGACGCGGACGCGGCGATCTGGTATGGCGACGTCCCCCACAAGCGCGCGGTGCGTGTCCGCGAAGGAGGTGAAGTGCTGCAGACCATCGAGCTCGACCGCGGCTGCTTCGCCTGCGCGCTCGGCGGCGCCGACGGGCGGCCACTGTTCCTCGTCGCAACCGATTGGCGGGGCGCCGCCGGCATGGGGGCGGCTACGCGAACCGGTCAGGTGCTGACCGTGCGAGCGCCCGCCGCACGTGCCGGCTGGCCGTAGGAGCGGGAACAGCCCGTCATCGCGTGCTGGTCGCCTACTGGCCGGGCCGCGGCGCCGTCCGGTGGCATCCGGCGAGCGCTCTTGCGGCTGTCTCGCAAGCCGACGATCGGCAAGCGCAACGCATACCGCCTCCTCAACGCGCCGGTCGCACACGACTACTAGGATCCGCCGCGCCCGAGTCGACGAGGATCGCGAGGGGGACCGCAGATGGTGCGCGCGCTGGTGGTCGGGTCGCTGGTCATGGACCTGACGTTCCGGGTGCCGAAGCGGCCCGAGCCCGGCGAGGTGATCGTGGCCACGGACCACGTCCGCTACCGGGGCGGCAAGGGCTACAACCAGGCGGTCGCGCTCGCCCGGCTGGGCGCGGACGTGACCTTCGTGGGCGCGGTCGGGGACGACGCGAACGGCGACGACTTCCTCGCGGCGCTCGACCGGGAGGGCATCGACGCCGGTCGCGTGGTGCAGTTGCGCGGGTGCCCCACGGCCGTCGCGGTGCCGCTGGTGACACCGGACGGCGACGTCAGCTTCGTGCAGTACCCCGGAGCGAACTGGCAACTGTCACGCGCGCACGCGGCGGATCTGCCGGACTGCGACCTGCTGCTGCTGCAGGGCGAGGTGACCGCCGGCGCCTCGGAGCAGGCCGCCACGGTGATCGCGAAGCGCGGTGGGATGGTGCTGCTGAACCCGGCGCCGGTGCACGAGATCACCGCGGGGCTGCTGGCCTCGGCGACGGTCATCTGCCCGAACGAGGTCGAGGCGCGCGGTCTGCTGCAGCGCGACGGCCGCGCGGCGCCCGCCGACGACCGCGAGCTGGCCGCTGCCTCGACCGAGGGTGCTCGCGCGGCGGTGGTGACCCTGGGCGCACGCGGCGCGGCCTGGGCGCGCGGCGAGGACGGCGGGGTGGCCGCACCACCTAAGGTGAACGCCGTGGACGCCACCGGCGCTGGCGACAGCTTCTGCGCCGCGCTGGGCGTGACCCTTGCCGAGGGCGCCGACTATCCCGAGGCGGTCGCCTTCGCGTGCGCCGCCGGCGCCTTGTCCACCACCCGCGACGGCGCCGAGCCCGGCCTCCCCCACCGCCGCGACGTCGAGGCCTTCCTCGCCACCAATCCCTGAGCGCGCACCACCGGCGCCCTCAGTCGACCTGGAGGGCGCGGAGGATGTCGACGCGGCTGGCGCGGCGGGCGGGGAGGACGGAGGCGGCGACCCCCGCCACCCCAGCGACGAGGACGGCGGCGACCATCTGCAGCACGGGCACGCGGAAGACCTCCAGGCCCTCCTCCTCCAGCGCCCGCACGCCGACCCAGCCGAAGACCACGCCGATCACGAGGCCGAGCAGGGCGCCGAGCAGGGCGATGATGACGGACTCCCAGCGCACCATCTCGCGGGCCTGCCCACGGGTCATCCCCACCGCCTGGAGCAACCCGATCTCGCGGGTGCGCTCCAGCACGGACAGCCCGAGGATGTTCACCACGCCCACCAGGGCGATGACCACGGACAGCAGCAGCAGGCCGAACACCAGGCCCAGCAGCTGGTTGGTCTGGTCGGCCACCTGGGCGCGGATCTCGGTGGCGTCGGACAGGGCCACGCCGTCGAACGGCACGAGTGCCTGCTCCAGCGCGGGGCGGACCAGGTCTGGGTCGGCGTCGTCGGCGAGGCGCACGAAGCTGGCCGCATCCGTGGCGTTCGGCGCCGCAGCGGCGTAGCGCGCGTAGTCGACGATCAGCTGGCCGACCTCGTTGTTCACCCCGGGCAGCCCCACGGGATCGTAGGTGGCGATGACGCGGAACGGCTGGGGGGGCTGGCCGAGGAACTCCAGGTCGAGGGTGTCGCCCAGCGTCAGGTCGAGATCGGCGAGCACCTCGTCCGCCACCGCGACGGTGTCCGCCGACAGCTCCGCCAGCGAGCCGCTGGTCACGTCCAGCGCGAAGGTCTGCGGGAAGGTGACAGGATCCACGGCGAGGACGACGCGGGCACGGCCGTCGATGCCGACCGGGGCTAGCTTTGCCGCGCTCACCACCTCCACCCCCGGCACGGCGCGCAGCGTGTCGCTCACGGTCGCGGGGAAGCCCTCGATGCTGGTGGTGGTGACCTGGTAGTCGGCGAGGAAGCGTTGCTCGAGGACGGCGTCGACCGACGCTCGCAGCGACGCGACGAAGATCAGCACGAAGCAGACCAGCCCGAGGCCGATGATGAGCGCGGAGGCGGTCGCGGCGGTGCGGCGCGGGTTGCGCGTGGCGTTCTCCCGCGCGAGCAGTCCCGGCAGCCCACGCAGCCGGGCGACCGGGCCACCGAGCAGGTTCGCCACCGGTCGCAGCACCAGCGGGCTCAGGGCCACGAGCGACGCGAGCACCCCGAGCGCACCCGCGCCCGCGAGCCACAGGCTGCGCTCGCCCACCGGTCCGAGCCCGCGCATCAGGCCCGCGACGCCGAGGGCGGCGGCCAACACGCCGGCCAGGATGCGCGCGACCCCCAGGTCCGACGGCGGCGGGGCCGCCACGCTGCGCAGCGCCTCGACCGGGGCCACGCGCGACGCACGCAGCGCCGGGCCGACCGCCGCCGCGCCGGTCACGAGGACCCCCAGCGCGATGCCGACCACGACCGTACGCGGCGCCAGCACCAGCGTGGTGGCCGGTAGCGGCACGCCGACCGCGTCCAGCAGCGCGCGCAGCCCGCTGGCCACGGTCACCCCGGCGCCCACCCCGACCACCGAGCCGAACAGCCCCACCGCCACCGCCTCGAGCAGCACCGCGACGATCACCTGGCGCGCGTCGGCCCCGACCGCCTGGAGCAGGGCCAGCTCGCGGGTCCGCTGCGCCACCGTGATGCCGAAGGTGTTGAGGATGATCACGGCGCCCACGAGCAGGGCGACGCCGGCGAACACCAGCAGGCCGGTGGTCAGGAAGCCTAGGAACTCACCGACCTGGTCGGCGGCCTCGGAGGCGACCTCGTCACCGGTCAGCGCCTCGTAGTCGGCCCCGACCGCCCTCGCGATGGCGTCGCGCAGCGTGATCTGGTCGACGCCGTCGGCGGCGAGGACCGCGAGGGTCACCGCCCCGCCCGTGCCGTAGAGCTGCTGCGCGGTGGCGTCGTCGAAGACGGTGTAGGTGGAGCCGGCGAAATCGTCGCGCTCGCCCGCGAGCCCGACGGTACCGACCAGGGTGCGCTCCTCGGTGGGCCCGTTCAGCAAGACGTTGACGGTGTCGCCGAGCGCCGCGTCCAGCGTCTCCGCGCTCTGCACGTCGATCGCGACCTCACCTCGGCTGGCCGGCCAGCGCCCGGAGCGCAGCTCGACGGTCGCCAGCTCGGGCACGGTGGGGGCGTCGCTGCCCTGCTTCGGGGGTCCGGTCGCGCCAAGGGGGTTTCCTGCGGGGTCGACCAGGCTGGCCTGGCCGGAGTAGCGCGGTTCCACCTCGACCACGCCCTCGACCCCGCGGACGGTGGCGAGCACGTCGTCAGGGACCGGCGGACGGCCCGAGGCGCTCTCGGCCTCGAACGCGGCGGAGGCGCGGACGACGACGTCCACGCCGGACGCCGCCGACCCGAACAGCTCGTCGAAGGCCGACTGGACGGTGTCGGTGAAGACGTAGGTGCCGGTGACGAAGGCGATGCCCAGGACCACGGACAGCGCCGTGGCGAACAGGCGGAAGGGGTGGGCGCGGACGCTCGCCCAGGCGATGCGGCGCATCCGTCAGCGCCGCGAGGACCGAGAAGGCCCAGCCTCGCGCTCGGTCAGCAGGCTGCGGTTGTCCCCGGTGTCGGCATCCGCGGCCGGCGCGTCCCCTCCGCGCACCGGCGGCAGGAACCCGTCGTCCTCCAGCGCCGCCGCCCGGTGATCCCCACCTCCGCCGGACCCGCTCCTCCCACCCGCCCCAGCCGTCGAGTCACTTCGCCCCGACGCCACCTCCCTCTTGCCCGCAGCCGCCCGCGAGCCCGCGTCACCCCGGTTCGCCGCAGCCACCCGCGCCCCCGAAACACCGCTCGTGGCGGCGGGGTGCGATTCCACGACCGCGCCGCTCGCCGCAGCCAACCGCGCAGGCGGGGCACCGGTCGCGGCGGCCGGGCGTGGTGGCGGGGCGCCCTTTGGAACCGCCGCGCGGGGTGGGGTGGCGGCGGGCAGGTCGCTGGCGCGGGCGCGGACCTGGGCGAGGAGGCGCTCGGCGGCGTCGCGAGCCGGGTAGGCCCGCACCTCTCGCCCGGCTGCTGCCGAGGATCCAGAGGATCCCGGGGGCCGGCCGTTCGGGGACCCGGCGGGTGCCCGCCCTGTCGGCCCCTGCGCGCGGTTCCACTGCGGCCGACCGGGATGGGTGTTCTCGGCGCGGGCCGAGGCGGCGTGCGGCTCGACCTCCGGGCGCCGGCCACGGTCGTCACCGGCGCCCGCCGGTCCATGGTCCTCGGCCGCCTCGGGACGCCGAGCCCTGGCCGCCAGGCGCTCGCGGAGGTCTTCTTCGGCGGGAACCGCCCGCGGTGCAGCGTCGCTGGGCGCCGGCGGCGGCGGCGTGGGTCGCGGCGACGCGCCGGGATCGCCGCTGGCGCGCCGGCGCTGGACGAAGCGCTCGGTCGCCTGCTCGCGAGCGGAGGGACGGGCACGCCGCACCAGGCGGCCGGATGGCTCCTCGCCCCCCGGCGACGCCGCGGACCCAGCACGAACGTCCTCGTCGAGCGACCGGCGCTCGCGGTCCGCCGCCGACCGACGGGCTGGCGCGGGGCTCGGGTCGTTCCCCGGCCACCGGTCCCGATCGCTGCCCTCGCGGCCCCGGCGCCGGGACCCGGGGGCGGCGTCGTCGGGCGTGGGGGGTGGGGGCGCGAGGGTGTCACGGGGGTTCCACTGGACGGTCTCGTCGCGACGGGCGGAGCGGTAGGGGATGCCGCGCGCAGCGCGCTCGACTGGGGCGCTCGGCGGGCGATCGGGCTCGTCGCGGGCATTCAGCGGGTCGAGACCTGGCCCCCGCCCCGAAGCGGCGCTGCGGTTGACGGATGTGATCGGGCGCAGCGGCTCCAGCCAGCCGTCGTCGGGACCCGTCGCGGGGTGCTCGATGACCTCGTCGGGCTGCTCGCCACGCCGTGGCCGGGTGCGTAGGCGCTGGCCCACCTCGTCCTCGGCCGGTCGGGCGGCGTCGGGAAACTGGTCGTCCACCGCGGCGCGCACCAGGGCGAGCACCCGCTCGTCCGGCTCGTCCCACAGGTCGCGGACCTGGGCCAGCAGGCGCGCCTCGGCCTGGGCGCGTGAGGATGTCGATGCTCGCTCGTCGCCGCCACGATCGGCTCGAGACGGACGCTCCGGCGCTGGCAGCTTGGAGTCGTCGACAGACCCGTTCACCCGCCCGCCGTCCCGCTCGCCGCGGCCCGCTGCAGCGCGGAACGAGAACCAGCGCCGCCCCGCCGCCTGCAGCGGACCTCCAGCCGCGTCCTGGGCGCGTCGCCGCTGGGGGATCATGGCCGGGGCGGGTGCCTGACGGCGCCCTGAGCCACCGCCGGCGCCGCGACCGGGCTGCGGGGCCGGCTCCCGATCGCCGGCGCCGCTCACGGACTTCAGGCGCTCCAGCACCCGTTCGGCGGTGGGCTCGCGCAGCTCGTCGACCACGCTGCCGTCGCCGAGGAACACCACGCGGTCCGCGTAGGAGGCGGCCATCGGGTCGTGGGTGACCATGACGATGGTCTGGGAGTGGTCGTCCACCGCAGAACGCAGCAACGACAGCACCTCGTGCCCGGCGCGGGTGTCGAGGTTGCCGGTCGGCTCGTCGGCGAAGATGATCTCGGGCCGCCCGGCCAGCGCCCGCGCCACCGCCACCCGCTGCTGCTGGCCGCCCGACAACTCGGCCGGGCGGTGCGAGAGCCGGTCGCGCAAGCCGACCTGCTCGACGACCATGGCGAGCCACCGGCGGTCAGGGTGGCGGCCCGCGAGCAGCTGCGGGAGCGTGATGTTCTCGCGCGCGGTCAAGGTCGGCACCAGGTTGAAGGCCTGGAAGACGAACCCGATCCGGTCGCGCCGCAACTCCGCCCGCTCGCGGTGATTGAGCGAGGAGATGTCGGTATCGCCCAGGAACACCTTGCCGGAGGAGGGGGTGTCGAGGGCGGCCAGGCAGTGCAGCAGCGTCGACTTGCCCGATCCCGACGGACCCATCACCGCCGTGAACTCCACGGCGGGGAACTCCAGCGTTACGCTACGCAAAGCAGCGACGGTGGTGTCCCGACGCCCGTAGACCTTCCCGAGCGCGACAGAGCGGGCGGCGACCGGCTCACCGGCCGCACCGACCCCCTCGAGTCCGCGCCAGAACTCGATGCCTCGCCCCCTGAGCTGACCACCCCGCTGGCGGCTGCAGCGCACACCCTATCGGGTGGCCAGGTGCTCGCGGGCCGGCGAGCGTCTGACCTGGGCTACTCCACGGCCAGCGCGCAGGATGTCGATGCGTGCTGCGCTGCCTGCGGGAATGACGGCGGCGAGCACGCCGGCGAGCCCGGCGAGCACCACCGCGATGCCGATGCGGTCGCGGCGCAGGCGTGTGAGCTGCTTCTCGTTCGGCTGCGACAGCCGGTGTCGCCAAATGAGGATGGTGCCGCTGGTCGGCGTGTCGAGCGCGGCCATGCAGTGCAGCAGCGTCGACGTGTCGGAGCCCAACGGGCACATCACGGCGCTGAACTGCCCGGCCGTGAGGTCCAGCGACACCCCGCCGCAGCGCGTGGACCTCGGTCTCACCGCGACCGTAGGTCTTGGCGAGGTCGACGGTCCGCGCGGCGAGGACGGCGGGCTCGGGGCCGACGGTCTCCGAGGCGAGCGGCGTACTCATCGATTCGTCCCTACCGGCGCGGCCTGATCGGGCCGACGCCCGAGGCGCCAGTTGACGCCCGAACCGGAGCCGACCCAGCCCGGTGTCCCGGCCACGCGACCTGTCCTTCTGTGGGCAGGCTGTGGACAGGCTGTGGACAGGCAGCCTGCATGACGACGCAGCCGTGTCACGCTGCGGCGGCGAGGATCACGATCGACCTGCCCGAGGATCTCCACCGTGCGGCGTCGGCCATCGCGCGCGACGGCCCGCGACGGCCCGCGACGGCGCGCGACGGCGCGCGACGGCCCGCGACGGCC
>Ga0136616_10000496_pt1 | contig 18711 bp, 13 predicted proteins | sample AntDrymUQ2992106_2_FD_106648 | JGI IMG/M metagenome (GOLD analysis project Ga0136616, IMG submission 106648) | Polar desert sand microbial communities from Dry Valleys, Antarctica - metaG UQ299 (21.06) | ecosystem: Environmental > Terrestrial > Soil > Desert | place: Antarctica: Dry Valley...
CGCCCGGTAGCGGCGGACGGTCGCGACGGCCTCGTCGGCAGCCGACCCGGTGATCGCCCCGTTCTTGGCGACCACATCGCCAAGGCGCAGCATCGTCTTGTCCCGCAGGACCGGCGTCAGGGTTCCGTCCGGGCCCGCGTCGGCGACGAGCAGGTGAAACGAGTTGCTGCCAAGATCAAGCGCGGCGATGCGCATAGCAGAGTCCTCAAGTAGCGACAGCGGTAGGACACGAAACGTGTCCTCATGAAGCGACAGCGGTAGGACACCAAACGTGTCCTCAGGCAGCAGGTGGCAGGTACGCGGCCTGCCAACAGCCTTCCCCATCGGCCCGCAGGACCCACACCGAGCCCTTCTGCCAGCGTGCGTTGCGTGGTAATGCCAGTCCCTCGTCGCCCAGCCCTTGCAGCACCAGCGGGATGATGTCGCCGTGGGTGCACAGCGTCGCATCCCCCTCGGCGAGGTCGCGCACCAGCCGCAAGGCCGCGTCACCCGACCCTTCGGCAAGGGCCTGCATGGGCAGGACGGCCAGGCCCCTCGCCGCGGCCAGTGGCTCGACGGTCTGGGTGCAGCGGACGAACGGGCTGGAGTGGATGGTGCCGATTGGCCGGTCGTCGAGCAGCTTGACCAGACCGCGCGACTGCCTGACGCCCTTGGGGCTGAGCGGGCGGATCCGGTCGTCGCCGACCCAGGCGTCGGAGTTGCCGGCATGGGCGTGGCGAACCAGCAGGATGGTGCCCATCGCCGGCTACGCGGCTCGGCGGGCGGGAACGGCCGGTCCCCGGGCAACCGGGTGCCGGGCAGCGGCGCTCATGGGTTCGCCTCGCCGCCACGTTCCGTGTTGGCCCAGGTCACCAGCCGTGACACCGAGCCGACTCCCTCCGTAGCGGACGTCAGGGTCTCGTCGCGGCGCCGGCGGCCGCGCTCCAGCGCCAGCTCCTGTAGCCGTTGGTGGACGCTGACGCCCTTGATCTGCGGCACCCGCTCCCAGCAGCCGTAGGCATCCAGCTCCCAGGTGTTGGTGTCATCGGCGAGGTTGAGCTTCAAGACTTCGTCCAGGCGCGCGCGCGAGGCCGGGTCCTCGACCTCAATGACGGTTTCGATGCGCCGGTCGAGGTTGCGCGGCATCAGGTCCGCCGAGCCGATGTAGATCGTGCCGCTGGGTGCGCCGGCATGGGCGAAGGAGAAGATCCGTGAGTGCTCCAGGAAGCGCCCCACGATCGAGCGCACCCTGATGTTGTCCGACAGCCCGGGTACGCCGGGGCGTAGGCAGCAGATGCCCCGCACGATCAGGTCGATGCTGCAGCCGGCCTGCGACGCCTCGTACAGCGCGTCGATCACCGGCGCGTCGGCGAGGCTGTTCATCTTCATGACGATGCGCCCGTCGTCGCTGCCGGCCACCTCGCGGATGTGTTCGATGATGCGACGGCGCAGCGAGGTCGGGGCGAGGATCAGCTGGCGGTGCTGCGGTCGCAGGCTGTAGCCGGTCAGCAGGTTGAACAGGTCCGACAGGTCCGCACCGAGGTCGGGGTCCGCCGACAGCAGGCCGATGTCCTCGTACAGCCTCGCGGTCTTGGAGTTGTAGTTGCCGGTGCCGACGTGGCAGTAGCGGCGGATGCCATCGGCTTCCTGGCGGACCACCAGCGCCGCCTTGGCGTGGGTCTTCAAGCCGACCAGGCCATAGACGACGTGGACGCCGACTTCTTCCAGCGCCCTGGCCCAGTCGACGTTGGCCTGCTCGTCGAAGCGGGCTTTGAGCTCGATGAGCACGGCGACCTGCTTGCCGCGCTCGGCGGCGTGGATCAGCGCCTTGACGATCGGGCTGTCGCCGGAGGTGCGGTACAGCGTCTGCTTGATCGCCAGGACCTTGGGGTCGTCGGCGGCCTGCTCGATGAACGCCTCCACCGACGTCACGAACGAGTCGTAGGGATGGTGGACCAGCACGTCGCGCGACCGCAGCACGGCGAACAGGTCGACCTCCTCGTCACCGGCGGTGGCAAGGCCCGGCTGCGTGCCGGGCGTCCAGCTGTCGTCCTTGAGCTCGGGGCGGTCAAGGTCGTAGACCGCCGCCAGCCCGCCGAGGTCGAGGGGCCCGTCGACGTCGTGCACGTCGTCGCGGTGCAGCTCCAACTCACGGCGCAGCAGGTCGCGGACCTCGCCACTGCAGCCCCGCTCGACCTCCAAACGCACGGCCCTGCCGAAACGGCGTCGCCGCAACTCCAACTCCACGGCGGCCAGCAGGTCGTCGGCCTCGCCCTCCTCCAGAGTCAGGTCGGCGTTGCGGGTCACGCGGAACGGGAAGCGCCCGCAGATCTCCATGCCGGGAAACAGCCGGCCCAGGTGGGCGGCGATGACCTGCTCCAGGGGAACGAAGCGCTTGCCGTCGGGCAGTGCGACGAAGCGGGGAAGCAGCGGCGGCACCTTGACCCGGGCGAAGCGCCGCTCGCCGGTGTCAGGCACCCGCATGACCACCGCAAGGTTCAGCGACAGGCTCGAGATGTAGGGGAAGGGATGGCCGGGGTCCACGGCCAACGGCGTGAGCACCGGAAAGATCTGGCGTTCGAAGACATCGAGTAGTTGCTTGCGGTCCTCCGCGGTCAGCTTGGGCCAGTTGACGAAGCAAATTCCGGCGTCGGCAAGCGCCGGACTGATGTCCTGCACGAACGCCTGAGACTGCCGGGCGGTCAGCTCACGGGTGCGCTCGGTCACGGCGCGCAACTGCTCGCTGGGTGTCTGGCCGTCGATGCCACTGGTCCCAAGGCCCGCCGCGAGTTGATCCTTGAGGCCGGCCACGCGGACCTGGAAGAACTCGTCGAGGTTGGAGTTGAAAATGGCCAAGAACTTCACGCGCTCCAGCAGCGGCGTGGCATCCGACTCGGCCAGCTCCAGGACGCGGCTGTTGAACTCCAGCCACGACAACTCGCGGTTGCTGTAGCGAGCCGGCGGATCGGCCGGCTCGTCGGCGACAGCAACAGCCTCGGATTGCACCAAGCCGACGCTATCCCATCGGGGTGAACGGGCGCTGAACAAGGCGCATGGCCGACGCCCATGCTTGCGTTACTCGAACAGGTGTTCGATGCTGGGCGGATGACCTGGATGGCTGACCTGCAGCGGCCGCCGAGTGCCGAAGCGGCACCGCCGGCGCAGGCAGCGCTGTCGCTGCACGTAGACCGCGTGCGCACCTTCGACACCCCCGAGTTCGCCGGCATGTCCTTTCTGGAGGTGCAGACCAAGTCGGCCCTCAACCGCGTCAGGGGGATGCCCTTCGGGTGGAGCATCAACCCGTACCGGGGTTGCTCCCATGCCTGCAGCTACTGCCTGTCCGGTGAGACGACGATCCTCATGGCGGACGGGCGGAACAAGCCCCTGCGAGACGTCCGGCCTGGCGACGCGGTCTATGGGACGGTGCGGCGCGGGGCGTATCGCTGCTATGCGATCACCGAGGTCCTGGATCATTGGTCGACGGTCAAGCCGGCTTGTCGAGTGACACTCGCCGACGGGACGCAGTTGGTGACAAGCGCCGACCACCGCTTCTTGACCCGCCGCGGGTGGAAGCACGTAACCGGTGCCGACTGCGGGGCGTCACGTCGCCCCCACCTCACGGGCAACGACAAGCTGATGGGAACCGGCGCGCCACCTGACCCGCCCAAGCACACCACTGCGTACCGCCGCGGCTACCTGTGCGGAATGCTTCGGGGCGACGCCCATCTGGGTTCGTACACTTACCAGCGCCCAGGACGCGGCAGCGGAACCGTTCACCGCTTCCGGCTGGCCTTGATCGACGATGACGCTCTGCAGCGCGCGCGGGTCTATCTGTACGACGCTGGCGTAGCCACCGACGGGTTCCTCTTTCAGGCGGCGACCGAGGCGCGCAAGGAGATGCGGGCTATCCGGACCTCCGCGCGGCTCGCTGTCGCCGCAGTTCACGATGTGATCGCATGGCCGGCGCAGCCGTGTGACGACTGGGCCAAGGGCTTCCTTGCCGGGATCTTCGACGCTGAGGGCAGTTACAGCTGTGGTGTCCTGCGGATCGTCAACTCCGATGCTGTGATCATCGACGCGACCACCTCTGCGCTTGGCCGGTTTGGCTTTCGCTGGACCCTGGAGACCACACCGAACGGATGCCAGGTGGTGCGTTTGCTCGGTGGACTGCGCGAGCAGTTGCGCTTCTTCCACCTCGTCGACCCTGCTATCGAGCGGAAGCGTTCAATCGAGGGCCGTGCCATCAAGTCTGATGCGCCACTCGGCGTGGCGGCGATCGAGCCGCTCGGCTTGGACCTGCCGCTGTTCGATATCACCACTGGGACTGGTGACTTCATCGCAGAAGGCGTCGTCAGCCACAACTGCTTCGCTAGGCCGACCCACAGCTACCTCAACCTGTCGCCGGGCGAGGACTTCGAGCGCAAGGTCGTGGTCAAGGTCAACCTGGCCGAGGTGCTGCGCCGGGAGCTGGTCCGGCCGTCGTGGCGCGGCGAGCACGTGGCCATGGGCACCAACACCGACCCCTACCAGCGTTGCGAGGGCCGCTACCAGCTCATGCCCGCAGTCATCCAAGCGTTGGCCGAGGCCCGAACCCCGTTCTCCATCCTCACCAAGGGCACGCTGATCACCCGTGACCTCGAGGCGTTGCAGACCGCGGCGAAGCTCGTTTCAGTGGGTGCGGCGCTGACCATCGGTCTGCTCGACGAGGATCTGTGGCGTGCTGCCGAGCCGGGCACGCCCTCGCCGCGCGCCCGCCTGGCCGCTGTCAAGGCGTTGAACGAGGCGGGAATCCCCACCGGCGTGATGCTCGCGCCGATCATGCCGGGGCTCAACGATGACCGGGCGCAGCTGGCGGCCCTGACCGACGCGGCGGTGCAGGCCGGGGCAGTGCACGTCACGCCCATCGTGCTGCACCTGCGCCCCGGGGTGCGCGAGGTCTTCTGGCCGTGGTTGCAGCGGCACCACCCGGAGCTGGTCGACCGCTACGGCGCGCTGTACCGGCGCAGCGACGCGCCCGCCGAGTACCGCCGGGGCGTCGGCGCCTTCGTGGCTGACCAGCGCCGGGCGGCCTGGAAGCGACACGGCCGCCCGCCAGTGCCGCCGTCCTGGCGTGGCCTGTCCGACGATCGTCGCTCACCCGTGGCCCAGGAACCGGCCGCCTCCGGTGGCTCGGGGCCAACCGCCGCCGCTCAGCTGTCACTGCTGTAGCCGGGCGGATCTCGGGCGCTACCGCGGCGCTACATGCGCGCACCCCCAACGATTTTCCAACGCGCTAGCCTGTCCTTGCTCACCGCCTCCGGTCACGGTCCGCTGTCCTCATGTAGCGAAGCGGTAGGACACAAGACCTTGGACCGCGTGCCGGTGCGAGCAGAGCCCGGGGGGGACATGCGCACCGACGACCGATTGTTGGCTGGCCGCTATCGGTTGCAAGGCACGCTCGGTGTCGGCATGGCCACCGTCTTTCGCGCTCACGACGAGCTGTTGAATCGCCAGGTGGCGATCAAGGTGCTCGCCGACGTCACCGATGACCGCGCCAGAGCCCGCTTCATGCACGAGGCGCAGGCCGGCGGGCAGCTGGCCAGTCCGCATGTCGTCACGGTCTACGACGTCGCCGAAGACGGCGAGATGGCCTACATCGTGATGGAGTATGTGGCGGGACGATCGCTGGCGCAGGTGCTGGAAGGCGGCCAGCCCATGGAAGCCGCCGAGGCGGTGAACATCGCCGTCGCCGTGCTACAGGGCTTGGCCGTGGCGCACCGCCGGAGCCTGATCCACCGCGACATCAAGCCGGGCAACATCCTGCTCAGCGACGACGGTGACGTGAAGCTCGTCGACTTCGGTATCGCCAAGGGGTTGAGCCGCGCATCCGTGAGGATCACGGGGGAGCACCGGATCGTGGGCACCCCGCGTTATCTGTCGCCCGAACAGGTCAGCGACCAGCTCGTGACCGCTCGGTCCGACTTGTACTCGCTGGGTGTCGTGCTCTACGAGATGCTGGCCGGCTCACCGCCGTTCGACAACGACAACCCCATGGCGCTGGTGTTGGCGCACGCCGAGTCACCCGTGCCGCCGTTAGGCCGGAAGCGCCCGGACCTGCCCGTTGCGCTGATGGTCGCGGTGCACCGGGCGCTAGAGAAGGACCCCAGGCGACGCTTCGAGGATGCGACGGCGATGCGTCACAGCCTCTGCGAGAGCCTGGAAGGCGACCCAGTGGTGATTGCTCGCCCAGCGCCCAAGCCCCGTCCGGGCCTCAAGGCTCGCTCGGTCTCCAAGGCTCGCTCAGTGCCCAAGCCCGGCCCGGCCCCGCCCGCGGCGGCGGCGGAAGCGGCGGCAAGTCCTGGCCCACCACGGCGGTGGCCTCGCCGGGTGGCCGCAAGCCTTCTTGCTGTCGCGGGCCTGGCGCTGCTGGTGACAGCTGGGCCGCTGCTGTTCGAGGCCATTACCGGCGCGCCGGCTGCCGACCCCGCCTCTCCCCAGGGCGTGCGCGAGACGCCGGGAGAATCCGGATCGCCGGCGGCGGCGGCACCGGCGCCTGCGCCTGCGCCGGTGGTGTCGCCCGCCCCGGCGCCCGCGGAGCAGGGCCTTGACGGCGCCGCGCTGTCGGACCGCATCGAAGCGCTGGGCGAGCAGGACGGCACCGAGCGGACGGTGGAGGCTGCCAGGCTCGTCGGTGACATGGAGGTGGCGGCGGACGAGGGCAGGGTCGCGCGCGCCTTCAGCGAGCCGTCCATCGCCGCGTTGCTCGACGAGGCGGGCATCCCTGGGCTGATTGCGCTGGTTGAGGCCGATCCGCAGGCAGCTGGACCGGCGGCGGATGCCATCATCTCGGCGGTGGCACAGGCCGACGAGCTCGACGGGCTGCAGCGGGCGGTAGCCGCCGCGGAGGTCGTCAACAGCGCCAAGATCGCCGAACGCGACGGCGAGGTGACGCGCACCTACGCGGGCGCCGTCATCGAGGTGATGGCCGCCGAGGCGGGGACGGCCGGGCTGGCGGAACTGCTGGAGCGAAGCGGCGGGCCCGAGGGGGACGCGGTGGCCGAGGATCTGCGCGGCCTCGATAGCCTCGGTACCACCGCCGCCAAGGTCGAGGTGGCCAGTACCTACAACGAGGTTGAGGCAGGACCGCTGCCGGGGGATCTGCGGTACACGGCGCGAAAGGTTCTGGAGCCGCTGCTGACGTTTCGCGGTCTGGCTGGGTTGGCCGCGAGTTACGACCTCCTCACCGGTCCGTCGGGCCGTGACCGGCTGCTGGAGGTGCGCTCCTCTCGCGGGCAGGACCGGGCGACGGCGGCCGCGGCGGTCCTGGGCGCCGCGCAAGTGGGGGCGTCCGTGGGAACGGTTCCCTCCTCGTACGCCAGCACGGTGCGGATCGCACTGCGGTCAAGGTTGACGCTGGAGGGTGTGGCGGCGTTGGCGGCGGCCAGCGGGGACGTGGGCGCGGGGCTCGCCGACGACCTCAGCGCGCTGGACGGCTTGGCGCCTGACGATCGCAGCGCGCAGATCGTCGCCTTGTACGGCCGGGTCAGCACGGCGCGGTTGACGCCGGAGGCCGCCGCCGAGGTGGGCGCGGTTGAGGCCGCTGCCGTCCAGGCCGCCGCCAGCGAGCGGTTGCGCCAGGAGCTGTCGGTGAACGGGCTCGGCGCCCGTGTCACGGTGCGGCCAGGCTTGGCGGGTCCCGACGGCGAGTTGTCGGCCGAACGCCTGGCGGCCCTGCAAGCCCCCGAGGACGCGGCGCGCAGCGCACAGGCGGCGCGTCTGTACGGCGACGCACGCCAACTCACCGGCGACGAGGGGCAGGCCGGCGTCTTCGCCACGAGCGTCGTGGCGGTCCTGCCGCAATACCTCGACGTCGCCGGCCTGGTCGAGCTGTCGACCGACGAGGCCGCGGCCGGAGGCGGTGCCGCCGACTTCGGACAGCGCCTCCGTGATCTTGCCGCGGCGCCGGATGATCAGCGCGCGCAGCTCGCCGCCGCCCTGCTGGTGGAGCTCAGGGCGGCCCTCGACGCGGCGGACGTGACGGCGCAGTACGCCGCTGCGGTGCGCGAGGTCTTGAACAACTCCCCGCCCTGACCCTGCCGGACCCACAGTTACCTGCGGGACCCACGGTTACCTGCCGCACCCACGGTTGCCCCGTGGCCGTCCTGCGTAGACTCACAGCCAGTCATCTGGCATGGAGGCGCCCATGGGGCGTGACATCGAAACCACAGAGTTCACGCGCGAGGACCGGACCCGCTACCGGGAGAAGGTCAAGGCCAATCTGGCCGCCTTGCGCCAGCTGATCGAGGCGGGGGCGTTTGAGACCGGCCGGCGCACCATCGGTGTAGAGATGGAGGTCTACATCACCGACGCCGACGGCAACGCGGCGTCGGTCAACGCCGAGTTGCTCGACCGCATCACCGAGGGTGACTTTCAGACCGAGCTCGCCCAGTTCAACGTCGAGTTCGATATCAAGCCTCGTCGCTTGTCGGGCAGGTGCTTCAGCGAGATCGAGGACGGTCTGCGGCGGTCGCTGAACCACGCCCACGCGATGGCCGAGTCGCTCGACGCCCGCGTCATGATCGTGGGGATCCTCCCGACCCTGACCGACTTCGACGTCACTGAGCAGAATCTGTCGGCCAACCCCCGCTACAAGGCGCTCAACGACATGATCCTCGCCGCGAGGGGCGAGGACATCCTCATCCGCATCGAAGGCGACGAGACGCTGGAGACGACCGCCAACTCAATCGTGATGGAGGCGGCCTGCACGTCGATGCAGCTGCATCTTCAGGTCGACCCGCACGACTTCGCCACGTACTGGAACGCGGCGCAGATCGCGTCCGCTCCGTTGGTAGCCGTCGCGGCCAACTCGCCGTTCTTTCTCGGCAAGCAGCTGCACCACGAGACACGCATCGCGCTGTTCGAGCAGGCCACCGATACGCGGACCGAGGAGCTGGCCACCCAGGGCGTGCGCCCACGTGTGTGGTTCGGCGAGAAGTGGCTCACCGAGGGCATCTTTGAGCTGTTCGACGAGAACGTCCGCTACTACCCGTCGCTGCTGCCCATCACTGACGCGGAAGACCCTTTCCGGGTGATGCGGGCGGGTAACGCGCCGAGGCTGCCGGAGCTGACGCTGCACAACGGCACCATCTACCGTTGGAACCGGCCGGTCTACGAGGTCGTGCGCGGGCGCCCGCACCTGCGCGTCGAGAACCGCGTCTTGCCTGCTGGTCCGACGGTGCCTGACGCCGTGGCCAATACCGCCCTGTACTACGGGCTGCTCAACGCCTTGGTGTCCCAGCGTCCGCTGATGTGGGAGCAGATGAGCTTCGAGACCGCCACCGACAACTTCTTCGCTGCCGCCCGTCACGGCCTGGGCGCCAAGTTCTACTGGCCGCGAGTGAGCCGCGAGGTGCCGGCGACCGAACTGCTGCTCAAGCACCTGATCCCGATGGCGCGCGACGGGCTGCGGGACTGGGGAGTCGACGCCGGCGAGGTCGACCACTACCTGGACATCATCGAGCAGCGGACGCTGTCCGGGCAGAACGGCGCCGCCTGGCAGATCGCCACCTGGCGTCAACTACTCGAACACGACGACTTGGACCGCCCGGAGGCCGCGCGCGAGCTGGTCCGCCGCTACCAGAAGCTGTCCTTCGACGCCCACCCGGTCCACACCTGGCCTATAGGCGGCTGACCAGCGGCCGCCGGGGGCCAATAGGCGGCTGACCAGCAGCCGCCGGGGGCCAATAGGCGGCTGACCAGCAGCGCCGCTACCCTCGCTCCAGATGTTGACCGACGCCGACCTGTACCTGCGCTTCGACGGTTACGAGGACCTCAAGCCGTTGCTCGACGGCTCCGACGAGGACGTCCTCGTCGCCCTGGGCAAGCCCGCGTTGATTCGCATCCCCGGCACGGACGCGGCTCCACAAGCCCGCCTAGTGGCCTGCCTGCTGCACGGCAACGAGGATTCCGGGTACCGGGCGGTGCTGGAGGTGCTGCGGGCCGGCGAGCGATACCCGTTTGATCTGTGGGTGGTCATCGGCAACGTGCGAGCAGCCTCACAGGAGGGCTGGTTCGCCCACCGCTTCCTCGACGGTCAGGAGGACTTCAACCGGGTGTGGGGGCTGCACGCGCCGACGACGACGACGCGGCGCTGCGCCGACGCCCTGCTCGACGTGCTGCTGGACGCATGCCTCGACGCGGCCGTGGACATCCACAACAACACCGGCGTGAACCCCTACTACACGATCGTGCCGGACCCGACGCAGGAAAGCCTGGCCTTGGCCGCCAGCCTCGCCGACACCGTGCTGCGCTGGCCGCTGCGGGCGTACACGCTGATGGAGGCGCTGTCGGGGCATTGTCCCGCGGTGTCCGTGGAATGCGGCCTTCCCGGCCTTCCCGAGAATCACGCGTTCGCCTCGTCGATGCTGCGGCGCTTCCTGAGCATGGCCGAGGTCGGCAGCTCGACGCCGGAGCAGCCGGCCCTGCCACAACGGGTGTTCGAGATGATGCACCGGGTCGTGGTGCGACCCGAGGTGCCGTTCGCCTTCGGTGGAACCCTCACCGAGGAGCTCGACCTGGTGCTGACCATCGGCACGGACGGCCACAACTTCGGAATGCTGCTGGCCGGCAGCGAGATCGGCCGTGTGCACGCCACTGCAGCCATGCCGCTGGTGGCTACCGACATGCGTGAGCGCGACACCACAGAGCGCTTCTTCACCGTCAGCGCCGACGGCAGCCTGCGGGTGGTCGAGGACATCACCCCCGTGATGTTCACCACGACGGTGCTGCAGACCCGGCGCGACTGCCTGTTCTACGTGGCAAGACGGCGGTTGTAGCCACGCCAGTGCCGCCCGGTCAGATCGTCTCGGGTTCCGACGGTGTGGCGGTGGGATCTCCTGTGTGCGGCGATGCACCGTTGATGCGCCAGCGGCCGTCCTCGTACCGCATGTCGTACAGCAGCCCGACCGTCCCGCCCGGCCCTCGCAGCGTGACCAGCGCCAGTGCCTGCCCGTCGGCACCGACGCACTGGGAGATCTCATGGTCGTCGGAGACAAGCACCGCGGCGAAGCCCTCGGTCATCACCTGTTCGAAGCGCTCGGGGGTGAAGCTGCTGCGGAAGCCGTCGGTGGCCAACGCCAGGGCGGCCGCAAAGTCCCGGTCACGAAAGGCCGCCAACTGCTGGGCCACGACACCGTCGATAGCCGCCAGCCGCCGTTCGGGGCAGGCAGTGGGCGGGGGCGGCGCCTCGCCGGCCCCCTCAGACGCGGCGCCTTCGCTGGCCGGCGCTTGGCTGGCCGGTGGTTGCCCGTCTTGCGCTTCTGAGGCGGCCGACACCTCCTGGCTGCCGCTGTCGCCTGCCTCGGGTGTACACGCCGCCACGCCGAGCAGCGCGGCGAGAACGGCCACGGCTCGTCTCACTCCAGACCCGCGAACAGCGACGCCTCGGGGAGGTCGCTGCGCACCTCGCTGCGGCCCAGCTGAAAGTCCTCCCAAGGATGGATCTCGCGCACCAGATCATCGGGAACCCGGAACCACATGCCGTCCGGGTCGATCTGCGTCGCGTGCGCCAGCAACGCCTGGCTGCGCGTTGCCAGATACTCCCCGACGTCGACGTGGGTTGTGGACGGGTCAGTCTCGTCGGGGTCCCAGCGCTCCAGCCACTCGCCGAACGGTGACTCGATGCCCCGTTGCAGGCACGCCTGGTGCAGGGCCTCCACCTTGCTGCGGTTGAACGCGCCCACGTAGTACAGCTTGCGCACCTGCCAAGGCTGGCCGGCCTCGGGGTAGGCGCTGGCGTCGGCCGCTGCGTCGAAGGCAGCGGCGCAGATGTCGTGGCAGCGGATGTGATCCGGGTGGGGGTAACCGCCTCCCGGCGGGTAGGTGACGAGCACCTCCGGCCGCTCGGCGCGGATGATCTCGACGAGGCGGCCGGTGGCCTGCTCGGTCGGAACGTTGAAGAAGCAGTCGTCGGCCAGCTTCGTGCCGTCGCCGTCGAAGTCCTCGACGTAGCCGGAGTCGCGGTAGCCGAGGTCGAACTGTTCGTTGACGCCCAGGATCTGCAACGCCCGCTCGAGCTCTTCGCGGCGGATGGAGACCATCCTGTCCACGACGCCCGGGCGGTCCATGGCCGGGTTGAGGATGTCGCCGGCCGCGCCGTCGGTGCAGGTCACGACCGAGACGCGGTAGCCCTCCTTGGCGTAGCGCGCCATCGTGGCCGCGCCCTTGGAGGACTCGTCGTCGGGGTGGGCGTGGACGAACATGGCATGCAACTCGGGCATGGCCGCCAGCCTACCGGCGCCCATGTCGCGACAGCGGTAGCGCCCTGCACCGGCGCTCATGGAGCGACCGCGGTAGCGCCCTGCGCTAGGCCCAGCGGGCGCGCCAGCCGGCGAGCAGCGAGGCGGCTCCAGGGTCGGTGGCCAGCCCGTCGAGGTAATCGGTCACCAGCTCCATCCCCGCTTCCACGCGTGCCTTGTCCCCCTTGAGCCGGATGACGCACTGGGCCCCCGGATAGGATCCGACGTGCACATCGGGATACTCGGCGACGAGGCGATCCAGCACCGGGTTGAGCGTGGACTCCGGGTAGCCATGGGTGACTTCGGCGACGTGCTGCGGCTCGCCTCGGCCAGCCAACAGCGCGGGCTCGACGCCTTCGGTCATGATCCGCCGTAGCTCGCCGGGCACGCCGGGCAGCACCACGATGGTCGCGCCGGCGCAGGCCTGCAGACCACCGTCGAGGTCGACGGCGATGCCCGGGACGAGTCCTTCGTTGCCGGGCAGCAGGTAAGCGGGTGCGGGCACCCGGGCCATCTTCCGCATGGAGGCGGCGTGGCCCTCGGTGACGGTGACCCCTTGCTGTGCGGTCCACTCCAGGGCCGCGGTGATGCGCTCGTCGATGGCCGCCTCCGTGCGCATGCTCACCCCGAGGTGGCCGGCCACCGATTCCAAGGTGAGGTCGTCAGGCGTTGACCCGATGCCGCCCGAGGTGATGACCAGGCGCGGGCGGGAGCGGGCCAACTCGGTGGCAAGGGTTTCGTCGATGGCGTGGTACTCGTCGGGCACGGTGACGACCCGGTCCAACGGCACGCCGATGACCTGCAGGCGCCCGGCCAGCCAGCCGGAGTTGGTGTCAGCGACGAAGCCCCCCAGGATCTCGTCACCGATCACGATGACCGAGACCCGCAGCCGTGACATGGGTTCAACCATAGCCCTGGCCCGTAGCATGCCGCGCATGTACACAACCCCCGACGAGGCCCGCTCCGACCTGTACCTGGCTGGTGCCGTCTACCTGTTCGGCGACCTGCTGCTGGGGGTGTTCCTGCGCCTGGTGCCGCTGGGCGAGATTCCCTACCTCGGGGTGGCCATCCTCGCGCTGCTCCCGCTGGTTACGACGATCGTCGTGCCGTACCTGTTGATCCGTTACCGCAAAGAGCGCCTCGCCGACTACGGCTTGACCGGGCCGTCACCGCTGTTCCTACGTGGGCTGCTCATCGGCGTTCCGTTGGTCGTGGCGGCCGTCGTCGGCGGGCTGCTCGCGGGTCCCGACTCGGGACTCGGGATGCCACTGGTCACGCTGGCGCTCACGGGCTCGGTCTTTGAAGTGGTCAACCGGCTGGCCTTCTTCTTCGGCGTCACCCTGTTGGCGATCTACGCCACCGTGAAGGCCCGCGACGCCTTTCGCGCCGATCCGAGTTACGTCGCGTCAACGATGGTCAGGATCGGCCGAGTGCTGGCGGTCGTGTCAGCAGCGGCTTCCGTGCTGCTGGCCCTGTCCACGGTGGTCGCCGGCGAGAACCTGCTCGGCCGCAGCGCCCTGCTGCTGTACCCACTGGCCGTCGGCGGCAGCGCGTGGCTTGCCCACCGCGAGGTGACCGGGCGGCAAGTGACGTCCCGCGCGATCCTGTTGACGCCGGCAGTGGTCTTCGCACTCGGTGCGTTCTTCCTGAGCTTCGACGCGTACGCGTTCACCTTCGGGGTCTGGCGCGCGTCCTATCTGGCCGGTCTCGGGCTCATCGTCGGCGTGCTGGTTGAGTCGCAGCGCTCCGCCTGGGGTCCCCTTGGACTGGCCACGGTGATGGCGTTGCTGACCTACCTGTGACTGACGACGGTGATGGCGTTGCTGACTTACCTGTGACTGGCCACGGTGATGGCGCTGCTGACCTACCTGTGACTGGCAACGGTGATGGCGCTGCTGATCTACCTTTGAGGGACCGGCGCCCTTGAGGGACCGGGCCCCCCGTCATCGCTTGAGGAACGTGCCATCCCGACTCTGGACCGCGCTCACCACCTGATCGTTGCCCGTGTCCTGGTGGCAGCGGTCGTGGTCACCGCTGGCGTGGTCGGCATCGCGGTGGCTGCCCGTTCCGGGCCGCGCGGTCCCGGCAGCGGGCCACCGCGGGTAGCTGCCGAGGCGACCCCGGCGGCGCCCACCTCGTCACCGACTCCCACGCCGGCTCCCACGCCTGCCGCGACGCCTGCCGCTGCGCCGGCTCCCACGCCGTCCGGGACGCCGGCCGCTACGCCCGCCCCTACTCCGTCGGCGACGCTGGCGCCCAGCGCCACCCCGGATGCGTCACCGACGCCATCGCCCGCACCCACCGCGCAACCCGCGGATCCGACAGCGCCCAGCCGCTTGCAGGCCTTCGCGGGGTTGTCCACCTGGGTCGACGTCGAGGACGCATTGGAGCCTGAGCAGCAGGCGCTGATCGCCGCCGAGGCGGGCGTGCAGACCATCTTTGCGCAGAGCTCGCGCTGGCGTTCGCCGCGCGACGTCCACGCCGCCGGCCGCCTCGGCCGGCTGATCGAGGCGGCGCACGACCGCGGCGTCCGTGTGGTCGTGTGGTACGTGCCGGACTTTGTGGACCTGCCGCGCGACTACCTGCGCAGCCAGAAGGCGATGGCGTTCGTCACGCCCCGAGGCGACCGTCCCGACGGGTTCGGCCTCGACATCGAGGTCGAGGAGCTGACTGACACCGCCGAGCGCAGCGCGCGGCTGCTGGAGCTGTCCCAGGCGCTACGCACCTGGGCAGGGCCGGACTACCCGATGGCCGCCATCGTGCTGCCGCCGCTGCAGCTGGACCTGCGGCCCACCTGGTGGCCCGACTTCCCCTTCGAGCAGCTGCGAGCCAGCTTCGACGTGTTCATCCCCATGAGCTACAGCTCGTTTCGGGGAACCGACGCGGACACGACCTATGACTGGAACCGCCGCAACGTCACCCAGCTGCGGCGCCGCGCCGGCGACCTGGGGCTGGCGGTGCACCTGGCGGGCGGCATCGCCGACAACCTGCCAGAGGTCGAAGCCTTCGTCCGCGCTGCCGAGCAGACCGAAGTAATGGGTGCGGGGTTGTACGACCTGGAGACCACGCCCGCCAACGCCTGGGCCACGCTGGCCCGCCTTCGCGTCCAGCCATCGGCGCCGTAACACCGCCCGACCGCGCGGCCCCGCCCGTGGGGCGGCGCGACGCGTGAACCTAGACTGTCTGGCCCGACCCTGACCGCAAGGATTGCCGCGTGGCCGAGTACCAGTACGTGATGAAGGGGCTGACCAAGGTCGTCCCGCCGAACAAGGAGATCCTGTCCAACATCTGGCTGTCGTTCTTCCCTGGCGCGAAGATCGGGGTCCTGGGACCGAACGGGGCGGGCAAGTCCACGCTGCTGCGGATCATGGCCGGCGTCGACTCCGAGTTCGAAGGCGAAGCCTGGCCCGGCCACGGCGTCAGCGTGGGCTTCCTGCCGCAGGAGCCGGAGCTGGATGCGGCCAAGGACGTGCGCGGCAATGTCATGGACGGTCTTGGGGAGACCGCCGGACTACTTCAGCGGTACAACGAGCTGACCGCCAGGATGGCCGAGTCGCTCGACGACGACGAGATGGCCAAGGTCTACAGCGAGTTCTCCGAAGTGTCCGACGCGGTCGAGGCCGCAGGGGCCTGGGACCTGGATCGCACGCTGGAGGTCGCCATGGATGCGCTGCGCGTCCCGCCTGGCGATGCCGACGTGACGACGTTGTCCGGCGGTGAGCGCCGCCGGGTGGCGCTGTGCCGGCTGCTGCTGTCGAGGCCTGACCTGCTGCTACTCGACGAGCCCACCAACCACCTCGACGCGGAGAGCGTGGCCTGGTTGGAACGCCACCTGCAGGAGTATCCCGGCACGGTTGTGGCCATCACCCACGACCGCTACTTCCTCGACAACGTCGCCGGCTGGATCCTGGAGCTGGACCGCGGCAAGGGCCGCCCCTTCGAGGGCAACTACTCCGGCTGGTTGGAGCAGAAGCAGGCGCGGTTCGCCCAGGAGGCCAAGTCCGAGAGCGCACGGCAGCGCACCCTTGAGCGCGAGCTGGAGTGGGTGCGGATGTCACCGCGGGCCCGCCAGGCAAAGTCCAAGGCTCGCGTGCAGGCTTACGAGTCTCTGCTCGCCCAAGGGCCTGCGGAGCGGGCCGGAAGCTCCCAGATTGTCATCCCGACGGGCCCACGCCTCGGCGACGTGGTGGTTGACGCCCAACACGTGGTCAAGGGCTACGGCGATCGCCTGCTGGTCGACGACATGACGTTCCGGCTGCCACCGGGTGGGATCGTCGGCGTCATTGGCCCCAACGGTGCCGGCAAGACCACGTTGTTCAGGATGGTGGTCGGACAGGAGAGCCCGGACGACGGCGAGTTGCTGGTCGGCGACACGGTCCAGCTGGCCTACGTCGACCAGTCACGCGAGGCGCTGGACCCCGACAAGACGGTGTTCCAAGAGATCACCGACGGCCGGGACACGCTGATGGTGGGCAACCGCGAGATCGCCTCGCGCGCCTACTGCGCCACCTTCAACTTCAAGGGTCCCGACCAGCAGAAGAAGGTCGGGCAGTGCTCGGGTGGCGAACGCAACCGCATCCAGATGGCCAAGCTGCTGCGCACTGGCGGCAACCTGATCCTGCTCGACGAGCCCACCAACGATCTGGACGTCGACACGTTGCGCGCCCTGGAAGACGCGCTGCTGAGCTTCGCTGGCTGCGCGGTGGTAATCAGCCACGACCGCTGGTTCCTTGACCGCATCGCCACCCACATCCTGGCCTTCGAGGGCGACAGCCGGGTGCGCTGGTTCGAGGGTGGCTACTCCGACTACGAGGCCGACCGCCGCCGCCGGCTCGGCGCCGAAGCCGATCAGCCGCACCGAATCAAGTACCGGCCACTGGTCCGCCAGTAGCGGCTCGCCAGAGGTAGGAAAGAAAGTCCAGACAAGACGAGGCCCCCGTGGTCGGGCGGGGGCCTCGAGCGCTCCTCGGCGGCTTGCGGGCGGTCCGCCTGGCGCGTGCTCGTAGGTTCAATATGCCCGTTGGTCGACCGCTCCACACGTGGTCCGCCAAAGTCGTGGCGGCGGCTACCCGGGGGTTCCCGCGACTTCGTCAACGCGGAGGCGACAAGGTCGCCGGACCACCCGGCACAAACTCGATGCTTGGAATCGCGGGTATGGCCGGGGGCCCCGCCGATAGGGGCAGAAGTGGGCCACACTGCACGGATGCGCCCGACCATCGAGCAGTTCGTCGCCCCGGCGCGTTCGTCGCCGTGGCGCTGGCGACGGTGTACGCGTTGAGGGGGTCGACGGCGTTGTCCTGTTGGCCGCTCGACAGGACTGGCAGCCGGGCTCGCAGGCTTGGCTGACGTCCGACGGCGGAACACCGGTGGTGCCGCCGCCCACCGCTGGGGACGTCCCGCCAGTCTATGGATCCGACGGGCTGGTCCGGTAGCGGCCGACGTCGGCGTATGACCCGTGCTGCGCGTGCTGCGCGTTGCTGTTCTCGGCCCAGAGCGAGGCACGCGATGCGCAGGCCGGCGGACCGACGCGGCAAGACCGCGAGTCTGGGCTGCGCTACGCCGACGCGCACCGAGTCCGTCTCGACGTTGCGACGGGTGTATGCGTGTTCACCGAGGAGGTCGACGGGTCACGCGCCAGTAACGGCCATGATCTCCGCCTTGAGGCGGTCGATGAGCCGATGCCCGACCAACTCTTCGAGGCCACACGGCCGAGATTGCTCCGCCGACTACGGCACCGATGACGCGCTGCTCGACGGCGAGCAGGAGACTCCCTCACCGAAGGCCGTCCAGGTCACAGTCGTGCCGGCCTGCTCTCCCGTGGCTGGGTAGATGCGACAGAACCGATCGGCGGTCACGTGGACACGGGCGTCGAGCGCGACCTCGTCAGGAAAGCGCAGCACGACCTCGCTGGCGACCTCGCGCAACTCCGGATGCGCGCTGACGACGGCCGCCTCGGCCGCTGCCTGGGGGGTGTCGAAGCGTTCGAGTCCAATTGGGTACGGCCGCGCCTGGGCCGTGGCGCCATCGGAAGCCTGCGCAGGCGACCAGGGTGTGGGGATGCCGGAGACCGCAGCAAGCACCGCCAGCAGCACCAGCAGCGTCGCCGTACCAGCCGCTGCCGTGGTCGTCGTGCTCCGGCGTCGCTTGGCGGTGCTGGGTTCTTGCGCGACGATCTGGTGGACCCGCTGGTGGCTCAGTCCTAACGCGGTGGCGATCTCTCGCAGGGACATGCCCGCTGCCACTAGCTCCCGTACGTGCTGGTGGTACTCGCGTTTGGCCACATCGACCTCGTCTTGACGAGCCTGGAAGGCAGCGCGGGCCTTCTCGGTGCGCCGCAGCAAGGTCTCACGGTCCGACATGCTGTCTACCATAGCTAGACAATCTGCGGTCGTCCACCGGCGCTAGACATCGGATACCAACTCCGCTGGTAGCAGTATGCTGCCATGCAAGGCGGCCA
>Ga0136616_10000498_pt1 | contig 18688 bp, 15 predicted proteins | sample AntDrymUQ2992106_2_FD_106648 | JGI IMG/M metagenome (GOLD analysis project Ga0136616, IMG submission 106648) | Polar desert sand microbial communities from Dry Valleys, Antarctica - metaG UQ299 (21.06) | ecosystem: Environmental > Terrestrial > Soil > Desert | place: Antarctica: Dry Valley...
AGCTGGCCGCGCTCGAAGCGCCCGGCGAGCAGGTCGGCGTCGCGGAACGCCCGCCCCTGGATCGCGCCGGTCCGGTCGCGCAGCTCGAGCGCCAGGTACGGCGTCCCCGACCGCGCCGTCAGGCGGTCCTTGCGCGAGCAGGCGAACACCGCGTCCACGTCCTCGCCGGCCCGCAGGGTCGCGACGGTGATGGGAACGGCGTCGAGCACCCCCCCGATGATGGCTCCGCGGCCGGACGGCGCGCGGCGGGATCGCCCGCCGCGGCGGGCTCCACCACCGGCCGGCGCGCGGCGGGCACTCCGCTACCGTGGGTCCGGATGCAGCCGCTCCGCTGGGAACGCCGCCCCGACGGGATCCGCGCCCCCGCTCTGGTCTGCGCGTTCAAGGGCTGGAACGACGCGGGCGAGGCCGCCACCTCGGCGCTGAGCTTCATGGGTGCGGGCCTCGACGCGGCCCGCTTCGCGCTGATCGACCCCGAGGACTTCGTCGACTTCCAGTCGACCCGCCCGAGCGTGCGGCTGACCGACGGCCTGTCGCGCAAGATCGAGTGGCCCGAGTTCGAGTTCTACGAGGCCCGCGTTCCGCGCGCCCCGCGTGACCTGATCCTGCTCAGCGGCCCCGAGCCCGCGATGCGCTGGCGCACCTTCTGCGCCACCGTGATCGAGCTGGCCGAGGCGATCGGCGTCCAGATGGTCGTCACGCTCGGCGCCCTGCTGGCCGACGTCCCCCACAGCCGCCCGATCTCGATCACCGGCATGGCCTCCGACGAGCAGCTGATCGATCGGCTCGGCCTGGTGCCGCCGACCTACGAGGGGCCGACCGGGATCGTCGGCGTCCTGCACGCCGCCTGCGCGGACGCCGGCCTGCCGTCGGCCTCGCTGTGGGCCGCCGTGCCGCACTACGTGGCGGTCGCCCCGAACCCGAAGGGCGCGCTGGCCCTGCTGCGCCGGCTGGAGAGCCTCGTCGGCGTGACGGTCGACGCGGAGGAGCTGGAGACCGCCGCCGTCGACTACGACCGCCAGGTCTCGCGCGCCGTCGAGCTGGACCCCGAGGTGCAGGCGTTCGTCGAGCGCCTCGAGCGCGCCGCCGACGAGGAGGAGTCCGACGACCCCGGCCCGCTGCCGTCCGGCGACGTCATCGCGCGCGAGTTCCAGCGCTTCCTGCGCCAGCGCGGCTCGGGCCCCGGCGCGGGAAGCTAGGTTTCGCCCTCCGGTCGACGCTGCTCAGCGCTCAGCGGCGGGACAAGCGATCCGGTAGTCGCACATCGAGCACGCCGCGTAGCTCGGCGTCGGCTCGAAGCCCTGCGCCTGGATCCCCTCGCCGACCTCCAGGACGGTCTCCGTGATCCAGTCGCGGTCCTCCTCGGAGCGCTCCACCGGCACCTTCTGGTCGTCGAGCACGTAGTAGTAGGCCTGCTGGGCCGTCTCGAGCTGCCAGGCCTCGCGCGCGCCGACCGCGTACAACGAGAGTTGGACGTCTTCGCGCAGCTGGGCGGCCGACTTCGGCCGGCCGGTCTTGTAGTCGATCAGCTCGTAGCCGCCCTCGGGTAGCCGGTCGACCCGGTCCACGCGCCCGCGCAGCACGTGCGGCCCGAGCTTGAACTGGAAGGAGCGCTCGAACCACACGGGCTCGCCCTCCTCGTCGCGGAAGCGGTCGTGGTAGCGCACGAGCGCCTGCGTGGCCTTGGCCCGCAGCTGGCGCTCCTCCTCGGAGTCGCCGAAGCCGCCGCGGCGCCAGCCGGCCTCCAGCAGCCCGAGCAGCTCGGGAAGAGTGGTTTCGCCCTCCGGTCGTCGCAAGCTCCTCCCTTCGGGCGACGTTACACGCCCGGGGCCGTGGTAGCGCTCGAGCACCTGGTGCACGAGGATCCCGAAGCGCTGGTTGATCGTCGGCTCCGACGGGATCCGGAACACGCGCGCGAACTTGTACTTCAGCGGGCACGTCCGGTAGGTCTCGATGTCCGAGGCGCTGAGCAGCAGCCCGTCGCCCCGCCGGGGCAGGAACGTCTCCAGCGAGGGCTCCGAGCGCGCCGCCACCGCCCGCGCGCGCAGCTTCTCGTCGCGCTCGGCGTCGAGCAGGTACTCGTCGAGCGCGCTCGTCTCGAAGATCTCGCGCTGCTCGGCCGTGGCCGCCTGCAGCAGCCGGGCGTTGACCTCCGGCAGCGCGTCGGCGACCTCCTGGGTGGGTGGGCCCTGCTTCGTGCGCTCCAGCAGCGCCGAGAGCTTGAGCAGCTCCAGGTAGCGCACCACGGCGTGCGAGACGTCGAGGTCGGTGTCGAAGCGCATCTCCCCGAGCCGGCCGCCCACCTGGGAGACCGTCGTCAGCAGCTCGTCGCGCAGCAGCCGGAACGTGGACTGCAGCGTCTCCGCGGGGCCGAACAGCTCCTCCTCGCGCGGCTCCCACTGGCCGCCGACCGCCGCGCGCGCCTCCTCGGCGAACGGCGACGGGTGCTGCACGGCGCCGCCGTCGGTGCGCTCGGGGTAGGCCAGCACGAGGCGCGTGCGCGCACGGGTCATCGCGACGTGCAGCAGCCGCCGCATGTCGCCGGCGTGGCCCTCCTTGGTGTCGGGCGGGAGCGACTCCTTGAGCAGCGCGTCGGGGATCGGCTCGAGCGCCCGCTGGCGCGGCCCCGGCATGCGCGCCGCCATCAGCCCGAGCACGTAGACGTGGTCGAACTCGAGGCCCTTGGCGGACTGCATGGCCATCACCTGCACGCCGCGCGGGCGGTCGCCGGCCGAGGCCTCCTCCTCGCGCAGGCCCGCGTCCGCCACCGCGGCGATCGAGCGGGCGAACTCGCGCGCCGTGGCCTGCGGGGAGCGGCGCACGTAGGCGGCCGCCAGCTCGGCGAACTTCGCGAGGTTGCGCAGCCGCTCGACGACCTCGGTCGAGGCTGCGAACAGCAGCTGCCGGCGCAGCCCGAGCCGCTCCACCAGCCGGTGCACGTAGAGGTCCGGGCGGCTCGAGTCGATCGCGGCCGCCGCCGCCCGGTGGAGGCCGAGGAAGGTGGTGATGCGGTCGCGCGCCTCGGGCGGGATCTGCGGCGACTCCAGCGCGGCGGCCAGCGCGGCGACCATGTCGAGCTTGCGCCGGCGGGCGATCTGCGTGACGCGCGCGAGGTCGATCGCCCGCAGCTCGACAGGCGGGCGCGCGAGCGCGCGCACGACGGCGCCGGCGTCGCCGGGGTCGACCAGCAGGCGCAGCCAGGCCAGCAGGTCGCGCACCTCGGCGCGCTGGAAGAACGCCGCGGCGCCGGCCAACCGATAGGGCACGGCCCGCTCCTCGAAGGCGACCGCCACCGCCTGGCCCTCCGAGCGCACGGAGCGCACCAGCACGCAGACGTCCTCCGGCGCGACCCTGCCTCGGCCAGAGGCCCTCCTGTCTTGGCCGGGGGCCTCGCCACCGGCTGTCGCCTCGCCGCTTCGCTCGTGGCGCGCCACCAGCCGCTCGACCTCGGCGGCGACCGCCTGCGCCTGCGCGCGCTCGGACGCGCACGCCCAGAACGCGACCTCGCCGCCCGCGGGCGCGCGCAGGGCCTTGGCGATCCGGTCCGGAGCGGCCGCGGCCACGGCGGAGGCGGCGCGCACGATCCGCTCACCCGAGCGGAAGGAGTCCTCCAGGCGCACGACCTTCGTCGCCGGCCACTCCGCCCGGAAGTCGGCGAACGCCTTGGTCGACGCCCCGCGGAAGCGGTGGATCGCCTGGTCGTCGTCGCCCGCGCCGGTGACGCCGGCGTGGTCGGCCACGAGCAGCCGCAGCAGCAGGCCTTGCGCGAAGCTCGTGTCCTGCAGGTCGTCGACCAGCACGTGCCGGTGGCGGGCGATCAGCCGCGCGCGGACGTGCGGCTTCTCGCGCAGCAGCCGGAGCGCCTGCAGCACGAGGTCGCCGGAGTCCAACGTCCCCGCTTCGGCCAGCAGCCGGTCGTGGGCGAGGAACAGCTCGGCGAACTCGCGCTCGCGCACGGCGCGGGCGTGGTCGGCCTCCCCCAGCGTGGCCGCCCACGCGGCGTAGTCCTCGCACGTGACCAGCTCGTCCTTGAGCCGGTCGATGCGTGCGACGATCGAGCCGAGCAGCGCGCTCGGGTTGCCGCGCAGGTCGTGGTGGCGCAGCGGCAGCTCGTCGATGCTCTCCAGCAGCATCGCCAGCCGGTCGGCCTGGCTGGCGGCGGTCGCGAACGGGTCCACGCCGGCCTCGAGCGCCTCGTCGTGCAGCAGTCGCGCGCAGAAGGCCTCGAACGTGGTGACGGGCAGCTCCTCGGCGGCGGGCTCGGCGAGCCGGCGCTCGATCCGCTCGCGCAGGTCGTCGGCGGCGGCGGTGGAGAAGGCCAGCGCGAGGATCGACTCGGGAGGAGCGCCTTCGCCCGCGAGCCACGCGAACCGCTCGACGAGGAGCCGCGTCTTGCCGGTGCCCGCCCCGCCGATGACGAGCAGCGGGCCGCCGGGATGGGTGACGGCCTCGTGCTGGGCGGGGGTGAGCACCTTCAGGCCTAGGATAGGCGCGGGATGACCCCGGACTGGCTCGGAGCCGCGCGGCGGGCGGCGCAGGCGATGGGCGCGATGCTGGCCGAGCACCCCACGATCGCCGAGCGGGTCGTCGAGACGGGCGAGCGCGGCGAGGGCGGCGACCGCACGCTGGAGATCGACGCGGCGGCCGAGCGCGCCGTGTTCGCCGAGCTGGAGCGGCTGCACGACGGCGGCGCGCGCTTCACCGTCGTCAGCGAGGAGCGCGGCAGCGTCGACTACGGCGACGCGGGCGTGGTCGTCGTGGTCGACCCGATCGACGGCTCGATGAACGCCAAGCGCGGGATGCCGCACCACGCGCTCTCGATCGCGGTCGCCGAGGGCCCGACGATGGCCGACGTCGTGTTCGGCTACGTGCGCGACTTCGGGCCGGCCGAGGAGTGGGTCGCCTGGCGCGGGCGCGGCGCGGCGCTCAACGGCGCGCGGCTGGACCCGGCGCTGGGCGAGCGCCGGACGGGCGACGGCAAGCTCGAGCTGGTCGGCATCGAGTCGGCCGACCCGCGCTGGATCCGCGACTCCGTCGAGGCGCTGGTGGAGACCAGCCACCGCCTGCGCGCCATCGGGACGATCGCCTCGACGCTGTGCCAGGTGGCGGGCGCGCGCCTGGACGGCATGACGACGCTGCGCAGCTGCCGCTCGGTGGACGCCGCCGCCGCGCAATTGATCGTGCGCGAGGCGGGTGGCCACGTCGCCTTCACGGCGTGCGCCGAGCCGCTCGGCGCCCCGCTGGACCTCGCGCCCCACTCGCCGGTCGTCGCCGCCCGCACGCCGGCCGGGCTGCGCGAGCTGTCCACCGTGGCGCGCCTGCCACCATGAGTGGGGTGATCGACTGGTCGCTCGCCTCCCAGATCGCCCGCGGCGTCTCGCGCCTGCAGCCCGCCGGCGATCCCGCTCCGTTCGAGGCGCTTGCGATCCCCGCCGCCGAGAGCGAGCGGCTGGTGTCGGATTACACCGGCCTGGTCGCGACGGGCCCGCTGCCGGTCGCCGAGGCGGTCGGCCGCGACGAGTGGGCGGACGCGAACCTCGCCTCGATGCGGGCGCTGCTGGACCCGATGGCCGCGAAGCTGGGCGACGGCCTCGGACCGCTGAGCGGGGTGGTCGGCGCCGCCGCCGGCGCGCTGCTGGCGGCCGAGGTGGGCGCCGTCTCGGGCTTCCTCGCCGGCCGCGTGCTCGGCCAGTACGAGTTCCCGGTGCTCGACCCGCAGGCGCCGGCGCGGCTGCTGTTCGTGGCGCCGAATCTGGGCCACGCCGCGACGGGCCTGGAGGCCGACACGGACCAGCTCCTGCGCTGGGTGGCGCTGCACGAGACCACGCACGCGCTGCAGTTCGGCGGCGTGCCGTGGCTGCGCGAGCACCTCTCGGCGATGGTCGAGGAGCTGCTCGGTGCGATGACGGTCGATCGCGGCAGCCTGCTGCGGCTCCCCGACCCGGCCGACCTGCGCGCGCTCGTGGACTCGATCCGCGACGGCGGCCTCGCCACGCTCGCGCTCGGCCCCGAGCGGCGGGCGCTGCTCGACCGCATGCAGGCCTTCATGGCGGTGCTGGAGGGCTACGCGGAGCACGTCATGGACGCCGTCGGCGCCGGCGCCCTGGAGGACTTGCCGGCCCTGCGCGCCGCGCTGAACCGCCGCCGGCGCGAACGCTCGGGCTTCCTGCGCGTGCTCGAGCGCCTGATCGGCCTGGAACTCAAGCTGCGCCAGTACGAGCAGGGCAAGGCGTTCTGCGACGCGGTGGTCGCGCGCGGCGGCATCGCGGCGCTCAACCGCGTGTGGACGGCGCCCGCGGCGCTGCCCACGCTCGCCGAGCTGGACGACCCGGCCGGCTGGCTGGATCGGCCGCAGCTGGGCCGCGCCGCATAGCGGCCGTGTGACGTTCCTCACACGTTTTCGAACCGGTGTTCGTATCCTGTAACCCCTCGGCGGGCACGGTTTACAAACAGGTGTTCGCAGGGTACGGTCCGTGCGAACAGACTTAGAACGCACACGCAAGCCACCAAGAGGGGGCTCTCAGACAGCATGGCCACCACCACCGACACGACCACCAAGTCGACCGCCCGCAAGAGCACGCCGCGCAAGTCCACCGCGCGCAAGTCGACCACTCGCAGCACCGCCGCGAGCAGCACGAGCCGCTCGACGGCCAACCGCTCGACCGCCAACCGCTCGACGGCCGCCAAGTCGCCGTCGAAGTCCACCGGTCGTCGCACGCGCACCAGCGCCAAGAACCAGACGCGCGAGGCCGCGAGCGCCAACGCGCGCGCCGCGAAGACCACCGCCGCGCAGGGCCGCAACGTCGCCGAGCGCGCCGCGCTCGTCTACGTCGGCAGCGTCCTGGAGGCCCGTGACCGCGTGATCGGCGCCGCCACCGGCCTCGCCGACCGCTACGGCTCGGTGGCCGACGCGCAGAAGACCCTGCGCCGCAGCCGGCGCGAGCTGGAGAAGGACGTCCGCCGCTTCGAGCGCCGTGGCGAGCGCGAGGCCCGGCTCGCCCGCACGCGCCTCGAGCGCCTCGTCCGCCGCAACCGCCGCGCCTTCGAGCGCGAGGCCAACGCGGTCGAGCGCAAGGCCGACCGGCAGGAGAACGTCGTGACCAAGCAGGTCGCCGACGTCTCCAACCGCGTCGAGGAGGCCGTCCAGGTCGGCGTCGCCACCGGCGAGCGTCTGGCGACCCGCGCCCGGGACGTCATCGCGTAGCATCGGTGCATCCTTCCCCGGGCCCCGTCGAGGAGCGGGTGCCCGGTACGCCTGCCGGCCTCATATTCCGCCGGTGGGGTCCATCGGCCTCATATCCCGCCGGTGGACGCAGTATCTCTCCTCCCTCAACCGCCGCCGTGCCCTTCGGGGTGCGGCGGTGGTCTTTAGGGTCCGGTTCACGATCCCGGCACGCCCATGGCGGCCGTGGACTCTTCGCCGGATCGCCAGTCGAATCACTCGGAAGTACGTTCGTACTCCCTTCGGATTCGTCCGGCGCCCGGCTCGGTCCACGACCACCACGGTCGCACCGATCATCGTGAACCGAACCGAACCCTTACCGCCTGCCACAATGGACCCATGCCGACGAGAGAGCAGATCCTCGAGGCGCTGAAGGTCGTCATCGACCCGGAGCTCCGGCGCGACATCGTCGAGCTGGGGATGGTCCGGTCGATCCAGGTCTCCGACGGCGGGATCGCCGATGTGACCGTCTCCCTGACGACGCCCGGCTGCCCGATCCGAAGCCACTTCCAGACCTCGGTCTCCAGCGCGGCGCGCGGCGTCGCGGGCGTCACGCACGTCAACGTCGCCTTCGACGTCCTCTCCGACACGGAGAAGGCCGGCCTGCAGCAGAAGCTCGGCCGCCCCGGCGGGCTGCCCGAGGGCGCCCTCGCCCAGGTCGCCAACATCACCTGCGTCGGCTCCGGCAAGGGCGGCGTCGGCAAGTCCTCGCTGACCGTCAACCTGGCCGCCGCGCTGCGTGCGGAGGGCAAGCGCGTCGGCGTGCTCGACGCCGACGTGTGGGGCTACTCGATCCCGCGCATGCTCGGCCTCGGCGGCGAGCGCCCGCGCGTCAACGGCGAGCGCAAGATCCTCCCGCTGGACGCGCACGGCCTGAAGGTGATGTCGATCGGCTTCTTCATCAAGGAGGACGAGGCGGTCGTCTGGCGCGGGCCGATGCTCCACAAGGCGCTCACGCAGTTCCTCGAGGACGTCCACTGGGGTGAGCTGGACCACCTGCTGATCGACCTCCCGCCCGGCACCGGCGACGTCTCGATGACGCTCGCGCAGCTGCTGCCGGAGGCGAAGTTCGTGATCGTGACCACCCCGCAGGAGACCGCGCAGAAGGTGGCCCGGCGCTCGGCGCAGATGGCCGACAAGGTCTCGCTGGAGATCGCCGGCGTGATCGAGAACATGTCCGGCTTCACCACGCCGGACGGGGCCCGCTACCCGATCTTCGGCGAGGGCGGCGGCCAGGCGCTGGCCGACGAGCTGGACGTGCCGCTGCTCGCCAGGGTGCCGCTGACGATGGCCCTGCGCGAGCAGTCCGACGCCGGCGTGCCGCTGATCGAGGTCGACGCGAGCGACCCCGCGGCGCAGGCGATCCGCCAGGCGGCGCGCGGGCTGATCGCGATGATGCCGATGCAGCCGATCGAGCTGCCCGTCATGCAGCAGGTGGCGGAGCCCACCGGGCCGCCGCTGCCGGTCGGCATGAGCCTGCCGATGGCTTAGGAGCCCGTCAAAGACACCGACACGCCCTTCTTTGACGGACTCCTAGCGCCCCGCGTAGTACTCCTGGTTCTTCTTCGCGTAGTCGGCCCACTCGCCGGGGAGCTGGTCCTCGGCGAAGCACGCGTCGACGGGGCACGCCTCCACGCAGGCGTCGCAGTCGATGCACTCCTCGGGATCGATGTAGAGCATCTCGACCTTGTCGTGGTCGGGCTCGTCAGGCGTGGGGTGGATGCAGTCGACGGGGCAGACCTCCACGCAGGAGTTGTCCTTGGTTCCGATGCAGGGTTCGGCGATCACGTAGGCCATCCGTCGCAGTCTAAAGATCGTGTCTCCCATCTAGGGTGGAGCGCGTGATCCTGCTCACCGGCGCCACGGGCCTGCTGGGATCGGCCGTGCTGCGCCGGCTGGTCGCCCGCGGCGACCCCGTGCGCTGCCTGGTGCGCGACGCCCGCCGGCTCGGGCCGGAGCGGATGCACGTCCAGCTCGCCAGCGGCGACCTGGCCGACCCGGGCTCGTTCCGCAACGCGCTGCGCGGGGTGCGGACGGTCGTGCACCTGGCCGGCTCGGAGCGCGACCAGCCCGGCGCGACCGTCGAGGAGCTGAACGGCCTGGCCGCCTACCGGCTGCTGCGCGCGGCCGAGCGCGCGCGGGTGGAGCACTTCGCGTGGTCGGCGCCCCTGGGGGCGACGCCGCACCATCCCTCGCGCGTGCACCGCGCGAGGGCGCTGGCCGCCGACGCGGTCGCCGGCGCCGGGCTGCCGACCACCACGCTCGCCACCTCGCTCGTCTACGCGCCCGGCGACCGCCGGCTGGCGCGGATCGAGCGCCTCGGGCTGCTCCCGGCCGTGCCGCTGACCGGGCACGGCGCCGCGCGCACCCAGCCGGTCTGGGTCGAGGACGCCGCGGACGGCGTGGTGGCGGCGCTCGCGGCGCCCCCCGAGCGCCCGCGGCGGCTCGAGCTGGCCGGGCCGGAGGTGCTCAGCCACCGCCAGGTCGTCGCCCTGGTGCTGCGCGCGGCCGGGCGCCGGCGCCGGCTGCTCCCGGTGCCGCTGGCGGTGCTGCGCCCCGTGCTCCGGGCCGTGGAGGCGCTCGCCGGGCCGACCGCGTTCGCGACCTGGGACGAGGCGCTGATGCTGGCCGTGCCGATGCTCGCCGCGGGGGGCAGCGCGGACCTCGAGGCGCTGGGGGTGCGCCCGCGCCGGATGGCCGAGGTGCTCGCGGCGGGCCGGTAAGAGGGCCGAAGGCCCTATCCCTCGGGCGGGCGCAGGTGCGCCCATGGCCGCGCGGTCTCCATCTGCGCGGCGACCTGCAGCAGCGTGTCCTCCGCCAGCGGCTTGCCGACGATCTGCACGGTGGTCGGGAGGTTGTCCTCGCCGAAGCCGATCGGCACGGTGATCGCGGGCTGGCCGGTGACGTTGAACAGCGACGTGAAGGGCGTGAAGCGCCCCGAGCGCGCGAGGTCGGCCATCGGGTCCTCTCCGAGCCCGTCGCACTCGCCGATCGCCAGCGGGCGCTCGGCCAGCGCGGGGGTCAGCAGGAGGTCGTAGCCGGCGAAGAACGCCACCAGCCCGCGCGCCAGCGCCTGCAGCTGCGCGACCGCGCCCAGGTAGCCCACGGACGTGATCCGCTGCGACTGCTCGTGGATCGCGCGCGAGAGCGGCTCGATCTCGTCGTCCTCAGGGGGCCGCTGGGCTAGCAGCTCGCCGTAGGAGATGCCAAGGCTCACCGCCGGCCCGAAGACGGCGACGAACAGCCGCAGCGCGTCGCGCCCCGGCATCGCCGGCGCCGTCTCCTCGACCTCGTGCCCCGCCGCCGACAGCAGCTCGGCCGCCTGGTGCATGCCGCGCACGCACTCCGGGTCGACGTCGACGTCGAGCGGGTTGGCGGCCGTCATCGCGACGCGCAGGCGCCCGGGGTCGCGGCGCACGGCGGTCGCGTAGCGCTCGATCGGGCGCGGGGCCCAGGTGGCGTCGCCGACCTCGTAGCCGGCCAGCACGTCGAGCATCTGCGCCGTGTCGGCGACCGTGCGCGAGAGCACGCCGTCGGAGACCAGGAAGGAGTCACCGAGGTCCGGCCCGCGCGACACGCGGCCGCGGCTCGGCTTGAGCCCGACGAGCCCCGTGCACGCCGCGGGGATGCGGATCGAGCCACCGCCGTCGTTGCCGTGCGCGATCGGCACCATCCCCGCCGCCACCGCGGCCGCGGCGCCGCCGGAGGAGCCGCCCGGAGTGCGCTCGGGGTCCCACGGGTTGCGCGTCGGGCCGGTATGGCGCGGCTCGGTGGTCGGGAGGATGCCGAACTCCGGCATGTTCGTGACGCCCACGACCACGAAGCCCGCGTCGCGCAGCCGGCGCACCAGGTAGGCGCTGTGGCCGGGGCGGTGGCCCTGCAGGAAGCGGGAGCCGAAGTTCATGCACAGGCCCTCGACCGGGAGGTTGGCCTTGATCGCGATCGGCACGCCCGCGAACGGGCGCTGGTCGCCGGGCTCGATCCCGTCCGCCGTCTCGAGCGCCCGCTCGGCGTCGGTCTCCACGAACGCGTTCAGCGCGCCGTCGCGCGCCTCGATCCGGTCCAGCGAGGCCTGCACCAGCTCGCGCGCCGACAGCTCGCCACCGCGCACGCGCGCCGCAAGGTCCCCTACCGGGGTGAACATGAGGTCGCTGGAGGCCATGGGGAGAGTCGCCGGAGGAGTCGGCGGTCGCAGCCTATGCCAGATCGTGCGCGTCCGGCGGTGTCGCGCATAACTGGTTGCATGCTTATGATCCGGTTATGCCGCTCGAGCCGCCGCCCGGCACACCGTTTCCCAGCGGCGCACCGTACTGGTACTGGCTCGGCGGCCGTCCCGCGCTGGACTTCGTCAACACCCGGCGCGAGCGCTGGCGCGGGAACATCGAGTGCCTGCGCTCTCCGGACGACCTGACGGTGTGGCTCGGGCAGGCCGGCCTCCTCTCACCCGCGGCCCGGCGCGAGGCGCGCGCGAGCCGCGCGCAGCTGGCCGCCGCACGCGAGCTGCGCGAGGCGATCGACGCCGGCGTGCGCGCCGCGGTCGCCGCGGAGCCGCCCGCTGCCGGCACGCTCGCGGTCGTCGACGGCTGGCTGGGCGCGGCGGTCGCGCGACCGGCGCTGATCGCAGGCCCGGACGGCCACGCCCGCCTGGCCGAGCGCGAGGCCGGCAACGCGGTGGCGGCGGCGTTCGCGGCGCTCGCACTCGACGCGGCGCGCATGCTCGGCCGCCCGCCGGAGCGCGAGCGGATCCGCATCTGCGGCTCGGAGGAGTGCTCGGCGCGCTTCTACGACCGCTCGCCGGCCGCGCGCCGGCGCTGGTGCTCGATGGCCCTGTGCGGGAACGTCGCCAAGGCGCGCCGCCACCGGGCGCGGGCGGCGAGCGCGTGAGCGTCGCCCCGAGCCGCCCGGCTCCTACCCTTCCCCAACCCCGAGCGAAAGGCGCCTCCGCCGATGAGTGAAGTCGAGTCAGGCCTCGAGGGCGTCGTCGCCTTCGCCACCGAGATCGCCGAGCCCGACAAGGAGGGCGGGGCGCTGCGCTACCGCGGCGTGGACATCGAGGACCTGGTCGGCCGGGTGCCGTTCGAGCACGTCTGGGGGCTGCTCGTCGACGGCGAGTTCGAGCCGGGGCTGCCGCCCGCCGAGCCCCACCCGCTGAGCATCCGCAGCGGCGACCCGCGCGTGGACGTGCAGTCGGCGCTGGCCGTGCTCGCGCCGGAGTGGGGCTTCGAGCCGCTGATGGACGTCGCCGACGAGGAGGCTCGCGACCAGCTCGCCCGTGCCTCGGTGATGGCGCTGTCCTTCGTGGCCCAGTCCGCGCGCGGCGCAGGGCGCCCTCCGGTGCCCCAGCGCGAGGTGGACACGGCGTCGTCGATCCCCGAGCGCTTCCTGATCCGCTGGCGCGGGGAGGCCGATCCCGCCCACGTCAAGGCGATCGACGCGTACTGGATCTCGGCCGCGGAGCACGGCATGAACGCGTCGACCTTCACCGCGCGCGTGGTGGCCTCCACCGGCGCAGACGTCGCCGCCGCGCTGTCGGCCGCCGTCGGCGCGCTGTCGGGCCCGCTGCACGGCGGAGCGCCCGCGCGGGTCCTGACGATGCTCGACGCGGTCGAGCGCTCCGGTGACGCCGAGCAGTGGGTGAAGGAGGCGCTGGACAAGGGCGAGCGTCTGATGGGCTTCGGTCATCGCGTCTACCGCGCGGAGGACCCGCGCGCCGCGGTGTTGCGGCGCACCTCGCAGGAGATCGGCTCCCGGCGCTACGAGGTCGCCGAGGCGCTCGAGCGGGCCGCGCTCGCGGAGCTGAAGGCGCGCAAGCCCGATCGCGTGCTGGCCACCAACGTCGAGTTCTGGTCGGCCGTCGTGCTCGACCATGCCGACGTCCCCTCGAGCATGTTCACGAGCATGTTCACCTGCGCGCGGACGGCCGGCTGGGCCGCACACATCCTCGAGCAGAAGCGCGAGGCGCGGCTGATCCGGCCGTCGGCGAAGTACGTCGGCCCGGCGCCGCGGGAGCTGTCGGCGGTGTGAGCCGCGGCGGCGCGGGCCGCGGCAGCGCTCAGCGCTCCGGGGCGTCGAGCGCCCGCTGGAGGAGGTCGCGCAGCGCCGCCGCGTCCGCCTCGGACAGCCGCGCCAGCTCCGGAGGCGGCCGGCCCGCGCGGCGCTGGACCTCCTCGCGCACGGCGCGGCCATGGTCGGTGAGCGCGACGGTCTTGACGCGGCGGTCGCGCGCGTCGGGCCGGCGCTCGGCCAGGTCGGCGGCCTCCAGGCGGTCGACGATGCCGGTCACGTTGGAGTTGTCGCACTGCAGCGCCTGGGCGAGCGCGCTCATCGGCAGCGGCGAGTCGGGATCGAGCTGCATCAGCGCCATCGACTGCTGGAAGGAGAGGCCCAGCTCGGTCATCACGGCCATCCGGCGCGGCTTGTCGGCGCTGAAGATGCGCCAGAACAGCCCCCACGCCTCCTCTGCAGCGGTGGTTGACACCGGCGACGATGACATAGCACAAAGGTAACACACATTAACCGTTGACATACTCAACCATAATCCGCTAGGGTCACCGGCCATGAATCGAGCAGCCGAGCACGGCATCGAGGTCGAGGGCCTCGTTCGCGACTTCAAGGACGGGCCGCGCGCCGTCGACGGGATCGACCTGCGCGTGCAGCCGGGGGAGATCTACGGCTTCCTGGGTCCCAACGGCGCCGGCAAGTCCACCACCGTGCTGATGCTCACCACGCTGCTGCCGCCCACCGCCGGCACGGCGCGCGTGGCCGGGCACGACATCGTGCGCGAGGGCCCCGCGGTGCGCAGCGCGATCGGCGCCGCGCTGCAGGAGGCGGCGCTCGACCCGCTGCTCAGCGGCCGCGAGCACATGAAGCTCCAGACCACGCTGCAGGGCGTCCCCAAGGCCGAGCGCCGGGGCCGCGGCGACGAGCTGATCGAGCGCGTCGGCCTCGCCGACGCGGCCGACCGCCGGGTCGGCGGCTACTCCGGCGGCATGAAGCGCCGCCTGGACCTCGCGCTGGCGCTCGTGCACCGGCCGCGGATCCTGTTCCTCGACGAGCCGACCACCGGCCTGGACCCCTCCAGCCGCGCGGACATGTGGCAGGAGGTCGCCCACCTGGCGCGCGACGAGGGCGTCACGGTGTTCCTCACCACGCAGTACCTCGAGGAGGCCGACGTCCTCGCCGACCAGATCGCGATCATCGACCGCGGCACGATCGTGGCCCGCGGCACACCGGACGCGCTGAAGGCCGAGATCGGCCGCCCGACGCTCGAGGTCACGCCGGCCGCGCCCGATCAGCGCGAGGCGGTCGCGACCGTGCTGGCCCGCTTCGGCACCCCCGCCCCGGCGCCGCCCGGCGCCGCCGCCGCCCGCCTGCGCGGCGGGGCCGAGGAGCTGGCGGGCGTCGTGCGCGCGCTCGACGCGGAGGACCTGGCCGTCACGGACTTCCAGCTTCACGCCCCCACGCTGGACGACGTCTTCCTCGCCAAGACCGGCCGCAAGCTGGACGCGGGCGACGAGGCCGCCGCGGACGAGCCGCGCGAGGCCGTCGTCGCATGAGCGTCTCGCTGCTCGCCCAGATCGGGCAGATGGCGCGGCGCTCGATCCTGCAGACGCTGCGCCAGCCCGCGATGGTCGTCCCGCCGATCCTGTTCCCGCTCGTGCTGATGGCGATCAACGTCGGCGGCCTCGAGGCCGCGACGAGCCTTCCGGGCTTCCCGTCGGACTCCTACCTGGACTTCGCGATCGCGGTCCCGTTCGTGCAGGGCGCGCTGTTCGCCGCCATCAACGCCGGTAGCGCGCTGGCGCGCGACGTCGAGACCGGCTTCATCAAGCGCCTGGCGATGACACCGATGCAGCGCACGGCGCTGCTGCTCGGCCACCTCGGCGGGGTGCTCGTCGTCGCGCTCGCGTCCGCGTGCATCTACACGGCCGCCGGCTTCGCGGCGGGCATGGACTTCGAGGCCGGCGTCGCCGGCGTGCCCGTGCTGCTGGCGCTCGCGATGGTGATCGCGCTCGCGTTCGCCGGGATCGGTGCGTACATCGGCCTGCGCTCGGGCTCGGGCGAGGCGGTGCAGGGCTTCTTCCCACTGCTGTTCGTGCTGCTGTTCCTGTCCTCGATGAGCCTGCCGCGGCCGCTGATCGAGCAGGACTGGTTCCGTCTCATCGCGACCTACAACCCCGTCTCCTACCTGCTCGAGGGCGTGCGCTCGATCGTGATCACCGGCTGGGACGCCGAGGCGCTCGCGCTCGGCTTCGGCTTCGCCTCGGTCATCGCGCTGATCGCCGTGACCGGCTCGGCGGCCGCCCTGCGTACGAGGCTGGTCCGCACGTGAGCCGCTTCCTCGACGTCACCCACGCCGTCGCCTGGCGGACGATCCACAACTTCGTGAGCAACCCGGCCTTCTTCTTCCCGTCGGTGATCTTCCCGCTGTTCTTCTTCACGGCCTTCGCGGGCGGGCTCTCGAGCGTCGGCGACGTGCCGGGGTTCGACTTCCCGGCCGGCTACACGGCGTTCCAGTTCGTGTTCGTGCTGATGCAGGCGTCGGCGTTCGGCGGCGTCTTCACCGGCTTCGGCATCGCGTCGGACTTCGAGAAGGGCTTTGCGCGCAGGCTGCTGCTGGGCGCGCCCAACCGGCTCGGGATCCTCGCGGGCTACGCGCTCGCGGCGCTGGCGCGCGCGGCGATGGTCTCGACGCTGCTGTTCGCCGTCGCGCTGGCGACCGGCATGCAGGTGATCGGCGGCGGCGTGGACCTGTTCGGCCTCGTGGCGCTGGCCGCGCTCGTGAACCTCACCGCGACGTTCTTCGCCGCCGGGGTCGCGTTTCGCACCCGCACGATCCAGGCCGGCCCGGTGATGCAGATGCCGATGTTCATCGTGCTCTTCCTGGCGCCGGTCTACGTCCCGCTCGACCTCGTCTCGGGCTGGGTGGGGGCGGTGGCGCAGCTCAACCCGTTCACGGCGCTGCTCGAGGGCGGCCGCGACCTCATCTCCGGCCAGGACTTCCCGGCGCTGGCGGCCTACGGCATCGCGGTGGGGCTGGCGCTGGCGTTCTCCACGTGGGCCGTGCGCGGCCTGCGCCGCGCCGAGGCCGCCGGCTAGCGACCCTCGCGGCGCCCGACCCGCGCGCGGCGGTACGCTCCGGCGCGACGTCCGCCACGGCTCCACGGGAGGGAACATGAGGCGAGTGAGAACGGCGCTGGCGCTGGGGATCGGCGCGCTGCTCGCGGCCGCCGCGCCGGCCGCCGCCCAGGAGTGCGACCCGTTCGGGCCGGCCGAGTTCCGCGGCCAGGTGCCGACGCCGAAGCAGGTGATCGGGATCGACCTCGGCGAGCGCGACGTCACCACCGCCGAGTCCGACCGCTACGTGCAGGCCGTCGACGGCGCCTCCGAGCGCGTCGTGTCGGGCACGCTCGCCCGCACGGTGCAGGGCCGCGACCTGCGCTACGCGATCGTCGGCGAGCCGGACCGCGTGTCCCAGACGGGCCTCGCCGGCGTGCGGGCCTCCGCGGCGAAGCTGATGGACCCGGCCACGCCCGCCGCCGAGGCGCGGGCGATCGCCGAGCGCGACCCCGCGATCCTGTGGATCGCGGGCAACGTGCACGGCGGCGAGGAGAGCGGCGCCGACGCGTCGCTGCAGGTCCTGTGGGAGCTGGCCGACCGCGCCGACTGCGCGGCGAGCCGGATCCTCGACGCGGCCGTCGTCGTGCTGCTCCCGGTCCAGAACCCGGACGGGCGCGAGGCCGACACGCGTCAGAACGCCTACGGGTTCGACATGAACCGCGACTGGTTCGCGCGCACGCAGCCCGAGACCGACGGCAAGGTCGAGATGCTGCGCCGCTACCCGCCGGTGCTGTTCGTCGACGCGCACGAGATGGGCGGCGAGAACGACTACTTCTTCCCGCCCAACGCGGACCCGATCTACCACGAGACCACGAGCGAGTCGGTGTCGTGGATCAACGACATCTACGGCGCCGCCAACCGCCGCGAGTTCGACGAGCGCGGCCTCCCGTACTTCAACTACGACGTCTACGACCTCTTCTACCAGGGCTACGGCGACACGGTGCCGACCACCGGGTTCGGCGCCGCCGGCATGACCTACGAGAAGACCAACCGCGACGCCGCGTCCGTGCGGGTCGCCCAGCAGTACCTCACGCAGTGGAACTCGCTGTCGGAGGCCGCGGCCGCCAAGGCGCGGATCCTCGCCGGCTGGCACGACGCGTGGGTGGAGGCCGAGCGCCAGGGCGCCGCCGGCGAGCTGGAGCCCAACGAGGTCGTCCAACCCGACAACACGGTCCAGCAGCCCGTGCCGGACATCACCGTGCGCCAGTACTTCATCCGCGACCGCGACCGTGCCAAGCGCGACGAGCTGCAGGCGCTCGTGCGGCGCCTGCAGCGCATGGACGTCGAGGTCCGCCGGCTCGCGCGTGACGCGACGGTCGAGGACTACACGCCCTACGGACGGGCGACGCGCCGCCAGCGGCTGCGCAGGGGCGACTACGTCGTGAGCATGGACCAGCGCCAGAAGCACTGGGTGCAGGCGATGCTCAACGAGGACACCTACACGCCGTTCCCGTACTTCTACGACGTCACGGCGTGGAGCCAGCCGCTGCTGTTCAACGTCGACGGCGGCTACTCGGGCGCTGCGCTGCGCGGCGTCCGCACGGAGCCGGTGCAGCCCGTCGCGGCCGCGCGCTCGGCGCGCGCCGGCGGACGTGCGCCCTCGATCGCGCTGTACTCGATGTCGCCGCAGTTCTCGCGCGGCATCGAGTCCTCCGGCTGGCTGCGCTTCCAGCTCGACCAGTGGGGACTGGACCACCGCGACGTGAGCGCGGAGCAGATCAAGGCCGGCGCCCTGCGCGGCGCCGACGTCCTGCTCGTGCCCGACGGCTACGCCACCGAGGACCCCGACCTCCCGGAGGACCCGTACGCGCTGCGCGACCTCGGGCCCGAGGGCCTGCAGGCGATCCGCGACTGGGTCAGCCGCGGCGGGCGCTACGTCGGCTGGATGGACGGCGCCGTCGTCGCCTCCGCGGCGGGCGCGTCGTCGGCCACGTTCGAGAGCGCCGAGGCCGCGGGCGTGTCCTCGCCGGGGGCGCTGATCCGCGCGGCCGTCGCGCGCCGCAGCCCGCTCGCCGAGGACGTGGGGCGCTTCGCCTACCCGTTCTACGAGTCGCGCTACCTGATGCGCGACAACGGCGCTCCGGCGCCGGTCCGCTACCCGGCCTTCGGCACGGAGGACTTCTTCGTGTCCGGCTACGCCGACGGCGAGGCGGCGCTGTCGCGCACCGCGGCGGTGGTCGACGAGCGCGTCGGCCGCGGCCGAACCGTGGCGTTCGGCTTCGAGCCGAACTTCCGCGCGTTCACGACCGGGACGCAGCATCTGCTGCTCAACGCGATCCTCGGGCGCGACCCGCGCGGCGGGCGCCGCGGCGACCGCTCCCGCGTCTCCGCGCGCACGTCGGCGCG
>Ga0136616_10000501_pt1 | contig 18602 bp, 20 predicted proteins | sample AntDrymUQ2992106_2_FD_106648 | JGI IMG/M metagenome (GOLD analysis project Ga0136616, IMG submission 106648) | Polar desert sand microbial communities from Dry Valleys, Antarctica - metaG UQ299 (21.06) | ecosystem: Environmental > Terrestrial > Soil > Desert | place: Antarctica: Dry Valley...
GCGAACGCCGACCTTGCCCTCGGTCGTCTCTCGCCCCGCTCGCTTGCCCGCCTGCGCCATACCACGCTCCCGGAGGATCGTCCGTGCGGCCGCGACGTCGCCGCGGGTCTCCTCGAGCGCGCGCTTGCAGTCCATCATCCCCGCGCCGGTGGCGTCGCGGAGCTCCTTCACCTGGCTTGCCGTGATCGTCGTGCTCACCGTACTCCTTCCTCGCCTTCGGGCGCCGCGCTCTCGGCGGCGCCGGCTACCTGGGTCGACTCGCCCTCCGTCGGCTCGGCTGTCCTCTCTCCCTGGCCGAGCTGCTCGTACTCGGGCGGCGCGTCGACCGCGACGCCGGGCTGCGCGATCTCGGGCTCGGGGTCGGCGGGCTGTCCGTTCGCCGCCGCCGTCCGCTCGAAGTCGGCTGACGTCACCTTGGTCTGTCCCGCGGCGATGCCGTCGGCGATCGCGCGCACGATCAGGCTGCACGAGCGGATGGCGTCGTCGTTGCCCGGGATGATGTAATCGGCCTCGTCGGGGTCGCAATTCGTGTCGACGAGTGCGATCACCGGCAGGTTGAGACGCCGGGCCTCGCGCACGGCAAGCTGCTCCTTGCGAAGGTCGACGATGAAGACCGCGTCCGGCTGCTTGCGCATGTCGGCGACGCCCCCGAGGTTCGCCTCGAGCTTCGCAGCCTCGGCCTGCATCGCAATCCGCTCCTTGGAGGGCAGCAGCTCGAGCTGGTTCTCGTCGCGGAGCCGGCGCAGCTCGTGCAGCCGGTCGATCCGCTCGGACATCGTGCGCCAGTTCGTCAGCAGGCCGCCGAGCCAGCGGTGACTGACATAGGGCATAGCGACACGCCCCGCCTGCTCGGCCACGGCGTCCTGGCTCTGCTTCTTCGTCCCGACGAAGAGGATGGAGCCGTTCCGCGAGGAGAGATTGCGCGCGAAGTCGTGGGCCTCCTGCAGCAGCTCGAGGGTCTGCTGGAGATCGATGATGTAGATACCGCCACGCTCGGTGAAGATGAAACGCTTCATCTTCGGGTTCCAGCGGCGGGTCTGGTGGCCGAAGTGAACCCCGGCCTCCAGGAGCTCTCGCATGGAGACGACGGACACGGTGAAACCCCTTTCTGGTGGTTTGAAACGAGCGCCGGCGGCCCCGGGCGGAACCTGCTCGCACTGAGCCGGCACCGCCGCCCGCGGTTCCCCGCCGGGTCGGAAACAGGTCGAAAGATGGTAGCAGCGGCTACGTGACCGCAGTCTCCGCGACGAGCTTGAGCGCGTCCGGCTCGTCTAGTGCCTCGCCCTCGGTGAAGGCCCGGCGGTACGCGTCCTCGCCGACTGCATCCCTAGCCCGCCCGAGGATCTCGCCCCTCAGCTCCGCCTCGTACGGGCTCCTCCATATCACCCCGCTGTTGGAGCCGAGACGTTCGGCGGCGCCCGCCAATCGTGAGGCCCGCTCCATCTCGCCACGCGCGGCCGCGAGCACGGCAGCCACCTCGACGACGTTCGCCGAGGTCTGGAGGTCTCCACCGCCGATCAAAGGCAACCACTGGGCCAGCCGGGTTTCGGCGCTCTCGAGCTCTCCGAGGAGTACGTCGCATTCGGCGATCATCGCCTGCACTTTTGCGGCCTCCACTTGCTGTTCGTCCTTCTGCCAGCCCGCGAATGCCTCAACCAGGATCGTGCGCGCTCCGGCGAAATCTCGGCGCGCGTACGAGATCTCGAACATCGCCATCTGCGCGTGAGCGATACCCGCTGCGGCGCCTTCGGCGTGTCGCAGATCGAGCGCCTCCTTCGCGCACGCTTCTGCTTGGTCGAGACGGCCCTCGTCGAGCTCGATTGACGCGAGGTCGGTCAGGAGAGCGGGCAGCATCGTTCGCAGGTTCCAGCCGTGAACGACGGCACCCGGGTTCTCTCGGGTGATCGCCAGGAGTTCGCACTTCAGCGTCGCGGCCCGGCCGTGCTCGCCGGTGAAGCGGATGATTTCCCCCGCGGCGAGAAGACCCGGAATGCGCGCGAGGGGTTCGAGCGCAGACCGGTCGAGCGCGAGCCAGGCGCCCGCCGCGCTCGCTGCTTCGGCGCCGTGCCCCCGGGTCAACCAGGGGTACCACAGGCCCCACAGGAAGTCGCCCGCCAGAGCGACGTCCCTGCGCTCGAGCGCGTGGGCGAGCCCGGCTCGCATGTTCGCCAGTTCGTCATCGAGGCGAGCGACCGCTTTCGAGTGGCGGTGCCTGAGCGCTCGATACAGGTCGATGCCCAGACGGGAGTACCAACCGGCGTGCCGCCGCGCGACTTCCTCCGCCTCGCCGCTTCCGTCGAGCCCTTCGCCGGCGAAGTCCCTGATCGTCTCGAGCATCCAGTAGCGATGTCCTGCCGAGCTGTCGCGACGCCGGAGCAGGCTCTTGTCGAGCAGTGACTGCAGCGTGTCCGGCTCGGCGTCGCAAATCTCTTCAGCCGCCTCGAAGGTGCAGCCCCCGAGGAACACCGACAGTTGTCGAAAGAGACGCTGTTCTTCGTCGGCGAGGAGTCCGTACGACCATTGGATCGTCGCCCGCAGCGTCTGCTGACGGGGGTCGGCGTCTCGACCTCCTTTGAGCAGGTCCAGTCGCTGGGCAAGCCGCTCGAGCAGCTGCTCGGGCGAGAACAGCGGCGTCCGTGCAGCAGCCAGCTCGAGCGCCAGCGGCAGCTCGTCCAGCCGCCGGCACAACTCGCTCACGGCGGTTGTCCTGCTGAGACTGACCCCCTGCTGGGCGGCGCGCGTCAGGAAGAGGTCGACCGCGTCCTCGGTGTTCAGCGACGGCACTTGGTAGACATGCTCGCCCTGAAGCTGCAGCCGCTCACGGCTGGTCACGAATATTGACGGCCCCGCGATGGCCCGCAGCGGCGCGAGCTCCGTAACCAGATCGGGCAAAAGGTGCTCGGCGTTGTCCAGGAACAGGAGCATGCGCCTACCCATCAGCGCCGCCTGCAACGTCTCCGCAAGCGGCCGGCCGGGCTGCTCCTTCAGCTCCAGCGCCTGCACGAGCCCCGGCAGCAGGAGCGCGGGTTCGCGCAGTGGTGCCAACGCCACCCGGAACAGCCCGTCAGGGAATCGCTCTGCTGCTTCCGCGGCAGCCTGTAAGCCGAGCCGGGTCTTGCCGTCCCACCCGGGCCCGTCAAGGTCACCAGTCGCAGCTCCTCCCGGCCGAGCAACTCGACGACCGAGGCCAATTCGACCTCGCGACCCTGAAAAGGCGATGCCGGTACCGGCAGGTTCGTCCGGTACAGCGACTTGAGCGGCGGAAACGCGGCCTCACCGAGCTGGTAGACGCGCTCGGCGGCGGCCAGGTCCTTGAACCGGCTCTCACCCAGATCGACCAGGCCATCCAGCCCGACCAGCGCCGCCGTCGAGGACGACAACAGCACCTGCCCGCCGTGCCCCGCCGCCGCGATCCGGGCTGCGCGATGCAGATCGACACCAACGTAGCCCTCGTCCGTGAGGAGGGGCGTCCCCGTGTGCAGGCCCACTCTGAGCCTAACCCGGCCGCCGCCGAGCGCTTCCTGCAGCTCCGACGCTGCGGCGAGCGCGCCCGGCGCGGTGGGGAAAGCAAGCAAGAACGCGTCGCCCTGGGTGTCCACTTCTACCCCGCCGTTCCGAGCGCACGCTCCCCGCACGACGCGCCGGTGCTCCAAGAGCGCCGTTGCGAAGGCTGCCTCCCCAAGCTCCTCCAGCAATCGGGTCGATCCTTCCACGTCGGTGAACACGAACGTCACAGTCCCGGAAGGAAGATCCACCCTTCGCATGGCAAGATGATCCGCGACCCGACGGTCTCAAGTCCAGCCGGCCGCAGCGCCGCCTCGAAAACCACCGGGAATCGCTCTGTCTCGCAGTTGTCCATGAAGGCGGATCCAGCTTCCCCCGCACCAGCGAGGATGATCCGAGGCGCCCGCTACGTGCCCGCCCGCTCGAGCGCCGCAGCAAGATCGGCCGGCAGGGATGAGCCGGCCTCGACGGGTTCGTCCGTGAAGGGGTGGGGAAACGCGAGCCGGGTCGCGTGGAGGAACTGGCGCCCGAGCTCGAGGTCGCCTGCGATCCCGTAGACCGGATCACCGGAGACCGGCAGCCCGATCGCCGCGAGGTGGACGCGGATCTGGTGCGTCCTCCCAGTCTCGAGCCGGACGCGCAGGAGCGTATGAGCGCGGAGGAGATCCTCGACCTCGAAGTGGGTCACGGCCTCTCGGGGAGTGGCGGTGTCGAGCGAGTGCCGGGTCGCTTCGTGGCGGTCTCGGCCGATCGGCGCCTCGATCCGGCCCTTCCGGGAACGCGGTCGCCCGCGCACGAGCGCGAGATACTCCCTCTCGACCGCCCGACGGCGGACGAGCTGGGTCAGGCGCCGGTGCGCCTCGGACGAGCGCGCCACGACGAGCAGTCCCGACGTGTCGCGGTCGAGGCGATGCACGATGCCGGGCCGGTCCGGCTCCTCGCCGCCCGCGGGAGCGAACGGGAGCAGGCCGTGGACGAGTGTCCCCTGGGCGTGGCCCGGCGCCGGGTGGACGACGATTCCGGCCGGCTTGTCGACCACCAGCAGGTGCTCGTCCTCCCAGGCGATCCGGAGCGCCATTGGAGCGTGCTCGAGCGGGCCGTCGTCGTGTGCGGGCAGCTCCACGGCGACGGTCTCCCCCGCGAGCAGGCGGTGACTCTTGACGCATCGGGCACCGTCGACGAGCACGGAGCCGGCGTTCAGGAGCCGCTCTGCCGCCCCCCGCGAGCCGACGCCGGGAAGCTCGGCGAGAAAGCGGTCGAGGCGCATCCCCGCCGCCGATGCCGGAACGGCGTGATCAGTGCTCACCTCAAGATCGGGCCGGCGTCGTAGACCTGCCCCTACCGCCACCCGCGAAGCGGAAACTGCAGTCTGGCGGAGAAGCGACTCGAGCTCCACTCATTCAGCTAGACGATTGATCGACGCCTTTCCGATCAATCGTCAGTCGTTGGCGGAGAGCGGCCGGGGCCCGCGGGGCTGGGTGTCAGCCCCGAGCAGTGCGGCGAGCAGCACACCGACGCCGACCACGATGAACGAGTCCGCGAGATTGAACGCGGGCCAGAAGCCGAGGTCGAGGAAGTCCGTCACGTACCCGAGGCGAACACGGTCGACGAGGTTCGAGAAGCTGCCGCCGACGACGAGGCCGAGCCCGACGGGCAGCAGCGGATGGCGCGCACCGGAGCGCGCGAAGAAGAGGAGCATCCATCCGAGCGCGAGCGACGTCACAACGATGACGAGCGACGTCGCGCCCGCGAACAGGCCGAAGGCGATGCCTGAGTTCTCGACGTGGTGGATGGAGAACGAACCGAGGACGGAGACCTCCTCCCCGAGTCCGAGCCGCGTCGCCACGAGCTGCTTCGTCACCTGGTCGGCGAGGAGGGCCGCCACAGCGACGAGCCCGAGCGCCACCCACTGTGTCGGTCGAGCAGCGAGCGAGCGCCGGGCGACGGAGATGGGCGTGAGCGCATCGGTCGTCGAGCCGACCCTCACGTCGACGAGCCGTCGCGGCGGCGGCTCGCGGGGGGCGGGCTCGCTCAACCGCGCTCCTGGAGGCGCTTGCAGTCGATGCAGAGCGCTGCCCATGGCATCGCCTCCAGCCGTTCCTCGGAGATCGACTTGCCGCACCGCGTGCACACCCCGTACGTTCCCTGGTCGATCCGCTCCAGCGCCGCGTCGATCTCCGCGAGCACCGTCTGGTCGTTCTCCTCGAGCGTGTAGTCGAGCTCGCGATCATAGGTCTCGGTGGCGTTGTCCGCCATGTGCTGGTCGGCGCTGCCCGAGACGAGGTCCCCCGTCTCGTCCTCCATCGAGCCGGGAGTCTCCTTCTCGAGGTAGGCGAGAGCCCCGGCGACGCGTTCTCGCTCCTCCTGCAGCATCGTCCGAAAGCGGTCGACGTCGATCTGGGTCATGGTCGCAGGTCCTTTCTTTCGGCCGCTGCGAGTCGATTCTCGAGCTCGCTCGCGCTGATCCCGGCAAGCTCCACAATCTTGTCACGACCGGTATGGCCCGCGACAACGGCAACGTCGCGGGCGGGGACGCCGGCTGTCTCCGCGAGCAGGCGAACGAGAGCGGCGTTGGCGGCGCCTCCCTCGGGCAACGCCGAGACGCGCACCTTCCACGCCTCGCCGTAGCGCCCGACGACGCCCGAGCGGCGGGCGCCGGGCACGACGCGCAGGCGCAGGCGCAGTGGACCTGCCGTCATGCTCGGAGTGTAATCGTGGCGTGGGTCGGCTCCTGGCTTTCGTCGTCGAGCGCATGTCGGTGCGCGAACCCGAGCCTCGCGAGAACTGACGGGTGCACACCGCTGCTCCGGCCGCCAGGCTCGGGCGGCCGGAGCTCGTCGGGCTCCTGCTCGACGCGGTTGCCGAGCCCAGCCGGGTGGCCGAAGACGGGCGAAGGCCGCTCGACGTCGTCGAGGCCGCGCTCGCCCGGCACGCGCAGGTGGCCGCGCTGCTTCGCGCCGGGCCTACGCCGTGACGAGCTGCGTCGCCTCCGTCTGCGTCCGCAACGGCGCGTCCTCCTCGATCGTCGTCAGCGCCGACCGCAGCAGCGCCTGCGTCCGCCGCGACTCCGCGTGGAGCCGCTCGCGCTCGGCCGCGGCCCGATGGGTGATCGAGCGGGCCTCGGCGTGCGCCTCACCGACGATCAGGTCGGCCTGCTTCTTCGCCTGCTCCCTGAGCTCCTGGGCAGAGCGTTCGGCGGAGACGAGGGTCGTGCGCAGCAGCGCCTCGAGCTCGCGGTAACGGACGAGGTCGTTCTCGAGCTGCTCGACGCGGTCGGTGAGATCTGCGCGCTCGCGCCAGACGTCCTCGAAGCTCTCCGTCACCTCCGCGAGCAGGCGGTCGACGGCGGTGCGCCCGTAGCCGACGGGGCGCCTCGGCAGGGTCACATGTCGGATCTCGACGGGTGCCAGGGCCATGGATCGGTCCTCCTCTCCCCTATACCTCGGCCAGGATCCGGCCGACGATGCCTTGGATCACATACAGGACGATGATCGCAACCATCGGCGACAGATCGAGCGGTCCGAGGGGCGGGATGATGCGCCGGAACAGGCGCAGGTAGGGCTCACAGACGTCGTACAGGAAGCGTTGGATCCTGTTCAGCCAGGGCGAGTAGGGCAGCCTGATCCACGAGCTGAGGATGTAGACGAGGATCAGAAGGATGTAGACGAAGATGAAGACGTTGACGAAGTTGGCGATCGAGTCGCCGACGGCGGCCAGCAGCGCGAGGGTGGCGAACACGCCCATAGGGTCGCAGTTCGCCCCGGTGCCGGGGTTTCCTATCAGCCGTAGGAACCCGATCCGAGCGATTCGGCCCGCTCAGGCCTGGTTGAAGAAGCCACCTCGCTCGAGCAGCCGCGCGCGCTCCTGCGCCGACACCTCGACGTTGCGCGGGGTGAGGAGGAACACCTTGTCCGCGACGCGCTGCATCCCCCCGCTCAAGGCGTACGTGAGCCCACTGGCGAAGTCGATCAGTCGCTTCGAGAGATCGGAGTCGGAGCCCTGCAGGTTGAGGATGACGGGAATGCCGTCCTTGAACTTGTCGGCAATCTGCTGCGCGTCGTTGAAGCTCCTCGGAACGACGAGGTGCACGCGCCCCGACGGTGACTGCGGCGGCGGCGACTCGACGCTGCGCAGCCGCGTCGCGGGGCGAAAGCTGACCGCCGGCGAAGCCGCAGACTGCGCACTCTCGCGCGATTCCGTCCAGTCGTCGTCGTCGTCGCTCGCCTGTCTCGGCGCCAGCCGGCGCACGTTCGGGCGCTCGCGGTAGTTGCGCTCGAGCTGCTCGTTCGTCACGTAGCCGTCCTCGTCCCAGTCGTCGTCCTCCTCGGCGATGCCGAAGTAGACGAGCGTCCTGCTCCAGACGTCTGCCAAGCCCATTCGCGGGATGTTAACCCCGTACGAGCGTGCAAGCGGAGCCGGGCTTGCCCGGCGCAGCTACCCGCGGCTCGGCGCGTCAAGCTCAGAAGGAGGGGGCTCGCGGGGGAACCATGGGTTCCCCCGCGTCGAGAAGGAGGGGGCTCGCGGGGGAACCATGGGTTCCCCCGCGTTGACGAGCGTGCTGCCCACCCGCACGTAGGTCGCCCCCTCCTCGGCGGCGACGCGGTAGTCCTGGCTCGTTCCCATCGACAGCTCCGCCAGGCCCTGTGTTCCCGCGAGCTCGCGTAGCCGCCGGAAGTAGGGGCGCGAGGCCTCGGGATCGTCCGCCGGAGGCGGCAGCGTCATCAGCCCTCGCACCTCTCCGGCCAGGGCGAGGAAGCGCTCGAGATCTTCCGGCGCGACGCCGGATTTCGTGTCCTCGCCGGACAGGTTCACCTCCACGAGCGCCGGCACGTCGAGGCGTCGAGCCGCCGACTCCGAGTCGAGCGAGTGGACGAGCTCGCAGATCCGATTGACTGTTTTTACCTTCCGGCTCTGGAGGTGGCCGATGAAGTGCCAGCGGAACGCGTCGCCGTACTCGGCGTGCTTGGCCTCCAGATCCTGCGCGCGATTCTCCCCCACGACTTCGATGCCCGCCTCCACCAGAACCGCCATGTCCGCGACGGAGACGTACTTCGTCGCGGCGACCACCGTGACCCCCGGGCCGACCTCCGCCTTGACCCGCTCGTAGGCGGCTCGCACGGCGTCAGGTGACAAGGGCGAGCACTCCCTGGCCTCCACGGGGCAGGCCGTCCCGCCGGTGCGAGAAGAACAGCTCGGGATTGCAGATCGTGCAGAGATCGAGGCGGTGCACGTTCTCGACCCCGGCATCCCGGAGTGACGCCTCGGCCGCGCCCCAGAGGTCGAGCTTGCTCCCACGCATGATGCCGTCGCCGAAGCGCTCGCGGTAGGGCGTCGAGACCTCCGGGCCGACCTCGTAGCAGCACGGGCCGGCCGAGGGTCCGATCGCTGCCGCTACCTGCCCGCCGAGCGCCCGGACACCGGCCCGCAGCGCACCGGCGATCAGCCCGATCCGACCGGCGTGGACGACCGCCGCCGCCGGTGTGCCGCCCGTGCGGACGAGGGCGACGGGCACGCAGTCGGCGGTGAGCGCGAGGATCGGCACTCCCGGCTCGTCCGTCCACAAGCCGTCGCCCGGCGTGCCCCGCACTCCGGGGGCGGCTCGGTTGATGGTGACGCCGTGCACCTGCAGGTTGAGCGCGAGCCTGTCCGTATCCGCGCCGACCGCCGCGCACAGCAGGCGGCGGTTCTCGTCCACGCGCTCGACGTCGTCGCCGCTGCGGCGGCCGAGGTTGAGCGAGTCGAACGGGCCTTCGCTGACCCCGCCCACACGTGTCGAGAACACGACCTCGTACGGCCCGGGAGCATCCCAGCGGATCACGTTCCGATCAGCTCCCGGGCCGCTTCGAGCTCGGAGCGTCGCCCGTCGAGGTCGCCGTTCAGCTTCCGCCGGCGCAGCTCGCCGAGGATCTCGCCCACGCGCGGCGACTCGGCCAGGCCGAGCTCCGCGAGATCGGCGCCCGTGATCTCGAGCCGAACGCCGCGGAGGCTACGGAAGTACGCGTGCAGCGGCTCGAGATGGCTGAGCGCGAGTGCGAAGAGTGGAGCGTCCGGGGCGTAGCGCTCGGCGAGCGCGACCACGTCCGCCGGCTCGGCCTCGTCCTGCAGGCGCGAGACGATTCGAGGCGCCACCGTCACCGCACCTGCGATCAGCTCGGCGTCGCGCCGCCGCACCTTCAATCGCTCGAGCCAGCCGTAGACCTCATCGGGTGGCAGGCGGCGTGCGAGGGCGGCGAGGCCGAGCCGCCAGCCCGGCACCTCGAGGCCGTACCTCGCGTCGAGCTCGCGCAGCCGCTCGAGCAGCTGCGCCGCCTCCCCGTCCGCGGTGGCGTGCGGGTGGATCGCCCGGTCGGCGCCGAGCTCCCCGAGGCGGACGAGGGCCCGCGGCGCCGCAGGCTCCTCGAGCATGAGCACGAGCTCGTCGCGGAGGCGGGCGGAGGAGAGATCCCCGACGAGACCCATGTCGATGCAGCTGCGGGCGAGTCCCGCCGTATGGGCGTCCATCCGGAAGCCGTACCGTGACTCGTAGCGCACCCCGCGGAAGATCCGCGTCGGGTCGTCGATGAAGGACAAGTTGTGCAGGACCCGGAGCGTCCCCGCCGCGAGATCCCGTCGGCCTCCGAACGGGTCGACGAGCCGGCCGAAGTCCTCGCCGCGCAGCGACGCAGCCATCGCGTTGACCGTGAAGTCGCGCCGGAAGAGATCCTCGCGGATCGTCGCGTGCTCGACCGTCGGCAGAGCGCCGGGCGAGTCGTAGAACTCCGTCCGCGCCGTCACGACGTCGACGCGCTCGCCCTCGTCGTACAGGACGACCGCCGTCCCGAACTTCCCGTGCGGATGCAGGCGTCCGCCGAGCGCGCCTGCCAGAGCCTCCGCGAACGCGATCCCGTCGCCCTCGACCGCGATGTCCACGTCGAAGTTCGGCTCGCCGAGAAGGATGTCGCGCACGGTTCCCCCGACCAGGTACACGCCGCCGTAGCCTTCGCTCGCCGCCGCGACGGCGTCGAAGACGCGCGCCAGGTGCGCGAAGCCATCGAGAGCGAGAACCTCACCGTCGTCCTGCTCGCCCGGAGCCGCGACCTCGGCCCGCAGCCCCCGGAGCAGGTCGCCGCCCGTGACGACGCCGACGACCTCCTCGCCGCGCAGGACCGCCACCCGGCCGCCGGGGGCACCGGAGACGAGAGCCTGCAGCTCCGGGACGGGCGTCTCCTCGGCGCACGTGGCGACGCCGGAGCTCATGACGCCCTTTACGGGCGCGTGCGCGAGATCGTGGCCGATCGCCTTGTCGAGGTCCTCGCGGGCGACCACCCCGGTGAGCCGGCCGCCCTCGAGCACGAGCAGCCCACTTTGACGGTACCGCTGGCAGAGGCGCATGGCATGGGCGACGGACTCCTCAGGCTCCACTGCGCGCGCAGGCGAAGACATGACCTCTCGCGCCTTGGGTGCCTCGCGAACGGCGCGCGCAGCTCCGGCGAGCACGAGCTCACGGGCCTCGGCGAGCGGGCCGCGGAACGTCGCGGAGGCCGCGCCGGCGTGGCCCCCGCCCCCGAGCGCGGCGGCAAGGATTTCCGCGTCCACCTCGGGGGTGCGGCTGCGCGTGACGCAGAAGACCCGCTCGTCCATCTCTACGAGCAGGACGAGGACGCGCGCGTCGGTCAGGTCGACGAGCTTGTGCGCGAGATTCGAGACGCCGTCCACGTACGCGGGCCAGATGACGGCGGCGAGGAGCAGCTCGAGCCCTCCGACCTCGACCGGTTCGGCCGCGTCGAGGAGCGCGTTCAGGAGCTCGCGCTCGCTCTCGAGCAGCGGACTGTGGAGGAAGTCGGCGAGGAGCTGCTGGCTCGCGCCGTGGCGGAGGCACCAGGCGAGCGCCTCGGCGTCGCGCTGGGTCGTGCTCCCGTAGGTGAGCGAGCCCGTGTCCTCGTGGATGCCGAGCGCGAAGGCGGTGGCCTCGAGGGCGGTGACGGGGAGCTCGCGTTCGGCAAGGATCCCGACGAGCGTGGTCGTGAGCGCGCCTTCCTCCGAGAGGACGACGGTCTCGCGCGGAGCCCACTCCGGGTGCTCGCCGTGGTGGTCGAAGACGACCTTCTCGACCGCGGGATCGAGGGCGACCGCCTCGAGTTCGCCGAGCCGGCGGGCGCTGACCGTCTCGACGACGATCAGTCGGCGGATCGCCTCGAGCTCGAGGCTGGCGGCCTCGACGACCCCGAGCTCGTCGGCGTGCAGGCGGTGGAACTCGCGCACGTTCCGGTTCAGCGACCCCGAGAGGCAGGCGACGGCGCCCTGGTATAGGTGCCGCGCGGCGAGGAGGCAGGCGAAGGCGTCGAAGTCGGTGTTGCTGTGGGTGACGACGACCTGCTCGGCTCGCATGGGGGCATTGTGCCCCTCGCCCACGCGGGCCCTACATTTGGGAGGTGGATACGACGGAGACGGGACAGGTCGAGGTGCGGCAGGCCGCTCGTGCGCTCGTCCTGGATCCCGCGGAGCGCCTTCTGCTCGTGCGATTCGTGGATCCCGGCAACAGCGAGGAGTGGTGGGCGACGCCGGGTGGCGGGCTCGATCCGGGAGAGGATCTCGAGGCGGGCCTTCGGCGCGAGCTGCGGGAGGAGACCGGCCTGGAGGGCTTCGGGCTCGGGCGGGTCGTGTGGACGCGACGTCACGTCTTCCCCTGGGCCGGCCGGACGCTCGACCAGCACGAGTCCTTCTTCCTCGTCCGCGTGCAGCCCTTCGACCTCCGACCCGGCATCGGCCTCGTCGCCCTTCGCGCCGAGGCGGTGCACGAGCTGCGCTGGTGGACGCTCGAGGAGCTCGAGCGCTCGGACGCGCGCTTCGCTCCGAGCCGGCTGCCCTCGCTCCTGCGCGCGCTGCTCACATCCGGCGCAGGGGCGGAACCGATCGACGTCGGCATCTAGCGCTACTCGACCGAGTACGCGGGCGGGAAGAGCACGCCCGTGAAGCTTCGGATCGTACGACCGAAGCTCGGCCGCCATGAACGCCGCGTCCGGGATTTCCGGGTCGGGTGGCCGGATCCCGATCTCAGAGGCCGGCCGGAAGCCGAAGCGCGGGTAGTAGGAAGGATGGCCGAGCACGAGCACGAGCGGCTCACCGCGTCCATCGGCGAGACGGAGAGTTCGCGGACGAGCGCGGAGCCGATCCCCTTCCGCTGGCGGTGAGGGGCGACGAGCGAGAGCTCGGGGACGTACCCGCCGGAAGCCCGAATCGCCTCCACCATCCGTCCCTCGCGGGGCTTCCCGAACGCCGCCTCGGTCACGGCTGCGACCGACTCGTGATCCTCGCGAGTCTCACTCGGATGATCATGGCCGCTTACAGCAGCGCGATCGCCTCGACCTCGACCTTGGCGTCCGAGGGCAGTGCCGAGACCTCCACCGTCGAGCGCGCCGGAGGGTCGGAGCCGACGTGCCGCGCGTACACCTCGTTCATCCCCGCGAACTCCCCGAGGTCGGTGAGGAAGACGGTCGTCTTCACGAGCCGGTCGAGGCCCGAGCCGGCCGCCTCGAGGATCGCGCGCAGGTTCGCAAACACCTGCTCGGTCTGCTCCTGGATCGTCCCACCGGACAGCTCCGCCACCCCCGGCCGCAGGGCGAGCTGTCCCGACACGAACACGAACCCGCCGCTCCGGATCGCCTGCGAGTACGGCGCGCCCTGGTACGGGGCCGGCGCGGCATCCGTCCGAACTACCTCTTTTCCCTCCACGTCTACCCCTTCCTCGGCCTGGGTCGCGTCGCCTGCGCGAGCGCCACCCCGAGCCCCTTGAAGATCGTCTCGAGCACGTGCTGGGTGTCCTGTCCCTCGATCAGCCGCACATGGAGCGTCAGCCCCGCGCCCTCCGCCAGACCGTGCAGGAAGCGGGCGACCACGTCTGCGCCGACGCCTCCCAACCTCGCGGCCGTGAAGTCGACGTTGGAGACGACCCGCGGACGGCCCGACGCCTCGAGCGCGACGTGGGCGAGCGCCTCGTCGGCGGGGACGACGGCCGACCCGTGCCTGCGGGCGCGTCCCGCTCGAAGAGGGCCGGCGAGCCCCTCCCCGAGCGTCCGGCCGGCCGACGCGACCTCGGACAGGAGGTCGCCCGGCGCAACCTCGAGCGCCAGGTCGAATGCGGCATGCTCGGCGAGGAGCGTGAGCAGGTGGTCGAGCACCGGGAGGCCCGTCACGACGTTCGCCTCTCCATGCCCGAGCACGTCGACGCGGACGCTGCTCGTCGGCCGCTCGTCCTCGGCTCGACCGGCCGCCACGGGGCTAGCCCCTCTTCGGGGTCGGAACTCGTGACGTTGCGACAAGTTTCCTCGTCGACGCAGTCCTGATGCCTGTTTCGGCGGAGCCGGGCTTGCCCCGGCGCAGCCACAACGCGACTCCGGCGCGTCTGCTCTCGCAGGAGGGGGCTCGTGGGGGAACCATTGGTTCCCCCACGCTAGATGTCGACCCGCTCGATGCTGGCACCGAGCGCGCGCAGTCGCTCGTCGATCCGCTCGTAGCCGCGGTCGATCTGCCAGATGTTCCCGATCGTCGAGACCCCCTCGGCGCAGAGGCCCGCGATCAACATCGCCATCCCGGCGCGGATGTCAGGGCTCACCATGCGCTCGCCGTAGAGCTTCGCCGGTCCGGTCACGACCGCCCGGTGCGGGTCGCAGAGGATCACGCGGGCGCCCATCGCGACGAGCTTGTCGACGAAGAAGAGCCTGCTCTCGAACATCTTCTCGAAGATGAGGATCGTCCCGCGCGCCTGCGTGGCAACGGTCAGGGCGATCGAGGTCAAATCGGCGGGAAAGGCCGGCCAGATACCGCTCTCGATCTTGGGGATCTGACCGCCGAGGTCGTCCTGGATCACGAGCTCCTGCTCGGGCGGCACGTGCACCTTCGTTCCCTCGACCTGGACCTGGATGCCGAGCCGGGCGAGAGCGGGCAGGATCGAGATCAGATCCTCCGCTCGGACGTCCTCGATCGTCACCTCGCCCCCGGTGACAGCGGCGAGCCCGATGAAGCTGCCGACCTCGATGTGCTCGGGGCCGACGCGGTGCTCTCCGCCCCCGAGGCGCTCGACGCCGGTGATGCGCACGACGTTCGAGCCGATGCCCTCGATGCGCGCGCCCAGGGAGACGAGGAAGCGGCAGAGATCCTGGATGTGCGGCTCGCAGGCCGCATGCGTGAGCGTGGTCTCCCCCGATGCGAGGACGGCCGCCATGATCGCGTTCTCCGTGCCCATTACGCTCGCCTCCGCGAGGTACACGTTCTTACCGCGGAGACCGTCCGTCCGCATCTCGTAGGTGTGGCCGATCTCCAGCTCGACTCCGAGCTCGGTGAGCGCGTGCATGTGCGTGTCGAGCTGCCGCCGCCCGATCACGTCGCCCCCCGGCGGAGGGACGCTCGCCCGGCCAAAGCGTGCGAGCAGCGGCCCCGAGAGGAGGAACGATGCGCGGATCCGGCTGCAGAGCTCCGGGTCGAGCTCGGTCTTGTGGGCCGAGGCGGCGTGCACCCGCACCTCGTTCGCGCCGCGCCACTCGACGTCGGCGCCGATGTCGGCGAGGAGCTCCACCATGATCTCGACGTCCCGGATGCGCGGGACGTTCGTGAGCACGACCGGCTCGTCGGTGAGCAGACACGCGGCCAGAATCGGGAGCGCCCCGTTCTTGTTGCCGGCCGCGCGAACCGTGCCGCGCAGCGGGCGACCGCCCTCGATCACGAACGATTCGGTCAGCGTCTCGGTGACGGCGGTCGAACTCACCGCGGTACCCTAACCCCCGATGGAGCCGACACGCGCACAGGCCTGGGAGACCCTGACCCGGTACACGAAGAGCGAGGCGCTGCTCCGTCACGCCCTCGCCGTGGAGGCCTCGACGCGTCACTACGCGCGCCGCTTCGAGGAGGAAGAGGAGCTCTGGTGCGTGACCGCCCTGCTCCACGACTTCGACTACGAGATCCACCCGACGCTCGACAAGCATCCGCAGGACGGCGCGCCGATCCTGCGCGAGGAGGGCTATCCCGAGGAGGTGATCGAGGCCGTCCTCTCGCACGCCGAGCACCTGGCCATGCCGCGCGACACGCCCCTGAAGCGGTCGCTCTTCGCCTGCGACGAGCTCTCGGGCTTCGTCCACGCCTGCGGCCTCGTCCGTCCGACGGGACTGGACGGGCTCGAGCCCAAGTCGGTGCGAAAGAAGCTGAAGCAGCCGTCGTTCGCCGCCGGCGTGCACCGCGACGAGGTCTACGCCGGTGCGGAGCTGCTCGGGGTCGAGCTCGACGAGCACATCAGGAACGTCGTTGCCGCGCTGCAGCCGATCGCGCCCGAGCTCGGGCTCCCGACGGCTGCTGCCACGGCGTAACGTTCCCTGGCTCTCGGGCAACTACCTCGCGTATGTCGTCGGACGACAGCGAGCTCGTCGCCGCTTGCCTCGCAGGCGACCGCGCCGCGTTCGCCTCGCTGACCGACCGGCATCGTTGCCGTTCTCCTGTACTCCGTCGACGGCCTGTCGACACAGGAGATCGCCGGTCTTCTGAACCAGTCGGCGGTCGAGGTTCGCGTCCGCCTTCACCGTGCCCGCGCGCAGCTGCGCGCGCAGCTGTCGATCGGAGAGGAGCAAGGAATGATCGAGGTCGAGCTGGAAGACGTCGTCGTGCGCGTGACGACCGACGACGCGCCCGATCCGAACAGGGAGGAGCTGCGGGTGGTCCTGCTCCGGGAAAGAGAGGGACAGCGGTTGCTGCCCATTTGGATCGGCCGATTCGAGGGCGATGTGCTCGCGCTGCAGCTTGCCGGTCAGGCGACCCCGCGCCCCGTCATGGCGGATCTCATGGCTCGCCTGCTCGAGGTCACCGGTGCCCGGGTCGATCGCGTCGGGATCAGCGCCCCCCGCGACAAGACCTTCTACGCCACGATCAGCACACGGGTGGGCGGCAAGCTGCAGGAGATCGACGCGCGTCCGAGCGACGCCCTCAATCTGGCGGCGCGAATCGGGGCGGCGATCTTCGTGGAGGAGAACGTCATGACCGAGGCGGCGCTCGCCCGGGTGACCTCGAGAGCGAGTTGCGCCACCGGGCGAAGTCCCGTGGCAACGGGAGCGACCTTCGTCCGGGTGAGTGGCGCTCGCTCTCGCCGGAGCTCGTCAAGTGGACAGAGTGGGCGGCCACGACAAGCTCTGATCTCGATTCAGTCGTTCGCGAGGGCACGGAGCAACCGCTCGAGATCCTCCTCGCTCGTCCACCAACCGCAGGAGACGCGCAGAAGGCCGGTTCCGGGCAGGTCGCGCACCAGCACGCCCTCCTCGAAGAGCCGCAGCGCGAGCTCGGCCGGTTCGCCCTCCGGCCGGATGCTGACGAGCGTGGAGTGGCCTGGCTCGGTCACGACCTCGTAGCGCTCGGCCAGCAGCTCGCGGCACCGGGACGCCATGGCTGCCGCGCGCTCGAACCGGCCCTCCGGCTGCACGTCGAGCGCCGCGTCGAGCCCCGCCAGCGCGGGCGGCGGCAGCCACCCGCTGTCGAAGCGGGCAGCGCCCTCCTTCGGAGCGAAGCCTCCGTCCGGCTCGTAGCCGGCCTGGCCGAAGTAGCTCGGTAGGGCGACCCGAAGCGACTCGGGATCCCGCACGACGAGCGCGCCCGTCGCATCGGGCCCGCAGAGCCACTTCTGCGCCGAGACCGTGTAGTAGTCGATCGCACGGGCGTCCACCGGCAGGGCGCCGGCAGACTGCGCGCCGTCGACCAGGATAGGGAGCCCGGTCGCCTCCCTCAGCTCGTCGGCGGGGAGTCTGTGCCCCGTGACCCACGAGACATGCTGGAGCGCGAGCAGGCGCGTCTTCGGCGTCACCTGAGCGCGGATCAGGTCGAACGCCTCGGCTGCCGGTCGCCCGCCGATCTCCGCCACCCGCACGCGCGCGGACGAGGCGCCGAGCGCCCCGAGCAGCCCGAAGTGCTCTCGCTCGGTCGTCACGATCTCGTCGCCCTCGCCCAGGCCGAGACCGCTCAGGACGATGTTGCAGCCATCCGTCGTCGAGCTCGTGAGCGCGACCCGGTCAGGCTCGACGGCGAGGAGCCCGCCGAGCTTCTCGCGCACCCGCTCCCGCAGCGCGAGCATCCCCTCGAAGTACGGCCGGCCGCCTCGCCCCCAGTCGGCCTCGGCCTGGGTCTGAGCCGCCATGGCGGCAAGGGTCGGGCGCGCCAGCGGGCCGAACGTGCCGGCGTTCAGGTACGCGAGCCGCTCCAGCACCGGAAACAGCCCTCGCGCCTCCTCGCAGGTCACCGGATCTCGACCTCAACCGGGGCATGGTCGGAGAGGAGCAGCCCGTCAAGCCGGCGGCGCTCGTCGGGCCAGCGGGTGACCGGCCCCGTGCTTGCCCCGCGAACCAGGACGTGGTCGACTCCCGGCCCGGCTCCGGCGAAGCCCCACGCGGGTCTGCCCAGCTCCCGCAACGTCCAGGATCGGCCGGCCCGGGCGTTGAGATCGCCGGCGAGGATGCAGACATCGCTCGGTCTCGCGAGGGCGTCGGCGAAGACAGCCGCCCGCAGCACCTCGGCGTCGGAGAGGCGTGCGTCGGGCCGGTACATGGTCGCGTGGAGGTGGGCGACAAGGGCGGTGCGACCGTCCGGAAGCGCGACCCGCACCGCCTGGCACACGCGCCGCTCCTTCGCCCACGCAAGCCGTGTCAGGAGTGGGAGCTCGAGCCAGCGGCCCTGGCCCTGACGGAAACTCCGAGTGTTGAGGACGACCAGGTTGCGGGTCAGCGGGCGGAGTGCGGCTCCGAGGAGGACCGCGTTCGCCTGGCCCGTGAATGCCGAGCGAAAGAGGCCGTAGTTCAGCCGCGTGATCGTGTGTCCGACGCCTGCGGTCGAGGGGAACGGGCCCAGTCGCGGCGGCGCTGCCACGTCGGCGAGCACCGTCATCCCGCTCCACCGCCCGAGCTCCTCGAGCGCCCACGGCGGCACCTCCTGCAGGCAGAGGACGTCCGGAGCGTCGGCGCTCGCGAGCCGCACCATCTCCTCCAGGCGGTGGGTCTTCCGGAGCGGGACGGTGTTGCCGTGGAAGAGGTTCCAGCTTCGGACGAGGAGAGGCGCCACCGGGCGGGGTCAGAGGATCGCCCGGTGGGTTCGGCGAA
>Ga0136616_10000502_pt1 | contig 18590 bp, 15 predicted proteins | sample AntDrymUQ2992106_2_FD_106648 | JGI IMG/M metagenome (GOLD analysis project Ga0136616, IMG submission 106648) | Polar desert sand microbial communities from Dry Valleys, Antarctica - metaG UQ299 (21.06) | ecosystem: Environmental > Terrestrial > Soil > Desert | place: Antarctica: Dry Valley...
CAGGTCGGTCGCTGACGCGTTGGCGAGGGCGGCCAGCAGCGTCCCCGCAGCGGCCGCGAGCAGGCTACGGCGGGCGACTGCGGTGCGCGCCGGCACAGCCGCTACGACAAGGCCCGCGGCTAGCAGCAGCAGGGCGCAGGTGAGCCATCCGGCGCCGGCCTCGGCGGCCGCGGCGAGCACCAAGACCGTCCCGGCGCCCGCCCAGGCCGCGCGCGCGGCCGCGGGGCCGCGACGGTCCCGCAGGCTGACGGCGCAGGTCGCCAGGCCGACCGCCGCCACGGTGGCGAGCAGGTCCTCCGGCACCCGCACGCCCCACAGGTCAACGACGGCGGCGGTGAACAGGTGGGCGGCGGCGAGGGCGAGTCCGTGGACGCGCCCCCAGCCGACCGCCCGCCGAGACGGTGCGGCCAGGGCCGCAGCCCAGCCGACCGCCCACAGGACGAGCGTGGTGGTGCGGGCCGGCCCGGCGCCGGCGTCCAGCAGCGTGCCGAGCGCGGGGAGCTGACCGGCCAGGATCAGCGCGCCCGGCCCGGCCGCAGCGGCGCCGGTGGAACTCGTCGAGGACCGTGCCCCGGTCAACGGGGGGGTGGCCCGCGCGGCGAGGACGGCTCCGGCGACGGTCGCGAGCAGGGCGGCGAGCGCGCGCGCGACGGCTGTGCCGTTCCCCGTCAGACCGGCGGTCGCGGAGGCGGCGACGACGGCGGTCAGGACGGGCGCGAGGCCCAGCCCGATGCGCAGCGCCGGGGCGAGAGGCAGCACAGACACCGCGGCCGCCGCCGCGAGCGCGCAGACCAGGGCGAGGCCCGCGGGCTCGCCGAGGACGAGCCAGCTCGCGCCCACGGCCAGCCATGCCGCTCCCGCGAGCAACGGCGCCCATACGCGGTAGAACGCCGCCGCCTCGGACGGTCGCCGCCCCGTCCGCGCGCGCCACGCGACGCCGGCGCACAGCGCCGCGACGACCGCACCCACCGCCGCGACGGGCCCGAGGTCCAGTGAGGTGTCGAGGGCCAGCGCCCCCGCCACCCCCACGGGCGCTGCCGCCGCGACCACCAGCACCGTCCGCGGCAGCGCCGTCCCCACCGCCGCGCCCCTACCCGCCGAGACCTCACCGGCGCCGGTCACGCGGGGGACGGATGCGGAGGCGGGGTGCCAGAGGCGGGCGTGGGCCCATAGGGAGGCAGCGGTCCATGTGACGATGGCGGGGGCGGGGTCGGCGCCGACCAGGAGCAGAGCGCCGCAGGCGGCCGCGCCCAGCACGCTCTCCAGCTCGCGGGCGGCGCGGCGGGCGGCGGCGAGCTCTAGGAGAACCACCGCGACCGCCGCGCCCGCGGCCGGGGCCCACGAACCCCAGGCCGGGGCCAGCGCGACGGTGGTCGCCGCCGTGAGCGCCGCCGCCAGGCCCAGTCCGGCCGTCTCGCCGACGCGCCCCCGGGCATACCAGGCCGCGAGCACCGCGGCCGCCGAGGCGGAGGCGGTCAGCACGGCCGCGGCCGGCCAGACGTCGCGCACGACCACGTCGCCCGCCGCGAGCACGTCGCGCGCCGCGAGCAGCAGCGTGCCGGACCAGCACACGCCCACCGCGGGGGCCGCCAGCAGCACCGCGTCCTGCGCCCAACGGCCCTTTCCCCGCACCCCTGCCAGCGCCGTGAGGCCCACGCCGACCGCGCTGGCGGCGAGCAGCGCAGCCGAGGGCCACACCAGCCGGGTCGCCGCCATCGACCCCGCCGCGAACCACCCCAGCGGCGCGACCAGCAGGTGCAGCGCGCCCGTCCGCCCGCGCCCCAGCCGCGCGAACGCCGCGGCCAGCAGCGCGCTGACCCCCGCCCAGGCGAGCGCCCGCGCCGGCCCGGACAGGTCCGGGGGGATCGGCGCGCCGTCGGCGAACGCCGACAGCGCCACGACCACGGTCAGGGCGCCTGCGGCGAGCTCCAGGCCCGCCGCGACCCGCGGCGCTCCGCGACCGCGAAGGGCCAGCGAACAGCACGCCAGGGCGACTGGGCCCCCCACCAGGCCGAGGGTCCGCAGCAGCGGGTCGACGCTGCGGAAGGCGAACAGCGTGAAGCCGAGCGTGGCGGTCAGCACCAGCGCCACGCCCACGTCGACGAGCCCGTGCACGGCGACCTCGGACGCCACCGCCCGCCACGCCCGCCGCACCCGCGGCGCCGGCGCGGTCACCGGCGCCGGCGCGGGGACCGCCCAGGCAGCCGGCGTGCCCCAGACCGGCGGCTGCGTCCCCAGCAGGACGCCGCGCCGACGCTCCACCTCGGCGAGCAGGCGGTCGCGGACCCCTGCGTCGACGATCCGGCTGGCGACCGCGTCGTCGACGAAGTCCGCGACCACTCGCAGGCCGTCGAGCGTGTCGGGGCGTGTCGGGGTGGGGCGTGCCATCACGTACTCCGGGTCCGGGTCGGCGAGTCGGGATCACCGTCGCACGCGCCCAGCCGCGGCACCTCCGGGACCACCCGGGGATCCTCCCCGGACCTCCCGGCACGAACGCCGGGGGGGTGCGCGCCCTACAGAACCACGACGCTGCGCAGCACCTCGCCGCGCCGCATCCTCGCAAAAGCCGCGCCGGACCGCCAGGAGCTCCAGCCTGATCGAGTTGCTGCGCACCGCTCCCGTTTCTGCCGGGTAGGCGTTCGGGACGCGCGGCCGCCCCGGCCCTGGACCAGGATGCCGGGTCGCGACGGGGGGCGGGCAGCGCTGGCGCTCAGCACTCGCTGCCGCTGCGGTGGGACAGGTGGACGGCGTCGCGGTCGGGCATGGGCTGGCACAGGGGGATCTCGGGGTGGGCGCGCAGGGTGCGCGCCGCGTGGGCCCAGTTCGCCACGTCGACGGCGAGGCCCGCCTGGTGCAGCGAGCGGCCGGGTGGGGCGCAGGGCTGAACCCCGGTGGCGCAGATGCGGGCCTGGTCGGCGGCGCTGCGGTAGCCGGAGGTGACGACGAGCGGCTCGCCCATGGCCGCCTCGAGCTGGCGGACGGCGTCGACCATCTCGGGCGTCAGACCGCCGGTGCCCGTGGACGCCGGCCCGCGGGCGTCGCCCGGTGCAGCGGCCATCGCCAGACCCGCGACCAGCAGCACGAGCAACAACCCGCCCCCGCCGCCGGATTTCGCCGACGCCTTGCGCTTCGCTCCTCCCGAGCTCAGCAGCAGTGCCAGGACCACGACCGCGACCACCACCCAATGCTCTCCTCTACCCACGATCCGTGCGTGCGGCGACGAGGTTATGCGGGCTCCGCGGCGATCACGCCGTATCTTCGGCGGGGGTCCTGGCCACCGGGTGGGGGGAGAGAACACAGTTGTCATCGACGCAGACCGCTCCGGGCTGGCTGTCGCCGCAGGACATCGGCGAGGTGCGTGAGCGCGTCCCGATCGTCTACGTGGAGGCGATCCCCGCCCGTGTCGACCATCTGGGGCGCCTGGAGCGGGTGGGGCTGCTGCTGCGCCAGCGCCCGGACGGCACCATCAGCCGTGCGCTGGTCTCCGGCCGCGTGCTGTACGGGGAGACCCTGCGTGAGGCGCTGTGGCGCAACCTCGCCAAGGACCTCGGCCCCGAGGCGTCGCCGCAGCTCCCGCCGAACCCGGCGCCGTTCACCGTGGCCGAGTACTTCCCCGCCGACGGGCTGGGCACCGGCTACACCGACCCCCGCCAGCACGCGGTGGCGCTGGCCTACATCGTGGCCGTCGAGGGCGAGTGCACCCCGGCCGAGGACACCCTCGACCTGGCCTGGCTGTCGCCGCACGAGGCCGTCACCCCGGCGGTGTCCGCCGAGATGACCGGGGGCCAGGACCGCCTCGTCCGCCTCGCCCTCGCCGCCGCGGGCTGCCTGCCCTAACCGGCAGCCGCGTGCTGCGGGGTCACCCCGAGCGCGGCGAGCAGGGCCGTGGTGGCAGGCGCCCCGCGCAGCTCCCCTGCCGCCGAGGCCGCGCGCAGGTCCTCCACGGTGTCGAGGTCGTGGCGGGGCGGCGTCAGCGCCACCGAGAGACCCAGCGCGCGCGCCCGCCCCACGGTCGCCGCCAGCACCGTGCCCGTCCCCATCGGCACGCCCAGGAACAGCCCTGCGTCCGGGGCACGCGCGCCGAGCAGGGTGTAGCCGCCGTCGCGGGCCGGTCCGAGGACCACGTCGGCGACCTCCAGCTCCTGCAGCGCGCGACCCAGGTCGCCGGGACCGACCGTCGGGCAGTCGGCGCCGAGCAGCACGACCCGGTCGTACCCACGCGCGAACAGCGCGCCCTGGGCCGCGGCCAGCCGCTGCGCGAAGGTCTCGCCCACCTGCTCCAGCAGCGCGACGTCCGCAGGCACGCCGCGCGCCACCTCCGCTCGGCAGCCGGCGTACACGCACCAACGGTCGGCGCGCACACGGCCCGCGTTCGCCAGCGTGTCGGCCAGCAGCGCGCGCGCCACCGCCGCAGCCTCCTGCGGGGTCAGCGCGGGCGTGAGGCGCGTCTTCACCTGACCCGGCACCGGGGCCTTCGCCACCACGCCGATCGCGCTCCTCACCGCGGCGACCGGCTGGTCAGCGCGGTGACGAGCAGGACGCGCGCCATGCGCGTGGCCGCCTTGAGGGTCGGCCACGCCCGTCCCGTCACCTTGCTCGTGCCAACCCGGCGGCGGTAGCGCACCGGCACCTCGACGACCCGCCACCCGGCGCGCCCGGCGCGCAGTACCATCTCCAGCGGCCAGCCGTAGCTGCGGTCGGCGATGCCCAGCCCGAGGAGGGCCTCGCGCGGGGCGGCGCGGTACGGGCCGATGTCGCGCGCCCGCACCCCGGCGAGCAGCCCGCACAGTCCGCCCAGCACCGTGTTCGCGAACGCGACGTGCCACAACATCGCGCCCGGCTCGCGCAAGGCGGGAACGCGGCTGCCGAGCACGAGGTCCGCCGCGCCGCGCAGCACCGGGCCGGCGACGGCCGCCAGGTCGGCCCAGTCCAGCGACGCGTCGGCGTCCAGGAGCACCACGACCTCGGCGGGGGCCGCTGCGGTGATGCCGCGCAGGCAGGCGGCGCCGTAGCCGCGGCGTGGCTCGGCGACGACCTCGCACCCCAGCCCCGCGGCCACGCGAGCCGTGGCGTCGGTCGAGCCGTTGTCGACCACCACGACCCGCAGTCCCGGCGGCCGCCCGGCCAAGGCGGCGGGCAGCGCGTCGGCCTCGTCCAGAGCCGGCAGCACCGCGCACAGCCGCGCCAGCTCCCCCGCGGTGAGGCCGGTCACCCGGCCGCCTCGTCCCACACGGCCCGCCGCGCCCCGTGCGACCAGGGCGCGGCGAGGACCAGCAGGACCACGGCGAGGGCGGCGGCGAGGCGCAGCGGACGCCACAGCCCATCGCTGAGGCCCAAGGCGCCGCGGTCGACGTAGGCGACCGCCAGCGCGACGGGGAACCACGTCCAGGCCCAGCCCGCGCCGCCTATCACCGCCAGCGCGACGAGCGGGAGCGCGTACCAGGGGTAGGGCACGGTGAGGACGAGCAGCGCGGCCAGCAGCCAGGTCGCGCGCACGGGTGCGGGCCGGGTCGAGCACAGGACCGCGACGGCCACGACCGCGAGCACCGCCGCCGCCGCGATGGTGGCGCTGCCCCCGTCGAAGCCGAGGGTGCGCAGGACCACGAAGCGCCCGCCGGACTCGTAGCTCTCCTCGCGCAGGTAGCCGTCGGCGAGGTAGCCCAGCGCGCGGGCGCCGAGGTCGAGCAACGGCACGTAGCCTGCGGCGACCACGCCGGCGGCGAGCGCCACCACCCCGGCCGCCCTCCCCGCCGCCCGCCGGACCGAATCGTGAGGGCCACGCAGGAACGCCGCGACGAGGGCGAGCGGGTAGAGCTTCACCGCGGCGGCGGCACCGAGCGCGAGGCCCAGCCACCCTGGCCGGTCCCGCCGCCACGCGATCACCGCGGCGGCGAGCGCGGCCACGACGAGGGGTTCGAGGTGGCCGGTCTGGGCGGAGAACAGCACCGCCACGGGGTTCCAGGCGTAGGCCACGACGCGCCGCGGGTCGCGGCCGAGCGCGGACAGCGCGGCGGCGAGCAGCACGGTGGCGCCTGCGTCGACCGCGGCCATCAGCGCCTTCCAGGCCGCCGGGCTGCGGATGCCCGCCCACCAGGCGGCGGCGAACAGCGCCTCGGTCAGCGGCGGGTAGATCGTGGGCTGATTGGGCCGGTTGATCCGTGGCCAGATCACCTCGTCGCGCAGGGGGGCCAATGCCGGGTCCGCGGGCGGGTGCTCGAGCGAGGAGAAACCGGCCACCTGGACCTTGCCGTCCCACAGGTAGCGGTAGAGGTCGTCGGACAGCGCCGGCTCGGTGGGCACGAGCACGGCCCGGAAGGCCGCACCGGCGAGCAGCACGACGAGCAGCGCGCGCCCCGCCGTCCTCGGGGCGAGCGCGGTCCCGGCCAGCAGGACGGCCGCCCCGCCGAGCAACGCGACCCACCAGGCCTGCGGCCTGGAGCCGGACAGGGTCAGCGCCGCGGGCACGGCGTAGACGGCGAGCCCGCCGCAGGCCAGGACCGCCAGCGCCACGATCGACCCGGAGGGCTGGTCGGCCGGCGGCGGCGCCCCACTCGCGGGCTCGGCAACGGCCTCGGCGTTGCGCATGCGCCCTCAGCCCGCGAGCGCGGATGCGCGCAACGGGTCGCGCGCGAACGCGGCCGCGCCTTGAGCGAACGGGATCTGCGCGCGGAAGCCCAGCCGCTCACACGCCAGCGCGGGCGACGCCACGACGTGGCGGACGTCGCCCAGCCGGTACGCGCCGGTGGTGATCGGCGCAGGTCCGCCGACCTCGGCGGCCAGCGCGGCGGCGAGCGCCAGGATGGTCCGCGGCTCCCCGCTGGCCACGTTGTAGGTGCCGGGCGGCGCCTGCGGCGCGGTGAGCGCCAGCACGTTCGCGCGGGCCACGTCGGCCACGTGGACGAAGTCGCGCAGCTGGCCGCCGTCCTCGAACACCTCGGGCGCGCGGCCGGCGGCCAGCGCGCTGCGGAAGATGCTGGCCACGCCGGCGTAGGGGGTATCGCGTGGCATCCGCGGACCATAGACGTTGTGGTAGCGCAGCACGGTGAGCGCCGCGCCGGACTCGCGTGCCCAGACCGCGCTCAGGTGCTCCTGGGTGAGCTTCGTGACGGCGTAGATGCTGCGAGGATCGGCGGGGGCGTCCTCCGGGACCAGGCCGGGCGCCAGGGGCAGGCCGCAGCGCGGGCACGGCGGCTCGAAGCGACCGGCGGCGAGGTCAGCGACCCTGCGCGCACCCGGGCGGACCACGCCGTGCTCCGCGCAGGTGTAGCGGCCCTCGCCGTAGACGACCATGCTGCCCGCCAGCACCAGGCGCCCCGCGAAGCCGCGGGCGGACAGCGCGGCGAGCAGCGCCGCGGTGCCGGCGTCGTTGGCGTGGACGTAGGCGGGCGCGTCGCGGACGTCCTTGCCGACGCCGACCTTCGCGGCCTGGTGGCAGACCGCCTCGACGCCGTCGAGCAGGTGCGCCCACGCGGCGGCGTCGCAAAGGTCGGCCACCACCATCGTCGCGGCCTCGGCCAGGTAGGCGGGCGGGCCGTCGTGGGCGGCGGGGTCCAGGGCGTCCACGACACGGACCTCGTGGCCCTCGCCGAGCAGCGCGTCCACCACCGCCGAGCCCACAAAGCCGGCGCCGCCGGTCACCAGGACGGCGGTCATCGCGGGCGCGCAGCGGTGGTCACGGTCGCCTAGCCTAGTCAGGCCTGAGGGCCGAAGCCCGTCAGGCGCGCCGCCCTGTTCACCAGGTCGTAAGCGATCCTGAGCGATCGTGGACGCAGCAGCCCGTTACACTGCGTCCACAATGAGCGCTACCGAACGGCAGTCCGGCGACGCCGGTGAGCGGCCGGGGCTCGCCAGCGGACTGCGCCGGGCTGTCGCCCTGGTGGCCGCCCCGCCGCGCGTCGGGCCGCTGCGCGCCGACGCCTTCGGCTCCGGTCTCCACGACGAGCGCCCCGCGGCCTGGCTGGGCATGAGCCTCGGCGTGAGCTTCACGATCTGCTTCGCGACGGGCCTGCTGTCCGACCTCATCCAGAACCCGCAGGCCTGGTTCGCGTGGACGCCGCGCCCGGCTTGGCTCTACCGGGTCACGCAGGGGACGCACGTCCTGACCGGGCTGGCCGCGATCCCGCTGTTGCTGGTGAAGCTGTGGGTGGTCTACCCGCGCCTGTGGCAGTGGCCCACGCTGCGCGGTGCGGTGCACCTGATCGAGCGGCTCATGCTCGTGCCGCTCGTCGCGGGCGCGCTGTTCCTGCTGGTCACCGGTGTGATGAACATCGGCTACTGGTACGCGTGGGGCTTCGGGTTCCTCGAGGGCCACTACTGGGCGGCGTGGATCACGATCGGCGCCCTCGTCGTCCACCTCGGCGCGAAGGCGGGTGTGGTCGGGCGCGTCTGGCGCGGAGGCGGCCGAGGCGCCCTCGGCGAGCCACGCGACGGCGGGCTGTCGCGCCGGGGCCTGCTCACCGGCGCCTGGCTGGCCTCGGGCCTCGTGGTCCTGACCATCGCCGGCCAGACGGTCCCGCTGCTGCGGCGCCTGGCCGTCCTCGCTCCGCGCGACATGCGCAGCGGTCCGCAGGGCTTCCCGGTGAACAAGACCGCCAACGACGCGCGTGTGGCCGAGACGGCCGTGGACCCGGGCTGGCGGCTGCGCGTCGAGGGCGCGGTCGACCGGGAGCTGGAGTTCACGATGGACGACCTGCGCGCGAGGAACCTGTCCGAGGCCACGCTGACCATCGCCTGCGTCGAGGGCTGGAGCGCCACCCAGCGCTGGCGCGGCGTCCCGGTCCGCGAGCTGGTGGCCGAGGCCGGCGGCGCCGCGGACGCGGCCGTGCGGGTGGAGTCGCTGCAGACCTTCGGCCCCTACCGCGCGACCACCCTGAACCCCGCCTTCGCCACCGACCCCGACACACTGCTCGCGCTGGACGTCGGCGGTGAGGCCCTGCACCTGGACCACGGCTTCCCGGTCCGGCTGATCGCGCCGAACAACCCGGGCGTGCTGCAGACGAAGTGGGTCCAGAAGGTCGTGGTGCTGTGACGGAGACCGAGGGGCCGACGGACGGCGAGGTCCCGCACGGGCGGCTGTGGTGGACGGCCGTCGGGGTCGGCGTCCTGCTCATGGCCTACGGGGTCTACGGCCTGCTGGGGGCCCTGTTGCCCGAACAGCGCCCGCGCTGGCTGGTGTGGTTCCTCGGCGGGCTGGCCTTCCACGACTTCGTGCTCGTCCCCGCCGTGCTCGCGGCCGGGCTGCTGGTGCGCCGCGCGGTCCCGGCCGCGGTGCGCGGTCCCGCGCAGGCCGGGCTGCTCGCGTCGGCGGCGCTCGTGCTGGTCAGCGTCCCCGTGCTCACGGGCTACGGCCGCGCCGCGCAGCCGGGTAACGCCTCGGTCCTGCCCCTGGACTATGTTCCGAACCTGCTCGGCGTGCTGGCGCTGGTGTGGGCGGTCACCACGGTCGTCGCCGTCGCGGCGGTCCTGCGCGCGCGCCGCGCGCGAGCCCGCTGAGGTGTGGTCCGCGCTCGCCGCGCTGCTGGCGCCCGTCGCGCCGGGCAACGGTCAAGCCCCGCGTCTGATAGGTCCACACGGCGTGGAGGTCCCCATGGCCGTGGAGCGCTGGTGCGGGGTGGTGTCGCCGGCCGAGCGCGCCCTGCTGGCGCGCGCTCGGCCGCCCGTCCTGGACGTGGGCTGCGGGCCGGGCCGCATCGCCGCGCACCTCGCCCGGCAGGGCGTCATTGTGCTGGGGATCGACGTCGCTGCCCCGGCCGTGCGCCTCGCCCGCGCGCGGGGCGCCCCCGCCACCGTCGGCTCGGTCTTCGGCCCGGTGCCCGGAGCCGGCGCGTGGCGCACGGTCGTCCTGCTCGACGGCAACCTCGGCATCGGCGGCGATCCCGTCGCGCTGCTCGTCCGCGTCCGCGGGCTCCTGGCCGAGGGAGGCCGAGTGCTGTGCGATGTCGAGCCGCCTGGCCGGCCCACACGCAGCCTGACCCTGGGGCTCGCGGGCTCCACCGCAGCGCGCCAGCCGTGGGCGCAGGTCGGCGCGGACGGGCTGGCCAAGGTGGCCGGCGCCGCCGGGTTGGTCGTGCGGCAGTTGTGGACCGCCGAGGGGCGCTGGTTCGCCGAACTCACCGCCTGACCGCCCCTCCCCGCCGGACGTGGCATGCTCCGCGCTCAGCGGAGGGAGAACGCATGGACACAACGGCGGCGCCCTGGTCCTTCGCGGTCCTCGGCCCCGGCGGGGTGGGTGGCCTGCTCGGTGGGCTGCTGGCGCGCGCGGGCCACACGGTCACCTACCTGGCCGGGGAGGCGACCGCCGCCGCGCTGAACCGCGACGGGCTGCACGTGCGCAGCGCCGCCCTCGGCGACTTCAGCGTTCCCGCGCGTGCGACGACCCGTCTGGCGGAACCGGTGGACGCCTGCCTGGTGGCGGTCAAGGCCACGCAGCTCGATGAAGCCCTTCGACGCGTCCCGGCCGACGCGCTCGGCGACGCGCTGCTGGTCCCGTTCCTCAACGGTGTGGAGCACGTGGACCACCTGCGGCGACGCTACCCCGCCGCCCGCGTGCTCGCCGCCGCCATCCGCGTGGAGTCCACCCGCGTCGCCCCCGGCCGCGTCGAGCACACCAGCCCGTTCGCCGCTGTCGAGCTGGCCGCCTCCCCGGCGACCGAGACGCTCGCCGCGCACCTGCGCGGGGCGGGGCTCGAGGTCACGGTCCGCGACGACGAGCGCGCCCTGCTGTGGGCCAAGCTGACCTTCTTGGCGCCCTTCGCTCTGGTGACGGCAGAGGCCGGGGAGCCGCTGGGCGTGGTGCGCGGCGAGCGGCGCGCCGACCTGCTCGGCGTCCTGGCGGAGGCGGTCGCCGCCGCACGCGTGGAGGGCGTGACGGTCGACGAGCGCGCGGTCGCGACGCAGCTGGACGCCGCGCCCGGCGCGATGCGCTCCTCCCTGCAGCGCGACGCCCAGGCCGGCCGGCCGATGGAGCTCGACGCCATCGGCGGCGCCATACTGCGGGCGGCAGCCCGCGCGGGCGTGCCGACGCCCATCACGGGCCGCCTCGTCAACGCACTGCGGGCCCACGGGCCCCTCGACCCCTGACGTCGTGCAGCCCCTCGCGGCAGCCCTGAGCCTACGCACGCGCGACGACGAGTGGCTTCCCCACTCCCCGGCCTCACGACGGACCGTCCCCCTGGATCTAGAACTCGTCGGCGCCGGCGACCTGCCCGATGGGAAAGACGTGCCGAGTCGCGGCGCAGATCGTCTCCAGCGTGTGAACCGGCGTCCCCTCGCTCGAGTAGGTCGCGCGGACCACCTGGACGACCCACTCGCCGATCTCCAGCTCCAGCGTCGTCCGCTCCCACTCGGTAGCCGGCCGCGCTGTGAGGACCTCCTCCGCGTGGCCAAAGGAGTAGCCGAGGTCCTGCAGTGCGGTCTGCAGCGACGGCCGCACGAACTCGGGTTCGGCCATGCGGGTGCCGGCGAACAGGTCCGCCCGGAAGAACGACGTGGCGATCCTCACCGGCACGTCGTTGGCCAGCATGAGCTTGCGCCGCGCCACCACCTCGGCGCCGGGCTCGATGTGCAGCGCCGCGGCGACGTGCTCACTGGCCGGCTCCAGGCCGATGTACAGCATCCGCCGGTCGGCCTTGATCCCCTGCCGCTCGGCCTCGACGAGGAACAGGCTCACGCTGCCCCGCACCGCGGCCTCGGTCGGTAGGACGCGCTGCACGAGCACCCGCGGCGGCCGCGTGCTGGAACCCTCGGGAGCCTTCGCCGCCGCCACGTCCCCCTTACGCATCTGCGACACCCGGCCGGGCGTGACCCCGAGCTGCGACGCGATCTGCTCGAGCGTGGCGCCCTGCTCGCGGGCCTCCGCGATCGCCTGCCGCCGGTACCGCGCCGCCTCGGTCACGAGCGCCTGAGCGCCGGTCATCAGGCGGGTGAGCGCGCACGCCCGTGCGATCGGGTCCGCGATCTGGGCGGCTTCATGCAGCGTTCTCAGGTCCACCGGTGCAGCGCTTCCATAGGTTGGCCCCTATTGTCGAGCCATGGCCAAGCGGCCGGAGGCCCTCGACTCCCTACGGGGAGCACGCTCATGTTGACCCCCCCGCCGCCGCTTGTCACGACAGCGCCACTGCCCGCACCGCCCTCCGACCCGCACCCGCTCCGAGCGTCCGCATCCGATTCCGAGGGCGGCCGTGAACCTGCTCGACCCGCCTGCCGCCGTCGCCCATCTCCGCGCCCGGTAGCGTCGCACCGAACGAGGCGCCTATAACGAGGCACCTATAACGAGGCGCCTATGCGGTGGGCGTTGCTAGCCTGCCGGAGGGCGGGAGGGGGAGGCGAGGGCCGCTTGGGCGCACAGAGCGGGGCCGCACGAACTCGACCGCGGCGTGGAGCACTGGCCGGGGCCGCACCGGCCGCTGCGGCGTTCGCGGCGCTGCTCGTGCTCGGCGCGCTCATGGTCGCGGCGGTCCTCGGCGTGCAGCCACCCGCGCCCCTCGGCGCGGACGCCCCGGTGGAGGCGTTCAGCGCCGCCCGCGCGGCGGGCCACCTCGAGCAGGTGGCCGCGGGGCCGCACGTGGCGGGCAGCGCCGCCAACGACGCGGTGCGCGACTACCTTGTCGGCGCCCTGGGCGCGCTGGGCTGGGACACCGAGGTGCAGGACGCCGTCGGTATGGACCCCACCGAGCCGGACCTGCCGGGCATGGCGCGGGTGCGCAACGTGGTAGCGCTGCTGCCCGGCGCCGACCCCACCGGCCGGCTCGTGCTCGCCGCCCACCACGACAGCATCCAGGTGGGACCGGGCGCGAGCGACGACGGCGCGGGCGTGACGGCGCTGCTGGAGACCGCGCGGGCGCTGAGCGCGGGCCCGCCGCTGCGCAACGACGTGGTGGTGGTCCTCACCGACGCCGAGGAGGCCTGCCTGTGCGGCGCCGAGGCGTTCGCCGGGCAGCATCCCCTGGCCGCGGACGGCGGGGTGGTGCTGAACCTGGAGGCGCGCGGCACCGGCGGCCCGGTGGTGATGTTCGAGACCTCGGCCGGCAACGCGGCGCTGGTCGACGTTTTCGGCCGCGCGGCGCCGCACCCGGTGGGCGCGAGCTTCGCCGTCGAGGTCTACCGGATCCTGCCCAACGACACCGACTTCTCCGCGTTCGCCAGGACCGGGCGCTTCACCGGGCTCAACGCTGCCTACATCGACGGCTCCGCCGCCTACCACACCCCGCAGGACACCGCGGCGCGGCTCGACCGCGGAAGCCTCCAGGCCCATGGGGACAACACCCTGGCCCTGGCTCGCGAGCTCGGCGACACCGACCTTGGCGACCTGCGCAGCCCGTCGGCCGCCGACGCCACCTACTTCCCGATCCTCGGGCTGCTCGTGCGCTACCCCGCCGCGCTGACCTGGCCCCTCGCGGGGCTCGCCGCCCTCGCGGTCCTGGTGCTGGCCTGGCGCGCCCGGCGCCGCGGGCTGCTGTCGTGGCCGCGCGCGCTGGCCGGCTTCGCCGCCGCGCTCGTCCCGTTGGCGCTCGCCCCCGCCGCCGCGCAGGGACTGTGGGCGGGCCTGGTCGCGCTCCGGCCCGGCTACGCCGAGATGACCGACCCGTGGCGGCCGGCGCCGTTCCGCTTGGCCGTCGTCGCGCTCACGGCCGCGGTCCTGCTCGGCTGGTACGCCCCGCTGCGCCGGCGTGTCGGCCCCGCCGCGCTGGCGGTAGGGGCGCTGGCCTGGCTGGCGGTGCTCGGCGCAGTGCTGGCCTCGCTCGCGCCAGGCGGGTCCTACCTCGCCGCCCTGCCGGCGCTCTCCGGCGCCGTCGCGGGCGTGGTCTCCGTGGGCCTGCGCTCCCCCAGCGCCCGCATGGCGCTGCTGATCGCCGGGGCGGCGGTGGCGGCGGGAGTCCTGGCCCCGTCGGTGCTGCTGCTCTTCCCGGCGCTGGGCCTTGCCACCGGCGGTGCGGCGGCGTTCCTCTCGGTGCTGCTCGGGCTGGCGGCGCTGGCCGTGCTGGAGCCACTGTTCCCGCGTCCGAGACGCGGCGGCGAGCCCAGGCCGCTGCGTGCCGCCGCGCCCGCAGCGGTCTCCGCGCTGCTGGCCGTCGCACTCACCGTGGCCGGGCTCGCCTTGGACCGTCCCGACGCCGCGCACCCCCTGCCCGCGCAGCTCATGTACGCGCTGGACGCGAGCACGCAGGAGGCGCGCTGGGTGAGCACGGACCGTGACCCCTCTGGCTGGCTCGCCGGGTACGTGGACGGGCGCGAGGACCTGTCGGCGGCGTTCCCGATCCTCGGCGACGGCGAACTCGCCACCGGACCGGCGCCGGTGGCCGACCTCGACCCGCCTGAGGTGACCACGCTGGACGACACCAGGGAGGGCGGGCGGCGCACGCTGCGCCTGCGCGTCACCCCGCAGCGTCCGGTGCGCCTGCTGTCGCTGCACCTGCGCGGCGCCGGCGCCGTCCTCGGCGCGACCGTCGCCGACCGCGAGCTGCCCGCCGGGCGGACGCCCGACGGCGCGGCTTTCGGCGTGCAGTTCCACGCGCCGCCCGCCGACGGCGTGGAGGTCACCCTCGTACTCGCCGACGTCGACGCCGACGCCGAGGACGCGGTGCTGCGGGTCATGGACGGCAGCGACGGCCTCGACGGGCTGCCGGGCTTCAGCCCCCAGCCCGACGAGGTCGGCGTCGCGGGCTCACACACCTCCGAGCTCGTTGTAGTCGCGCGGGAGCATAGGCTGGCGGACTGACGGCCTTGGAAGGGGTATCGAGATGACGACGACCACACCGACCGCACCCGACCTGTCCCTGGTGGAGCACCGGGCGGACAGCGTGGCCCAGATGTTCCTCGACCGCGTCCGCGAGACCCCCAGCCGGGAGGCCTACCGCTACCCCGTCGGGGACACCTGGGCGTCGCGGACCTGGCAGGAGACGGCCGACCAGGTGACCCGCGTCGCAGCCGGGCTGGTGGCGCTGGGCGTCGGCGTCGAGGAGCGGGTCGCCATCGCCTCGGGCACCCGCTACGAGTGGATCGTGGCCGACCTCGCGATCATGTGCGCGGGCGCGGCCACGACCACGGTCTACCCCTCGACGATCGCCGAGGACGTGGCGTTCATCCTCGGCGACTCCGACAGCGTGGTGGTCTTCGCCGAGGACGACGCCCAGGTCGCCAAGCTGCGCGCCTCGCGCGCCGCGCTGCCCTCGGTGCGCACCGTCGTCACCTTCGACGGCAGCGTGGACACCGGCGACGACGTCTGGGTGATCTCGCTGGCGCGGCTGGAGGAGCTCGGCGCGGCCCACCTCGCCGAGCACCCCGAGGTCATCACCGCGCGGGTCGCCGCCATCCAGCCCCGGCACCTCGCCACCCTCATCTACACCTCGGGTACGACCGGGCGGCCCAAGGGGGTGCGGCTGCGCCACTCCGGCTGGACCTACGAGGGCGCCGCGGTGGCCTCGCTGGGCCTGCTCCGCAGCGACGACCTGCAGTACCTGTGGCTGCCGATGGCCCACTCCTTCGGCAAGGTGCTGCTGACCACCCAGCTCGCGGTGGGCTTCCCCACCGCGGTGGACGGCCGCGTCGACCGCATCGTGGAGAACCTGGGGGTCGTGCGGCCCACCTTCATGGGCGCCGCCCCGCGCATCTTCGAGAAGGCCTACGGCCGCGTGGTCGGCATGGCCAAGGGCGAGGGCGGGGCGAAAGCGAAGATCTTCGACTGGGCCTGCGCGGTGGGGCTGCGCGTGTCCCGCCTCACCCGCGACGGCAAGCGGGTGCCGCCGCTGCTCGCGGCCCAGCACCGGCTGGCCGACCGGCTGGTGTTCTCCAAGGTGCGCGAGCGCTTCGGGGGCCGGGTGCGCTTCTTCATCTCCGGCGCGGCCGCGCTGTCGCCCGACATCGCCGAGTGGTTCCACGCCGCCGGCATCCTCATCCTCGAGGGCTACGGCCTGACCGAGACGTCCGCGGGCACCACCGTCAACCGGCCTGACCGCTACCGGCTCGGCACCGTCGGGCTGCCGTTCCCCGGCACCGAGCTGCGCATCGCCTCCGACGGCGAGCTGCTCATCAAGGGTCCCGGCGTGATGGACGGCTACCAGCACCTCGAACGCGAGACCGCCGAGGCGCTGGTCGGCGACGGCTGGCTGGCCACCGGTGACATCGGCGAGATCGACGCCGACGGGTTCCTGCGCATCACCGACCGCAAGAAGGACCTGTTCAAGACCTCCGGCGGCAAGTACGTGGCCCCGTCACACGTCGAGGGCAAGTTCAAGGGTGTGTGCGCGCTGGCCAGCCAGATGTTGGTGCACGGCAGCGATCGCAACTACTGCGTGGCACTCATCACCCTGGACCCCGACGCCGTGACGGACTGGGCGGCCCACCACGACATGGCCGGGGCGCCCTACGCCGAGGTCGCGACCTCGGCGGCCATGCGCGCCGAGATCGACCTCGCGGTGCAGAAGCTCAACGGCCAGCTCAATCGCTGGGAGACCATCAAGCAGTTCGTCATCCTCGACCACGACCTCAGCATCGAGTCCGGCGAGCTGACCCCCAGCCTCAAGGTCAAGCGCCGCGTCGTGGAACAGCGCTACCGCGACCACCTGAACGAGCTCTACGACGCCTGAACACAGGCTGGGACGACCGAGACCGAGGGTCATTCGGCCCGGCGGGCGGCTGTGAGGAGGGCGAGGAAGTGCGGACGTAGCGCCCAGAGGCCGCGCAGCGGCCATCGGTCGTTCACCCGCCTGCTCATCGCCTGACACCACGTTCTCCCAGACTGCTGTCCGTTCCCGAAACGTCGACGGCAGGGAGGCCGAGGATGCGGCGATGGATGAGTACGGCGGTCAGCGTGCTGGTGGCGGCACTGCTCGGCTCCAGCGGGCCAGCGGTGATCCCCTCGGCGCCGCAGGTCGGCCGCCAGGAACCGGGACCGGCTTTCGACCTGCAGGCCCACCGCGGCGGCATCGGGCTGAACCAGGAGTCCAGTCTGGCCTCCTTCGGCTACGCCCTGGAGCTCGGCGTGACCACGCTGGAACTGGACGTGCAGATCACCGAGGACGGCCACGCCGTGGTCACCCACGACCGCCGCACCAACCCGGTGATCTGTCAGGACACCGCGCCCGCGTTCCCCGGCGACCCCGAGTTCCCCTATATCCGCCGCTACGTGCGGGACCTGACCGTCGCGCAGCTCAAGACCCTCGACTGCGGCACCCGGCGCCCCGTGGACCCCACCACCGACCGCTACATCGACTCCCAGATCCCCTCCCCCGGCGCCAAGATGCTGCTGCTGACCGAGGTCTTCGACCTGGTCGAGGAGTACCGGGCGGACGGGCCGTGCGGCGTCATGCTGAACATCGAGACCAAGGTCGAGGCCGGCGCGCCGGAGGAGACCGCGCCGCGCGAGCAGTTCGTGCAGGTCACCGCGCAGCTGGTCCGTGACGCCGGGCTGCTGGACAACGTCACCATCCAAAGCTTCGACTGGGGCGCGCTGATGCGGATGCGCGAGGTCGAGCCGCGGCTGCCGATCGTCGCGCTGACAAACGGCCAGCAGTTCCTGCAGGCCGGCCAGCCGGGCGCCTCGCCGTGGCTCGGCGGCATCGACATCGACGACTTCGGCGGCAACCTCGTGGCCGCCGCCGCGTCCTTCGGCGCCGACGCGATCTCCCCCGTCCACGGCGACCCGCAGAGCGGCTCGATCCTGGACCCGGGCTACGTCCCGTTCACCACCCAGGAGATGGTGGACGAGGCGCACGCCGCCGGGATGAAGGTCATCCCGTGGACGGTCGACGACATCGCCACGATGGACCGGCTCATCGGCCTGGGCGTGGACGGCGTCATCACCGACTACCCCGACCGGCTGCGCGACCTGCTCGAGCTCCGCGGCTACACCCTGCCGCGCACCCACGAGCCCCGCGGCGAGGCCCGGCCTTGGCAGCGGCGCGACAACCTCGCCTGCCGCACGCCCTGGTAGCGGCGGCCCCGCGCTCAGCGAGGCGCGAGGTAGGCGAGGACCGCCAGGACGCGTGCGGTGGTCCTGCCGAGCCGGGCGCGGTCGACCGATGAGGTTCCCGTTCACCCAGCCTGAGCGCTCCGGCCGCCGCACGATGAGTTGCCGATTTGCTCACGGCGCCGGCGACCTCGACCTTGGCAGCGGCAGCTACGCCTTCATCTGCTCCCTGCCCGACATCACCGCCGAGGGCGCGCCGCACTTCACGCGCGGCATGCTGCAGGAGGTCACCATCCCGGCGACGGCAGAAACGTAGGCCGGGCACCCGTCAGCCGCCCCGCACGTCGAGCCAGGAACAGCCGTGAGCTTGGAGTCCCCCGGTCAACCGCCTCGCCGGTGAGAGCCCCGGCTTCGTGTGGCGGCTCCGCTCCAGCGAAAGCCACGGCGCCACCACATGGCGGGACGGCGCGCACTCGATCATCGTCCCAGCACCGTCCGACGTGCGACGAGGAGCTATACCCAGGAGTTGTGGATGAGGGGTTGAGAGAAGGGGGCGGCGTACCCCTCCCGAATCGCCAAGATCTGATCGCCGGTTGCAGCCGGCGGGGAGGAGTACGCCTGATGTTGACCATAGTTGATGGCGGCGACGAGCGCGCCGAAGGGCCACGCCAGCTCGACGGCGACG
>Ga0136616_10000503_pt1 | contig 18581 bp, 21 predicted proteins | sample AntDrymUQ2992106_2_FD_106648 | JGI IMG/M metagenome (GOLD analysis project Ga0136616, IMG submission 106648) | Polar desert sand microbial communities from Dry Valleys, Antarctica - metaG UQ299 (21.06) | ecosystem: Environmental > Terrestrial > Soil > Desert | place: Antarctica: Dry Valley...
GTCCCACTGGGCCGCGCCCTCCACCACGCCTGCCTCCCGCGAGAGCTTGTCCCAGCGCGAGGCCGGGGCGTTGCCGTAGGCCGCGCGGGTCTTGCGCGGCAGCTCGGCGTCGGTCAGGAAGTCCATCACCGCGCGGCGCTCGAGGTTCGAGCCGGCCAGGTCGAGCAGCGCGGCCACCCGCCGGCCCACGGGGCGCTCGATCAGCGGCGTGCCCTCGTGGAGGTAGAGCGGGATGTCCGCCTCGCGGAAGACGGCCTCGATCAGCGGCCGGTACTCGTCGGCGTGGCGGTAGACGATCGCCATCTCGTAAAAGCGGATGCCCTCGCGTGCCCAGGCCAGGCAGGTGCGTGCCACCTCGCGGACCTCGCGGCTGGGGTCGGGCCCGGAGAGGAGGGTGACCGAGCCGTCGAGGGGAGCGGGGGCGGGGTCGTCGTCGGTGCGGAAGAGGCGGTCGCGCAGGTGTGAGAGGCCGGCTGGGACCGTCGTGGCCTGGGGGGCGTCTAGGCGATCGATCGCGCCGCCGCCGTCGATCGCCTCGTCTTCGGCGATCGCGTCGGCGCCGAGGGAGAGCTGCGCCGGGCCGTCAGGCGAGCGTTCGGGGGTTGCCTCTTGAGTGACCACCTCGTCGAGGGTCTCTGGCACCGCGCCGACCGCCGCGAGCCACTCGCGAAGGTCGGCGTGCGCGTCGTCGGCGTCGGTTCCGGTCGCCGGCAGGTAGACAGTGACCGGCATCCGGTCGGCGATCGCCTCGACGCACCGGCGCAGCGCCGCGGGCACCTCCCAGATGCCGTGGACCGCCAGCGCCTTCGCGTCCAGCAGGTCGGGGTCGGCCGTGAGTATGCAGTCGTCGGGGCCGTAGAAGTTGGCGCGGCGGCGGAGGAAGCGCGCGAGGAGGTCGGCCAGCGCACCGTCCTTGGTGGGCGTCTCGCACGCGCCGGTGACCGCGCGCTCGAAGGAGTTGGCGTCGTAGCCGGCGCCGCGCAGCTCGCGCACGAGGCGAAACAGCGCGTCCGCGAAGCCGGGCGTCTGGCGCACCGGCGCGAAGTAACTCTCGTGACGGAGGGCTATCTCGCGGAGCAGGATGCGGTCTGCAAGCGGGGGGAGGGGCCTGCGGCCGGCGGCGGTCTGCGCGCGCTCGCCGAGCAGCAGCGCCAGCTCGCTGGGCATCAGGAAGTGGACGTTGACGATCCCGCCGTTTCGCTCGGCCAGGCGACGCTGGAGGTAGGGGCGCTGGAGCGTCCCGCCGAGCAGGACGGCGACCGGTGCGAGTGGGTCGTCGGCCTGCGCGGCCTTGACGTCGCGCGCGAGCGCGTGCTCGAGCCTGGCCGGCCGATCGGTGATGAGTCGCAGCCCCTCCTGCATTCGCTCGGCGAGCCTAGACCTGCCCGAGGCGGAGGTCGAGCGCGTGCGGACCGGGCGCCGCTAGTGCAGCGTTTCGAAGAGTCAGCGCAGGGGCTCGAAGGCCCAGCGCGGCCAGAACTCCTCGGCGTAGCTGTAGGCGAGCAGGCCCCACAGCAGGCTCGCGAACGGCGTCTTCTCCCTCATCGGTCACTCCTCGCTCGGGGCGGTCGGTCGTCACCTCGCTGTAGTCGCGGGCAAGGCGGACGATCTGACGCGCGGTACTTCGGAGCGCCTCAGGCGACCTCGACGACGGCCCGGACTCCCGAGGCGTGTGCGAGCCGCCGATCCATCGTGAGGAGAGGCGCGGCGAGGACTTCGGCGAGGGCAACGTACGCGGCGTCATACGTGGTGAGGTTGTTCCTGAGCTCCCAGATTCGGCTGAGGAAAAGGGCATGCGGGTACCGGTTGAGGCGGATCCGGCGGAGCGTCGCGACGGCCTCGGTGGCCCTTCGGCTGCTCAGCGCACGCATTCGCTCGTGGCGACGTAGCGCGTGGGTCACCTCCAGGTCGATCAGCTCCGGTGCATGGAGCGTCGCGCCGCTATCGACGATGCGCCGCCGGACGCGGTCGCCGCGCGGGTCCGGGATCAGCGCCTCGACGAGGGCAGACGCGTCAATCACGATCACTGACTAGCGGTCTCGCGCTTCCCGGAGGGCGTCAGCGATGCGGTCTTGGCGCTCCTCGCGACCCTCACGGATGGCCTCGACGGTCTCTTCTGGATCCAGGTCGATCGGCGGCTGACGCTCTATCTCGGCGAAAAGCTCCGCCAGCGTTGGCTTCGTAACCACCGCATCGAGCTCCCGGAGCAGGTATCCGGAGAGGCTCATTCCCGCCGCGGCGGCTTGCGTCTTGAGAGCGCGGTGGAGGTCGTCGGGTACGTGGCGGATCTGGATCATCTTTGACATGTTGCACACATGATTGCATGTGGCGTGGTTGCAGACGGAGGCAAGGCCGCCTCTTCCTAAGTTGCCCGCTCGCGCAACTCGCCCCGCCGGGCAGCCGCTCCGCTGACAGCGATGACGCGCTGCCGGCTGCGTACGCTGGCCGAGTGCCCCAACTGCCATGGTGGCTCTACGCGCTGATCGCCGTCGCGCTGGCGTACGTCGCCCTCGTCGCCGTCCTGCTGGTGATGGGCCGGCGGCAGGACGTCCGCGCGCTCGTCGGACTCGTCCCGGACTGTGCCGTCCTCTTCTCGCGTCTTCTACGACAACCGTGCGTGCCGCGGCGGCGCAAGCTGCTGCTTGCCGCGCTCGCGGCCTACCTGGCGATGCCGATCGACCTGATTCCGGACTTCATCCCGGTCGCCGGGCAGCTCGATGACGCACTGATCGCCGCATTCGTGGTTAGGCGCGTGCTGCGCGGCTGTGACCGGGGTGAGATCGAGCAGGCGTGGCCGGGCCCTGACAGCTCGCTACGGCTCGTGCTGAGACTGGCGGGTGCGCGCTCCTGACAGGCGGCGGGCCGCCGCGAAGCCGGCTCGCTGTCCGCTCGTCGCGACGGTGTCGCGCGCCGCGAGCCGTCAGGCAACGCGAGGGCGTCAAAGACCTGCCGGCGTCAGAGCCTGCCCGGCGACACAGCGTCTCGCCTCGCTACCTGCCAGCCGGGATCGGCCGCTCCGCCAGCGCCCGCGCCACCGCCACGAGGTTCGCCGCCGCCGTCTCGCCGGTCGTGCGCGACCAGTCGTGCTTGTGATCGGAGTCGAGGTACGACGGTCCGGGGCCCGGGCCCATGTTCCAGTAGGTCCACGCCTGTCCGGGCACCGTGAAGCCGATGTCGATGAGGCCGCCCGCCAGCTCCGAGATCACGTGATGGGCGCCGTCCTCGTTGCCCGTCACGACGATGCCGGCCACGCGGTTGTAGGCGATCGGGCGGCCCTCGTCGTCCTCCTCCGACAGCATCGCGTCCATGCGCTCGAGCACCCGCTGCGCCACGCTGGAGGGCTTGCCGATCCAGGTGGGCGCCGCCAGGACGAGAATCTCGGACGCGACGATCCGCGCCCGTATCGACGGCCATTCGTCGCCGTCGCCCTCGTCGGAGGAGACGCCCGGGCGGACGTCGTAGTCGATCACCCTGACCAGCTCGCAATCGACGCCTTCGCGCTCGAGCGCCTCCATGACCACGCGCGCGAGGGCCTCGGTGTTCGAGGTCGCCGGCGAGGGCTTGAGCGTGCAGTTGAGGACGGTGGCCTTCATGCGGACGAAGCACTTCTACCCGAGTGGTGAGCGGCGAAACCGTCGGCGGCCGGGAGCGTCACCGATACGTAACCCGGCCGTGGCAGGCTTGGTGGTCGAGCGCTGTCTCTCGGAGGTCGATCGCCGACGTGGGTTATCTCGAGCACGCATACCGTGCGTGAGATAGCCCAGGTGGTCGGGCGGAAGCCGCGTGTGTGACGGAACGCCCTCTCTACGCTTCGATGAAGCCCGCCGCCGCCCCTAAGACAAAGGAACGCCGCCATGACCCTCACCGTCGGCTACGCACCCTTCGGCACCGACCCCGCCGGGGAGTTCAACTTCGAGCTCCCGAAGCAGAAGGGGCTCATCTACTTCGAGGACTCGCCGCGGCGCATGCGCGCGATCTTCGCCGGCGAGACGATCGTGGACAGCGCCCGCGCGAAGCTGCTTCACGAGCACGGCCACCTGCCGCTGCACTACTTCCCCGAGGAGGACGTTCGCACCGACCTCCTCGAGCCGACCGATCACCACACGCACTGCCCGTTCAAGGGCGATGCGTCCTACCGCTCCGTGCGCGTCGGCGATCGCGTGGCCGAGAACGCCGTCTGGCACTATCCCGAGCCGCTCGCTACCGCGCCGTGGCTCGAGGGCTACGCCGCCATCTACTGGAGCAAGATGGACGAGTGGCTCGAGGAGGACGAGCCGGCGGTCGTCCACGCGCGTAATCCCTACACCCGCGTCGACGTGCTCGACACCTCGCGCCACATCAAGGTGCTGGTGAACGGCGAGACGGTGGCCGAGACGAGCCGCGCCCGCGCCCTGTTCGAGACGAGCCTGCCGCCGCGCTGGTACATCCCGCGCGAGGACGTGCGCGAGGACATGCTGGTGGAGAGCGACACGCGCTCGGGATGCGCCTACAAGGGCTTTGCCTCCTACTACTCGGTCGAGGCGGGCGGCGAGCGCGCCGACGACGTGGTCTGGTACTACACCGACCCCCGCGCCGACGCCGCGCGCGTGCGCGACTACCTCTGCTTCTACAACGAGCAGGTGGACATCGAGGTGGACGGCGAGCCCCAGGAGCGGCCCGAGACGAAGTTCTCGCCGAACCGGCGCAAGGCGCACGCGTAGACCGCCGCGCGCCGAGCCGCGCTCACGCCGACACGTCCTCGAAGCGGTTCTCGCCGGGTATCCGGCGCACCGAGCCCCAGCCGTAGACCGTCCAAGCGACGAGCAGCGCGGCGCCGAGCAGCGCACCCGAGCCGTCGGCGATCAGGTCGCCCACGGTGTCGTCGTTCGAGAGCGACAGCTGCGAGCCGAGGAACCGGTCCGAGGACCACTCGATCACCTCCCAGATGGCGCCGATCGCGAGGCCGAGCGCGAGCGTGACCACGAAGATGCCCACGTAGTGGCCCGTAACCGGCCCGCTCGGCGCGGCGGTCGGGGACGAGCCGCAGATCTTCTCGTGGCTAGCCTCAAGCGATGGCGCCGCTAGGCCAAATCGCCGGGCTGGTCGTCTTGGCGCTCGTCCTCGCCGGCTGCGGTGGCGACTCCGGCGGCACTGTGCCCGCAGGGGTCGAGTTCGACGCGAGCGGCTGGAGCACCGACTTCTCGAAGCACAGCGTCCCGCTCGACGAGTTCGCAAGCGGCGGACCCGGCAAGGACGGCATCCCGGCGATCGACCGGCCGCGCTTCGTCGACGTGGCCGGCGCGGACCGCTTCCTCACCGACGAAGAGCCGGTCGCCGTGGTGGAGCTCGGCGGCGAGGCGAGCGCCTACCCGATCCAGATCATGGTCTGGCACGAGATCGTCAACGATGAGCTGGCGGGCCGCCCGATCGCGATGACCTACTGCCCCCTGTGCAACTCGACGGTCGCCTTCGACCGCCGTGTCGATGGCCGGCCGCTGACGTTCGGCACAACCGGCAACCTGCGCAGATCCGACCTCGTCATGTACGACCGCCAGACCGAGTCCTGGTGGCAGCAGATCACCGCCGAGGCGGTGGTGGGCGAGCTCACCGGTACGAAGCTGAACGTCCTTCCGTCGCAGATCCTCTCCTGGGCGCAGTTCAGCCGGCTCTATCCCGACGGCCGTGTGCTCTCCACCGAGACCGGCTTCGCGCAACCGTACGGCCGCAACCCGTATGAGGGCTACGATCGCGCGGGGAGTGCGCCGTTCGCGCTCGGCGCCGAGCCCGACCGCACGCTGCCGCCCAAGGAGCGTGTAGCAGCTGTGGAGACGGGTAAGGACTCCGCGGTCGTCTATCCCTTCTCGCGCCTCGAGCGCGAAGCGCCGGTCAACGACACGGCCTTCGACGATCGGCCGATCGCGGTGTTCTTCGACCCCGGCGTCGGCTCGCCGCTCGACGCCGCGGAGGTCCCGCTGGGCAGGGAGGTGGGCGCGGCGGCCGTTTTCGACCGCACGGTCGGCGGCCGGACGCTCACCTTCACGGCCGGGCCAGCGCCGGGGGCCTTTCGCGATCGCCAGACCGGCTCGACCTGGGAGATGACCGGGCGGGCGACCGCCGGACCACTGAAGGGCGAGGTGCTCGATCAGGTTCCGAGCGACGACCAGTTCTGGTTCGCACTCGCCGCCTTCTTCCCCGACGCCGAGATCAGGCGCTGAGCCCCGCGCCGAGCGGCGCGGAGGGGACCGTGCCGTAGAGCCGAGCTCGCGCCCCGCGTCCGAGATCGCTCGGCCCGGGAGGAGAGCCGGGCAGGAGAGCGCGCGCCGGCGGCGAAGTGGGACGCGACCCGGCCCTCGCCCTCAGCCAGGAGAACATCGTGCCCGCCCGAATCGGCTCCTATCTTCGCCATCACCACCTCGCCTTTCTCGCGCTTTTCATAGCGCTGGGCGGAACCTCCTACGCCGCGGCGAAGATCGACACGAATGACATCGCGAAGAACGCGATCACGAGCAAGCATGTGAAGAAGAACTCCCTGAAGGGCTCGGACATCAAGGAGTCGAGCCTCGCCGGCGTCGGAGGCAGCGCGCTCACCGGCAGGATCAACGAGGTCGAGTACGGCAACGGTCAGGAGTTCTTCGCCGGCCCTTCGGGTAACGCGCGCGGGGCTGATAATCGGGCGGCGGTGAGCCAGACCTCCCCCAACGCGCCCGTGCAGGCCGACGCCCTGAGCGTGTCGGTGAGCCGCCCGGTGCAGGCCGGCGACGTGGTGATCGTAAGCCTCGTAGTGAACGGCACGGTGACCGACGTCAACTGCGGCGTGACGCCCGACAGGTCGAGTTGCACCTCGAACGACGGCCAGGGGGTGACGATCCCGCCGGGCAGCGACATAGCGATGCGCGCGATCGCCGTTTCCGACCGCCCGAACCCGGGCAAGGTCGATGCCCGCTTCGGGCTGCGCCTGACTCAGCCGTAAGCGGCCGGCCGCGGGCGCGTCCCTGCACGTACGTGCGCGCGGAGCGGCGCGCAGCAGCCCCGCAGTTCAGTCCAGCGATCGGCCGGCGCGACGCAGCCCGGCGGGTAGGTCCAGCGACTGGCCGGGGCGAACCAGTCGCGGCTAGTCGAGCGAGCCGGCCGGCGCCAGCCAGCGACTCTCGAAGCTGAGGACCTCGGACAGGCGATCGAAGTGGCGGTCGTAGTGCAGGACGCCGAGGCCGGACTCCTCGGCGGCCGCCGCGACGATCAGGTCCGCCGGGGGCACGCGGTGCCGCCCGGGTCGCTCGCGGAGCCCGGCCGCGAGCCGACCCATCGCGGCCAGCGCGGCGTCCATCACCGTGCGAGTGACCGGGGCTTCCGGGAGATCGCGCAGGGTGCGGTCGAGCTCGATGTAGTCGCTCTTGGACTCGGTGCTGAACAGCAGCTCCAGCATCACGACAGAGCACGTTGCGATCCGGCCCTCGCGCAGCGCGCCGGCCCAGCGCTCGCGAACCGCCGGCCGCGATGCCCTTCGCCATGCCGACGTGTCAGCTATGAGGACGGCCTCGCGCGGCCCCGGCGGCGGTGGGGTCACCGATCGGGTGGAGACAGACGCCAGGCCACCTCGTCGATTCGCTCGAGCAGGTCCCAATCGAGGCCGGTGCGCTCGGTGGAGATCCTCACGAGGTACTCCATGCTCTCGCGCCGGCGCTCGTCCTCTTGCACCGCGAGGTCGGCGCCCTTGATCGCTAGGTCGCGAACGAGACCGGCCTGAGGACCGCTGCCGAGCACGCGCTCGGCTCGCGCAAGCGCCGCGGCAAGCGCCGGATCCTTGGTGACTTGGATGCGCGGATGGCTCGTGGGCACGGAGGGGAAAGAGTACCACTTAGGTGGTACACCACCAGTGGGCTCGACTCGGTCAAGCCTCCCCAGACCGCGATCTCGCCCCCCTTCGGCATACTCGGGCCGGTGGCACGCGCCAGCACGCCCTCTCGCCACGATCCTCTCGGTGACGACACGGGGGGGCATGCGCCCGCGCTGCGCTCCCAACGCGAGCCGGTGAGCGAGCCGCCGCGCTACCAGCCCGCCAACGCCCTGAGCGCTCCCCGCTACAGCGGCGTGCGCACGTTCGCGCGCTGCCCGCATGTGACCGATCCCGACGGCGTGGACGTGGCGGTGGTGGGCATTCCCTTCGACACCGCCACGAGCTACCGGCCCGGCGCGCGCTTCGGGCCCGAGGCGATCCGTGCGGGCTCCACGCTTCTTCGCCCCTACCACCCGGCGCAGGGGATCGACGTGTTCGGGGCGCAGTCGGTGGTCGATTACGGCGATCTTGCGGTGACCCCCGGCAACGCCGAGCGCACCGCGGGCCAGATCGCCGACGGATTGGCGCCGCTAGTCGAGGCGGGGGTCACGACGATCGCGCTCGGCGGCGACCACTCGGTCGTGCTCGGCGAGCTGCGCGCCCACGCTGCTCGCCACGGCCCGCTCGCGCTCGTCCTGCTCGACGCTCACGCCGACACGTGGGACGAGTACTACGGCGAGCGCTACTTCCACGGCACGCCGTTTCGCCGCGCGGTCGAGGAGGGTCTTGTCGACCCCGAGCGCTCGCTCCTCGCCGGGATGCGCGGCCCGCTGTACGGGCCAGGCGACCTCGAGGCGCCGCGCGAGCTGGGCTTCGAGGTGATCGCGGGCGACGAGCTGCGCTGGCTCGCGCCCGGCGAGTACGGCGAGCGCGTGCGCGCGCGCGTGGGCGAGGGGCCGGCCTTCTTCAGCTTCGACGTCGACGTGATCGACCCCGCCTTCGCCCCGGGCACCGGTACGCCCGAGGTGGCCGGCCTGACGCCGCAGGAGGCGCTTCCGCTGATCCGCTCGCTCTCGGGCCTTCGTTTCGCCGGCTTCGACGTGGTGGAGGTCGCGCCGGCCTACGACGGCCCCGGTCAGGTCACGGCCATGCTCGCCGCGAACGTGGCATACGAGTTCCTGGCGCTGGCGGCGCTCGCGCCCGGCTAGCAACGCCGCTAGCGGGTCCGCCCGCTCACAGAAACTTCACCTCCGCGCTCCACGTGGGCTCCAGAGTGCCCGGGATGGGCTATCGAGCGCCGATCTTCGTGTCCGGGCGCAGGCGTCGCTTCTGGCCTCGCCGGGTGGCCGCGACGGGAGCCCTCGTGGCGAGTGCGCTCATCGCCGCGACTGGCCTCGCGGCCGATCGCGAGCCATCGAGCTCCCGGCCTCCCCCCGACGCCTTTACATCCTCTCCCCTAGCGGCCGAAGCGGCGATAACCGCGGACCCGGCGGACGCCCTCGTTCCGGCTGCGAGGGATGTGCGCGACGCAAGGCGCTTCGCCGAGCAGCGCGCCGGCAGGGTGTCATTCGCGGTCGTCGACGAACGCGCAGGTGTGCGCGGCAGCGACGTAAACCGACAGTTCGCGTCGGCCAGCGTGACGAAGGCGATGCTGCTGATTGCCTATCTTCGCCAGCTTGAGCGCGAGGACGAGCGCCTGGGCGAGAGTGCCCGCTCGCTGCTCGAGCCGATGATTCGCTACTCCGACAACTCCGCCGCATCCCAGGTGCAAGGTCTGCTCGCCCAGGAAGCTCTCGAGCGGCTGGCGAAACGCGCCGAGATGACGGGCTTCACCTACGCCGGAGACTGGGCGAACGCTCGCGTCACGGCCGCGGACCAGGCCCGCCTGTTCGCTCGCACGAACCAGTTGACCCCGTCCCGTTACCGCCGCTACGCCCGCAGGCTTCTCAACGGCCCCGTGCCGGCGCAGAGCTGGGGCATACCCGCCGCCGCGCCGACCCCGCTGGGAGGTGTTCTTCAAGGGGGGTTGGCGCCCGGAAGCCGCCGGCCAGCTCGTCCATCAGGCAGCCCTGCTCGAGCGGCGTGACCAGCAGTTGGCGATAGCCGTCCTCTCTGACGCGAACCCGAGCCACGCCTACGGCACGGCCACGGTGCGTGGCATCGCCGCGCGGCTGCTCGAAGAGGAGTGACGGCTCGCGCGGTGCGATCGGCGGTAGGTCGCGGCTCCGACGGGTGGCGCCGCTTAATCAGCGCTCAACGAAAGCGCTAAAGGAATGGCGCCCGCCTCCGAAGCATAAGTAGTGACCACTTCGAACCACGGACGGCGAGAGCACACGATGGTCGGGGACGACCGCGAGACCACCAAGAACGGCTGGTAGCTACCCAGCCGCGTGAACGCTGGCTGCCGATGAGGCGGCCCGACCTCTAGACCCGAGAGGGATCGCGCCCCGGCCGGCGAATCCGTCCGCCGAGGACTGAACTATTTCGGCCGATCATCCGAAACAGAGGTAATGCGCTTCCCCAACAGCTTCCAGATCGATGAGTGCTCGATACCGGAGGAGATGACGATCTCCGAGTACCGGCGCTCGCAGTACGGGCGATCCGAGCCGCCTCGCCGCCGCACCTGGCGCGAGCGAAGGCCACGGATCACGGCCCGCCGCAAGGCCAAGAGCGACTGACGTTGGACGACGAGCGGGACACGACTCAGAACGGCTGGTAGACCCGCCGCTCTGTAGCCTCCGGCGCGTCCCCGAGCGCCGGGTCCCGCGCCGATTCCGCCGACCACGAGATACGCCAAGAGCGGCGAGCTCCACATCGCCTACCAGGTCTTCGGCGAGGGCTCGGTGGACCTCGTCTACGTGCCCACCTGGATCTCTCAGGTCGAGCACCTCTGGGAGGAGCCGCGAGCGGCCGGCTTCTGCGAGCGCCTCGGCTCGTTCGCGCGGGTGATCATGTTCGATCGTCGCGGCGCCGGTCTCTCCGACCCGGTGCTGGGCACGCCGCCGCTCGAGGATCAGATGGACGACGTGCTCGCCGTGATGGACGCCGCGGGGAGCGACCGGGCGGCGATCTTCGCGCAGGCGGAGGGCGGAATGATGGGCGCGCTGTTCGCCGCGACCCACCCGAGCGCACATCGCACCTGGTGCTGTTCTCGGCGTGGGCGCGCCTGCTCGCCGCCCCCGACTATCCGTGGGGGATCACGGCCGAGCTGCGCGAACAGCTTGTCGCCCCTCTCGTCGAGCACTGGGGCGAAGGCAGGTTCGGCGCCCTCCTCGCGCCGACGGAGGCCGGCAACGAGGACTTCATCGCCTGGTTCGCGAAGCTCGAGCGCCTCTCGGCGTCACCTGGCACAGCCGGGCGCGTAGTGCGCGAGATGGGCTTTGCGGACGTGCGCGACGTGCTGCCGACGATCCGTGTGCCGACGCTCCTGATGAACCGCGCCGAGGACGAGATCCTCGAACCTGGTCACACGCGCTACCTCGCCGAGCACATCTCCGGCGCCCGCCACGTCGAGCTTCCGGGACGCGAGACGCTGGCGATCTTCGGCGACTCCGACGCGGTGCTGGACGAGATCGAGGAGTTCATCACCGGCGCGCGTCAGGAGCGCCGCCACGACCGCGTGCTCGCCACCGTCCTGTTCACCGACATTTGCGACTCAACGAAGCACGCGGCGGAGCTCGGGGACAAGCAGTGGCGCGAGCTGCTGAGGCGCCACGACGATCAGTCACGCCGGGCGATCGCCCGCCTCCGCGGGCGCGAGGTGAAAGCGACCGGGGACGGCTTCCTCGCGACCTTCGACGGGCCGGCGCGCGGGATCCAGTGCGCGCGTGCGGTCGTCGAGGCCGTCCGGCCACTCGGCATCGAAGTGCGCGCCGGGCTGCACACCGGCGAGTGCGAGGTGATCGGCGACGACGTGGGCGGACTCGCGGTACACATCGGCGCTCGGGTCTCTCAACGTGCGAAGCCGAGCGAGGTGCTCGTGTCGAGCACGGTCAAGGATCTCGTCACCGGCTCCGGCATCCAGTTCGAGGATCGAGGCGTGCATGAGCTCAAGGGCGTGCCCGACGAGTGGCGCCTCTTCGCGGTGGCCTAGTAGGGCCCAGCCAGACGACTAGCGAAACTCTCGGCTGAGAGGGAAGCGCACCGCCGATCCGAAGTAGTTGACATGACGACACTCCTAGTCGCAGCTGGCGGGATGGCTGGTGTCCTTGCCCGCTACGGAATATCGAGGGTAACGCTCCACACGGAGACCCTGATCTGGTCCACCGTGGGCATCAACATCGTCGGATCGTTCCTTCTCGGCCTGCTCGCCGCCGAGCATTGGTTCGACCGCGACATTCGGGAGGCGCTTGGCGTCGGATTCCTCGGCGGCTTTACGACCTTCTCGACGTTCTCGGTCCAGATCGTCCTGGAGCTAGAGGCGGGAGAGGCCGGGCGAGCCTTCGTCTACCTCGCCGCGTCCGTAGTCGGCGGGGTCGTGGCTGCCGCCGCGGGCTACGTGCTCGGGCGCTGGCTCGCGTAGCTAAGCGCTTACCGGCACGGCTCGCGCTCGACTGAGCGCGCAGGAAAGCTTCGCGAGGATCGTCAAGCCGGCGTGTAGCCGCGTGGCTTGGTCCGTCGCGCGCCGCCGCCCGTAGACGGTCGAAACCGATCTCCCGGGAGAGTGTGATGGCGAAGGGGCTGAAGAAGGGCGATGAGGTCGAGTGGAGCACGCCGCAGGGCAAGACGCGCGGGCAGGTGAAAGAGAAGGTGACGGGCGAGAAGCGCGTCGGCAACAAGGGCCAGAAGGGCAGCAAGGGCTCGAAGGATGACCCGCGCTACGTCGTAGAGAGTGAGAAGTCGGGCAAGCAGGCGGCGCACAGGGCCGGCGCGTTGAAGAAGCGGTAGGCGCCCGGCGAGCGACCAGCCGCGCTGGCGAGGCGCTCGCGACGGCCCTGATCCGCGCCTTCGCGCCTCACACGCCCGCTGGCGAATTGGCTAGCGTCCGCCGCGATGGCCACCGACGGCGAGCGCGGCCGCGAGACTACTCAGACCGTCGATGCGGTCGTGATCGGGGCGGGCCTCGCGGGCCTCGTAGCGGCGCGCGACCTCGCTGGCGCGGGTCAATCGGTCGCCGTCCTCGAGGCGCGCGACCGCGTCGGCGGCCGCGTCCTGAACGAGCCGATCGGCGACGGGAAGGTGGTCGAGGTCGGCGGCCAGTGGGCGGGGCCGACCCAGCACCGGATCCTCGAGCTCGCGCGGTCGGTAGGCGTCGAGACCTTCCCGACCTACGACGAGGGCGAGAGCGCAATCGAGATCGGCGGCGAGCTTCTTCGCTACACCGGCACGATCCCAAGCCTCGGCAAGGCGACGCTGCTCGACGTCGCGCAGGCTCAGCGCAAGCTCGACCGCCTCGCGCGCCGAGTGCCGATCGACTCGCCGTGGGAGGCGCCGGGCGCGCGCAAGCTCGACGGCCAGACCTTCTGGTCGTGGATGCGCCGCAACGTCTACACGCCGTCGGGGCGGATGCTGATCGGGCTGGCAGTGGAGTCGGTCTGGGCCGCTCAGCCGGAGGACGTCTCGCTGCTCAACGTGCTCTTCTACATCAACTCGGCCGGCGGCTTCGACTCGCTGGTCGACGTCGAGGGCGGGGCCCAGCAGGACCGCTTCGTCGGCGGCTCGCAGCTCGTGGCGACGCGGGTGGCGGCCGAGCTCGGAGACCGCGTCGTGCTCGAGGCGCCGGTGCGCCGGATCGAGCACGGCGCCGAGTCGGTGCGCGTGTTCGCCGAGGGTGCGACGGTGGCGGCACGCCGGGCGATCGTCACGCTCCCGCCGACCCTCTGCGGGCGCCTCACCTACGACCCGCCGCTCTCGGGCTATCGCGACCAGCTCACCCAGCGAATGCCGCAGGGCACCGTGATCAAGTGCCTGGCGGTGTACGACCAGCCATTCTGGCGAGCCGACGGGTTGAGCGGTCAGATGACAAGCGACGTGGGCCCGGTGCGGCTGACCTTCGACAACTCGCCGCCGGACGGCTCGCCCGGCGTGATCCTCGGCTTCCTCGAGGGGCGCTGGGCGCGCGAGCTCGGTCGCTGGACTGCCGACGCGCGCCGCCGCGCGGTGATCGACTGCTTCACGCGCTTCTTCGGCCGTCGCGCCGCCGCGCCCGAGCGCTACATCGAGCGCAGCTGGGCGGAGGAGGAGTGGACGCGCGGCTGCTACGGCTGCTTCTTCACGCCGGGCGGCATGACCGCCTACGGACCGGCGCTGCGCGAGCCGATCGGCCGCCTTCACTGGGCGGGCGCCGAGACGGCGACGGTGTGGAACGGCTACATGGACGGCGCGGTGCGGTCGGGCGAGCGCGCGGCGCGTGAGGTGCTCGCGGGCCGGCTAGCGCCAGGTTTACCCATGCCGGACGGGGGAATCAGCACGCCGTGAACACAACCGATTGGAGACGACGTGGCTGACACCCTGAATGGCAAGCGCATCGCGTTCCTCGCCACCGACGGCGTGGAGCAGATCGAGCTCACCGAGCCGCGGCGAGCGGTCGAGGAGGCGGGCGCCGAGACGGAGCTCGTGTCGCTCGAGGCGGGCGAGATCCAGGGGCACGAGCACCTCGAGAAGGGCGAGCGGTTTGCCGTCGATAAGACGATCGCCGACGTCTCCGCCTCCGAGTACGACGGCCTGGTGCTCCCGGGCGGCGTGGCCAACCCCGACTTCCTGCGCGCCGACGAGCGCGCGGTCGCGTTCGTGCGCGACTTCGTCACGGCGGGCAAGCCCGTCGGCGCCATCTGCCACGGGCCGTGGACGCTCGTCGAGGCGGACGTGGTGCGCGGCAAGACGCTCACCTCGTATCCGAGCCTCAAGACCGACATCCGCAACGCCGGCGGCGACTGGGTCGACGAGGAGGTGCACGTGCACGAGGGCCTCGTCACGAGCCGCAAGCCCGATGACCTCCCGGCCTTCTGCGCGAAGATCGTCGAGGAGTTCTCCGAGGGCCGCCACGAGGAGCTGGCAGCGCAGACGGCGGCGGCGGGCCAAGCCCAGGACGCCGGCGACTTCACCGCGAGCGGGGCGTAGGGGGCGCCGAACTGGGGCGCGACGCGGTCGCGCCGCGGGTCGCAGGCTCGCGCGCTGCGGCGCCGCGTCTTTAGGGGTCACCTTGATGCGGTCGGCGACGTGGGTGATCTCGCGCATCACATACATGCTCGAGATCACCCAGGTCCGTGACTCGCCGAACGACCGGCTCGGAAGTGCACGGAACAACGCACGGGAGCGTCGACACCGTGACCAAGAGGCGTTGCTTTCGTTCAGCGCTGAACGACGTCGGCGGCTACTGGCCGGCCGGGCGCCGACACCTTCAACGCGGGCGGCGACGAAAAATCACGCCCGTACACGGGTGTCGAAACTTGCCGCCGGAGACATGAGTGCGCGCGTAAGGGTGCCCGCGCGCGTGCGTTTCAAGGGCGTGCCGATTCGCGTCGAGAGGTTGCCCGTTCGGGTCGAGGAGTCTCCCGTCCGGGTCGACTGCACCTCGCGAGCGATGCAAGCGGCCTGTGACACGATCCGATGATGGAGCCACGTCTGAGCTTTCCGTCCGTCCGCTTCATGAGCTCGCGGCTGCTGCGGTCCCAGAGCGACGAGCGGCTCGTCGAGCTCACACGCGCCGGCCACGCGGAGGCGTTCGAGGCGATCGTCGGCCGCTACCGGCGCCCGCTGCTTCGCTACTGCGAGCGACTGCTCCCGGCGAGTCAGGCCGAGGACGCCGTGCAGGACGTCCTGACCCGCGCACATGCCGCTCTCGAGCGCACCGAGGGCGAGATGCACCTGCGCGCGTGGCTCTATCGCATCGCCCACAACGCGTCGATCAGCGTGCTGCGCCAGCACGTGGCGACGCTCGAGCCCTTGACCGAGGACCTCGACGGCGTCGAGCCCCCTGACCAGGCGTTCGAGCGCTCCCAGGACTTCCGCGAACTGATCGCATCGGTTCAGGCGCTTCCCGAGCAGCAGCGAAACGCGATCACGTTGCGCGAGCTCGAGGGTCGCAGCTACGAAGAGATCTCCACCGCGCTCGGTGTGAGCGAGGGCGCCGTCCAGCAGCTGGTGCACCGGGCGCGCACCAAGCTGCGCGCCTCCGCCGCGGCGGTGATGCCGCCGGCGTTCGCGATCAGGCTGCCGTGGTCAGGGAGCCCGGAGGCGGCCGCGCGGGCGGCGGAGCTCGGCACTGCCGGTGGCGGCTTCGGCGCGGCCGCGCTCGTGAACGTCTGCGCCGCCGCGGTCGTAGCTGGAGCGATCGTCAGCGGGGTGACGGGCGGCGGCTCGGCGCCGGGGGACGGTTCGAGGTCGGGGCCTGTCGCTGGCGGTGGTGCCGATCGTCCATCAGGGCGGGCCGGCACGGAGCGGAAACCGAGCGTTGGGCCGCTCGCGGATCGCAGCAGCGGCGACGGCGGAGGTTCGGACGCCCGTGCCGACGGGTCCGGCGCCGGCGGTCGCGGTGACGGCGCAGCGTCCGGAGGCGAGTCCTCCGGCGCTGCAAGGAGCGGGGACGCCGCTGGCTCGGACGGCAGCCGCGCGAGCTCTGGCTCCGGCGGGTCCAGCGCCGGTGGCGGCGGCTCCTCGGGCTCCGGTGAGCAGCACGAAGCGGACGACGACTTCGATGAAGCGGAGGACGAGGACTACGACCCCGGCGAGGACGACCTCGAGCAGCACGACGAGGACGACTTCGAGCAGGACGAGGACGACTTCGAGCAGGACGATGACGACTTCGAGGAGGACGACGAGGACGACTTCGAGCAGGACGACGAGGACGACTTCGCCTCCAGCGGTGGCGGCTCCTCGGGCTCTAGCGGCTCCGGCTCGAGCAGCTCAGGGTCGCGCTCCGACTCGGGCTCCGACTCGGGCTGACGGGTATTGATCGAACGGCCTCGCGGCAGGTCGCCTAACCCACGACCAGCTGAAACCCCGCCCGCTCGATGGTGAAGCGCGTCCGGCCGAGCTCGATGACCTCGCCGTCGACGTTGAACGGAGTGGCGGCGGGCACGTCGATGTCGAAGGCCTCCGCGCGTTCGTGCAGGATCCCGCGTGTGCGCTCGGCCACGACCCGGCGCTCGCGCATCCGGTAGGCGTGGCCGAGCAGCCTCCAGCGGGCATCGGCTTCGACGACAACTAGGTCGAGCTTGCCGTCGCCAGCCTCGGCGGCCTCGACCCTCACGCCGGAGCCGAAGGCTCCCGACACGGCCACCATCGCCTGCCATGTCCGGCCGGCGAAGACTGTCTTCTCGCCGGCTTTCACCCGGCACTCGAGTGGCGGCGTGCGCAGCGCGGCGGCAGCCGCCCCGACGGTGTAGGCCTGCGACCCGAGCACGCGCTTCAGGCGCTCGGCGCGGATCGCCGCCACCGGGGCGAGGCCAGCGCTCGCGAGGTTCACGAACGGCAGCTCGCCGGCGCGGCCGAGCTCCATCGGTCGCAGGTGCTCACCGCGCGCGGCGAGCACGCAGGCACGCTGCAGCTCCTCGGGCACTCCGGCGGCGCGACCGAAGTTGTTGGCGGTACCAACAGGGATGAGCGCAAGTGGGACGCCGGTCGCTCCGGCCGCCGCCGCGACCGGGCCGACGCTGCCGTCGCCGCCCGCCAGCGCCACCCGGTCGGCTCCGGAGGCGGCCGCCTGGCGAGCGTCCGCGCGATCGAAGGCGACCACGCTCGCGCCAAGCGCCTCGAGCCGAGCCTCGACCTCATCGGGTGCGACGGCGCCGGACCCGGAGCCGCGGTTGGCGACGAGCGCGATGCTTGCCATCGCCTAGCCGGCGTAGCGCCCGACGTGGGCGCGCGTGACGTGGTCGGGGGACGGACAGCCGGCCAGCGTGAGCGCCAGGGCGGTCTCCTCGCGCAGCAGCTCGAGCACGTGGCGGGCGCCGCGCTCTCCGTCGACGGCTAGGCCCCAAAGCGCTGGGCGTCCGACCATCGCCGCGCGCGCGCCTAGTGCCAGCGCCTTCAGTACGTCCGCGCCCCGCCTCACGCCGCCGTCCATCAGCACCTCGACGCGGCCATCCACCGCCTCCACCACCTCGGGGAGGGCGTCGATCGCCGCCGCCACGCCGTCGAGCTGGCGGCCGCCGTGGTTCGACACGATCACTCCAGCGGCGCCGTGCTCGCAGGCGAGCCGGGCGTCCTCCTCGGTCAGTACGCCCTTCACGAGCACCGGCAGCTCGCTGTCCGCTGCGATTCGCTCGACGTCGCGCCAGCTGAGCGTCGGGTCGATCAGCGCCATCAGCTCCATCGCGCCCGCCCCCGCAGGCGCGCCCCCCGCGGCAGCCACGGCAGGCGTCTCCACCTCGTCCGGGATGGCGAAGCCGGAGCGCAGATCGCGCTCGCGCCGGCCCGGGAAGGGCGCGTCCACCGTGACGACGAGCGCGCGGTAGCCGGACTCTGTGGCCTGGTCGATCAGCGATTGCGTGACACCGCGATCCCGGAACACGTACAGCTGAAACCATCGCGGCGCGTCAGGCGCCGCCCGAGAGACCTCTTCCGGAGCCGCTGTGGCGAGCGTCGACAGGCACATCACCGTGCCGGCGTCCGCGGCCGCGCGCGCCATCGCCGGCTCGCCGTCGGGGTGCGCGACCCGCTGGAAGGCGACCGGCGCGACCAGCAGCGGCATCGAGATCGCCGTGTCGAGCACCGTCGTGGCGGTCGTCACCCCGCTCACGTCCACGAGCATCCGAGGCCGTAGCCGCCAGCGCGCGAACGCCTCCACGTTGTCGCGCAGCGTGCGCTCGTCGCCGGAGCCGCCAGCGAAGTAGCCGTGAGCGTCTGGGTCCATGGCCTCGGCGGCGCGGCGCTCGTAGTCGCCGAC
>Ga0136616_10000504_pt1 | contig 18554 bp, 22 predicted proteins | sample AntDrymUQ2992106_2_FD_106648 | JGI IMG/M metagenome (GOLD analysis project Ga0136616, IMG submission 106648) | Polar desert sand microbial communities from Dry Valleys, Antarctica - metaG UQ299 (21.06) | ecosystem: Environmental > Terrestrial > Soil > Desert | place: Antarctica: Dry Valley...
GCTACCTCTGCGGTAGCGAACTGAAGGTCCGGTCCCACGTGGGTGACCTGGATCTCGACGGTCTGACGCTTGTTGCCGTCGTTGTCCTGCCAGCTGCGCTGGACCAACTTGCCGGCAACGAAAGATCCGCATCCCCTTCTTGAGGGTGTGCGCTGCGTTCTCGGCTACTGACCGCCATGCCGTGCAGCGGAAGAACCCGTCGTTGACGTCCTGCCACTGCCCATTCGACTTGGAGCGGTGGCTGACTGCGACGGTGAAGCCTGCGAGGGACCTGTTGAACGGACCCCCCTCTCATGACCAAACATTCCCTGGCGAAGTTTCTCCGATCTGCGCAGAGCGCCGAACGAAGCACACAGTTGCACCCTTGTGCTGAGGACCCCGATTTGCTTGCTTCGCTTGGAGGCTCTCGAGGGCGGGGTGCAAGTGTGTGCTGCTCCAGCGCTCCGCGCAGGGAGACCGAAAATTGGGGGCGATCTCAGGGCCTCGGAGAAAAATTGGAGCCGATCCTGACTCGTCCCAATTCTTCTCAAAGTTTTCTTAAATTGAACGGGCCCGGCCTTACTGGTACTTCTCATGTATGGCTCGGAACACAAGACCCCGAATATCTGATGGTCAGCTAGAGCTTCCTGTCACAGGTGATGGCTACGGTGAGGAACCGAGCCAGGCGCTCCTGCTCACGGTCAAGGAGGCGGCGAAGCTGATGCGGATCGGACGAGACATGGCCTACGCACTGGTGGCCGAAGACAAGATTCCCTCGGTCCGGCTGGGCCGGCACATCCGGATCCCCCGCGCGAGCCTCATCGCCCACCTCCAGGCGGAGGCCGAGAGATTCCATGGGGAAGCATCGTGAGCAGGCGAGGCCACGTCTACAAGCGGGGGGATTCGTGGACCTACATCCTCGACACCTCGCTGCCCGGTCAGCGACGGCGCCAGAAGTCCAAGGGCGGCTACCGGACGAAGCGAGGTGCCCTGACGGCCCTGAACGAAGCCCAGAGCACAGTCCAGCGAGGCATCTACGTGGAGCCGTCGAAGCTCTCGGTGAAGACGTTCCTGCTGGACCACTGGCTCCCCGCGACCAAGGCCGGTTTGCGGGAGAGCACCTTCCAGGGCTACCGGTCGGCGATCCGCAGGTACGTGCTGCCCCGGCTCGGCGAGACCCGACTGCAGGCGCTGACGCCCGATCAGCTCAACGCGTTCTACGGCGAGTTGCTGGTCAGTGGCAGGAGCGGAGGCAAGGGCGGACTCAGCCCCAAGACGGTCCACAACGTTCACGTGATGCTGCACAAGGCGCTCCACGACGCGGTGCGGTGGAGCTACTTACCTCGCAACGTCGCCGAGTTCTCCGACCCACCGAGACAGACCTCACCGGGTAAAGCGATGCGCACCTGGACGCCCGAAGAGTTGCGGAGCTTCCTGCAGTTCGTCGAGGCCGATCCGTTGTTTGCCGCGTGGGTCCTGTCGTCGAGCACCGGGATGCGACGCGGCGAAGTCCTGGGGCTTAGATGGCAGGACATCGACTTCGACCACCGGCGCCTGTCGATCCGCCAGACGATCATCTCGATCGACTACCGGGTTGAGGTATCCGAACCCAAGACGGCTCGCGGACGGAGGTCGGTCGCGCTGGACACCGGGACAGTCACCGCCCTTCGAGCCCACCGGGCGGCGCAGAACCAGCTGAAGCTGAAGCTCGGTGAAGCGTGGCAGGACCACGACCTCGTCTTCTGCCGAGACGACGGCACGCCCGTCCATCCGGACCGCTTCACGCAGATGTTCGACAAGCAGGTTCGGGAAGGCGGTCTGACCCGCATCCGGCTCCACGATCTTCGTCATACGCACGCGACACTCGCCCTCGCTGCCGGTATCCACCCGAAGGTCGTGAGCGAACGCCTCGGACATTCCACGGTCGCCTTCACGATGGACGTCTACAGCCACGCGATCCCCTCGATGGAAGCCGAAGCCGCCGAGACGATCGCCAGGCTCGTCCAAGGTCATAAGCCGTGAAAGAACGCAGGGTCCGCTATACCGAGCACGCGCTGAACCGGATGGACCAATGGCATGTAGATGCAGTGATCATCCCGTCACTGATCAACGAGGGTAAGGTCATCGAGGAATATCCGCATGACCGGCCCTACCCGAGCAGGCTCGTCCTGTGGTGGGACGGGAACGAGGCGGTGCACGCCGTAGTCGCAGACGTCCCCACGACCGACGAGACGGTCGTCATAACTGTCTACCGTCCCGACCCCCGACGGTGGGAGAATGATTACCGCACAAGGAGGCAGCCATGAAGTGCGTGATCTGCAAGAACGGCGAGACCAAGCCTGGTAAGGCCACGATCACCCTGAACAGGGGCGAAACCAGCCTCGTCTTCAAGGAGGTCCCCGCCGAGATCTGCGACAACTGCGGCGAGCCCTATACCGACCAAGTGGTGACTGAAAAGCTCCAGGAGTCGGCTCGGCAGGCTGAGCGCGACGGTGCCGAAGTTGTCGTGCGCCGCTACGTCGCCTAAAGCGGTGGCAGAGTTCCCCCGATACGCGATCGCCATCTTTCCCGACGAGGAGGACGGCGACTACATCGCCATCGTGCCCGACCTGAGGGGGTGCTCCGCCTTCGGGGATACCCCCGAGGACGCGTTGCGAGAGATCCAGATCGCCAAGGAGCTCTGGCTGGAGAGCGCACGAGACCACTTCGACGAAGTCCCGGAGCCTCGATGGCGTCCGGACGCGATAGAGACGGCAGGCTAATGGCTCAGCTTCGCGTCGAGATCTTCTACGACCACGAGGTCGACCTCTGGGGATACAGCGTTCCAGTGCTGTCGATCATCGGCACGGGCTGCCTGACCCGCGAGGATGTCGAGCGATTCGTTCTCGACTCAATCGAATTCGTCCTAGAAGAGGACATCGACGAGCCGACTGAAGCCGCGGATGTCATCACGTACGACGTCCAACTCGCCAAGGCGAGCGAGGCGTGACCGTTCCGACGGCGTCAGACCTTGTCACTGAGAAGTTCCTGCGCCCTCCAACCACCGCGCGCGGTATCTATCTCGACCGGCGGCCAGGGCACAGCGACGTCCACATGCGATTCATCTGGGCCTCGCCTAACAAGTGGATGTGGGTGCATGCAGCCGAGCCGGCCGCAGGCGCCATTACGGACGGAACCACGAATGTCATCATCGAGGACGGAGTGGCGGTCTTGGTAACCGACCAGGGAGAAGTCGGCACCACTCATCGGCTTAGGAATCTGCTTAGACCCCGCGGTTACGACTTCGAGGGTTTGGAGTTGGGCCCGGTGTCGGCCGGGACAGCCATCGGTCGCTCAGCGTGGTTCTTCAATTCAAAGCCCACGATCGAGGGCAAGACCGCTCACGAGCTCGCCTTCGATGCGGAATCGGGTGTCATCTTGTTCATGCGGTCCGACGATGCCTATCTCGGGTTCGAGGACCTGGTGCTCGATGAAGAGATCCCGGACGATGCCTTCCGGTGGAACGGACCGGTGGAGCCCAGAAAGATTGGACGGGCCTTGGTGATCCCTGAGGATGACGGCACCTACTCCGTTATCTGGGAGGTCTCGGTTCGTGGTCGACCGATGCTCCACCAGCAAGGCCCGGGAGGCATCAGCCGGGATGAAACCGTTGGGTGGGGCGAGGACCGAGCAGCCAGGACCGTTGTTCGTGGCGAGTAGCTTGCGCCACTTTCGAGAATGAGCTTCTTCATGGAGGTCCGCGGCATCGACATCCCCGCGAACGACGCGAAGGGACTCTCGAAGCGGTGCGTCGATAACAACGGGTACCCACTGCACTCCAAGCCATCGCTCTTTCGAAAGCGAGTTACCAAGCTCTACGTTGCCGATTGGAAGCTTGGTGAAAGTCTTCTCGCCGACGACGCTGACTGGGATGCTCCCACTTGGTCGATGCGGCGTGAAGAGCTGCCTCGACTCCAGGCCACGCTTGCGACCTTGTGCCAGGCCCTACCGGAGGGATTCGAGTTCGTGGCGAGCTGGATCAGCGAGCCGTTACCACACAGGGTGGAAGTCTCCTGCGACGAGCTGCTGGAGCTTTGTCAGACTTCAAGTTTCAACGGGCACACGCTCTACGCGATCAAGCCCGGGCGAGCGCCGTTAGCAAACCGTTAGCAAATCGCTGGTTTGGCGCGAGTGGAAGAAAAAGGAAAGGCCCTGTGACCAGGGCCTTCTTGGTTGCAGGGGCGGGATTTGAACCCGCGACCTCCGGGTTATGAGCCCGGCGAGCTTCCAGACTGCTCCACCCTGCCCCCTCATGTTACCAGCCCGGCGCCACCGGTGGGCCTCTGGCCTCCAAGAGATCTTTTCCCGTTTGAGCTCGGTGAGCGAGTCAGATCAGGGAAAGATCCCAATCCACGAGCGGACAAATGAATCAAGACAGGGCCTCGGCCCGCTCGAGCAGCTGCCCGAGCTCCTCGATAAGAGCGCCGTAGCGCTCGAAGTCGCCGGCCGCCAGGGCTTGCTGGGCCTCCTGGTACACCCTCCCAGCCTCCGCCACGATCTGCCTCAGCTCGGCCGAGCCCTGCCCGCCTTGGCCGCCGGAATCGGGAGGGTCCCCCAGCGACGGCTGACCCACCCCGAACAGCTCGGTCAGGGCCTCCGAAAAGCTTTCTCCCATGACGACCTGCTCCCCGGACACCAGGATGACCCTCTTGAGCTCCGGTATGCCGCCGCTGGAGGCGGTGACGAACAGCGGCTGGACGTAGAGGATCGAGTTCTCGATCGGAAGGATGACAAGGGAGCCGAAGCCGACCCGCGACCCCTGCTGCCCCAGCAGGGTCAACGCCCGGGAGATTTCCACGTCCTGCTTGATGCGGTTATCGACGAGCACGGGCCCGTCCACCGAGCGTTGGCTCGGGAAGCGCAAGGTCACCAACTCGCCGTAGTGCTCGGGGTCGGAGCGGGCCGCCATGAAAGCGATCATGTTTTTCTTAGAGCGGGGCGTGAAGGGACGTGTGAGGACGAACTCCTGCTCGGTCTCGCCCGGTAGCTGGATCAGCAGATAGGTCGGCGGCACCGGCCCGGATTCACCGGTCGCAACGACCTCGTCTGAGATCTCGGTCCGGTCCGGCACCTCCCACGCATCCTCTTTGGCGTAGAAGTTCTGCGGCTCGATTACGTGATAGTTGCGATAAACCTGTGACTGCACGTTGAACATGTCTTCTGGAAAGCGGAAGTGAGCTCGGAGATCGTCCGACGGCGTCTCGTCGGTGAACAGCGCCGGAAACACGTTGCGCCACGCACGAATGAGAGGATCTTCCTCGTCCACAACATGGAAGTCCATGGTCCCGTCATAGGCATCGATTATCACTTTCACGGAGTTGCGAATGTAATTCGCCTCACCGCTGAGAGTGGCGGATGCTCCTGCGGGAACAATGTCGCTCAGGGACTGACGTTGTGAGTACGGATAGAACGGTGTGGAGGTATAGGCATCGATGATCCACACCAGCCGCCCATCCGCCACGGCCGGGTATGGATCGTTATCCAGAGAAAGAAACGGAGCGGCGCGCTCGACTCGATCCCGTACGTTCCGATACAGAAGGATTTGGGAGTCGGGAGTGATCAAGCTCGACAAGACGAAGTTCGGGTCGCTCTCGCGTAGGGCGAACGCGACGCGTGTCAGCATGCTACCGGTCGGAACGCCGCCGAGACCATCGTACTGCGAACGCTGGACTCCGTCACCCACCGGAAAGTCGATCTCCTCCTGCTGCGTGTTGACGATCGAATATTCGTTCGAGCCGAAAGCCTCGCCGTAGTAGATCCTCGGCTGCTCGAGATCGAACGACTCCTGAGCCTCCGTCGCGACCGTGCCGGGAACATCTCGTACCAAGAAGCTCGGCAGCCCGGAAGGGGTGGCCGAATTGGCCAGACTGGCAACAAGTCCAAAGCCGTGAGTGAACTGGAGGTGCTCGTTGGACCACGTCGAATCCTGCAGGTTGTCGAGGGCCAACTCCCGCGCAGAGAGCAGCACCTGGCGCATCTCGCCATCGACTTCGTAGCGATCGATATCGACGTCCTGGAACTGATAATAGGTGCGAATGGCCTGCAACTGAGAGTAGACCTGCTGGAGCACGGGCGGGTCCCACAGCCGGACGTTCTGCAGAAGGCTCTGATTATTCTGTACGGAGTCCGCCGGCAGGCTATCGGCCGCCTCGAAACTCTCCACTTCGACTTCCGCCAGACCGAAAGCTTGCCTGGTTGCTCGGATGTTGCGCTCGATGTAGGGCTCTTCTCGCTGAAGCTCTTGCGGTTCGACCGAGAAGCGCTGCACCACGAACGGCCACGCTCCACCGGCGACAATCGAGAAGAAGATCCAGATCGACACCGCGGCCAGGGGAAGCGATAGCCGGCGGAAGCGAATGTTGACCAGGAAGAGCCCGGCGGATATGACCGAGATGATGGCGAGAAGGCTCAACGCAGGCAGGTGTGCGTGTACATCCGTGTAGCTTGCGCCCGTGACTGTTCCCCGCGCGGAAAAGTTCAGCGAGTAGCGCCCCAACCAGTACTGAGCCGCCTTCACGAGGGCCAAGAACCCAAGCAGCACCGAGATGTGGGCCAGAGCACCGGGCTCCACCCCTGAAAGTCCTCCTTCGGGCCGGATGGCACCCAGCAGGTAGTAGGCGGCAACGCTTACCACCAACGTGACCATCAGCGCGAACCACAACCACGACAGCGCAAAGTTGAAAAACGGCAACTCGAACACATAGAAACCCACATCGAGCCGGAACTGCGGATCGGTCGTGCCGAATTCCGTGCGATTCATCCACAGCAAGAAAGTGCGCCAACCACCGCTGGCGCTGAGGCCAGCCAGGAAACCTATGCCCACGGCCACCAGCAATCGTATCCATTTGACGTAAGGCATGAGCTGGTCCCTGTAACGCTCCATCGGATCAATGCGCGTGACGTTCTCTAGTCGGGCGAACGCGTAGGCAGGACGCGACTTGAGGGCCAGAACGAGATTGCCGTAGATCAAACCCGCCACGATCACACTCACGATGAGACCCAAGAGAAACTGAGCCCTGAGGCTCGTCCACAAGACCGACTCGAACCCGACTTCGTTGAACCACAAGACGTCGGTGTAGAAGCGGGCAGATCCCGTTCCGAACACCAGAATAGCGATGATCAGGCCGACTACGATTACCCGGCGTCGTCTGCGGCGAGGCTGCGGTGCAGCCTGAATGTTCGCCCTCATTGGGATGGTTCGAGATAGTCGAGGGCGTCCTGGAAGCTCGAGACGGCCACCACCTCGATTCTGTCGGCAGAGCTGCGAGCGGCCCCTGCGTTGGCCGCAGGTGACAAGAAGACCTCGGCCCCCTTTCGCTCTGCCCCCGCAACCTTTTGTTCGACGCCGCCTATGGGACCGACTTCTCCGTCGCACGAAATGGTGCCGGTCCCTGCTATTGCCCGGCCCGAGCTGAGGTCCAGTGGAGTGAGGCGATCGTAAAGCGCCAGCGACAGCATCAGCCCGGCCGAGGGGCCGGCGATGCGGCCGGTGTCAAAGTTGGCACGGACGTCGGGCTCGAATCGATAGTTGATGTCCTCCATCATGATCCCAAGATAGGGCGTAGCTGGGTTGCCGGGGGCGGCGGCCGTTTCAAGAATCAATCGTCTTTTTCGCCCTGCGCGCTCTACGGTCACGTCTATATTCTCACCGATATCACTTGCTACGACGACCGCCCCCACGTCACAAGTGGTGGCCGTGCGACTCGTCCCCACGGCGATGATGACGTCTCCTTGCTCCATGACCCCGTCTGCGGGCGCTCCCTCTTGCACCGAAACCACTCTGACGCCATCGCCCTGAGGCCGTCCCAAGCCTGCGGCCCCGATTGCAACCGTGCGCGCGTATTCCTTGGAGAACTCCATCTCGCGCTTCTGCGCCTCTTGGAGCTGGTTCAGCGAGGAGCCTCCGGTCACCTGGCTCTCGAGCACCACGACCTTGTCCTTGTCCACGGCCGCGAAAAGCATTTCCACCAAAGTGACGTCCGTGTCGACGCTAACAGTAGTCAAGAACAAGCTTCCCTTGGAGGGGTAGGTCCTGGCGTTGCTTACGTTTACCAGCTCGGATACGTCTCTTACGGGCCCGGGGAGGTACTCGAACAGGAAAGGAATCGGCACGAGAAAGCTCCCGAACCCAACTCCACCCAGAACCAATCCCACCACCGCCGCACGCCACAGCTTGCGCAGGCTCACGCGCGAGCGCGCAGCAACCTCGGGGCTCGTCGTCACCAGCAGAGCCTACGGCGGGGGCAAGCCTAGCCCCGGCGGCTTGAGTCCAAGAAGATCGAACGCGCCTGGTCGAAGCTCTCGAGGCACTTGCCGGCCCCCAGAACGACCGATTCGAGGGGCTGCTCGGTCACGTGGACCGGCACCTCGGTCTCCTGGGAGATTAGTTTGTCGAGGCCAGAGAGCATCCCTCCCCCGCCGGTGAGCGTGATGCCGTTGAGTAAGACGTCCTGGACCAAGTCGGGAGGGGACGCGCCGAGGCACTCGACAGTGGCCGTTACCACCGCCCGAACCTGCTCGGCCACCGCTTCGCGAATCTCCTCCGAGGTAATCACCACGTTCTTGGGGAGGCCGGAAGCGAGATCCCGCCCCCGCAGCTCGGCCTTCTCCTCGTTCTGAAGCGGCCACGCCGAGCCGACTGCGATCTTGATTCGCTCGGCCGTCCGCTCCCCCACCGCTATTGCGTATTCCCGCCGCAGGTAGGTGGTGATGGCCGCGTCGAGGTCGAACCCACCCACTCTGACCGGGGTGTTCGTGACCATGCCCCCGAGCGAGATCAGGGCGACCTCACTCGTTCCTCCGCCCACATCGACGACGAGGTTACCGAGCGGCTCGTGAACAGGCAGACCAGCCCCAATAGCTGCGGCCATCGGCTCCTCGATGAGATAACACGAGCGAGCTCCGGCCGACAGGGTGGCCTCTTCTACGGCGCGCCGCTCGACCTCTGTAAGAGCGCTCGGCACGCACACAAGGACTCTCGGACGAGCCAGACGGGTTACGCCCGAGCGCTGAAGGATCAGCCGGATGAGTTTCTCGGTGACGTCGAAGTCGGAAATCGCTCCCGAGCGCAGCGGCCGCACCGCCACGATATAGCCGGGAGTCCGGCCGATCATGTGCCACGCCTCCTCGCCCATGGCGAGCACAGCCCCCGTCTCCTTGTTGAGCGCCAGAACCGTCGGTTCGGCGAACAGGATCCCGCGCCCCCGCTGGTAGACGAGGGTGTTTGCGGTGCCCAGATCAATTGCGACGTCGCGTGCCATCAGCTAAACCGAAACCTCCGTAGTGGATTGGCCCCGCGAGACTTCGGGGCAACGGCCGCGGCCATCAGTCACATGTCGGGTGGGTTCACGGCGATACCCCTCGCTCGCACAGCGTCCGGCCCGGGGGCCGTGCCTGGAGGCCACGTTATCAAAGCGCCGGAGGTCTGAGAGCCGCTCGGGCGGTGCTGACGCCACGTCTTACCGGCGAGGGCAAAAAAGCGCTACACCGAGGGCTCCCGTAGCATGTGGCGATGACGCACGAATCGTTCGGTGACATCCCTCTGTTCCGAGAGATCCAAAAGCTCTTGGCCGCGGGAGGGGGTCCCGTCAATTTCGAGATCGCCAGGCAGGTGGCGCTGGCTGCGGCCACGCTGGGCTCCAACGATCCCAACATGAAACCGGAGATCGAGCGATCGTTCGCCGCGGCCGTTCATTCCGTCGAGGCGCTCGTGTCGGGCTATTGCCGCTTGCCCTTCGATGAGCCCGTCCGCACCACCATCATGGGACGGGGGATGTGGGTCACAAGCACCTTGGACTCCTGGAAATGGCTGCTCGAGCACCTTGGGCGGCGTCTCACCGTCCAGATGAAACGTATGGGGCCGGAGGGAATGGGCGTCGGCGAGCAAATGGGCACGGCTATGGACCAGATCGCGCCCCTCATGATGGGACTGCAGACCGGGACGCTGGTAGGACAACTCGCTTCCGAGGTGCTTACTCGCTACGATTGGCCAATCCCGAGGCAGGATGATGGTCGCCTCTTCTTGGTGGTTCCGAACGTCGAAGCCGTGGCGACCGACTACGACTTCAAGCCCGAGCTCTTCCAGATCTGGCTGGCCGTCAGAGACGTGGCCCGCCATCTCATCTTCGCCTCCAACCCGTGGACGGACCGCTACCTTCGCAGCCTGCTCCTCGAGGTCATCGATGCCCTCGAGATAGACCTCTCGGGTTTCGAGAGGACCCTGATGGAGCTACAGACCGGAGGCCCCGAAGCGCTGGCCGGTGTCGCCGAATCGAACGTACAGCTGCCGATCGTTTCAACCGAGCGGCACACGCGGGCACTAGAGCGACTGCATTCCTTCCAGGCATTGCTCGAAGGCTACGCAGGGCACGTCGCCGCGGCGATCATGCCTGAAGTCGTGAGCGAGTCCTCACGCATCGAAGAAGGCATGGCCCGCCATGCTCGCTCACCCTCGGTTGCCGAGACGATGTTGGAAAACATCCTCGGGCTGTCGGTGGATCGAGATCTGGAACAGTCGGGCGCGACTTTCTGCACTGCGGTCGTTCATCTCCACGGCATAAATGAGCTGAATCGTGCGTGGGAGGCTCCCGACAACCTCCCGACCAGCGCGGAGATCCGGGATCCGTTCGCGTGGATGGAAAAGGTGCTTGGCTCCCAGTAGCGTCGGATGGCGCAAACGTGTGCCACTGGAGCCACTTTCCACCCTCGGTCACGCCTCGCGGCACTGCTCGGGTCAGATCTCCAAACGGACGAATGGCTCCGTCGCGTTGAAGCTCTTGAGCACATCTGCACCCAGGGCTTCGATCAATCGCTCGGTCTGACTCCTTTGCGCCAAGAGCGCCTGCCACTTCAACTCGAGGATGTCTGAAGGGATGACGTACTCGAAGCTGAGCTCACTTCGAGGCGTGACCGGAGGCGTATCCGGCTCGAAGAAGATATCTAGCCCCACGGACAGCGGAAGCACTTCTGCGGCCCAATCCGGAGTGTTCGTGGCGCAATACAGATCTGCTTTCGGCGAGGTGCGCTGGAGAGCCGTCTTGGCCCAGGCGTGCACGGCCTTGTGGTCGGGATGTCCGGTCATCCCCTCCGGTCCAAACGTGAGCACCGAGTCGGGCCGGAACTCCTCCAACAGTGCACCTACCACGGCGACACCCTCCTCGAGAGGCACCTGATCACAGCCACCATCGGCGAATCCCAACCAGCGATGCTCGCTCACGCCGAGCACACCAAGGGCATCGATGAGCTCCTCTTCTCTCACCTCAGCCAGGGTTTCGGACGGCCATCTCTGCTCGTCCATCGACCCGCCTTCGCCTCTGGTGGCGGTGACACAGACGACCCTGTTCCCCGCGCGGATTGCCGCGGCCATCAGGCCGCCGGATAGATAGGTCTCGTCGTCTGGATGCGCCCATACGCCCAAGATCGTGCCCAGAACGGCGGGCTCGCCAATAGTCACGTTGCCGAGCATAGCAAGCTAAACCGGGATGACCTCGGCCTCCACCTGTTCGGCGTCGATCCACAGAAGCGCCATTGACGGCCACGGCGCGCGGCGGACCCACGTGGGGCTCCCCGGATTCAGCAGAAGCAGACCGTCCTCGTCTTCGTTGCAGGGGAGATGAGAATGTCCGTAAACCACTGCGCGCGCCTCGGGAAAGCGCGCCCGCAACCGCTGGCGCCGGCCACGCGCCGACCCCGAATCGTGCACCATGCCGATCCCAACCCGCCCGAGCTGCAACCGCGCCTCGGTTTGCGCGCCCCAGTGCTTCACGTCGTAACCGTCGCAGTTGCCGAGCACCACGGTGACGGGCGCAAACGACGCCAGCTCGTCGAGCAGAACCGGATCGCAAACATCACCAGCATGCAGGATGTGATCGGCGGATTCGATGTAGGGCCACGTCCCCGGGGGGAGTGGGCGCGTGGAACCCAGCGTGTGAGTGTCGGCCAGCACCACGACCATCACGCGGAGCAGGCCGCTAGGCGCTTGCCTCTTCCAGTTGAACGGTCCGCTGCGAGGCAGTCTCGCCGCAGGCGGGGCACTGTGGGTCACGACGCACTCTTACCTCGCCAAAGTGAGTGGACTGCGCGTCGAAGGTCAGCAGCCGCCCCACCAGAGGCTCCCCGTATCCAACTATGAGCTTCAAGACCTCGTTTGCCTGAATGGTTCCGATGATGCCCGGGAGCACGCCCAGGACGCCTGCTTCCCCTCAGGTGGGGGCAAGCTCGGCCGGAGGGGCCTCGGGATAAAGGCACCTGTAGCAGGGCCCCTCATAGGGGATGAACGTGGAGGCCATGCCCTCGAAGCGAAAGATAGACCCGTGGATGACCGGCTTTCTCAAGGCCACGGCGGCGTCGTTGACCGCGTATCGAGTGTCGAAGTTGTCGCAGCCGTCGACCACGATGTCGTAAGAGGAGATGAGATCCTTCGCATTCGATTCATCGATGCGGAATGCGTGCACAACCACGTTCACGTCCGGGTTCAGCCGATTGATCGACTCCTTTGCGGACTCCGCCTTGTTCATGCCGACCTTGTGCGTGTCGTGAATTACCTGACGCTGAAGGTTCGAGGTCTCTACCTCGTCGGAGTCGACGATGCCGATCGTCCCGACGCCGGCGGCCGCCAGATAAAGCAGAGATGGCGAGCCGAGGCCTCCGGCGCCGATGCACAGCACCTTGGCATCGAGCAATCTGCTTTGACCTCGTTCGGAGACCTCAGGAAGAATCAAATGACGGGAATAGCGGTCGCGCTGTGCTGCGTCGAGGACGCGCGGGATGTCGAAGTCGTATCCCAGCTCACGCCACCGAATGAACCCCCCGGACATCGAGGCGACGCTCTCATATCCAAGATCCTCGAGGGTGCGGGCGGCGAACGCACTCCGCACTCCGCTGGCGCAATAGACGACCACTTCGGAGGACTTGTCCGGCAGCACGTCTTCGACGCGGCTCTCGAAGTGGGCGCGGGAAAGGTGGTGGGCGCCGGGCACGATGCCCTGCTCGACCTCATCGGGCTCGCGCACATCCAGAAGACTGATCTCCTCGCCCCGCTCTCGGCGGGCGGCGACCTCTTCGGGCGTCGTTTCCGAAACCTCGGATTTCACCTGCTTGAGAAGGTCTCTGAAATTAGCCATGTATGCACCTTACAAGTGTTGTAATCTCAGCGCAAATCAGCCCGCCTTGCGCCCAGGGGGCCCCCAGGTTTGGTACGGGACGCGCCTACTGCTCGCGTTCTGTACTGAAGTAGCTCGGGAGCCGTTTAGGGGGCGGGGGGGCCGACTCGGCCAGGGCCTCGGTGACTTCGGCGACGGTCGGGTTGACCAGCAGCCGGTCGCCAATCTCGACCGCAGGGACCGTCCTATAGCCGCCGGTCTGTTGCTCGATGCGCCGTCCGTGGTGAGCATGCTCGTCACGATCGATGTCGATCATCGGAGCCTCGATGCCGGCCTCGGCGAGCCGACGCGCGAGACGGCGGCAGTGCCCGCACCAGCGAGTCGTGTAAATGGTGATGGGCGCAGCGATTTCAGCTCCTATCTCATAGATCGCATCCGAGTGGCTGCACGGCAGCCCTTATCCACTCAGCAGGGGGGTCAGGCGGAGCTGGCCTCTTTCCGGTTCTTCTCCGCCACGATGTCCTCGGCGCTCTTGCCGCATCCGGGGCAGAATTTGGACTCCTCGGCCACCGCAATGCCACAGAAAGGACACGGCCCTTCGACCGGCTGATCCTTGAAACCCTCGCGCATTCCCGTCTTGAACTCCTTGCCGGCCTGGCCCATGGAGCGGGCTAGTTTGGGCAGGCGCGAGGCGCCGAAGACCAGCAAAATCACGAACAAGATGATGAAAAGCTCGGGACCGCCTGGCAAACTCATCTCCCTTCGACCTCCAGTCTGTTTAATCTAACGCGATCCTCCAGTGGATCGCTCGTCTGTCTATCTATCGCGATCCTCCAGTGGATCGCTCGTCTGTCTATCTAGCGCGATCCTCCAGCGGATCGCTGGTTCTCAGGGCCGGAATGATCTCCGTCCCGATCAACTCAATGTCTTCCTCGTCCGACACCTGAAATGGCACGGCGCCGAGGCCGACGACCACCTCCTGGACGCCCAGCTCCCGGAGCGCTCCCAAGCGGTCGGTGACCTCGGGAACTCCGCCGGCGATACGGGTGCGCCGGAACTCGTCCCAGGATACTGCCCCTCGGGAGCTATCTCCCGAAAGGATCCCTGCAGGGGTTCTCTCGGCGAGTCTCTCGAAGCGCTTGAGCGCGTCCTTCTCGTCACGACCCACGAGAACGTAGGCGCCCACCGACCTGGCGAGGTCCTCGGGGGCCCGCCCGTGCCTCAGGCACGCCTCATCGGCGACCTCGGCGCGCTTCGCGTAGGTCTCCTGGGAGCCTAGCCACGAGAAGTTCCAGCCGTCGGCGGTTCGAGCTGCGGCGTCGAGCAGCCGATCACCCTTGCCCCCGATCCACAGCCGCGGCCCCCCATCTCGCGGAGCGGGGCGGCATAAGGCGCCCTCCACAACGTAGTGGTCTCCCTTGAAGAACAGCTCTTCGCCGTGCAGCAGCCGTTTGATGATCTCTGCTGCCTCGGCCAACCTGTCGATGCGCACACCCGGGCGGGACATCTCGATTCCGGTTGCGCGGTAGTCGGGCTCGTACCACCCCGCGCCGAGGCCGAGCTCACAGCGCCCCTGCGACAGCAGATGAAGCGTGGCAGCCATCTTGGCCACCACGGCGGGGTTGCGCAGGTCGTTGCACAGCGTCAGTGAGCCGATCCTGATCCTCTGAGTGCAGGCCGCCAGCGCCGACATCGTGGTCCAACATTCCAACGCTCCTCGGACCTCGATGGAGCCCCCGTACTTCGAGTAATCGAGGAAGAGATGGTCTGAGACCCAGACGGAATCGAGGCCCGAGCGCTCGGCGACCTCGGCACAGCGACGCACCCCGTCCCACGAGGCAGGCTTGCCCTCGAAGCTCGAGTCGTAGTGAGGAAGTGCCAGGCCGATGCGCATCGACTCAGTTTAGGTGCCCCGGCCGGCGTAAAGCGGTCGACCCTCAGCCACCGCCCACCCCCGCCTACTCGACGTAACCCAGTCCCCGCAAGTGTTCCTCAACCTCTTTCTCCTCATCGGAGCTTAGTGCTGCCTCCCCTGCGGTGCGCTGTGCTTCGGCGGAGCCCTCCACGATTTGGAGCGTGGCCGAGCCCGCCAGCGCTCTCAGCACCTTGCCGTCGCGGGGAATCGCGCTGGGCACGCCCAGGGTCGCCAACGCGGTAGGACCGAGGTCTATGAGCCGGGCGGTTTCCGTGAGGGGGCCGGGCGTTACCTCGGGGCCGGTGGCGACCAGGACTCCCTCGAGACGGTGGTCACCAGACAACCAGTCCGCCTCCTCGACCATTCCTCTGGCGTGCGTCAACGAGTAAAACGGGGCGGGCACCAGCAACAGGTCGGGTGCCACGTCGAGGAACTCTCCGCTCAGCACCTCTTCCTTGCGGTAAATCTTATGAATTGGGGCCGCCCCCGTCTCGGGATCCCGGAACTCAGACAACGCCTGCGCCACGTCGCTGCGCACACGCTCGTAGTCGCGCTGCTCGACGATGCCCTTCGGCTCCCTACCTTTGAGGTTCACCGAGACGCCTTCTCCTGTGGAAACCACGCTGGTATAGGCCCTCGTTTGGGACCACTCGACAGGTGACGCTGGGATGGAGATCTTGCCGTGCAGCTTCAAGAGATCGTAGATGCGCCGGGCGATGCGCCGGCCGGGCCCCCACCTGATGAGGTTGAAAGCAAAGGATCCCCGAGAAAGGCTCAGGTAGCCGAGATGCTGCAGAATTTTGTCCATGGTGCACGTGCGCGTACATGCCTGATGGCCGTGGTCGGACATGAACATGACCAAATCGTCGTCGGTGGTTCGTTTGAGCAACTCACCCAGGCCATCATCAAGCTGCTTATAGATGCCCTCGGTCTTGCGGGCGATCGGGGAGTTCCTCAGCCCCTCGTAACGAGGGTGCTCAGGGTGGATGTACTCCATCAGGCAATGCTGGATGCGATCGGTAGAGACGTAAACGAGCACCCCAAAGTCCCACTCCGTTGTGTCCAAGAGATACTCGAAGGCTGCCTGTCGCTTAGCGGTTATGGCCGCCGTTTCGTCCAGGAAGGGCTCTGGTCGATTTCGGAAGGTCGTCCAGCTCATTCCGTTCACAGGAAACGGTGCCCTGCGATCAAGTTCCACCTGCAGCTCGGGCGGCCATGTATAGGAACGGCTGGCCGGCAGAACGCCTCCGGCCACGACCTTGCCTGAGATCTCGGGGGCCGGAAAGGTGAGGGGGATGTTGAGAGCCAAAGACGTCTTATCGGCGGCGGAAAAGTCGTCGAAAATAGTCCGTGCCTTGATGGACTTGTAGGTGATCGGCAGCCTCCTGGAAACGCCGGGCCGGTGTTCGAGGATGTCGAAGACGCCGTGTCCGGCGGGATTCAAGCCCGTCATGAACGAAGGCCATGCACACCAAGAGTGTGACGGAACGCTCGAAAGACAGTCCCCGTAAGCTCCTTTGCTCATGAGTCGACTCAGGACCGGGAGCTCGCCGCGCTCCAACATGGGGCGAAGTATCTTCCAGTCCACGCCGTCCCAGCCGACTATGAGAACTCGACGAGCCATGGGCGGCAGGCTACCCTGTGGGCGGCTCGCTTGCCTCGCGACGGCTGTACGCAAGCCGGTGGGCCCGCAACGCGAGCTGGAGCCTCAGCTTGTCCTCGGAGCTCTGCAGTGACCACCCGGTGAGCCTTTCGACCTGCTTAAGCCGATAGCTGATCGTGTGTGGATGAGCGAACAGCGCACTGCCCGTCATCTTCACGCTTCCATCTGCGTTGAAGTAAGCCTCGAGTGTCTTGATCAACTCCCCCTTGCGGCGCTCGTCGTACTCGATCAGTGGGCCCAAGGTGGTCTCAACGAAACGATCGAGCAGTGCAGGCTCGCTTCGTAGGAAGTGATAGAGAAGCAGGTCATCGAATCGGTACACGAGACCAGAGAGCTCGAGGCCCATTCCGATCTCGAGCGCCTCGCGCGCTTCTAGATAGGCACGCCTGATTCCTTCGAGTCCCGGCTCTGGCCCCCCAACACCGAAACGCCAGTCGCCTGTCAGTTCGGCAACGAGCTTCTCGGGCATCGCAGCAGGATCGCTTTCGCCCGCCACCGGCACCAGGGCGATCGTGTGCTCTGCCTTTTGAAGCACTATCGGGTCGGCGCTCGAAGGGCCGTAGAGCCGCGCAACGGCACCTGCCACCATCGCCTCCTTGCGCGAATCCTGCTCGGGACCTCGGCCGACAAGGGCCATGTAGTCTTCCGAGAGGTCGTATCCGAATGTGTGAGCCCTCCTCAAGATGTCCTCGGGTTGCGCGTCGACCCCATAGAGGACGTCGGCCAGGAACTCCCGGCGAGCCCCTTCCTGTTCCCGCACAATCGCTCTCTGTGCGCTCAGATAGGCGTCTGCCACCGCAGTGGAGACCTGATCCGTGTAGCGCAGGATGGCTTCTGCGAGGATCAGGCTGGCTTCGAGCGCGCTTCCCTGCGAGGAGCGGCACTCTTCGGACAGCACGTCCCAACATGTCCTGACAACGGTCCGATAGGCCCTCAACAAATCCTGCAGAGGGATGCCCGCTTCAGCGCGGCGCGCGCCCACTCGTTCAATCGAGGCGAGCTCTTCGGAGGTGACGGCTCTCTGCTGAGCAAGGCTCGTGGACAGGTTCAGAACTGTCTCTCGAACCGCCTCTCTCACGTCCTCCATATACGCGTCACCGGCACGAGCATAGGAAGGCACAGCTTGCGAGATTGCTTCCATGCTGCGCTCGACCACCTCGTCGAGCCGCTCCAAGAAGGAACTCACGATGAGCCCGACATCACCGTCCCTCAAAGCTGCTCCCTCAGGCGACTCAATGCTCTCTCCAACGCTTCGCGTGCGGCTGCAGAAGCTCGCACGAAACCGCCGTCCGAGACATCGCCCTCTGAGGCAGGATCGAGCGCAGCGACGACGGCACCATCACCAGCCTCCTGCACGACAACGTTGCAGGGAATGTGGACTGCCACCTGGAGACCGTCTGAGAGGGTGTCGGGCGCGGCCTGAGCCCAGGCCCCCATGAAGAGGTATTGGCGGTCCTCGCCGACATCAGGCCCCAGGAGCCCGCCGACGTGCATCTCGGTGATGATCGAGAAGCCCTCGCCTTTCAGAGCCAAGCGCGCTCTCAGTACGGCCTCGTCGTAACCTTCGGCCACCTCGACTGCGTACCCGTAGTCGCTCACGCCCCTAACGGTACTCCGCATGGAGATGCCGGCCTTACTGGGCTTGCGGCGGCGTACACCTCCTGGTGCCGGCGATACAAAAGGGCCCGGCGATGGAGCCGCCGGACCCCTCGTTACTCGGCTAGGAGGCAGCCGATGTGGTGCGTTTCCTGCGGCCATTCGCCGGCTTGCGGCCTGTGGACTTCTTACGGCCGGTCGACTTGCGGCCGGTCGACTTGCGGCCGGTCGACTTCTTTCGGCCTGTGGACTTCCTTCGGCC
>Ga0136616_10000505_pt1 | contig 18540 bp, 16 predicted proteins | sample AntDrymUQ2992106_2_FD_106648 | JGI IMG/M metagenome (GOLD analysis project Ga0136616, IMG submission 106648) | Polar desert sand microbial communities from Dry Valleys, Antarctica - metaG UQ299 (21.06) | ecosystem: Environmental > Terrestrial > Soil > Desert | place: Antarctica: Dry Valley...
CGGCAGCGCTCAACCCCTACTAGAACTCCCGTGGAACGGACCTTCAAGAACTCCGAGATCGCCGCCGCCTTCGAGGAGCTCGCGACCCTCTACGAGCTGGACGGCGCCGTGGTCTATCGAGTGCTGGCATACCGCAACGCGGCCAAGTCGATCCGCGAGTCCGGCGTCTCGGTCGCCGGCATGGCGGCCCAGGGCAGAGCGGAGGAGCTGGCCGGGATCGGCAAGACGATCGCCGAGAAGATCGCCGCGATGGTCGAGAACGGCTCGATACCCGCCGCCGACAAGCTGAAAGCCAGGATTCCGGCGGGCCTGGCGGCGATCACGAACATCCCCGGCCTGGGGGCCAAGCGCACGCGGCTGCTGCACGACCAGCTGGGGATCGAGTCGCTCGAGGATCTGCGCCGGGCCGCCGAGGACCAGCAGCTGCGTACGGTGCAGGGTTTCGGCGCCAAGGCCGAGGAGAAGGTGCTGGCGGCCCTCGTGGGCGGCGCCGACGGACAGCCCCGCACCCGCACCCTGCTCTCCTCCGCGCTGATCCTCGGGGAGGAGCTCGTGGAAGAGCTGCGTGAGCATGAAGCCTCCCTGCGCGTCGAGCTGGCGGGCAGCGCCCGGCGCTGGGGTGAGACCTGCAAGGACCTCGACATCGTGGCCGCCGCCGCGGACCCCGCGGCCCTCATCGAGGCCTTCACGCACCTGCCGGCGGTCGACGAGGTCACGACGTCCGGTGTGGCCGGGGCCAAGGCGCTCACCCACCAGGGCCTGCCGGTGGACCTGAGGATCGTCGCGCAGGAGAGCTTCGGCAACCTGCTCCAGCACTTCACGGGCTCGGCGCGCCACAACGAGGCCCTGCGCACGAAGGCGGTCAAGCAGGGGCTGCACGTGAGCGAGTACGCGGTGACCGAGGACGCGACCGGGGACGTGCACCATTGCGCCACCGAGGAGGAGGTCTACGAGCTGCTGGGCATGGCCTACCCCGAGCCCGAGCTGCGCGAGGACCGCGGGGAGCTCGAGGCCGCGCGCAGGGGAGGGCTTCCCGAGCTTCTGAGCCTGGCCGACATCCGGGGCGACCTGCACTGCCACACCACGGCCTCAGACGGCCGCAACTCGATCGAGCAGATGGCCCGGGCCGCGCAGGAGCGCGGCTACGAGTACCTCGCGATCACCGACCACTCGGCCACCCACGGCTTCGGCAACCACGTGACCCCCGACGAGCTCAAGCGCCAGATCGAGCGGATCAGGGAGGTCGACGGGGAGATGGAGGGCTTCCGGGTGCTCGCCGGGACCGAGACCAACGTGCTCCCGGACGGCTCGGTGGACTACAGCGACGACCTGCTGGCCGAGCTCGACTGGGTCGTGGCCAGCGTGCACACGTCCTTCGGGATGGAGGAGGAGGAGATGACCGCCCGGATGGTGGCGGCGATCGAGCACCCGCTGGTCGACGTGATCGCCCACCCCACCGGGCGCCTGATCGGCCGGCGCGAGCCCTACGCGGTGGACCTCGGGCGGGTGATCGAGGCGGCGGCGCGCACTCACACGTTCCTCGAGATCAACGCCAACCCCAATCGCCGCGATCTCGACGACGTGCACGCGCGCGTGGCCGCGCGGGCGGGGGTCACGATCCTGATCGACTCCGACGCCCACGGCACGGAGACCATGAGCAACATGCGCTATGGCGTGGCCACGGCCCGCCGTGCCTGGCTGAGCGCGGCCGACGTGGCCAACACAAGGTCTTGGGACGACCTGCGGGCACTGCGCCCTCGCGGCTAGGGGCGGGCCCCCTCGCGCTCGACGCCGGCCGGCACCGGCTCGACCTTGCGCATGCCCGGCGTGCGCAGCAGCTTCGGGGCGCCGAATGGAGAGCTCTTGTCGAAGTAGAAGCGCACCCCGTCGCGGTCCTCGATCGCCTGCACCGCGGCCGACTGACGTCGCCAGGTGAGCGCCACGGCGATGGCGTAGCCGGCGGCAATGGCCGGCACCTGGGGAATGAGGAAAGCCACGGCGCCCGATGCCAGGGTGAACACGCCGAGCGGCCAGAGGCGGTTGAAGATGATGCTCCCGGGCTCGATGTCGGGCAGCTGGTTGGTGGACCGCGCGCCTCCGAGCAGCCGTCCGATGCCGGGCGTGGGCGCCAGCCGCCGCCCCAGCCACAGCCCGGCCGCCGCGGCCACCGTCCACCAGGACACGGCTACGATCAGCGCCATCGTGTCGTCGTCGCCCGTTGCGCCGGCGATAGCCACGACGGCCAGGGCGGTGCTGGCCCCTCCGAAGAGCAGTACGGCGGTACGAAGGAAGTCGGCGAAGCGCACCGCGCCTAGCGGGCCTCGGCGAGGGCGCTGAGGACGCCGGTGAACCCCCGCACGCCCTCGACGACCACGTCGGCCCGCGCGACGATTGCCTCCGGTCCCTCCGGCGAGCGCACCCCCACTCGGACGGCTGCGTCCAGGCGGCCCTCGGCGGTGAGCCCGTCGAGGGCGTCGAAGGCGTCCAGGTCGGTGGCGTCGTCGCCGCCGTAGAGGGCGGCTCGGACGGGCTCGGTCTCCACGAGCGCGCGTACTCCCTGGCCCTTGTCGACGGGCACGGGCGGCCTCACCTCGAGCACCTTCCTTCCCCAGTGGATGGCCAGCCCCTCGGACTCGGCCTCCTGGGCCACGCCCTGGAGCATCCTCTCCGCCGCGGCCTCATCGGGAGACCCGCGCCAGTGGAAGGCCTTGATCGGCCCCTTGTCCTCCAGGCGGATGCGCAGGAGCTTGAGGTCGTGCTCGTTCTCGCGCCCGGTCACGAAGTCGCGCACCCGGCCCTCCCAGCTGGCGAAGGCGTCCACCAGCTCGGGCCGCTTGGCACCGGGGCGGAGCACCTCGGCGCCGTGGGAGCCGACGTAGGCGATCGCGCCAACGCCCACCAGCCGGCGCGCCTCCGCCGCGGGCCGCCCGGACACGCAGGCCACGATCGCGTAGCGGCGACCGAGGCGTCCAAGGAGCACCGCGACCTCCTCGCGCACGCGGGAGTCCTCGGGCCGGTCGACGATCGGGGCGAGGGTGCCGTCGATGTCGCAGAAGATGCCCGCCTGGGACGGGTTCTGAGTCAGGGGGCGAAGGCTCTCGGCGAGGTCGGGGACCGAGGGAGCGGACACGCTCCGTAGTATGCCTTCGCGATGTCATCGAGGCTCGCTCGGCTCGCCGTGATCGCGACCGTGGCGGGTTCCTTCAGCGGCCTTTTCGGAGTGGGCGGCGGCACCATCATCGTGCCGCTTCTGATCCTCTGGTTCGGCTACGGCGAGCGCGAGGCCACCGGAACCTCGCTCGGCGCCATCGCCATCATCGCGGCGCTGGCCGCTGGTGCCCACGGGCTGTACGGCAACGTGGATCCGGTGAAGGCGCTGCTGATCGGCCTGCCCGCCGTGGGCGGCGTGGTGGCCGGGACCGCGCTGCAACAGCGGATCTCCGAGCGGGTCGTGGCCGGGGCCTTTGCGGTGGTGCTCGTGGTCTCGGCGCTCGCCTTGGTCTTCTGATGGAGCTGTCCGACCTCGTGGGGGCGCTCGCGATCGGGCTCGCCGCCGGAATGGCGGGCGGCCTGGTGGGGGTGGGCGGCGGCGTGCTGATGGTGCCCGGGCTGGTGATCTTCCTGGGCGAGTCGCAACTCGAGGCCGAGGCCACCTCGCTGCTAGCGATCGTGGGCGTGGCGGCTGTGGGCGCGTGGCGCCAGAACGGCTACGGAAACCTGCGCCTGAGCGACGCAGTGGTGATAGGCGTGCTCTCGCCGCTCGGGGTGCTGGTGGGGACCGTCCTCGCCAACGCGCTCAGCGAGCGGGTGCTGGCGCTCTCGTTCGCCACCGTCCAGGTCTACTTCGCCTACCGCCTGGCGCGGCGCGCGATCGCGCCCACCGCGCCGCCTGAGGCGGCGAAGGGGTAGCCTCGCGGCGTGACCATCTTGGAGTTCGAGACACGGGAGCAGGCCGACCGAGCGCACGTGGCCCTGAAGGGAGAGCTGGACCTCTCCACGGCGGAGAAGGTGGAACGCGAGCTGCAGCGCGTCGAGGAGACCGGCACCAAGCTCGTGGTGCTCGATCTGTCCGCGCTCACCTTTCTCGACTCGACAGGGCTCCGGCTGATCGTCGGCGCCGATCAGCGCGCCCGCCAGTCCGACCGCCGGCTGGCTGTGGTCAGGGGGCCCGCGACCGTCCAGCGCGTGTTCACGATCACCAAGCTCGACGAGCGTCTCGAAATGGTGGACAGCGCGAGTCAGGCATGAGGATCCTGATGCTGGTCTCCGAGCCCGCTTCGGGCGACGTGCTCAAGAGCGCGATCGGCACCGAGTCCGCGGAGGATGCCGAGGTGCTGGTGGTGGCGCCCGCGCTCAACAGCAAGATTCGCTTCTTCGCCTCCGATCCCGATCCCGCCATCCGCCGGGCGGAGGGCGTGGCCGAGGAGACGGCCGAGCGCCTGGGCGATGCGGGCATCGACGCCGCGGGCGACACCGGGGAGTCCGACCCCCTCCAGGCCATCGAGGATGCCCTGGTCACCTTCGACGCCGACGAGATCGTGATCTGCACCCACCACGGCGCCAAGCGCAACTGGCTGGAAGAGGGCGTGGTTGACGACGCAAAGAAGCGGTTCGAAGTGCCGGTCCGCCACTTCGAGTTCGACTAGCCTCGCGCTCTCTCGCTAGGCCTCGCGCGCTCCCACGCCCGTCGCCGGCTCGCCGGCGGGCGGGACTCCAACCCCCGGCGTGCGGGCCACGCCGGCCGCGGCCACGATCGTCCAGACGCCGGGCGCGAATCGCGGCGGATGCCCGTCGGCGCTGCCCGAGGGGGGGTCAAGACGGGGAGGCGATGCCTCCCCGTTGGTGGAGATCAGCTGCCCGCGCAGCTCGAGTAGCTTCAGCACCGTCGAGCAGGTCTCGGCCTGCGGAGCATCCTCTCCCACCTCGCAGGCGAGAGCCGCCAGCGCCAGGGTCTCAGCCGGGTCGATGCCCTGGAACATCTGCCCGATCGAGGCGGCCAGGAAGGTGTAGACGCGATCGAGGAGCGGGTCGCGGTCGAGCCGCGCGTGCCCCGGGGCGGGGCCCACGTCCAGCGGCTCCTCGCCTGAGACGATGCGTGCCATCTGGCCTCCGAACACCGACCGCAGCTGGTCGGCGTCAAGACCCACCTGCATCGCGTAGCGCAGGTTCATGGTGGCTGCGAACGAAGGGCTGGCGTACGGCGCGTCGCTTGCAAAGACGATGTGGCGGGGTGCCACCAGCGCGTACAGGGCCAGCAGGTCGGCCGGGGACCACCAGGAGGTGTCGAAGAACAGGTTGGGATGCTCGCCCACCACCCGCCAGATCCAGGCCAGATCGCTGATCCCGGCATGACCCAGGATCAGGCGGATGCCCGGATGACGCTCACAGATCGCCACCGCATGGCGTCCGAGCGCGGGTATTCCCCGACCGGCGTGAACGAGCACCGGCAGCTCCCTCTCGCCCGCTAGGGCGAAGACGCCCTCGAGCTCGGACGTGTCGAGGGCAAAGCTCTCGGCTCGGGGGTGGAGCTTGATGCCGACCGCGCCGGCCGCGAGTGAGCGCTCGGCCTCGGCCAGGGGGTCGGCGTGGGGGTCGAGCCGGCAGAAGGCCACGAGCCGTCCGTCCGAGCCGGCGGCCACCGCGACGGCGGCGTCGTTGGCGCCTGGGTAGCCGTCGGGCTCATGCATCGGGAACACCGCTGCGCGGGCGTCGGCGGCCTCGAGCACGCCGGTCAGCTCGCCGGGGGTGCAAGAGAAGCCATCGGGGTCGTTCCGGCCGATGTGGGTGTGGGCGTCGAAGAGCTCCAGCCCCGGCACCCGGCTCTTGATCTCCGCGAGCCAGGGGTGGATGAAGTCGTCGTCGTGCACGGCCGAGAGCCTAGCCACGCGGGTTCAGGCGGCTAGGAAACGGCCGACAGCCCAGCTTGCGCGGGTTCAGGCGGCCAGGGGGACAGCGGAGCGCCCCACGCGGCGGCCGGCAAGGAACGAGAGCATCGCCCTGTGGGTCTCCTCGGGCCGCTCCATCTGAGGCACGTGGCCGCAGTCGAGCACGAGATGTCGCGCTCCCGGCAGCGCGTCGTGCACGTGGCGGGCGAAGCCGATCGGGACGATCGCGTCGCGGCTTCCCCACACGAAGAGGCTCTGCGCCTCGAGTTGGGGCAGCCGCGTCCAGAAGCCGTTCTCCCCCCACGGCGACTCCAGGTAGATGTTCCTCGCGGCCGCGTAGAACGCGCTGCGACCCCTGGGGGAGAGGTAGGAGCGCAGAAACTCGTCGACGCCGGCCGCGGTCCACTCCGACCCCTGGGTGGGCACGAGGCGGCGGACCAGGGCCTCGACGATCGGGCGGGGCGCCGGCTGGATCAGACCGAGTTGGGGAGCCACTAGGCGAAGGGGCGCGGCCCACGGCCGTGCTCGTAGCCAGGCCAGCGACGCGGTCAGGAGCACGAGCCTGCCCACGCGCTGCGGAGCGGAGAGGCCCATCTCCAGAGCGGCGCGCCCGCCCATGCTGTTGCCCACCACGTCGGCCTGTTCGATCCCGAGCGCGTCGAGTAGCGCGACGCCGCTGCGGGCGAAGAACGCCGGGTCGTAGGCCGCCAGCAGGGGCTTGTCGGAGTCGCCGAAGCCGGGCAGGTCGATCGCGATAGCGCGATGCGACTTGGCCAGCGCGGCGACGGTCGGCAGAAACGACGCCTTGGTGGCGCCCAGCCCGTGCAGGAGGAGAACCGGTGGCCCCTCGCCGGCCTCCATCACCGAGATCTCCGCACCGGGCGTCTTCACGTGGTGAAAGCGCAGACGCCCGGGCCCCTGCTCGGCGGCGGTGGCCGCCAGGAAGCCCGCGCCGAGGTGCAGATCGCGCCGGACCGCCAGACGCCCGGTGCGATAGGCCGCCATGCCCGAGGCCAGATCGTTGGCCAGGGTCTTCCAGGTCCCCTCGTCCGCGGTGATCGAGGCGTCCGCTCGGCGGTCGGGGTCCGAGGGGTCCAGGTAGGGCCCGCCCTCCTCGAAGACCACGTCCCACGATTGGCGGCCGCATCCCTGCAGGCGAATCCGCGCACATTCTCGAGCGGGGTCGAAGACGGTGCTGTCGTAGCGCTCGACGAGCGTCTCCAGCTCGGCGGGGGGCGAGTCCATCCCGCCGCCAACGATACCCGGCGTCTGCCGCGAGCGGAGCGCACCCAGGCGCAAGAGCGCTACGACGGGCCGTGCTCCAGGACGCCCTTTACCGCTGCGTCCAGGGCGTTCAGGCGGTAGAGAGCCACCGCCTCGGGTGAGCGGAAGCGCTTCGCGGGGAGCCCCTCCGGCCCGTGATGGCCCAGCACGCAGTGCAGCAGTGAGAGCAGCTTGAAGGGCGGGAAGGATCCGAGGGCCGCCCCCCGCTCGGAGATCATCTGCTGCCCGAGGGCGAGGTGCCCGAGCAGCGCACCCTCGCTGCTCAGCGCAATCTCGGCACCCAAGTCGAACTCCCGGATCTTGCCGATGTCGTGCAGGATCGCGGCGGTGACCAGCAGATCGGAGTCCAGTCGTGGGTGCAGCGCGCAGGTCTCGAGCGCCAGGGTCGCCACCGCCACCGTGTGCTCGATCAGCCCGCCCAGGTATGCGTGGTGGCCGCCGCTGGTGCACGGAGCCCGGCGCAGCGCCTCGCGAAAGTCGTCGTCGCAGAGCACCGAGTCCAGTAGCCGGCGATGGTCGGGGTCATAGACCTCCCGGCCCAGGTGCTCGAGAAAGCCGTCCAGCTCCTCCATGTCCCGGTAGGCCACAGGGAGGAAGTCGCCCGGGTCGAGACCGTCGGCTTCAACCCTGTGGATGGAGCGCACCTCGACCTGGAGCTCGTCACGGAAACGCTCCACGCTGCCCGCGACGCGAACCAGGTCGCCGCGGTCGAACTGCCCGGCCAGGAAGTCGGCGTCGCGAAAGGCCCGGGCGCCGATGGCGCCCGTTCTGTCGCGCAGCTCGAGCGCGAGGTAGGGCGCGCCGCTACGCGCGGTCAGCCGATCCTTGCGCGAGCATGCGAACAGACCGTCCACCTCGCCGCCCGCGCGCAGCTCGGCCACGGAGGTCCTGGCGGTGGCCACGACGGTCATGCCCCCATGGTGCGAGATCGGTCGGACCGACCGCCCTGGAGGCGTCGAGGCCCGCCCGCAGATGGGGGCATTGCCTCCTTGGATTCCTGTTCACCGTTACGGTGAACCCTGATGTCCGACGTGATCTGGAGCGAACGCCCCTCGCTGCGCCGGCCGGTCCTGGTGGCGGCCTTCGGCGGCTGGAACGACGCGGGCGATGCCGCGTCTGCCGCCGTCGAGTTCATCAGCGCGCGCTTCGAGCCGCGCGAGATCGCCCACATCGACCCCGACGAGTTCCTCGACTTCACCAGCGTGCGGCCGATGGTCAAGCTGTCCGAGGGGCGGACCCGCGAGATCGACTGGCCCGCCACCACCATCTCCGCCGCCACGGTCGCGGGGGCGGATGGCGACCTCGCGATCCTGCAGGGTGCCGAGCCCTCGCTGCGCTGGCGCCGCTACAGCCAGGCGGTGGTGGAGGTGGCGCGCGAGCTCGATGCCCGGATGGTGATTACCCTGGGTGCGCTGCTGGCCGACGTGCCCCACACCCGGCCGGTCTCCATCACGGGCCTGGCTTCGGACAAGGCGCTGGTCGATCGCCTGGGCTTCGAGCACACGACCTACGAGGGCCCGACGGGCATCGTCGGCGTCCTCCAGCATGCGTGCGCGGAGGCCGGCCTGACTTCCGTGAGCCTATGGGCCTCGGTGCCCCACTACGTCGCCGCCGCCCCCAATCCCAAGGTGGCGTTGGCCCTGGTGCGTGCCTTCGAGGGCGCCGCCGGGGTCGTGGTCGACGCCGGCGAGCTGGAGTCGGCCGCCGAGGACTACGAGCGCCAGGTGAGCGCCGCCGTCGCCAGTGATCCCGAGGTCAAGGCCTTCGTGGAGCGCCTGGAGTCCGCCGCCGACGAAGAGGTCGAGGACTCGCCTCCGGTCAGGCTCCCGTCCGCCGACGCGATTGCCAACGACTTCCAGCGCTTCCTGCGCCAGCGCGGCCCCGATAGCTGACCCGCGGACCGGGGAGTTGCGCAGCGACGTGCTGTCCCTGGATGCTCTTGCTGCCGGGTGCTCAAGGGGCACGTGCCCCTTTGATCGTCTCCGATGCTCTCACCGCTCAGCCGCGGGGCAGATGATCCGGTAGTCGCAGTAGGAACAGATCTCCGCCGAGGGGGTCGGCTGAAAGTCCTGGCGGGTGATTCCCTCCCCGATCCCCGCGACTGTCTCGCGCACCCGTTCCAGCTGCTCCTCGGAGTGCTCCACCGGGACCTTCTCCCCGGTCATCACGTAGAAGTAGCTCTGCGCCGAGGTCTCCAGCTCCCACGCCTCGCGCGCGCCCATCTGGTACACGGACAGCTGCACGTCCTCGCGCAGCTGCTCCTCGGTGCGCGCCTTGCCCGTCTTGTAGTCGATCAGCTCGTAGCTGCCGTCGGAGTGGCGGTCTACACGGTCCACCCGGCCGCGCAGCACGTGAGGTCCGAGCTTGAACGAGAAGCTGCGCTCGAACCACACCGGCCTGCCGTCCGAGGTCAGCGAGTCCTCCCAGTAGCGGTCGAGGGCATCCACCGCGCGCTCGCGAAACTGCAGCTCGTCGTCGGAGTCGCCGAAGCCGCCACGCCGCCACGAGGACTCGAACAGCTCCACAAGCTCCTCACGGCTGCCGTTGGTGTGCTGGTGGAAGCGCTCGAGCACCTGGTGCAGCGCGATGCCGAAGCGCTGGTGGATGGTGGGCTCCTGAGGAATCCGGAAGACCCGCGCGAACTTGTACTTGAGCGGGCAGATCCGGTAGGTCTCGATGTCGGAGGCCGAGAGCATCAGGCCTTCGGCCGCGCCGCGCCGGCGCGGGATGAAGGGATCGAGCGAGGGCTCCGTGCCGTTGTGACCCGCCACCGGGCGCCTCCCGGCCTCGCGTCCGGCGTCGCGCAGCCAGTCGTCGAGAGCCGAGGCCTCGAGCAGCTCGCGCTGCTCGAGGGTCGTGCCCTGTGCCAGCAGGGCGTTCACCTCCCCGATCGCCTCCTCAACCGGCTGGCCGGCCTTCGAGCGGTCGATCAGCGCGGCAACCTTGATCAGCTCCAGGTAGCGCGCCACCGCGTTCGACACGTCGACCGATGTGTCCAGGCGCATCTCCCCGAGGTGGCCACCAAGCCGTGAGACCGTCTCCAGCAGCTCGTCGCGCATGATGCGAAAAGTCGAGTGCAGACCCTCGGCGGGGCCGAACAGCTCCTCCTCGTAGCGCTCTTCGGCGGCGCCGATGACAGCGCGCGCCTCCTCGTAGAACGGTGAGGGCCTGGTGGGCGATCCGGCGTCCTCCGCCCACGCGAGCACGAGCCCCTTGCGCGCCCGGGTCATGGCCACATGAAGTAGCCGGCGCATCGCGTCCTCGTGGCCACCGGCCGGCGGCAGCTGCTCCTTGAGCAGCGCGTCCGGCACCCCCTCGGCTCCCGCGACCGGCGCGCGGCCCGGGATCCGCCCGGCGCCCAGGCCGACCACGAACGCGTAGTCGAGCTCCATCCCCTTGGCGGCCTGCATCGAGACCACCCGGACCGCCGGGGTGAACGCGGGCGGCCCGGCCTCTTCCGAGCGCACACCCGAGTCGGCCACCGCCTTGAGGTAGCGGGTGAAGTCGCGCGGGGTGGCCTGCGGCTCACGGCGCATGTAGGCGCCCGCCAGCTCCGGCAGCCTCGCGATGTTGCGCAGGCGCTCCACGGTGCCGGCCTGGGTGGCGAACACCTGCTGGCGGCGCACGCCGATGCGCTCGATCAGCCGGAGCACGAACCGGTCTGGACGGCGGTCCTCGAAGGCGTTCGAGGCCGCGCGGTACAGGCGCAGGAAGGCCTGGGCCCTGTCACGTCCCTCAGGTGTCAGCTGGGGCCCCTCCAGCGCGGCGGCCACTGCCGAGGGCATGTCGAGCTTGCGCCGGCGCGCGAGCTGGGTGAGCCGCGCGATGTCCACTGAGTGCAGCGCGATCGGCGGGCGCGACAGGGCGCGCACGGCGGCTCCCGAGTCCGCCGGATCAGCCAGCACCCGCAGCCAGGCCAGCACGTCGCGCACCTCCGCGCGCTGGAAGTAGGCGGCCGTCCCGCTGAGCCGAAAGGGCACGGCGCGCTCTTCGAGCGCCGCCTCCACCACGGGGCCGTCGCGGGCCACCGAGCGCACGAACACGCCGATGCGGTCGGCCGGGGCGCCGGCGGCGATCAGGCGCTCGGCCTCGGCCGCCACGGCCTGCGCCTCCGCTCGCTCGGATGCACAGTTCCAGAACGACACCCGCCCGCCCGGCGGCGCGTCCACCTCCTGAGAGCCATCCGTGCGGTGCTCCGCCGAGAACCCCCGGTGCGGTGCTCGCCGGAGATTCTGCGGCGCGGTGCTCGCCGGAGATTCTGCGGCGCGGTGCTCGCCGGAACGACGTTCCGGCTGCGCTCCTCCCGGGACGTTCCGGCTGCGCTCCTCCCGGGACGTTCCGGCTGCGCTCCTCCCTAGGTGATCGGGCTGCGCTCCTGGCTTCTCTGTCCGTCCGGTGATGGGAGCGACCACGGCCGTGGCGGCCGCCACGATCGCTTTGCCGGAGCGCCGGTTCTCCTCGAGTGATATGACCGGCGCGTCGGGAAAGGCGCGCCGGAAGTCGCTGAAGTTCTTCTGCGCAGCGCCGCGAAAGCGGTGCACGGCCTGGTCATCATCGCCCGCCACGACGAGCTCGCGCCCGGCCTCGCACGCCAGCCCCACCAGCATCGCCTGCGCGAAGTTCACGTCCTGGTACTCGTCCACGAGCACGTGGGTGAAGCGCCGGCCCACGCGCTCGCGTACCTCGGGACGCTCGTGCAGAAGCTCGAACGCGCGCAGCACCAGGCCACCCGAGTCGAGTGCGCCGCGCTCGGCCAGCAGCCGGTCATGGCCCGCGTAGATCTCCGCGAACTCGAGCTCCCGCGCAGCTCGGGCGCGCTCGGCGTCGTCGCCGCCGGTGGCGGCCCGCTGCGCCTCGGTGGCGTGGGCGATCAGTCCGCCTGGGTCGATCATCTCCTCCTTGAGCCGGTCGATGCGCGCCACGAAGCCGGCCAGCAGGGGGGCCGGGTTGCCGCGTATGTCGTGGTGGCGCAGCCGCAGCTCGCCGACGTGGTCGAGCAGCAGCGCCACCCGGTCGGCGGGACTCATCGGGGCGAAGTCGGGATCGAGGCCCGCCGCGAGCGCCTCGTCGCGGAGCAGGCGCGAGCAGAAGGAGCGGAAGGTGCCCACGTGCAGTTCCTCGTAGGGCGGCTCGATCAGCCCCTCGATCCGCTCGCGCATCTCCACCGCGGCGGGCTCGGTGAGCGCGAGGGCCAGCACCCGGTCGGGGGGCACGCCCTGCTCCACGAGCCAGGCGAAGCGCCGCTCGAGCACGCAGGTCTTGCCCGTTCCCGCGGCGCCCATCACCAGCAGCGGGCCGGAGGCGTGGGTGACGGCCTCGAGCTGGGCGCTGGTCAGGCCGTCGGTGGATCGGGGCATCCCGGCCAGAGGATAAGGAAGGGTGCGGTGCTCGCCGGAACAACGTTCCGGCTGCGCTCCTCCCTGGGGTGCGGTGCTGGGCCGCTCGGCGATCGGCCTGCGCTCCTCCCGGCCGCGATCGGCCTGCGCTCCTACCGCAACGTTCCGGCTGCGCTCCTCCCGAGACGATCGGCCTGCGTTCCTCCGGCTGCGCTCCTCCCGGAGGGTCCGCGGGAGGCCTTCAAAGGACTTACCCGCGGGCGCCGAAGGTGGTGGTGTAGGTGGCGCCCTCGGGAGCCCCGTTGGACGGGGTGCCGATCACCACGCCGAGGCCGATCTCACGGAAGCGCCCGGTGAGGATGTTCTGGCGGTGGCCGGCGCTGCCCATCCATTGCTTCACGATCTGCTCGGGCGTGCTGCGCCCGCCGGAGCCCCAGGCCAGGTTCTCGCCCACGACCCAGCTCTGCGCCTCACCCAGGTAGCCGGTCTTGGTCAGACGGTCCACCACGTCGTGACCGCTCTTTGAGACATGGTCGAAGTAATGCTTGGCGACCATGTCCAGCGAGTGTGCACGGGCCGCCTTCGACATCCGCGGGTTGAGCCGCAGCTTGTGCAGGCCACGGGCGGTGCGCTCCTTGTTGAGGAGGCAGACGGTGGAACGGGCGATCGCCTTCTGGGAGGTCTCTACCGGATCTGCCCCCGCGCCCGCACAGGGTGCGGCCGAGGCGGTCCCCGCCGCGGGGCCCGCGAGAAGCGAGGAGCCTACGACGGCCAGGGCGGTGAGCTTGAGCTGTAGGTGGCGAGAGGTCATGGTAGCCCTTCATTCGGGCGCCGGCCGATCACACCGCCACCGTGGTCGCCCTGGCTGGACGGAAGGCCGATGCCCGGGAGTCGCGGTGCAGCGTGCGCCCGCGCTCCTCCGGCAGCGTTCGGCTCCTGCCTCCTCCGGCAGCGCAGGAGGCACAATGCGCCGATGGCCGATCGCCTGAAGGCCTACCGGGCCAAGCGAGACCTCGACAGGACGCCCGAGCCCGCGGGCGGCGAGGGCGCCGGCGGCGCCCCTGCGCCGGCGGGCGGGCGCTTCGTGATCCAGGAGCACCACGCCAGCCACCTGCACTGGGACCTGCGGCTGGAGCGCGACGAGGCGCTGGCCTCGTGGGCGCTTCCGAAGGGGGTGCCGGGCCACCCCGAGGAGAACCGCCTGGCGGTACGCACGGAGGACCACCCACTCGAGTACCTCTCCTTCGAGGGCGAGATCCCGAAGGGCAGCTACGGCGCCGGCACCATGCACATCTGGGATCGCGGCACCTACGAGTGCGAGAAGTTCCGCGACAGCGAGGTGATCGTGACCCTGAAGGGCGAGCGCGTGGGGGGCCGGTACGCCCTCTTTCAGACCGGCGGCAAGAACTGGATGATCCACCGGATGGACCCGCCCGCCGACCCGTCGGCGGAGCCCATGCCCGAAATCGTCGCGCCCATGCTGGCCAAGGCCGGCCGGCTGCCGGCGGACGACGGTCGCTTCGGGTACGAGATCAAGTGGGACGGCGTGCGCGCGGTCGCGCATGTGGACGCCGGCCACGTGACGCTGACGGGCCGCAACGGCACCGACTTCACCCCGCGCTACCCGGAGGTGCGCGGGCTGGGCGATGCGCTGGGCTCGCGCCGGCTGATACTCGACGGCGAGGTGGTCGCTCTCGACGAACAGGGGCGGCCGAGCTTCGAGCGGCTGCAGTCGCGGATGCACCTGGCCTCGGCTTCGGCGGTCAAGCGCCGGATGCGCGACATCCCGGTCTCCTACGTGGCCTTCGACCTGCTCTGGCTGGAGGGTCACTCCACCCTCGCCCTGCCCTACCGCGAGCGGAGGCGGCTGCTGGCCGAGCTCGAGTTGAGCGGGCCGGCCTGGCGCGCCCCGGCGCACCGTGAGGGCGACGGCCGGGCTCTCCTGGACGCCAGCAAGCAGCAGGAGCTCGAGGGGATCGTGGCCAAGCGCCTCGACTCCCCGTACGAGCCCGGCCGCCGTTCGGGGGCCTGGATCAAGTTGAAGAATCACGCGGTACAGGACGTGGTGGTCGGGGGCTACACCACAGGCGACGGAGGCCGCGCCGCCAGCCTCGGCGCGCTCTGCGTGGGGGTCCACGATGAGGGTCGGCTCAAGTACGCGGGCAAGGTCGGCACCGGCTTCACGGAGAGCACCCTCGCCACGGTGCTGCGAGAGCTGCGCTCGCTCGAGCGCGACGACAGCCCGTTCGACGGTCGCCAACCCCCGCGGGCCACGCGATTCGTGGAGCCGCGTCTGGTGGCACGGGTCGAGTTCAGGGAATGGACCCGCACGGGCACCCTGCGCGCTCCGGCATTCAAGGGGCTGCGCGACGATGTGGACCCGGCTGAGGTGGTCCGCGAGACCTGACCCCGGGGGGCGGGCGAGATCTGACTCCGGCGGCGGGCGGACGCAAGCTCCCTTGCCGCCGTTTGCCAATGGGCCGCGGACGGGTACCGTGGTAGACCTATGGCACGCGCCATCTGGAGCGGGGCGATCTCCTTCGGCCTCGTGAACATCCCCGTCAAGCTGTTCAGTGCCGTCCAGAAGAAGACGGTGCGCTTCCACCAGCTCGACGCCAAGACCGGCGCGCGGATCCAGCAGAAGCGGGTCAACCCCCAGACTGGCGAAGAGGTGCCCTACGAGCAGTTGGTCAAGGGCTTCGAGCTGAGTCCCGACACCTACGTGGTGATCGACCCCGATGAGCTGGCCGCGATCGAGCCCAAGAAGACACGCACGATCGACATCGAGGACTTCGTCGAGATCGACGAGATCGACCCGATCTACTACGACCATCCCTACTACCTCGCTCCCGGCCCGGGCGCCGGCAAGGCCTACGCGCTGCTGCTCGCGGCGCTCAAGGACACCGAGCGAGTGGGCATCGCCCGGGTGGTGATCCGCTCCAAGGAGCAGCTCGTGGCCATCCGCCCGCGCGAGGATGTGCTCACCATGGAGACGCTCCTGTTCGGCGACGAGGTCGTATCACCGTCGGATCTCGGCGATCTGCCCGACCCGGATGACGCGAAGGCGAGCAAGAAGGAGGTGGACATGGCGCGGCAGCTGATCGAATCCCTGTCCACCGAGTTCGATCCCTCCAAGTACCACGACGAGTACCGCGAGGCGGTGCTCGAGATGATCGAGCGCAAGGCGCAGGGCGAGGAGATCTCGATCCAGGCACCGGACGAAGCGCCCGCGGAGGTGCCGGACCTGATGGCGGCGCTCGAGGCGTCGATCGCCTCCGCCAAGCGCCAGGGAGGCGCCAAGAAGCCATCGGGGTCGAAGGCTGATTCGAAGTCGGGCTCGGACTCCGGATCCAAACCCAAGAAGACCGCTGCGAGCAACGGCTCCAAGTCGGGTTCCAAACCGCGTAAGCGCTCGACCGCCAAGAAGTAGGTGGGCTCCGCCGTCGAGGTGGACGTCGAAGGCCGGCGGCTGCGCCTGACCAACCTCGACAAGGTCCTCTACCCCGAGGCGGGCTTCACCAAGGGGCAGGTGATCGACTACTACACGCGGGCGGCGCCCTGGCTGCTGGGGCACCTGCGCGGGCGGGCGCTGACGCTCAAGCGCTATCCCAACGGCGTCGAGAGCGGCCACTTCTACGAGAAGCAGAAGCCGTCGCACGCGCCCGAGTGGGTGCGCTCGGAGGCGATCCAGGCCGGCGATAAGACGATCGACTTCGTGCTTTGCGACGACGTGGCCACCCTGGTGTGGCTGGCCAACCTGGCCGACTTGGAGCTGCACCCGTCCCTGGCGCTGGCGCGCGATCCCGACGCGCCCACGGTTCTCGCCTTCGACCTCGACCCGGGCCCTCCCGCGGGGATCGCCGAGTGCTGTGAGGTGGCGCTGCTCCTGCGTGAGGTGCTCTCCCAGCTGGGCCTCGAGTGCTTTGTGAAGACGTCCGGCTCGAAAGGCATGCAGCTCTATGCGCCGCTGAACACCGAGGTCACCTACGAGGACACCAAGCCGTTCGCCCACGGGCTGGCGCGCCTGCTCGAGTCGCGCCACAAGGACCTGATCGTGTCCGTGATGAAGAAGAGCCTGCGGCCCGGCAAGGTCTTCATCGACTGGAGCCAGAACGATCGCCACAAGACCACGGTGGGCGCCTACTCGCTGCGCGCACGCGATCGGCCCACGGTCTCGACCCCGCTGTCCTGGGACGAGCTGGACGACCCCGGAGCCCTCTCCTTCGACTCCGCGGAGGTGCTCGCCCGTCTCGAGGAGCACGGTGACGCGTTCGCCGGAGTGCTCGAGACCGAGCAGGAGCTGCCCAACCTCTAGCTTTCGCGGATGGTCGACTGGGGCCTCGCCCGCCAGATTGCCCGCTTTGCCGCGCGCCCGGAGGAGGCCCCCCGCCTCAAATTCGACCTGACCGCCTTCACACGCGAGATCGAAGCCCGGGTGGTCACGCACGCCAAGCTGATACCGGCCACACCCGTGCCCGGCGCGGAGGTGGTCAGCCGGGCGGAGTGGGCCGAGGCCAACATCGCAACGCTGGCCTCGCTGCTCGACCCGGTGGCCGAGCGCCTCGACCGCCGCCTGGCCGCCGCCGGCCCGCTCGCGGGCGCGCTGCGCACGGGTGCGGGCGTGACCCTGGCGGCGGAGGTCGGACTGGTCACCGGTTACCTCTCCCGGCGCGTGCTCGGCCAGTACGAGCTCTCGCTGCTCGCCCCGGAGGAGCCGGCCCGGCTGTTGTTCGTGGCCCCCAACCTCGACCGGGCCGTCACCGAGCTCGCCGTGGATAGCGAGAGCTTCATGCGCTGGGTGGCCATCCATGAGCTGGTGCACGCGCTGCAGTTCGGCGGCGTGCCCTGGCTCCGAGGCCGCATGGGCGAGCTGCTGCGCCAGTTCCTTGCCACGGTCGACGTGCGCATCGAGCACGGCCCAGAGCCGCTGATGCGCCGGCTGTTCCCTCTTCCCAGTCCGGCCCTGCTCGTGGAGCGCTTCCGCGAAGGCGGCCTGGTCGCGCTGGTCCAGACGCGCGACCAGCGCGACCTGCTCGCGTCGATGCAGGCCACGATGGCGATGGTCGAGGGACACGCCGAGCACGTGATGGACGCGCTCGCGCCCGAGCTGGTGCCCGAGCACGAGGGCTTGCGCGAAGCCATGAACCACCGGCGCGCGTCCCGGTCCGCTCCTGAGCGCGTGCTCGCGAGCCTGTTGGGCATGGACCTCAAGTTGCGCCAGTACGAGCTGGGCAAGTCCTTCTGCGATGCCGTCGTCGAAGAGGGCGGCATCGACCTTCTCAACGAAGCCTGGAGCTCCCCAGCGCGCCTGCCGACCCTTGGCGAGCTCCAGATGCCCAAGAGCTGGATGGCGCGCATAGAGGATGCGCCCACAGCAGCGGCCTGAGCCCCAACCGCACGTTCGTCCCTGAGCCTCCTTGACCCATCAAGTGGGCTCAGGTTTACAAACACGTGTTCGGTGGTATAGTCCTACTGACGTTAGAACTAATAAGCTTAGATCTGAATTCGATACCGAAGGAGAAACAAACATGGCCACTCAGACCCCCACTCAGAGGCGCGCAACCGCCAAGAAGGCCGCAGCGACCCGCAAGCGCAACGAGCGGAGCGCGACCGGCCAGAAGGCCGCCGCGACCCGCAAGCGCAACACCACTGCCACCCAGCGCAGCGCCGTAGGCAAGAAGGCCACCGCCACGCGCCGCAGCAACGAGACCGCTCGCAGCGCCCGCAGCACTCAGGCGTCGGCAAAGGCCACCGCCCGTGGTGCCGCGCGCACCATGGAGACCGGTGTCGAGGCCGGCGTGTTCACGCTCGAGTACATGGGCAAGCAGGCCGAGCGCGCCGTCCTGATTCCGGTTGGTGCCACGCTGATAGCTCGCGACAACGTCGTCGAGGCCGTCAAGCCGTACACCAAGCGGACCACCGCCGAGCGTGAGCTGAAGAAGCTCCGGCGCGAGGTGAAGGTCGACGTGAAGAAGTTCGAGCGCCGGGGTAACACGGCGCGCAACCGCGTGCAGCGCGAGGTTAAGCGCCTGGTC
>Ga0136616_10000506_pt1 | contig 18539 bp, 18 predicted proteins | sample AntDrymUQ2992106_2_FD_106648 | JGI IMG/M metagenome (GOLD analysis project Ga0136616, IMG submission 106648) | Polar desert sand microbial communities from Dry Valleys, Antarctica - metaG UQ299 (21.06) | ecosystem: Environmental > Terrestrial > Soil > Desert | place: Antarctica: Dry Valley...
CGTGGCGACGCATGCTCGGCGGCGGGATCAGAGTCCCAAGGACGCATCGGTCTACCACGTCCATTACAACATATCCACAACCCAACAAAATAATAAGAATCCACAAAAAGAAAGATACAAGGATGCAACGCGACCTCCCTTCGCTCGCGACGGTTCTATCACAAACTCTCAGAGCTTGTGAATAAATCGCCTCCGGCAGCCCGGAGGGCGAGGCACCGCAGAGCGAGCGAAGAGACATACCACACGATAGGCGAGCATGGTATCGTGTGGTGTCTCGGCGCATCCGGCGATCAAAAAGCGTTTAGCGAAAGCAATGAGGTGAGGTAATGGAAGTCATTCTAATCGAGAGAGTGCACCGGCTCGGTGATCTCGGCGACCGCGTGAAGGTGAAACCAGGGTATGCGCGTAACTATCTAATTCCAAGCAGGAAAGCAATACCGGCAACGGCCGCCAGCTTAGCCAAGTTTGAAGCCGCCCGAGGCGAGTTGATTAAGTCCCAGGAGCTGGCGCTAGCGGAGGCGCGGTCGCTGGCTAAGGCGGTGGAAAACTTGTCCGTTACCATTCGGGCCCGGGCGGGGTCCGAGGGGAAGCTGTTCGGGTCGGTCGGCACTCTGGACATCGCGACCGCGGTGACGGAAGCGGGGGTGGCATTGGAAAAGAAACATATCAGACTACCGCAAGGGCCTCTGCGCGATATCGGCACGCACGAAGTCCGAGTGCATCTGCACCCGGACGTGGATGTGGCCATCAAAGTCGTCATCGCGGCGGAGGACGAAGGAACCTCCTAAGCGCTTAAACACGGATAAGCGCATGTCAGTCAAACTGCGGCGGCGAGCCCTCGGCCCTGCAGCGCTACGTCTTGGAGCGGCCGGTCTACGAGCGCGGGCCGGCTAGCGTGGAGTATCGCGCTTCCAATCCCCGGGGCGCCGTTCGAGAAGGTCCTAAGGTCCCGCCGCACTCCGTCGAGGCCGAACAGTCGGTATTGGGTGGTTTGTTGCTCGACAACGAAAGCTGGACCCAGGTTGTCGAGCGCCTCACCGAGCATGACTTTTATCGTTTAGAACACCGGCTGATCTTCCGCGCGATCGAAGCGCTTGCGGCGGAGAGCAAACCTTACGATGTGATCACGCTGTCCGAACGGCTCGCGACCACGGCGGAGATCGAAAAGGCCGGTGGACACGCCTATCTTGTCGCGCTGAACGAGAATACGCCCAGCGCCGCCAACATCGCCGCCTACGCGGACATCGTCCGGGAACGCGCGGTGCTGCGGCAACTCATCCATGCCGCCACGGAGATCGCTAACGGCGCCTTCAATACCGAAGGACGCAGCTCCGATGAGTTACTCGATGCCGCGGAACGCGTGGTCTTCGAGATCGCCGACCACCAGCAGCGCGGCCGCCGCGGCTACCTGAAGGTTCAGGAGCTATTGGCCCATGCCCTGGACCGCATCGACACGCTCTTTCGCAAGGGCAGCGCGGTCACGGGTACTGCAACCGGCTTTACCGATTTCGATGAGCTTACGGCGGGGCTCCAGCCCTCGGATTTGGTCATAGTCGCCGGGCGGCCGTCGATGGGCAAGACCTCTTTTGCCATCAACATCGCGGAACACGCGGCGATCATGGATGACCTGCCGGTCGCGATTTTTTCCATGGAGATGTCGGGCGAGCAACTGGCGATGCGCATGATCGCCTCGCTCGGGCGCATCGACCAGAGAAAGGTGCGCACCGGGAAGCTGAGCGACGATGATTGGACCCGCGTCACCTCGACGGTGGCGATCTTGGACAAAGCCAAGATGTTTATCGACGACACGCCGGCATTGGCGCCGGGCGAGCTTTGCGGCAAGTGCCGGCGCATTGCCCGCGAGCACGGGCTGGGCCTTGTGATCGTCGATTATCTACAGCTCATGCAGGTCCCGGGAAACAAGGAAAACCGGGCGACCGAGATCTCGGAAATATCCCGTACTCTCAAGGCCCTCGCAAAAGAGCTGCATGTTCCGGTCGTCGCTTTGTCGCAGTTAAATCGCGGTTTGGAGCAGCGGCCGGATAAGCGCCCGCGCATGGCGGATCTGCGCGAGTCCGGCGCCATCGAACAAGACGCCGATCTCATCGTCTTCATTTACCGCGACGAGGTCTACGACGAAAACAGCGCCGACAAAGGGATCGCCGAGATCATCGTGGCGAAACAACGCAACGGTCCCATCGGTACGGTGCGTATGACCTTCTTGGGGCAATTCACGCGCTTTGAGAACTTTACCGCCGAGAGCGATGGGCGGCCGGCTAGGGATTATGGATGAGCCGTCCCGCGCGCGTCGACTATGACCTAGAGGCCGCCAAGGCCAACCTCCAGCGCGTGCGCGGTCTAGCGCCGCGGCAAAAGATTATGGCCATCATCAAGGCCGATGCCTACGGGCACGGCCTCCAGCGCATGGCAGCGGCGTTTTCCGCGGCGGACGCATTCGGAGTGGCCTGTCTCGAAGAGGCGCAAGGCTTACGCGACCGCGGGGTGAAACATCCCATCGTCCTGCTCGAAGGCCCGTTCTCGCCGGGGGAGTTGCGGGAAATGCAGCGCTTGGCATTGGATATCGTCATTCACCACGACGAACAGATTGCGATGTTGCGGGATTTACCGGAAGGGCATCGCCTCGGCGTTTGGCTCAAAGTCGACTCGGGCATGCACCGCTTGGGGTTCGCGCCGCAACGGGTCCGCGGCGTGTGGGAAGATTTACAGCGGTGCGGCGCCGTCGCCCCGCCCGTACGCTTGATGACGCATCTCGCATGCGCCCATGAGCGCGGCCATCCCTCGGTGCCGGTACAACTTGCCTGCTTCGCGCAAGCCTGCGCCGATATCCGCACTGAGCGCTGTATCGCCAATTCCGCGGCACTGCTCGCCTGGCCGGCGGCCTACGCCGATTGGGTCCGGCCGGGGATCATGCTCTACGGGGTTTCGCCGTTCACCGATAGCAGCGCCGCCGCGGAAGGTCTACGGCCGGTCATGTCCTTAAGATCACAACTCATTGCGGTCAAGACCGTGCGGGCGGGGGAGGGGGTCGGGTATGGCGGTGACTGGCATTGCCCCGAGGACATGCCGATCGGCATCGTCGCCCTGGGCTACGGAGACGGTTATCCTCGGCACGCCCGCCCCGGAACCCCCGTGCTCGTGAACGGAAAAAGAACCGCCTTGATCGGCAAAGCCTCGATGGACATGCTGAGCGTGGATTTACGTCCCGTTCCTGCCGCTGCCGTCGGGGATCCGGTGCTGCTCTGGGGCGCGGGATTGGCCGTGGAGGAAGTCGCGCGTTGGGCCGACACCATTCCTTACGAGATCTTGTGCGGCGTGCGCGGCCGGCCGCAGTTTCTCGATCCAAATGCGGGCTAAATTCGCGTATCAATGCCAGGGCTGCGGCGCGCTCGCGCCTAAGTGGTCGGGTCAGTGCAGCGATTGCGGCGCCTGGAATACGCTGGTTGAAATAGCCTATTCAGGGTGGCCGGGCGCGGCGGAAAACCGCCCCGGAGACGTCAGTGCAGAGCCGCCCCGCGCCTGCATGCTCGAGGCGATTTCTCCCGCCGAGGAAGCTGGGATCCCGAGCGGTGTGGGGGAGTTGGACCGGGTCTTGGGCGGCGGCATCGTGGCGGGCGCGGTGGTATTGATTGGAGGCGATCCGGGCATCGGGAAATCCACCTTGTTGCTGCAGATGCTGGCCGCGGCGACTGGCGAGGGCAAGTGTTCCGGCCTGTATGTGAGCGGTGAGGAGTCGGCCCAGCAAGTCGCTCTGCGGAGCCGTCGGCTTGGGATCGATGGCGCGCGTATCAAGCTCCTAACCGAAACCCGCCTGGAGTCGATCCTCGGCGTCGCCGCGCAAGAAGCGCCGAGGGTCATGATCATCGACTCGATTCAGACCGTTTTTACGGAGGCCTTGGCGTCGGCGCCGGGAAGCGTCGGTCAAGTGCGGGAAAGCGCGGCCCAACTCATCCGCTTCGCGAAGAGTTCCGGCGCCTCCGTGTTTCTGGTCGGGCACGTGACCAAAGAAGGCATGATCGCCGGACCCCGCGTGCTCGAGCACATGGTCGATACGGTGCTCTATTTCGAGGGCGATGACAGCAGCCGCTTCAGGATCTTGCGCTCGACCAAGAATCGCTATGGGCCGGTCCACGAGCTGGGTATTTTCGCCATGACGGAGGGCGGTTTGCGGCCCGTGACCAATCCCTCGGCGATCTTTCTGCAACGGCATGCTCAAAGCGCCGCCGGGAGCGTGGTGATGGTGTGCCGCCAGGGGACGCGCCCGCTATTGATCGAGGTGCAGGCCCTGGTCGATCAGTCCTTCCTCGCGAATCCGCGCCGGGTTGCAGTCGGTTTAGACCCCAACCGCCTCGCCATGCTGCTCGCCGTTTTACACCGTCACGGCGGGATCGTGACCCATGACCAGGATGTTTTCGTCAATGTGGTCGGCGGCATACGCGTCACCGAAACGGGCGCCGATCTGGCGGTCACCCTGGCGGTGCTGTCGAGTTTGCGAGGCCGTCCGCTCCCGGCGGATATGGTGGTTTTCGGCGAGGTGGGTTTGTCCGGCGAGCTGCGGCCCGTCCCGAACGGTAACGAACGGCTACGCGAAGCGGCGAAACACGGTTTCCGGCGCGCGCTGGTCCCGAAAGCGAATGCCCCTCGGCGCGAAATGGCCGGCCTCGAGATCACCGCGCCCGCGCGGTTGGAGGCGGCCCTGGCGTCGATCTGAGCAGCGTCCCGTTATGTCGCGTCCTGGGCTGCCGCGCCTACCACGCCAGGCGCGCGGTCTGCTTGCGCCGCTGGTCGATCGTGCGGTGGTTGGCGATGCGATAGGCCCGCACGGGGAGGTGTTCCCCGGATCCGGCCGCGGGTCCGGTGTAGAGCCGGAGGTAAGTCTCCTGGCAGAGATCGGCCGCGGACTCGCGACAGCGCAGGCGGCGCACGAGATACCGGAGTAGATCATCCCCACAATCCGCTACAAAGCGTGTGAGGAGCGCGATGTCCGAAGAATTCGACATGCCGAAGTACGGCACGGCCGCGTGGCGAGACCTTATGCGTGTCGCGCTCGACACAGTCGCGGTTGGTCGAGCAACCTATCTGAATGATGCGGACAGTTGCCAAAGGTCAGGCCAGCGGAACTCCCACAACCGGCAGGCCATGGGCCTGCGCACCGAGGGCGAGTGCGCCATCATGCGTCGCCATGACGAGAGGCACCCCGGTCATCTCCTTCCACAGGAGAGCTGTCGCGAGATGGATCGCATCGAGGGTGCCGAGCTCCGTGGGCATGGGTTGTGCCGCACGATCGAGGACAACCCCATCGATTTCGACGAGCTCGAGCGAGGCGATGAGAGCCAAGATCGTCGCGCGCTGGCTTGCGACCGCCGCATCTCCGAGCTTGGCGCGCAGCCGAAGGCGATCCAAGGTACGCAGACTCTCGGTTTGGACCAATGCGCTTGAAACACCCTGGTCAATGTGACGCCACTCGGACAAGGCGTCCGGCTGCCGGAGGGCGACGCGGAGCAGCACGGACGCATCCACGTAGGCAATCACCGATGGCCCTGGCGTTCTTCGAGAAGGAGCTGCACAACGTCCACCGGCAGCTTCGCGGGTTTGGGCAGCGGGACACGATTGGGCGCCGGCGTGCCTGGGGCCGGTTTCCGGACCCGTAGCGCCGATCGGTCACGGACAGGCACGATTTGGGCGACCGGCGTGTCACGGTCGAGGACCACGATCGTCTCACCGCGTCGAACAACGCGAAGATACTCGCTCAGTCGTGCCTTCATTTCGGCGATGCGGACTTGCTTCATAGTCATAGTATGACTAGAAGTGGTCACTTTCGCAACAACGCCCGGATGTATGGTCCGCGTTGGCCGCTCGACTGGTATTGAGAACCCCAAGCTGATGTGTGGATGCAAATCCGGGCTAGACCCTGGGGTCTATTCCATGCGCAACATGACGAAGCTTCCGACCTACACGGGCTACGATTTTTACTACCCCACATGAGCAACACGGGATCCATGGAGCCGGGGGTGGCGACCGGAGCCGCCATCTCAATTCGGGAACCATCCGTATCAAAGCGCTCCAACGCTTTGCCCGTGGCCAAACAGCCGGCTGATTCAAGGCCGCCAGGTTAAAAGCAGGTTAAGGTTAAAGGGGCCAGGCTCGATATATAATCGATGCATGCTACGCCTCCGACGAATGGCCCGACAAATCCCCACTTTGTGATAGAGACCACAGTTTGGCGTCTGGTGCGCCCGCGCGTGATTGACAAAGGAGTCAGATGAACTTAAGGATAATACTGAGAGAGGGGGGCATGTTAACTAACGATAATGCTAAAAGGTAGAAAAATGAAATACCCTGCTTTTAAGTTTGCTGCTACGATTACCTCTCTCCTATTAGTAGCTGGCCTGGTCGGGCAGCTGTTATTCAACAGTAAACCCCCACCCGAAGAAGTGGCGGAGGCTGTCCTCGGCAATGCCAGGAACCTTAAGATCGTCTACCAGCAATGGATAACCCAAGCGAAGCAAAACGGAGCAGACCGAAACCTCGTCCTGGCACTTTCCTACATCAAGGTCTCTCGGCTGAGTCCACCAAAGCTCATGGACAGGTGCGGCTCGATCTCACCGACGGAACCCTGTCTGCCGAGGTGAACGGGCTCCCAAACCAAGACGCCTTCGACCTCTGGTTGGTGGACAACGGGGAAAGCAGTGTGAAACCTGAGCCTGGGGATGCCATGATACGTATCGACCGCTTCCAGCACGAAGGTGCCAGTGCAAAGCTTCGGACCAGCCTCGGTCCTGAGGTTCTCAAAAATTTCAAGCTTGATCTGGTAGTTGTCGCGCGAGCTGGCAAGGGTCCCGGAGAAGCCGGCATTCTATTTGGCTCACCGAGCTTCTTCCAACGACTCTATTACAGCGAACAGGGCGGGCAGCTCATTGGGCTGGCTGATTTTGACGAATCGAGTGGCCCTGGTACAGAGAACCAAAGCCCCTTATGGGCCCCGTTTAGCGTCTTGATCCCAAGTCCCGCGTACGCAGCTGATACTGCTGACGCAGCATTGGCGAGGGCGGTAGCCAACGGAGAAAGAGTCTTTAGTAAGGAGCAATTCAATGGTAATGGCAGAACCTGCGCGACCTGTCACCGATCGGAAAGAAACCTCACCATCGATCCGAAATTCATCGCGACTCTGCACCGTCACGATCCGCTCTTTGTCGGGGAATTCTTCGAGGATGGTGATGGCAATGATACTAATAACATACGATGTACTGATCCGGTAAAATCCCTGGGATGTAAATTCGAGCACCCGAAGCTGATGCGGAAGTTCGGTCTGATCCTGGAAAACGTGGACGGAATGGACAATCTGGAGAAAAAATTCGTGATGCGGAGTGTGCCTCACGCGCTTGCTTTGAATACGTCCCTGCAGCCTGCCACCAGCGGGCTTCCCGAGATGATTGGATGGTCAGCTGACGGTTCTCCCACTAACACCCTACGGGGGTTTGCAATCGGGGCGGTCAAACAGCACTTCACGAAGACCTTAGACCGGAACCCGGGAACCGACTTCCGTTTGCCGACCGAGGCCGAGCTCGATGCCATGGAGGCGTTCCAACTCTCTCTGGGTCGCCAGCGAGATCTTGATCTGAAAACGCTGATGCTGAACAATAAGCGCGCAATTAAAGGTCAGTCGATTTTCATAAATGGCAACGGAAAGCCTGCTCCTTTCGACGGCACGTGCATGGCCTACCATAATAATGCCGGTGCCACGACCAGTTTTGGTTCTCTAGCTAATTCTAACTTCAATACAGGCGTCGAGGACCGTCGAGACTCTCGCACTGTAAGGGCAATTATTGATGCAGGTATACCGCGTGACGGGGGCTTTGGAAATAGCGTGACGGATCCCACCGGCTGCATTGCTCCCTCGAGCCACTGCGGGTTTGGTGACGGGACGTTCAACACGCCACCTTTGGTCGAGGCGGCCGACACAGCCCCATTCAACCACAACAATACATTCGACACGCTCGAGGAAGCGTCGAGCACTATACTACCGATCAGTTTAACAATCTCCGTACCAGTGGCAAGTTTGATTTGGGTGACGCTGAGGTTGCTGAGGTTGCCGCATTCCTTCGCGTCATCAATGTGCTGGAGAACTACCGCTTAGCTAAGGAGCTACTTAACCGCGTTACACGCAACGGGGAAAAGGGGCATGTCGGGCTAGCACGCTCTGAGATCAATGATGCGATCAGAGTATTAACGCAGCAAAGGTTACATTCGGCGGATGCCCTACCGGCGCTAAAGGCAGCCCTGGGTTTTTGTAACAATGCGTTAAGCGCGACGACCAAGGCAGTGCTGAATAATAATATTGACCTGGCTCTTCAAGAGTTAGAAGTGGCATGTGACTTTATGGGCAACACCTGTCCTTAACAATTTGAGCGGCCTGTAGCTCTTTTAGGACCCAAGATACAGAGGTCTTTATCAGCGGGGACCATTTCAAACTCCCCGCTGATTTCTATTATCGGGGCCGAGGTTTGCTACAAATGGTCCCCAAGCCCGGCGGGATTTCTTGCACTACACCGCTTGCGGAAGCGGCAGCAAGCGTATATATGGACTCCACCCGGTTTGCAAGGTGAGGATCGAGGATGGTGTGTAGATGAGCAAGCTGCGCAAGGTGTTGCCGCGCTTGCTGATCCTCAACAGCCGTTGCTTACCCCCGCTGGAGTGCTCGCGTGGGGTCACGACTCGCCGCCATTGGCAAACTGCCGGGCATCGCCCACGGCGCCGACCATCGCGGTGGGCGTCAGGGCGCCCAAGCCCGGCAGTGCATCGAGCTTGCGGCTAAATTCATCCGCGGCACAGACCCGTTCTACCCGTGCATCATAACTGGCAATCCATTGACCCTGGCCCCTTTAACTCCTTTAACTCGATGGCGCAACGCGATCACCCATGCTCGGCCCATTTCCGAAATCGATACCTGGCGCTTAGAAAACAACAGGTCTCCAGTAAAGAGGTTGCCTGCCGCTACCGAGACCACTTCATGAGCGGAGGAGCAAGATGACCCGGTCGAAAGCAAAAACCACCGGTCCCGACCGGCCGGCACCCGTGGCGAGAACGCGATCCCGTCGGCCGGAGCGCGCGGTTACCGCGCCCGGGGCCGACGCCCGCGCAACGAACCACTCCGATGAGGCATCGATTGGGCTGAGCCACCGCCTCGATCACCTGCTCGCCTCGAGCCCGACAACCATCTACGCAAACGAGGCAGCCGGAGACTGTCGCTGCACTTACGTCAGCGCAAACCTGTGTGCGCTGACCGGCTATGAACCTCGGCACATGCGGGCCGATCCCCGATTCTGGTTCGAGCGGGTGCACCCCGAGGACCGCGCCCGGGTGCTGGGCCACTGTTCGGATCCCGCAAAATTACACGATGGCGTGCTCCTCTACCGCTTCCGCCGCGCCGATGACACCTATATCTGGATCCACGACCGCCACCGGTTGATCTACGATGCCACAGGGCAAGCCGTCGAGCTCGTAGGCGCCTGGACCGATGTCAGCAACCATAAGGCGCTCGAGCAAGAACTGATCCGGGCCCGGGATGAGGCGCGCCAAGCGACCCAAGCCAAGAGCGAATTCCTCGCCAATGTGAGCCACGAGATCCGCACCCCGATGAACGGGCTGATCGGGATGCTGGAGGTGCTGAAGCAGACCCCGCTAAGCGCCGAGCAGGACGGTTTCGTCGAGACCGCTGCGCATTCCGCCGAGATCCTGCTCGCCATCCTCAACGACATCTTGGATTTCTCCAAAATCGAGGCGGGCAAGATGGAGATCGAGACCGTGGCTATGGACCTCCGTGAGGTGGCGGAAGAGGTGTGCGCGAGCTTTGCCAAGCGCGCCCACGACAAGGGGCTCGAGCTGCTTTGCTTCCTCCCGGTTGACTTACCCTGTGCCGTCGAGGGTGATCCGACGCGCCTGCGGCAGATCCTCACGAATCTGCTAAGCAATGCGATCAAGTTTACCGAGCAAGGTGAAATCACGCTGCGCGCCTGCCGGATAGGCGATACCGACGAGCGCGTGCAGCTCAGGTTCGAGGTCCAGGACACCGGTATCGGCATGTCCCCCGAAGGCAAAGCTAAGCTGTTTCAACCCTTCGTACAAGCCGATGGCTCTACGACTCGGCGCTTCGGCGGCACCGGCTTAGGACTCTCAATTTGCAAGAATCTCGCCGCGCTCATGGGAAGCGAGATCGAGGTAAAGACGACCGAGGGCCGGGGCTCAACGTTTTGGCTCATCCTCAATCTGGCGAAGCGTCCAGTGACTCCATGCGCGCCCACGGTGCACGACGGTCTGCCGGGGGCACGCGTTTTGATCGTTGATGATAACGCCACCAATCGCCAGATCCTAGAGCATTACGTGAGTGCCTGGCGGATGAAGCCCACGAGTTGCGCGAGCGCGGCAAAGGCCCTCGCCCTGCTGCGAGAATCGCGAGACGGGTCTTCGGTGTTCGACTTCATGCTCCTCGATATGCAGATGCCGGAGATGGACGGGCTCATGCTTTCGGCTGCGATGAATCAGGATCCCATTCTGCGCCAGATCCCACGAGTCCTCTTAAGCTCGACACGCCAGATCACGTAGAGCGAGCGGAGACAGGCGGGGATCGCCGCGAGCCTCGTCAAGCCGGTACGCGCTTCGGAGTTGTTCGATGCCTTGATCCGGGTCCGCCAAGGCGACGCTCGCGCCGACGTATCCTCCCGCGGTGCTGCACGGCCGCTGCCAGCGAGCTTTGCGGGCCACCGTGTCTTGCTCGTCGAGGACAACGAGGTCAACCAAACCGTTGGGCGAGTGATGCTCGGGAGATTGGGGCTCGAGGTCAGCCTTGCCAACAACGGTCGCGAGGCGCTCGCGGCGATCGACCAGGCGTGCTATGACCTTGTGTTCATGGACTGCCAGATGCCAGAGATGGACGGGTATGAAGCGACGCGCTCGTTGCGGGAGAAGGAGCGCGCGGCGGGAAGCCCAAGGCTACCCGTGATCGCGCTGACGGCGAATGCCATGATCGAAGACCACGAGCGCTGCCTCGCCGCGGGGATGGATGGGTACCTCGCAAAGCCGGTACGGTTGGACGGACTGTGCGAGCTGCTCGAACGCTGGCTCAGCCGATCCGTGCCGAGCTTAAGTGCGCCGCCGGCCGGCGCGACATCGCCGGCTGCGGCCGCTATCGATCCGACCACGTTCGCCGCGTTGCAAGCGTGTCTGGGCGACGCGTTCCCGGAGATCGTTGCCGCGTTTCTCACGGACGCTCCGCGCCGGATAACGGCAATGAAGGACGCGCTCGCGCAGTGTGATGCCGAGCGGCTGTGCCGCGAAGCGCATTCGCTCAAGAGCACCAGCGCCACCTTGGGCGCCGGGGTCCTCTCAGCGCTATGCCGCACGCTGGAACAGGAAGCCAAGGCTGGGCAGAGCGCTAGAGCCGGGCGCCGCATCGCGGGGATCGAACAGGCGCTTGGAGAGCTCGTGCCGTCGCTCCGGAGCGCGCCGCATACGAGGGTGGCCGCATGAGCACCGACCGCGCGATCCCGCTGGGCTTGGTGATCGATGACGACGCCACCATGCGACTCATGATCCGTCGCGGCCTGGAACGTGACGGATTCCGTGTAGGAGAAGCCGCCGACGGGGATACCGGTTTCGTCGCCTTTACCACGCATTCCCCAGACGTCGTGTTGCTCGATGCCATCATGCCGGGCGCGGACGGTTTCGAGTGCTGCCGCCAGATCCGGGGGCACCCCGGGGGGGAACGTTGCCCGCTGCTCATGATTACCGGGCTCGACGACGATCGATCCGTCGATCGCGCCTTCGAGGCTGGCGCCAGCGATTACGTGACCAAACCCATCCATTGGGCCGTGCTGCGCCAGCGGGTGAGGCGGCTTCTGGGAGCCGCCCGCGCCGAGCGGCAGGTGCATCACCAGGCTCGCCACGACGCTCTGACGGGGTTGCCGAACCGCCTGTTCATAGACGAACGCTTCCGACAGATGCTGGCCGAGGCCCGGCGCTACGGGCACCGGCTGGCTTTGGTGTTCATGGACCTCGACCGCTTCAAGCTGGTCAACGACACTTTAGGGCATGCTACCGGTGACCGGCTCCTGCAGGACTTCGCCACCCGCCTGGTCGCAACGGCGCGCGAGACGGACTCGGTCGCGCGCTTGGGTGGGGATGAATTTCTGATCCTGGCCAATCGGATCGCCTGTCGCGAAGACGCTGCGCCGATCGCCCAACGCGTTCTCCAAATCCTGTGCCAGCCGCCCGTGATCGATGGCCATGTGCTCAACGTCACCCCGAGCGTCGGGATCGCGGTGTACCCCGAGGACGGCGAAACCCTCGAAGAGCTGATCCAGCGCGCGGATATGGCGATGTATGGCGCCAAGAACCAAGGCGGGAATCGCTTCGAGTTCTACCGTCCTGAGATAGGCTTGCGCGTCTCCAGGCGCTGGACACTCGAGCAAGGCTTGCGCCGGGCGATTAAACGGGACGAGCTGGTGTTGCATTACCAACCCATCGTCGCCCTGTCCGGCAAGGGCCTTTTGGGCATAGAGGCCCTGGTCCGCTGGCAAGCGCCGGAAGAAGGCTTGGTATCGCCGGGGGAGTTCATCCCCTTGGCCGAGGAGACGGGGCTGATCGTCTCGCTGGGCGAGCGCGTGCTTGAAATGGCATGCGCCCAGATGGTGCGCTGGCGCGATCTTGGCCTACCGCCATTTCCAGTGTCCGTCAACCTGGCTCGGGGCCAGCTCACGCCGGATCTGCCAGCCTTCCTCGCCGGGCTCATCGATCGTCACGGCCTCCCAGGCGCTCGTCTGACCCTGGAGCTGACCGAGAGCGCACTCATGGAACCGACCGCGGGCGTGTGTCAAATGCTAAATGACATCAAAGCCTTCGGCGCGAGCCTCGCCATCGACGATTTTGGCACCGGCTACTCCTCGCTGAGCTACCTCGCCTACCTCCCGGTTAACACGCTCAAGATCGACCTCTCCTTCGTGCAGAGGAGTGTCGTCGACACCAAGGCCGCGACGCTCACCGCGGCAATCGTTGCGCTAGGCCATAAGCTTGGATACACGGTGGTGGGAGAAGGCGTCGAGACTGAAAAGCAGGCGGCCTTTCTGCGGGCTCAAGGCTGCGATGCCGCACAAGGTTATTATTTCTGTCGGCCCCTGGCTGCCGCCGGATTCGAGGCCTGGATTGAGAGCTCCGGAGTGCTGCTCGATCCCGGCCCAGAGCGCCCGGCCGGTGCAAGGCGAATGCGCCGCCCTCGCCCGCCGACCTACGTGACTACCGGCTGACTGACAGAGGTCCGTTTGACAGCGGCAATCTGTCGCGGTTTCTATGTCGCGTCAGCCAATCGGCTCTCCGCGGGTGGCGTCACGCGCGCCGTCTTGACCGCATGATCGGTGGTTTGCATGATCTCGATCGTATAGCCCCCGATCCGCAAGGCCGTCCCCGCTTCAGGGATGCTTTCCAAGGCCTCTAGAATCAAGCCGTTGAGCGTTTTCGGTCCGCTAGTCGGCAAGCGCCAGCGCAGCTTGCGGTTGAGCTCGCGGACATTGGCTCCGCCCTCGATGAGATAGCCGCCCGCCACATCGGCCAATACCCCGCGTCCTAACTGTTGCGGATCGGTGGTAAATTTCCCGACGATCTCTTCCAGAATATCCTCAAGCGTCAGCAGACCCTGGACATCACCGTACTCATCGACGATGACCCCAAGCCGTTGCCGCTGGCGCTGGAAATTCGCAAGCTGCGTATGGAGCGGCGTGCCGAACGGGACGTAGTACGCCGGCAGCAGGAGGTTCTCCAGGACCTCCTTATCGGCGCTCTGGCCGGGGCCGATGACGCGCGGGATGTGGCGCGCGTGCACTAACCCCAGCATGTTGTCAATCGTTCCACGGTAGACCGGCGTGCGAGTGTGCCGGCAGTTCCTGAGATGCTCGGTCACGATCGTGGCGTCCTCCTCCAAGTCAATCGCGACGATCTCGTTACGCGGCACCATGACATCTTGCACCGAGACCTTCTCGAGATCGAGGATCCCGACCAACATCTGTTGATGGCGTTTCGGGATCAAGGCGCCCGCTTCTTTAACGACGGTGCGCAGTTCCTCCCGGCTCAGTGGCATGGCCGCGCTCTCGTCGAGCCGGACTCCCATGAGCCGCAACAACCCGTTCGCGAACAGGTTCACGATCCAGACGACCGGGTACAACACCCGGAGGAGCGGTGCCAGGATGGTACTGGCCGGGAAGGCCACCTTTTCCGGGTACAAGACCGCGAGGATCTTCGGAGCGACCTCGGAGAAGATGAGCATGACCAGGGTCAGGAGGGCCGCGGCGAGCGCGATCCCCGCTCGCCCCATGAGGCTGAGCGCAATGACCGTCGCCAGGGATGAGGCGAGGTTATTGACGAAATTGTTACCGAGCAGGATGAGCCCGATCAAGCGGTCAGGCCGCTCCAGAAGCGCGCTCACGCGCACGGCGCCGCGATGGTGTTGATCCGCGAGGTGCCGTAACCGATAGCGGTTCAGGGTCATCAACGCGGTCTCGGACCCCGAGAAAAAGGCCGACAACAGAATGAGAACGATCAGACCGGCGAACAATGCGCCGATCGGGACATCAGGCAACGAATGAGCGCCTCGCGATTTCCACCCTTTTTTATTCTTTATTCAAGCAGCGATACCGTGTCAAGTGTAGCAGTGATCTTGGTTAGCCCCGCTTTCTTTATCTGGCCGGTTGCGGTCAAATAGGCTGACAACGATGACGGGGAAACAAAGGTCCATGACGGAGATTACCGCTCCATGAGTATCGATCTAGGCGCTAGGGTGAGGCTGGGGGGCGGCGCGGCCGGCCGGTATGCGCCGGCAAGCGAGCTTCGATCGCCGATCACGGCGCCAAAACGGATCACGCTGCCCGATGCGGAGCTGATGCTGTGGCGAGAATTGTTTGCCGGCTCGGAGAGTGCGGGCTATCTTCAAGGCTTATTGGACGGCGCGGACTGGCGGCAGGATCGCATCACGCTCTTCGGCCGCACGGTTAACTCACCGCGCCTGACGGCCTGGTACGGCGAGGCGGGCGTGACCTACGCGTACTCGGGCCTAAGCTTGGTCGCGGGAGGCTGGTTGCCGGCGCTCTTGGGCATTCGGGAGCGGGTAGGGCAGGCGGCGGGGAAGAGCTTCAATAGCGTGTTGCTGAACCTCTATCGCAACGAGGCGGATTCCGTGGGCTGGCATAGCGACGACGAGCCGAGTTTAGGCGCCAATCCGGTCATTGGCTCGGTGAGCTTCGGGGCCACCCGAACCTTCCAGCTACAGCACAAGCGCTGCAAGACCGCCCGATCGGTGATTGATCTGACCCACGGCAGCTTCCTCCTCATGTCCGGGTCGACGCAACACCACTGGCGCCACCGCGTGCCCAAATCGAACCTGCCTTGTGGTCCGCGCGTCAATCTCACGTTCAGAACGATCAAGTAATAATACTTGCCGCGAGCTCTCACGAACGCCGAAACCATGTATCCGCAGCGCGAATCCCCGTTCGTGTTCCCGTGTTCGTTCCCGATCAAGGCCATGGGGCATGCGGCGGAGGATTTCGACGTGCTGGTCGTCGGGATCGTGCGCAAGCACGTGCGCGATCTCAGCGAAACGGCGGTGACGACGCGCCGGAGCCGCGGCGGGCGCTATCTGGCCGTGACGGTGACCGTGGAGGCCGAGAGCCAGGCCCAGCTCGATGCCATCTACCACGAGTTGAGCCGTCACCGGCGCGTGGTCCTGGTGCTGTAATCGCGAGCGATGCAGCCGCGCGTCCGGGACTTCGGATTAACGGAATACACTGCCGCGTGGGAGGCGATGCGCCGATTCACGGACCGGCGCACCGAGGCGACGGCGGATGAGATCTGGCTGCTCGAACATCCGCCGGTGTTTACGCTCGGATTAGGCGGTAGAGAGGAGCATCTTCTGGAACCGGGCGCAATCCCAGTGGTCCGTTGTGATCGCGGTGGTCAGGTGACCTACCATGGACCGGGACAATTGGTCGTTTATGTGCTTGCCGATTTGCGGCGCATGGGTTGGGGAGTCAAGCGCTTCGTTAACGCGCTGGAGCAAGCGGTGATCGACCTGTGCGTGACTTGGGGGATCCCCGCGCGGAGACGTTCCAGTGCGCCGGGAGTCTATCTCGACGGCGCGAAGGTGGCCGCGATAGGTTTGCGGGTGCGGCGCGGCTGTACGTTCCATGGGCTCGCGCTCAACGTGAACATGGACCTCAGTCCGTTTCGGAGAATTAACCCCTGCGGTTACGCGGGGCTGCGGGTGACCCAGCTTTACGAGCAGGGCGTCGCGGAAAGCATGAGCGTGGTCAAGGAACCGCTGGTTGCCAGCCTTCTCGATAATCTCGGTTATGATATTGGCGCGTTCACTGGGACGCGAGGACCGTTAATCGATGTCACTCAACGAGACCACTTCATCACTCACCGGCCGGCGTAAGATCGCGCCGGCCGCCAGCCCGCCCCTGGCGCGCAAGCCGCCTTGGATCCGCGCCCGGTTCCCGGTTGCGCCCGCGGTTCTGCGGTTGAAGGAATTGCTCAGGGAACGGCGCCTCCACACCGTGTGCGAGGAAGCCGCCTGCCCGAATCTCGGCGAGTGTTTCGCGCACGGAACCGCCACCTTCATGATTCTCGGAGACATCTGTACCCGGCGCTGTCCGTTTTGCGATGTCGCCCACGGGCGGCCGGGCGCGGTCGATCCCCTCGAGCCGCACCGCCTGGCGGAGGCGGTGGCGGTTATGGGGCTTTCCTATGTGGTCATCACCTCGGTCGATCGGGACGATCTGGAAGATCGCGGCGCCGGCCATTTCGCCGCCTGCATCGCGGCGCTTCGCCAACGGCTTCCCGGGATCACCATTGAAATCTTGGTGCCCGATTTCCGCCGGCGCGTGGAGCCGGCATTGGAACGGCTTAATGCGGCGCTCCCTGATGTCTTCAACCATAATCTTGAGACGGTTCCGCGCTTGTACCGCCGCGTCCGCCCCGGCGCCGACTATGCGGGCTCGCTGCATCTCCTCCAACGCTTCAAGCAGGCACACGCCTTGATCCCGACCAAATCCGGTCTCATGCTAGGCTTGGGGGAAACGCTGGACGAAGTGAAGCAGACCCTGCAAGACTTGCGCGCGCATGCGTGCGACATGCTGACGCTCGGTCAATACCTGCAACCGAGCCGTTATCATTTGCCCGTCGAGCGGTTCGTCACGCCGGGGGAGTTTCGAACACTCGGCGATTACGCTAGAGCGCTCGGATTTAGCCGGGTCGCGAGCGGGCCAATGGTGCGTTCGTCTTACCACGCTGACAGGCAAGCACGGGGCGATGCGGTAGGGGCGCCCGGTAACGCTACAGGGCTTGGCGAAATTCTATGATGGGTGGCATTTGGGACCTGCCTTGGTGGGGTTACATTGCTTATACGCTCCTCCTCACACATATCACAATCGTCGCCGTCACCGTTTACCTACATCGCCATCAGGCTCACAGAGCCGTCGATCTGCATCCTATCATTTCCCATTTCTTTCGTTTTTGGTTGTGGCTAACGACAGCGATGGTCACAAGACAGTGGGTCGCGGTCCATCGCAAACATCATGCGCGGGTGGAAACGGCCGAGGACCCGCACAGCCCAGTGGTGTTCGGCATCAGGAAGGTGCTTTTGGAGGGAGCCGAGCTTTATCGGGCCGAAGCCAGGGATCCTGCGATCGCGGAAAAATACGGGCATGGCACACCCGACGATTGGTTGGAACGGAATATTTATAGCACGCGTTTCGAGTACGGTACCCCTCTCATGCTCGTGATCGACCTCATCTTATTCGGCCCGCTTGGGCTGTCCATTTGGGCGATCCAAATGGCTTGGATCCCCTTCTTCGCCGCGGGTCTGGTCAACGGGCTCGGCCATTATTGGGGATATAGGAATTACGAGCTTCCCGACGCCTCCACCAATTTTATGCCCTGGGGGATCTTGATCGGGGGCGAGGAGTTGCATAATAACCACCACGCGTTTCCGAGTTCCGCAAAGTTTTCATCGAGATGGTGGGAGCTCGATCTAGGCTGGTTGCATATTCGAGCTCTCTGCGCGCTCGGTCTTGCACGGGTTAAAAAGATAGCGCCGAAGCCGATGCGGGATTCCGCTAAGGTCGGGATCGATCACCGCGACCGTCGTTAACGGGGTCGCCGTCGCTCGCGGTACCGCTTGCGGTAACCCATCGGGAACCGAACCTCTACGCCCGCCCTATGCTCTGGGAAACGTTGCGCTTTAATGGTGCTTCACTTGGACGATGCCGCCCTGGGTTGGTGCGTCGTTCGATGTCTGCGGGTTTGTTAAAAAACTCCGTTTGCCCGTAGCGTAGCGCTCTAGCGCGAAGTCGAAAGGTGTAAACCCTAGCGTTGCATAAATCTCGGTTGATGGCGATCTCACGCAGCTTTCAAAGCCGCCAGGTAATGCAACAGTTCCTCCTGGACCGCTTGATTGGCTGACAGAGTGAGGGTGAGCTGTC
>Ga0136616_10000507_pt1 | contig 18534 bp, 12 predicted proteins | sample AntDrymUQ2992106_2_FD_106648 | JGI IMG/M metagenome (GOLD analysis project Ga0136616, IMG submission 106648) | Polar desert sand microbial communities from Dry Valleys, Antarctica - metaG UQ299 (21.06) | ecosystem: Environmental > Terrestrial > Soil > Desert | place: Antarctica: Dry Valley...
GACTACTGTGCGATTGCCGGAAGCATCTGTGCGGCGTGCTTGATAGAGCGCGCTCTGGACATTGCCTTCGCCTTCGAGCCGCTGCTGCTCACGGCGCAATATCAATTTATCGGCGCGCACGAAATTGTCGTCTTGCCAAGCGCGGGCGTCGCCAGTGTAAATGCCGACGCCCGTCGTGTGCTGAAACTCCGCTTGTTGCGCGACGATGAAGACCGGGCTTTTGACTTTGGCGAAGGGCGTCGCGCCGTTCGTCTGTTCTTGGCTGTAGTAAGTCGTTGTCGTGTTGCCGCGCGCGTAAGAGATTTCGCGGCGCGTGTCGGTGTCGAGTTCCTGAGCCTTGATGCGCGCGCGTGAGTCCCACACGACGGGGTCGCCGCCGCGCAAGCGCACCATCTCGTCGGCAGTGGCATATGAAACATTGGCGGCTTGGCCGTGGCGGTCGGCTTCATTAAATTGCGCGTCGCCGTTCGCGTCCAGACGCTCTATGTCCTGCGTGTCGCGTGCGAAAGCGGCGATCATTTTTTGCGATGTGAGCGTGCGCGCGTCGCGCGTCGCGGATTCTTGCGCGGGCGCAATCACGGCCTTTGCGCCGCCGGTCGCCGTGAATACGCGCGCCAGATTATGGGTCTCGTAAAATTCGCAATCGAAGCGCGGCGCAATCAGCGTCTTGCGATCCGTCTGCGGCGTGGCCTGTACCGGCTCGACGATTAGCTCGGCGTTGCCGACGGCTTCGGCGCGTTCGAGATCGCGCCCATTCACGCGCCAGAAAAGTTTCACTTCGTCGGCGGTCAGACGCTTGTTCGCAGCCTGCGGATCACTCGCGCGCGAGCGCGGCGCGGCGAGTGTGACGACGGCGCGACCACCCGCGCGCATCTCTCGCAACAGACTTTGATTGGCCTGCGCTTCAAACGCGAGTTGTAAGTCGTTCGGCGCGGTCAGCGTCACCTCCGCGTCGGCATCGAGCGTGCGGGCGCGCACGTCTTTGACAGCCAACGCTTTCGTCAAACGCTGATCAGGATCGAAATGAAAATCCATGTCGCGCGCGTGAACTTCCACCGCGCGCCCTTCGTTCATCGAACGTAAATAAGAGTTCGTGCGCGCTTCGATGCGCTGCAACTTTTTCTGCTCGTTAAGAAAAGCCGAGAGCGTCTCGCCGCTCATGATGTCGTGTTCTTGCTCGGCGGTTGCGCCGCCGGTGAACGTGAGATATCGGCTATTCTGATCGAAATCAGCGCGCGGCGCGCGGACGCGGACGGGGCGACTGCGCGCGCTCGTTGGCTGCGGCAGGTTGCCGACGGTGGCTACTGCTGCCGGCTGAAAGGTGATCTCGACGTTGCCGCGCAGGGCAAGTTTCTTGTGCTGCGAGTCCACCAACGCGGCGTCGGCGCGGCCACTGACATTCTCGCGCTCGAACGTCAAAGGCACTGTCGCTTCGGCGCGCTCGTTCTTCACGTCGTAGTCGAGCGCCTCGCTCTTCACTTGTAATCCGTCTCGTGTCTCGACCCGCACATCACCGGCGAAAGAGATTTCCTCCGTCTCAACGAAATAGATAGCCTTGCGCGCGTCGATCTTATCGGCGGGCTGCCCTGCTCTAGCGAAGTGTTCGATGTGGACGTTCTCTAGTTCGTGATGGCCGTCGTCAAATTGCAAGTAGAGCGATGCGCGCACGAGCATTGTCAGGCGGTCGTCTTCAGTGACGCGCCGCTCGAAATTTTCGATCCGTCCTGTCACCGTGGACGACAACACTGCCGGGCCGGACTTCAAACGGAAAGGCTGGTTCTGCTTGCTCGCACGATAGTAAGACAACCCGACGAAGATCAGCCCGCTCACGAGCAACAGCAACGCCAGCACGCTCGCCACCTGCGGTGCGTGCGTCCGCACCCCGATCCACCCGATTGATCTTCTGCGCCTGATCTCTTGCATGTTAATTACAGTGACAAGTGACAAGTGACGAGGAAAGACAGTTTTTAATACCCAATATGTGACTCTTTTTTCAGCTTGCGAAGCAAGCGTCAGCATAAAGCCCAGCGTGGAGCGCAGCGCAACGCTGGGTTGATAGTTGTGTTGCGCGACCAAGCCCGCGTGAGCGGGCGACAGCCACATCCAATCAAACCGTTAATGCTGCAAAGTCAAAACTCGCGCGCGCTGTCGCCCGCTCACGCGGGCTTGGTTAATTTGGTTCGGCTTTGCCCAGCGTTCCGCTGCGCTCCACGCTGGGCTTTATGCTGTCCGCCTGCTCCGCAGGCTCAAAACTGACGAACATGAATCACTCATTAAGTTTTTTTTTACTTATCATTCGTCACTCATCACTGCTCTTAAGTCTTCCACGATCAATTGCAACCGCGTCTCGTCGCGCCATGTGTTGGTTTCGACGGTGTAGGCCAGTTCGATGCTCTCGCCGAGGCGCGGCGTTGCTGTGGAAGTTTCCGCCGCGCCCCACCAGAGAGCTTCGATGGGACGATTGTTCGCGCCGGCAACGACGAGCTTCAGATGTCGTTCTTTCAGCACACGCGGTTCGCGGACGACATGCAGATTTCGCGTGACGAAAAGCGGACGCGGCCAGTGCGCGCCGAAGGGTTCGAGTTGCTCTAACTCTTCGGCTAAATCCAGCGTCAGCGCGGCGGCGGGCAGTTCGGCATCGAGATGCAGCGTCGGCTGGCAGTCTTCGTCGGTCGTTAGGAATTGCGCGTGTTCGTTCAAGCGGCGGCGCAACTCTGCGATGTGTTCGCGGCGGATGACCATGCCGGCGGCTTGCGCGTGGCCGCCGAAGCTGTCGAAGAGATCAGCGCACGTCGTCAGCCCTTCGAGCAGATGATACTTTTCGACGCTGCGGCCAGAGCCGTGGCCGATGTCGCCGTCGAGCGAGAAGACGATGGCCGGGCGTCCGAGTTTTTCGGCGATCTTTGACGCAGCCAACCCGATCACGCCGCGATGCCAACCATCGCCCGCGATCACTGCGACCGGGCCGCAGTCACCGCTCGATTCATATTCGGCGATGGCGCGTTCGGTGATCTGCCTTTGCACAGTCTGGCGTTCCCGGTTGCGTGCGTCCAAATGCGCGGCCAACTTTTGCGCTTCTTCGCTGCTGTTGGTCTCGAACAATTCGACGACGGCGCGCGCGGCGTCCATCCGCCCGGCGGCGTTGATGCGCGGCCCCAAGCGAAAACTGAGATCGCTGGCGCGCATTCCGCGACCATCGCCGCAACCCGCCGCTGCCATCAACGCACGCAAGCCCGGATTCGTCGCGTTGACGATATCGCTCAAGCCATAAGCCACAATCGCGCGATTCTCGCCAACGAGCGGCGCGACATCCGCGACCGTGCCGATGGCGACGAGCTTCAGAAAACTCTTGACCAAATGTTCGCGCCCGCGCTCGCGCAGCAAAGCGTGCGCGAGTTTGAAGGCGACGCCGACGCCCGCCAGATTTTTGTTCGGGTATTGACAGCCGCGCTGATTCGCGTTGAGGACGGCGAAGGCCGGTGGCGTGCCGGCGTCCGCATCGGGCAAGTGATGATCGGTCACGATCACATCGAGGCCGTTGGCCCGCGCCCATGCGAGCGGCGCGTGCGCCCGAATGCCACAGTCCACGCTGATCACGAGCGCGTAGCCTTCCGTCCGCGCGCGCTCCAACACGTCTTGCCGGATACCATAACCTTCGGTGAAACGATGCGGCACGTGAAATCCGGTCTCGGCTCCCAACAACTGCAACGCGCGGCGCAAGACGACTGTGCCGGTGGTTCCATCCACATCGTAATCGCCGTAAATTAAAATTCGCTCGCCCGCATTGATAGCGCGCAGCACACGCCCGATTGCATCGCTCATGCCGAGCATCAACGCCGGATCATGCAACTGCTCAAGCGACGGCGACAGCAACTCTTGCGCTTCCGCTTCAGACTCAATCCCACGCGCCAACAGCAATCCCGCGAGCAGCGGCGAGACATCCAGCGTCTGTGCGAACGAAGCCGCCCGCGCCTCGTCGTAGCCGCGCACCTGCCAACGTTTTGCGATACCAGTTCTCACTTCAAGTCCAAAGTCCAATGTCCAATGTCCAAGAATCGTTTTCTGACTTTGGACTTTGGACTTTGGACTCTCATTCAGCGAACCAGCCGTTCGGATCGAGCAGTTTGACGCCGACTCGCTGCTGCCCGTCGGTCTCGTCGGTCCAGATGCCGTTGACTTCCGCTTCGAGGGCGTGGCCGAACGGCGGCGTCAAGCGCACAGTCGCGCCCATCGCGACCGACGCCTCGGTGATCAACGTCGCGCCGCCGCGGCTGACGCGCACGGCTTCGGCACGCGTCTGAAAAGGCTCGCCGGCTGGAGTTTGTCCCTCCAACTCGACGGGGAAATTGACCGGGACGCGCGGGCTGCGCGGACGCTGCGAAGGCACGCCCTCAGCGCTCTGGCTTATTTCATCATTCATCGGGATTCCAAGCCCTCCATGTTCAATAAACTATCATCCTTGATGGCGAGGCAGGGCATCAACGAGTTTAACCGAAGCGGCAGCGAAAGCAAGAATGAAGGATGAAGGAAAAGCTCAAGGTCGTCTGTCTTCATTCCGCCTTTATCCTTTATCCTTGCTTTTACAGTGGCGAGATTTTGCCGAGCGACAGCAGCAGCAAGAGGGCGCAGCCGACAATCAGGCGATAGCCGATGAAGATGCCGGTCGAGTGCGTGCGGAGAAAGCGCAGCAGGAACCAGATCGAGGCGTAGCCGACGACGCCGGCAACAATAGTGGCGACGACGAGCGGCACGCCGCTCTCGGAGGGTAATTTTTCGAGAGCTTCTCTCAACTCCAACAGTCCGCTGGCAAAGATGGCCGGGATCGACAGGAGGAACGAGAAGCGCGCGGCGGTCTCTCTCGTCTGGCCGGCGAAGAGTCCGCCCATTATCGTCGAACCGCTGCGGCTCGCGCCCGGAAGCAAGGCCAACACTTGCGCGCCGCCGACCGCCAGCGCGTCGAACAAACGCAAGTCCGACATCTTGCGCTGCCGCGTCCCCACCTTCTCCGCCAATGCCAGCAAGAGCGCGATTACGATCATCATCGTCGCGATGAGCCACAAATTCTTAGTGTCCGTCCCCTCGATCTGTTCCTTGAACATTAAACCGATGATCGCAATCGGCAGCGAGCCGATGATGATCAGCCAACCGAGACGCGAATCATCCGACAAGCTCAAACGCCGTCTGACAATCGAGCCATCGGCGGCGCGCGTCTCTCCCGCCTGCCCACGACGACTGAGCAATCCGAAATGATCGACGACGAAAGCGCGGCTGATCGCCCAGATGTCCGGCGCGAAATAGACGAGGACGGCGACCAGCGTGCCAAGCTGGATCACTGCGATAGTTGCCGTCGTCTGCTCCGCACGCAACGCCGGCGCGGCCTCCCCGTAAAGTCCCAGCGCGCGGCTCGCGAAAATGAGGTGCGCGGTCGAGCTAACCGGAATGAACTCCGTCAAGCCTTGCACAATACCAATGATGATCGCTTGCAGAATAGACATGAGATGGATTTTCGATTTTTGATTGACAGAGTTTTTCGATTTTTGATTTGCGATTCGGAAAGCCAATCTCAGATTTGAGATTTGAAATTTCAGATATCCTGATCCGGATTGAAGACGCACACTTGCCTTCAATCAAAAATCAAAAATCGAAACTTCCCTTCACTGTCGGTACGCGCTGCGCGCCATCAGACGGTCGTAGAGCGCGGCGGGCAGGTACGTGCCGAAGCGCGCGAGCGCGGCCAGTTGCCACGGAAAAGCGTAGGTGCGGCGGCGCGTTTCGATGGCACGGACGATCAGTTGCGCCGCACGCTCAACTGTCAATAAATATGGCATTCGCTGGTTGCGCCCGCGCGTCATCGGCGTGTCGATGAAGCCGGGATGAATCGTCGTCACGTTGACGCCGCTGCTCTGCAATTCCGTGCGGAGACTCTCGAAGAAAGCGGAGAGTGCGGCCTTGCTCGCACAGTACGCGCCGGAGCCGGGCAAGCCGCGATACGCGGCGAGGCTTGAGATGGCGACTAAATGGCCGGTGCCCCGCTCCAACATTTTCGGCAAGACCGCCGTTACACAGTTGACCGCGCCGTTGACGTTCACACTTAACACATCCGCCACCACTTGCGCGTTCAACTCCCGCGCGGGCGTCGGCTCGCCGATCCCGGCGTTCGCGATCAGCACGTCGATTGATCCCAATCCCTCTTCGACTCGCATCACCGCAACCCGCACCCCTTCCGCGTCCCGCACGTCCGCCGAAACCGCCAGCGTGCGCCCACCTGCCTTTTCGATCTCGCCCGCCACATCCTGCAACGCTTCCGCCCGCCGCGCCAACAAGCCAAGCGCTGCGCCCCGCCGCGCCAACTCCGACGCCAACGCACGACCAATTCCGCTCGACGCGCCGGTGATGAGAACTACTTTGTGGGACCAGTCAAACATAAAAGTAAGCAGGAGGCAGAAGGCAGAAGGAAAGCATGTCTCTTCATGCTGGCTACTGACTACTCTCTTTCAACACAGTTCCGCGACATGCTCGCCGAGCGCGCGGAGGGCCGGGCCGAGATCGTCTTGTTTAATGAGAAGATGATCGCGCGAGAAGGCCGAGAGAGTGCCGACTGAGATGCCTGACTGTGCGAGTATCTCCGTGATGCGCGCAAGATAGCCGACGACTTGCCAATCCAACACGATGTCAAGCGTGACCAGACGGAAGCCGCCCTCAACGCGCGCATCGCGGAGGGCGTGGCGCATCGTTCGCCAGTCTGTTTCTTCGAGCAACAATGTCACTTCATGCCCGTCACGCAAGAGCATGAAGGGCGCGTCCGGGCGCGGGCTGAGTTCGGGACTTTCGAGCAACCGCCGCCAATCTTCATGTCGCAGCCCGACGAGAAAAAAGGTTGCCGGCGCAACCTCGATTTTCGTCTGCCGCAGCAGTTCAGCGATGTCCGTTTGGTTTTGTCGAGCCATCATCCAAAAAAATACTGAGCACCTTAAACCTGCACGACGACCGGCACGATGACGGGGCGCGCGCCAGTTTGTTTTTGGATGAAGCGTTTGAGTTCGACGCGGACGCGCTCTTTCAAGAGGCTGGTGTCGCGTAGTTCATTGGCGGGCGCGTTCTCGACCGTTGCGGTGACAATGCGTTGTAAATCTTTGACGAAGCCGTTGCTGCCGCCGTTCGCCGCTCCGATCAGGCCGCGCGTGACGATCTCCGGCGGGGATTCGAGCGCGCCGGTCTCTTCGTTGAGAGTGACGACGGGCGTCACCACTCCGTCGTAGGCGAGTTGCTTGCGCTCGCGAACGGTCTCGCTGTCGATCTCTTCAAAGCCGGACTCGTCGATGAAGACGCGACCGACATCACGCTTGTCGATGATCGTGGCGCGCTCACCATCTAATTCCAACACGTCGCCGTTTTCGATCAGGATGATGTTTTCGTCGGCGTAGTTGAGGTGATTTTTGACGAACTCTTTGTGGCGATACAGCATCCGGTACTCGCCGTGAATCGGGATGACGAACTTGGGCCGGACGGCTTCGGTCATAATGCGGATGTCTTCCTGCGAGGCGTGGCCGCTGACGTGAATCAAGCGCCGCTTCTCGTCGATGATCTTGCCGCCGCGTTTGTAGATGTTGCCGATCAGGCGCGAGATCGCGCGCTCGTTGCCGGGAATGATGCGTGCGGAGAGGACGACCGTATCGCCATCTCCGATGGAGAGCCCTTTGTAAGACTGCGTGGACAATTGGGCCAGCGCCGCGCGCGGCTCGCCTTGCGATCCGGTGACGAGATAGACGATCTCATCGTCGTCCAACTTCCGCGCCTCATTGAGCGAGACCATCTCGTTCTCGTGAACGTCCAAGTAGCCGAGCCGGTCGGCGATCTCGACATTCTTGATCATCGAGCGGCCCAGCACGCACACTTTGCGGTCGAACTGCTGCGCCACGTCAAACACGATCTGCAAACGATGGATCGAAGACGCGAACGCGGCGACGAAGATACGCCCTTCGGTTTCCGCGAAAAGCTCCTCGAACGCTGGGATCACGGCGCGCTCCGAAGGCGTGCGGCCCGGCACGGTGGCGTTGGTCGAATCTGACAGCAAGGCTAAGACGCCTTCTTGCCCGTAGCGCCGCAGGGTTCGCAGATCAATCGGCTCGCCGATGACGGGCGTCTCGTCAACTTTATAGTCGCCGGTGTGAATGAGCGTGCCGGCGGGCGTCGTAATCGCGAGTGAGAAGCAATCGATCAGAGAGTGTGAAGCGCGAATGAATTCGATCTCGAAGACGCCAATCTCGATTTTCTGCCGCGCCTCGACCCGGTGGATCAGCACGTCGCCCAAGAGGTCGTGTTCTTGCAGCTTGCTCTCGGCCAGCCCGGCGGTGAACTGCGACATGTAAACGGGGACATTGAATTTTTTCAGGATGTACGGCAACGCACCGAGATGGTCTTCATGCCCGTGCGTGAGGACGATGGCTGTAATGTCATCACGATACTCGTCGAGAAAATCGAAATCAGGAACGCAGACATCGACGCCATAGACGCTCTCTTCAGGAAAACCCATTCCCGCATCGACGATGATCATCTCGTCGTCGTAACGCATCGCCATACAGTTCATCCCGAACTCGCCGATGCCGCCCAGCGGAATGATCTCAATTGCCTTACTCACAGTTTTTACTTTACTCCCTCAATCCGCCGGATGCACGCCACAGACACAAACTTTGGAGGCTTTTAATCCGGCAGTATAGCATACGCGCTCCCAGCAGCGAGCGACACTTTACTTCGTGGCGAGGTGGTTAACTCACTTGCACATCGCGCTAAATCAAAACTTACAGGATTGGTACACCACGCCAAAACCAGTTTCACGCAAAGACGCCAAGGGCGCAAAGAGAAAGTCAGCTCTTCTTTGCGCCCTTTGCGTCTTTGCGTGAGATTTCTTCTGTCCCAATCTCATCAGTCTTGATTTAGACTTCTTCAGCACGTTTTGCGAGGTTGGCGACACCGGCGACGAGTTCCGCGAGGTTGATGGGCTTGGGCATGTAGGTCTGGAAGCCGGCGGCGAGCGCGCGAGCGGCGTCTTCGGCGCTGGCGTAGCCCGTGAGAGCCAGCGCCGGGATGAGTCCGCCGCGTTGCGGCGCGCGCGCCCGCACTTTTCTGATCAGGGCGTAGCCGTCCTCGCCGGGCATTCCGATGTCGGACACCAGCACGTCGGGTTGCCATTGGTCCAGTGTATCGAGCGCGGCGGCGACCGAAGCAGCGGCTCTCACCTCCGCGCCGCTGTGCGTGAGCGCCAACGTCAACAACTCGCGCGCGTCCTTGTTGTCGTCCACCGCCAGCACGCGCAAACCCTTCAGTAAGGGATGAGGGTGGAGGGATGAGGGATGAATAAAAACACCTTCTGATTCATCCCTCATCCCTCCACCCTCATCCCTTACTGGCAGCAGCGGCAGCGTGACGGTGAAGGTTGCTCCGTGACCTTCGCCGTGACTGGCGGCGCGAACTGTCCCGCCGTGCGCTTCAACGAGATGGCGCACGATTGCCAAGCCTAGACCGAGACCGCCGTGCCGGCGTGTCGTCGCGCCGTCGGATTGACGGAAACGGTCGAAGATGTAGGGCAGGATTTCCGGGCTGAGTCCCTCGCCGGTGTCATGCACGACGATGGCAACGTGCGTGTCTTCGCGTTCCAGCCGCGCTTCGACGCGCCCGCCTTTGGGCGTGTACTTGATGGCATTGGCGAGCAGATTCCAGACGATCTGCTGCAAGCGTCCGGCATCTCCTGACACCAACCCTGCCGTCGGATTGAGCGTCGTGCGAAGCTCAATGCCTTTCGCCTCAGCCGCCGGGCGCACGACATCCAACGCGGCTTCGATGACCGGGACCATCTCGACCGCGCCCGCCTCAAAACGCAGCTTGCCCGAAATGATGCGCGAGACATCCAGCAGATCATCGATGATCTGGTTTTGCGCCCGCGCATTGCGCGCGATGGTCTCAATGGCGCGAGCGGCGGTCTGTTCATCGAGCGCGCCGCCTTGCAGCATGTTTGCCCAGCCCATGATGGCGGTCAGCGGCGTGCGGAGTTCGTGCGAGACGGTGGCGAGGAACTCATCTTTCATGCGGTTGGCCTCGTCCGCCTCAGCCCTCGCCGATTGTTCGCTGATGAGAAGTTGGTTGCGCTCTTCCTCGGCCCGCTTGCGCTCGGTGATGTCCATGAACGAAGTAACAGCGCCGGTGATTTCTCCCCGTGCGTTCTTCAGCGCGGCAAAGTTGACGATGACCGCGATGCGCGAGCCGTCGGGCCGCTCGATGAACACTTCGACATTGTTTGCGGGGATGCCAGTGCGTAGCACTCCCACCATCGGACTCTCGGCATGGGGCAACAGCGCGCCATCTGGCAGATAAAGCTTCGCCGAGCCGCAATGCTTTTCGACCCCGCACGTCGGCTCTCGCCCCCACAGCTCCACGGCGCGGCGGTTGTAATGTTGAATCACTGCATTGCGGTCACAGACAAACACGGCGATGGGCACCGAACCGAACAACGTGCGATAGCGCTCTTCACTCTCTCGCAGCGCGTCTTCCAACTGTTTGCGCTCGGTGATGTCGCGGATGTTGCATTGAACGACTTCGTGGCCGTCTTCCTGATAGATGTTGCTGACGAACTCCACTTCGCGGCGCTCGCCCGTTGTGGTTTCGAGCGGCAAATCTTCATAACGGATAACACCTTTCTCCTTCAACTCTTGAAACGCCGCCCGGCTGGCTTCCTCATCCTTGAGCAGGCCGATTTGCCAAAGCTCCTTGCCCAAGAACTCCTCGCGTGGATAGCCCAGCAACTCGGTCATGAAGGGATTGGCGTCGATAATTTGTCTGCTGGCCGGATCGAGGATCAGTATCCCGTCGTTGGCCGCTTCAAAGAGACGACGGTAACGAATTTCAGAAGTCGTCAATTCGCGTCCCGCCTGTCTGCGCTCGGTGATGTCCTCGATGGCGAGGAGGATCAACGGTGCGCGGCGGCTCTCCTGTGCGAGACGGCGGGCGTTCAAGAGCATCGTCCTCGTCCCGATGCGCGCAAACTCCTGCTCCACCTCAAAGTCCTGAAGCTGGCTGCTCTGTGGCAGAATTTCTTCCAGCAGCGTCCGCAGTTTGGGAATGTCCCACTGGCGATTGCCCAGCTCGAAGAGCAGGCGGTTCTCCGTCTCTTCGGGTGTAGCCTGAAAGTTCTCATAGAAACACCGATTCGCCGTCCGCACGCGCAGGTTCTCATCGAGGACGATCAGCGGCTCGCGCACTGTCTCAATGATGGCTTCGGCGTAATCGCGTGATTCTCTGATCTCCGTCTCGCTTTGTTTGAGCGCGTCAATGTCAATCAGCACGACCACTGCGCCGTCAATCCGGTTGTCCAGCGTTTTGTAAGGCCGAACGCGCATCGAATACCAGCGCCCATGTTTGTCCTGCACCTCGCGCTCTTTGACGCTGACGGTTTGGATCACCTCGGCGATCAATTCCTCCAAATCGGGGACGTTGATGTTGGGCTTGATGTCGCCGACGGGCCGTCCCACGCCAGTCGCGATGAGACTCAAAACTTTTTCCGCCTGCGGAGTGAAGTGCCGGATACGCAGGTCGTTGCCTAGCATCACGATGGGGAGGCTCACGCTGACGAACAGATTGCTCTGATCGTCGTTGAGAATGGTCAGTTCCTGATTCCGGTTTTGCAGCTCATCGTTGAGCGTCGTCAATTCTTCATTGCTGGACTCAAGCTCTTCTTTCGCGGTTTCCAGTTCTTCATTGACGCTCTGCAACTCCTCGTTGCTCGACTGGATTTCCTCGTTGGCGGATTGCAGTTCTTCGTTAGCGGCTTCGTGCTGCTCGACGAGCGACTGCGTGTATTCGCGCGTGGCGGCCAACTCCTCCTGCAATCTCGTCACCCGATGATCTTCCCCTTCCTTCCTCCCGCCTTCCTCTTCTTGCCTCCTGCCTCCTGCCCCTTCTTCCTGCTCCTGCCTCCTGTCTTCCCCGGCAGGCTCGAACAGAATCAGAAAGCACCGCTCGTTCGCCGCGAATCCCTTGACCGGAATCACTTCCAGATTGATCTGACGAGTTTCGCCGTCGTCAGCGACCCGCGCGCCCTCTTTTCTAACCGTCGCATCATCCTTCTTCACTTTTTGAATCGCCGCGCGCAACGGCAGCATCAAGCCTTCGCGCGCCATCTTCAATAGATTGAGCGTCGCCTTCCCCGCCGGCGGCTCAAGATATGCGCCGGTCGAGCCGCGAAATTGCAGAATCTCCATCTCAGCGTTGACGAGAACGCCCGCCGGAGAGTAGCGCGCCAAGAGAATGCGGTCGGCCTCTTTCTGCGCGTCGTGTTCGCCCCGCAACTGCTCGCTGACGTAATTCGTCTTCTGGCCGGAGCCGGCGCTGTGACCTGCGGCGGCAGCTCCGGTGGCGCGCGCGGAGTGAAAGTGCATTCGAGACGACGCCGGTTTTTTGGAGTAGAACTTGTGCTTCTTATCCTCCGGCGCAAACAGTTCGGAGGACGAGCCGACCGTCTCCGAAGAGCCGAGCCAGAGAATGCCTGACGGCTTGAGGGCGTAATGCAGCGTCGGCAACACCTGCTTCTGCAACACCGGCTCAAGATAGATCAGCAGATTGCGGCAACTGATTAAATCCAGACGCGAGAACGGCGGGTCGGCGATGACGTTCTGCCGGGCAAACACCACCATGTCGCGGATCGGCTTGCTGACGCGGTAGCCGCCGTTCGCTTCTGTGAAGAAACGGCGCAGGCGCTCCGGCGAGACATCCTCCGCGATGTCTTTCGGGTAAAGTCCCGGACGCGCTTTCTCGATGCCTTTCTCGCTGAGGTCGGTGGCGAAAATCTGGACGGGGATGTGCTCCGCTTCCTCTCCCGCAAACTCCGCGAAGGAGATGGCGATGGAATAGGCTTCCTCGCCGGTCGAGCAGCCCAGCGTCCAGAATCTGAGCGGCTCATCCGGCGCGCGATGCTGGATGAGTTGCGGAAAGATTCTCTCTTTCAAGAACGCGAACGTCTCCCGGTCGCGGAAAAAACTGGTCACGTTGATCAGGATGTCCTGATAGAGCGCCTTGACTTCCGCCGCGTTCTCGCGCAAGTGCTGGGCGTAGTCCCCCCTGCTCTCCAACTTGTTCAAGACCATCCGCCGCGTGCTGCGCCGGTGCAGCGTGTTGGCTTTGTAGTCGGTGAAGTCAACGCCGCTTGATTTTCGCAGCAACGCCAGAATCTTTCCGTAGCCGTTCCGTCCTGCCGTTGGAGTTTCCTTTTCGCCGGATTTGGCGGCGGGAGTCACGTAAGGGTGACGGCTGATCCGCGCCAACTCTTGGGCAATGCCTTCGGGCGTGAGAATGAAATCCACGTGGCCGGCGGCGATGGCGCTACGCGGCATACTGTCGTACTTCGCCGATGTCGCTTCCTGCGCGAAAGTGATCCCGCCCTCCGCCTTGATCGCTTCCAAGCCGAGCGTGCCGTCGGAAGCCGTCCCCGACAGAATCACGCCGATGGCCCGGTGACGCTGATCTTCGGAGAGTGTGCGGAGGAAATAATCAATCGGACGATGCTGCCCGCGCGCCTCCTCGCGCGGCAACAGACGCAAAACGCCTTCCGCCATCGCCATGTTCGTATTCGGCGGGATGACATAGACGTGATCAGGCTCGACCTTCATGCCGTCCGCGACCTCGCTGACGGGCATCCGTGTGCTGCGGGAAAGCAACTCCGTCAGGATGCTCTCGTGCGTCGGATCAAGGTGCTGCACCAGCACGAAGGCCATGCCGGTATCGACGGACAGATGATCGAGCAACTGCCTGAACGCCTCAAGCCCACCGGCGGAAGCGCCAATCCCGACCACCGGAAATGATTCGTTCCCGGCCTGCTGGTCCCCTGCGCGCTTTTCTGCGTCAGCAGGCTGCGCGCTGCGCCGGCGAGCCGTTTCCTTCTTCGTCACCGTCGCCGGTTGGCTGGCTTTTTTAACTTTTGCTTTCGCCTCTGACTGCGGCGCGCGTTGACTCTTAGCCGCAGTAGATTTGCTTGACGAGGATTTCTTCGAGGCCATGTTCTTTCACGCCGCAGGCGACTGCGGCCCTCCCGTCGTTGGTCGGGACGAGGCTTCACTCCACATCGGTTTCACGCATCGTAGCATCATTTTACTCGTGTTGCAGACTGCCAGCCGCGCTCACGCGGCTTCCCCGCAAGGGCAGTCAGGCCGGCCGTTCGACGGCTGGTTCAGCAGCGATGATTTGTTCGTCAGCCCGTTTTCAACGGGCTTCTCCGACCGGCTTGAGCCAGCTCTGGCGGCGACACAGAGGCTCAAGCCATCGACGAGAAGGACGTTGAAACGCCCTTGATTGTTTGATCGGAAGTGAGCAACCCAGCCGTCGAACGGCTGGTCTATCTGCCCTTGCGGGGAAGATCGATGAATCGGTCTCACGCCTGTCGCCGCGTCACATCAGTTACTTTACTCGAAAGCATTAAAGCGGGCGGCGCGCGTGATGCCGGCCCAGTCCGCCAGCGTGAGCGTTTCGGCACGGCGTTGCGCTTCGACGTCTGCACGCTCAAGGAGCGCGCCGGCTCCGCCGCCCAACTCAATCAGTTCGCGCAACTCATCCGGTGCGTGGCGCAAGTTGTTGAAGATCGTCTTGCGCCGGTGCGCGAAGCCCGCGCTGACGATACGCCACAACAACGCTTCATCTTCCGTCTCGATGGCCGGGCGCGAGCGCACGCGCAGGCGCACGACCGCGCTCCACACTTTCGGCGCGGGACGGAACGCGCCGGGCGCAACGTCAAAAAGCGTCTCGGTCTCACAATAATTTTCGACCAGCACGGACAGATAGCCACGCTCACGCTCGCCGGCGCGTGCCGTGATCCGCTCGACGACTTCTCGTTGGAGCATCAACACCATCTCCGTCAAACAACTGCGCTGCTCAATCAATCGTTGCAGGATCGCGGTCGAAATATAATAAGGCAGATTGGCGATGACGCGCGCCGTCCATGCCGGCGCAATCGCCTCGCAGAGATCGACGTGCAAAGCGTCGGCTTCGAGCAACACAAAATTCTCCCGCGTCGCAAATTTCTCACTCAACGCCGGTATCAACTCGCGATCCAACTCGACCGCCACCAAACGCCCGACTTGCTCGACCAACCGCACCGTCAACGCGCCCCGCCCCGGCCCGATTTCAACGACCGTCTCGCCCGCGCGCGGCCCAAACTCCCGCAGGATTCGCGCAGCTACATTCGCATCTACGAGAAAATTCTGTCCGAGATTTTTCTTGGCGCGCATTGAAAAATGGCGGTTGGAAAGCAGTGAGAAAAGAATTAAAACGCGCGTCTGGTTGGTCCATTCTTCAGCACGCCTAAAACCTCATCCCGTATCTCTCCGAGAGCATATCTTTAATTGTCTGCTGATTCAGCCATGCTATGACATGCTGCTCGTTCGCTCGCGCAGAATCCCAAAAAGCGTTACTGAGTCTATTCTTAGAATATGCAGACAAATTCTCTTCGACGTAGCTCAAAAGTTTGTCCCTATGGCTAGCTTCGAGCATCCGAGCAAGGTACGGTGTTAAATCTTCGACGCAATGTCCGAGCGCGCAAACCCATTGATCAATATCTGAACCCCGGCTTGCCGGGTCGTTGAGCAACTCGTTGAATTTGTCTTGCAATAGCTGTATGACTGCTAACCGCTCGTCCTCTGACCAGTTCTCCCATCCTGCTTTCGAGAGCTTACTTAAAACAACTTCAGGATCAGGCCACAAGAATTCATCCTTCACACTTATCTCAAGTATGCGCCGCAGGAAATACTTAAAATCAGCAACTTCACCAACGGTCAAAAATATATCTGCCGCGTATTCACTCAACTCATCGGCGCTTAAGTCCTTAAGCCTTCCGTTCAGCAACCGCGCTTTCTCATTTTCGGACAGACAGCACTGACAAGCCGGGAAGTCGCGCGGCTTGTCGTACTTTGCAAAAATCTCGTAAAGATGTTGGATCGCTTGTTCCAAATTCTGTTAAGTAATATCAACTGCTGACTGCTCTTTTCCTTTGCTAAGAAGATAGCCAGTTATCTCCAAATCGTCGCCGTGCCGTGTGTGTTGCACATCGCGGAGGCGGAGGGCGTCGGCGATAGTTTGCACGCCCGTGCCGGCGACGGCGGGCTTGGCCTCCGCGCTGCCAATGATGAGCGGTGCGATGAAGAAGCTGGCTTTGTCGATCAGGCTCGCGTCGAGAAACAATCCGGCGATTGTCGCGCCGCCTTCGATGAGAACACTGTGGAGCGCGCGCCGGTGCAGATTGTCGAGAACCACAGACAGATCGCGTGCGCCACATGCCAGCCGCACGACCTCGACGCCGCAATGTTCGAGGGCTTTCACGGCATCGGCTGGTGCGCGCTCCGACGTGAAGACGAGCAACGGTGTCTCTTGTGCTGTGCGGGCCAATTGTGAATCGGGCGAGAGCCGCAAGTCTTCGTCCAAGACGATGCGGACGAGCGGGCGATGGCGCGGCAGGCGGCTGCGATCTGTCAACAACGGATCGTCGGCGATGGCTGTTCCCGCGCCGACGAGGATCGCGTCATACTCGCGCCGCAACTCGTGAACGCGCGCGCGCGCCGCCTCACCAGTGATCCAGCGCGAATCACCTGTGCGCGTCGCAATGCGTCCATCAAGCGAGCAAGCCAGTTTCAAATGAACGAACGGTCGCGCGTGCCGGTGCGCGTGTATATATTTTTCGTTGAGCCGCGCGGCCTCGCGCGCCATCAAGCCCGTCTCGACTGTCAAACCCGCCGCCCGCAACTCCGCGAAGCCGCGCCCGGACACCAACGGATTCGGGTCTTCAATCGGCGCGACGACGCGCTCAATGCCCGCCTCGATCAAAGCCTTCGTACACGGCGGCGTCCGCCCCTGATGCGCGTGCGGCTCCAGAGAAACATAGGCCGTCGCGCCTCGCGCCTGCGCCCCCGCTTGCTCCAACGCCAAAGTCTCGGCGTGCTTCACGCCGTCGTACAAGTAACAACCCTCGCCCACAATCTCGCCGGCACGATCAACAATCACGCACCCGACCAACGGGCTAGGGCTGACTTGCCCGACGCCGCAGGCGGCGAGTTCAAGCGCGCGGCGCATCATGCGAACATCAAGGCTCAAGGTTTCGGGTTCAAGGTTCAAAGTTCAAAGTTCAAAGTTCAAAGCACAAGGTCGAATTTGAATTAAAACTTTGAACCTTGAACTTTGAACTTACGAGAAGAGGCTGTTGACATACTGCTCCGCGTCGAAGACGACAAGGTCATCGACTTTTTCGCCGATGCCGGCGTAGCGAATCGGTAAGCCGAGTTCTTTGGCGATGGCGACGGCGATACCGCCTTTAGCCGTGCCGTCGAGTTTGGTCAAGACGATGCCCGTCACGCCCGCGACTTTCAGAAATTGACGGGCTTGCTCAAGTCCGTTCTGCCCGGTCACGGCGTCGATGACAAGTAATGTTTCGTGCGGCGCGCGTTCGACTTCGCGGCCCGCGATGCGTTTCATCTTTTCCAGTTCGGCCATCAAGTTTGATTTGTTGTGCAAGCGCCCGGCGGTATCGACAATCAGCACGTCCGATTCACGCGCCTTCGCCGCCTTGAGCGCGTCGAAGAGGACGGCAGCCGGATCGGTTCCCTGCTTCTGCTGAATCAAGGGGACGCCTGTCCGTTCAGCCCAGATCGCTAATTGATCGGAAGCGGCGGCGCGGAAAGTATCGGCGGCGCAGATCAGCACGTCGTTGCCTTCAGCCTTGATGCGTTGCGCGAGCTTGCCGATGGTGGTCGTCTTGCCGACGCCGTTGACGCCGACGATCATCATCACATAAGGCGTAATATCTTCCGGCACGCTCGTCTCCGCCGCGACGCCGCGCTGCTCCGATGCGCGCAGGATCATGAGCAACTCATTCTTGATCGAAGCCTTGAGCGCGTCGATGTCGTTGATCTCTTTCCGAGAAATACCTCGCCGCACCGTGTCGAGAATCTGCAAAGTGGTCGGCACGCCAATGTCGGCTGCGATCAGCGCCTCTTCCAATTCGTCGAGCAACTCGGCGTCGATCTGTTTGCGATTTTGAAAGACCGTGTCGATTTTGTCGGACAGCGATGTGCGCGTCGCCTCGATAGCGCGGCTGAAGCGTTTGGCATACGTCTGTTCGAGCGCGGCTTCCTCGGCCTGCAACTCTTCGATAGAGCGGTTGAGGCCGAGTACCGAAGTCGAGAAGGAAGAGGTGAGCGGCGCGGGCGGCGGAGCCGGCGGCGGGGTTTGAGCATCAACCCGCGGCACAGGATCGCGGGCGACGGTCGGCAGGTTGCCCCGCGTTTCGACTCGCGATGTCGGCGTCGGCGCGTCGCCGGTGATCGCCGGCTCAAGCGCGGGCAGGGTGACAGCGGCCGGCGGCGGACTTGCAGCCGCCGGCTCGACTTTCGCTTCCGGCGCGGTGGCCGGCCCGCTGAGGCCGAGCGTGATGTAGTGGTCTTCTTTTTTGCGTCTCCAAAATGCCATGAGATTAAACGTCCGCCTTGCCAGAATAATTTCGGGTGGAAA
>Ga0136616_10000510_pt1 | contig 18507 bp, 14 predicted proteins | sample AntDrymUQ2992106_2_FD_106648 | JGI IMG/M metagenome (GOLD analysis project Ga0136616, IMG submission 106648) | Polar desert sand microbial communities from Dry Valleys, Antarctica - metaG UQ299 (21.06) | ecosystem: Environmental > Terrestrial > Soil > Desert | place: Antarctica: Dry Valley...
GCGCCGGACTCGTGGGCGAGGATCTGCTGGGTGCGCAGCGCGATCTTGGCGGCGCGCTCCGACGGCAGCGCGAGCGCCTCGTCGTAGCCGTTGGTGTGCAGTGACTGGGTGCCGCCGCAGACGGCCGCGAAGCCCTGCAGCGCGACGCGCACGATGTTGTTGACGGGCTGCTGGGCGGTCAGCGTGACGCCGCCGGTCTGCGTGTGGAAGCGGATCGTCTGCGACTTCGCGTCCTCGGAGCCGAAGCGGTCCTTCATCGCGTGCGCCCACATGTTACGGGCGGCGCGGAACTTGGCCACCTCCTGGAAGACGTTGTTGTGGCCGTTGAAGAAGAAGGCCAGGCGCGGGGCGAAGTCGTCGACGGCGAGCCCTGCGTCCAGCGCGGCCTGCACGTAGGCCATGCCGTTGGCCAGCGTGAAGGCGACCTCCTGCACGGCCGAGCAGCCCTTCTCGCGGAAGTGGTAGCCGGAGATCGACACCGTGTTCCACTTCGGGATGTGCTCGGCGCAGTACGCGAACAGGTCGGTGACCAGCCGCATCGACGGCTCGGGCGGGTAGATGAAGTTCCCGCGCGCGATGTACTCCTTGAGGATGTCGTTCTGGACGGTGCCGGTCAGCAGCTCGCTCGACACGCCCTGCTCCTCGGCGACCAGCTCGTAGAGCGCCAGCAGCACGGCGGCCGGCGCGTTGATCGTCATCGAGGTCGAGACCTCGTCGAGCGGGATGCCGTCGAACGCCATCCGCATGTCCTCGAGCGTGTCGATCGCCACGCCGGTGCGGCCGACCTCGCCGAGGCAGCGCGGATCGTCGGAGTCCAGGCCGAGCTGGGTCGGCAGGTCGAAGGCCATGCTGAGGCCGGTCGAGCCGTTCTCCAGCAGGTACTTGTAGCGCTTGTTGGACTCGCGGGCGCTCGCATAGCCGGCGTACTGGCGCATCGTCCAGCGGCGCTTGCGGTACATCTCGCGGTGGATGCCGCGGGTGAAGGGGTACTCGCCCGGCTCGCCCAGGTCGAGGTCCTCGGGTAGGTCGCGCTCCGTGTACAGCGGCTTGACCTCGATGCCGGAGTCGGTGAAGCGGCGCGGGTCGTCCGGGCCGACGATCGGCGCGACGGCGAGGTCCGTGGAGTCCTTGTCCTCGATGGCCATGGGGGCAGGTTACCCCCGGGCGGAATCGATCATCTCGGGCGGGAAGCGCTCGTCGCCGCCGCGGGGCAGCAGCAGGCGCGTGTGGTCCTCGACGGGCACCACGCCGGTGACCGCCTTCCCGAGCGCCGTGGCGGCGATGAACGCCGCAGCGGTGCGGTGGACGTCGATCACGTGGCCGATCCGCAGCAGCGAGCGCGTCTCGTCGGCGACGTCGCCGGCGCCGGCGCGCAGGACCACGCGCAGGTCGGGGTTGACCGAGCGGCCGGTCATCGCGGACTCGATGTTCGCCAGGTCGTCGTTCGTGGCGGCGACGAGCGCCCGTGCACGGTCCAGCGAGAGCCGCCGGAGCACCTGCGGATTGGCTCCCTTGCCGACGACCACCGGCAGCTTCAGCTTGCGCGCGGCCCCGACGTTCTCGCCCTCGCCGTCCGCCTCGACCGCCACCACGGCGATGCCGCACTCGCGCAGCAGCAGGCACAGTCGCATGCCGACCTGGCCGAGCCCGACGACCACGACGTGCTCGCGCCGCGGCACGGCCCGCGGCCCGATCAGGCCGGTGAGGCGCGTGCTGGTCAGCCGCTCGATCAGCCCGCCCGTGAAGCAGGCCGCGCTCAGCAGCGTGAGCACCATCGACACGACGACGGCGATCTTGAACCAGGAGGGCCCGTCGGAGACCGCCTCGTTGGGGCCGACGGTGACGAGCGACTTGGCCGAGCCGTAGAGCGCGTCCGCGAACGACTGGTCGAGCACGGCCATCGCCCCGCCCGTCTCCAGCGCGAGCATGAACCCGAGGCCGATCAGGCCGTAGAAGAACAGCCGCGCGCTGCGGTCGTAGGGCGCGAACACGCTCGTGGCGAGCGCCCGCAGCATCGAGGTGCTCGGCTTCTCGCGGCGGTCGTGCTCGAGCGGACCCTCCGGGGTGGCGCAGCGCACGCCGACGACCTCCTCGCCGTCGGGCCAGGCCGCCAGCAGCTCGGCGTCCAGGCACGGGCCGGCCAGCGCGGGAGCGACCAGGTCGGCCAGCGAGGTCAGCTGCAGGTTGGGGATCGCCTCCTGCAGCTGCGCGGCCATCTGGTCGTCGAAGATCGTGGCGACGAGCGGGACGTCCTCGTCGAGGTGGCGGACCAGCAGCGCGATGCGCAGCGGCAGCGCGTCCTGGCGGGCGGCGACGCACACCACGTCGAAGTCGCCCTCGGCGAGCGCGTCGCGGATCGCGTCGTCGTCGGGGTCCTTGATCGCGTGCAGGTCGGCGCCCGCCTGCTCGAACGCCAGGCTGACCTCGTCGAAGAGGTCGCCTTCGCCGGCGAGCAGGACGCGCTGGCGGTCGGGCACGGGCGGCAGCGTACCTGTGACGAGTCTATTCAGGTTCGGTGCCGTTACTGCAGCAGGGTGGGGAGTGAGGGTCGGGGCGTGGCACGGTCCGCGGCCACCACGGCCAGGTCTCGGCGCTGCCACGTGACGGCGGCGTGCAGGCCCGCCGCCTCGAGCCACGTGATCTGGTCGGCGACGCGGCTCGGCCGGTCGAAGCCGGGCGTGAGCGGCGTCACGGCGTCGGCCGGGTCCTCGGGCTCGATCACGTCGGCGAGGACGAAGCGGCCGTCGGGGGCGAGCGTTCGTGCGATGCGGGCGAAGAGGTCCGCCTTGGCCGGGCCGTCGAGGTGATGGACCGCCAGGGCGGAGACGACGAGGTCGAACGGCCCGCTGGGCAGCGGGTCTTCGAGGCGCGCGGCGCGCAGGGTGGCGGGCGCTCCGGCGAGTGTCTCGCGGGCGGCGGCGAGCATCTCCTCGCTCGCGTCGATGCCCACGAGCTCGGCGTCCGGGTGGGCGGCCAGCACGCGGCGGGTGGTCTCGCCCGAGCCGCTGCCCAGCTCCAGGATGCGTCGCGCCGCGACGGCGCGCGTGGCCGCGACCAGCTCGTCCTGCAGGCGCTCGTAGTCGGGCAGCTCGGAGCGCATGAGCTGCACGTACTCGTCCGGGTGGAAGTGGAACTGGCCCACGGGCGAGCCTTCACCGTACCCCGAAGCCGGAGCGGCCCGCTGCTCCCCTCACGGGCGGCTCCGCCGCCGCCCGGGCCGAGGGCCGTAGCCTTCGCGGGATGAGCTCGCGTGACGCGCTTCGCTCCCTGCCGGCGGTCGACGCGCTCGCCGCCGCGATCGACGCGCCGCGGACGGTGGCGCTGGCCGCCGCGCGGGCCGTGCTGGCGGAGCGGCGGGCGGAGCTGCTGGGCGGGGGTGCCGGTGAGGCCGACCTCGAGGCGCGCGCCCGGGGGGCAGCGGCCGCGGCGTTGCGGCCGTCGCTGCGGCGCGTGCTCAACGCGACCGGTGTGATCGTGCACACCAACCTCGGCCGGGCGCCGCTGGCGGCCGCCGCCCGCGAGGCCGTGACCGCGGCGGCCGAGGGCTACTCGAACCTCGAGTGGGACCTCGCGGCGGGCGCGCGCGGCTCGCGGCACGACCACGTCGAGGCGCTGCTGTGCGAGCTGACCGGCGCCGAGGCCGCGATGGCGGTCAACAACTGCGCCGGCGCGACGCTGCTCGCCGCCGCGGCGCTGGCCGGCGCCGGCTCGGAGGTGGTGGTCTCGCGCGGGCAGCTGATCGAGATCGGCGGCGGCTTCCGCGTCCCCGAGGTGATCGCCCAGGCCGGCGCGCGGCTGGTCGAGGTCGGCACCACCAACCGCACCCGCCGGGCCGACTACGAGCGGGCCATCGAGGCGGGCGGGGACCGCATCGGCGCGATCCTGCGCGCGCACCCGTCGAACTTCCGCCAGCTCGGCTTCGTGGGAGAGGTCGAGATCGAGGAGCTGTGCGAGCTGGGGGTGCCGGTCATCGACGACGTCGGCTCCGGCGTGCTGGCCGGCGAGCCGGCGGTGCTGGCCGAGGAGCCGCCGGTGCGCCGCTCGGTCGCCGCGGGCGCCGCGCTCGTGTGCTTCTCGGGCGACAAGCTGCTCGGCGGTCCTCAGGCCGGCCTGCTGGTGGGCCGCTCGGACGCCGTCGCCCGCGCCCGCCGCCACCCGCTCGCCCGAGCGCTGCGGCTCGACAAGCTCGGCCTGGCGGCACTCGAGGCGACGCTCCGGATCCACCGCGACCCGCAGCGCGCCCGCCGCGAGATCCCCGTGCTCGCGATGCTCACCGCCGGCGAGGCCGAGCTCACCGCGCGAGCCGAGCGCCTCGCCGAGCTCATCGCGAGCGTCGCGGCGTCCGTGGAGATCGTCGCCGCCACGGCTCGGGTCGGCGGTGGGGCGCTGCCGCTGCTGGAGCTCCCCGGGCCGGCCGTCGCGATCGGGGGCGTGTCGGCCGAGAGGCTCGCGGCGCAGCTGCGCGCCGGCGAGCCGCCGGTGGTGGGGCGGATCGAGGCCGGGCGCCTGCTGCTCGATCCCCGCACGCTCGCTCCCGACGAGATCGAGCCCGCCGGCCGGACCGTCGCCGCGGCCCTGGCCCGGGGGTGATCAGGCGGCGACGGGCCGCATCGAGCTCGCGAGCCGCAGCAGCATGGCGACCTGCTCGCCGGACGGCGGCCGGCGGCGGTCGCCGCTCGCCCAGCGGACGCCGAGCGCGTACGACGCGCCGCTCTCGCGCCACACCAGCGCGTAGCGCCCGCCGGAGAAGCCGCCCTCCGGGAACGGCAGCGCCTGCAGCAGCAGCCCGGGCCATCCGCGCACCTCGAGCGCGCGCAGCACGGTCGGCCGCGTGACGCGCGGCGCCCGGCCCGACTCGAGCGGCGGGTTCGCGACGAGCCGGAGGCTCAGCGGCGGATCGGCCGGCCACACCCGGCCGGCCGGCGTGTCGACGGGGAGCCGCTCGCACGTGCCGCCGAACGACGCCTGCGAGGGGCCGCCACCCACTTGCGCGGCGACGGGTGCCTCGAGGTTGACCAGGTAGGCGCACGGGGTCGGGTCGAGGTCCGGGTGGACGACCTCGAGCGGCGCGCCGGAGCGGCCGGCGGGAGGGCACAGCACAGGGACGTCGGACTCCGGAGCGATCGCCGTGCAGGTCGCCGTGATCTGCGGGGGCATGCGCGGCGGCTGCACGCCGGGCTGCGGCGCGGGGTCCCGCTCGGCTCCGCCGCAGCCGGCGAGGCCGCCGCCGAGGGCGAGCAGGAGCATGAGGCGCCGGGCCGCCATCGCGGCATGGTGACATTCACGGCGATGGACACGCATGCGCCGCCGCTCACCCTCGGGACCGCGGGCCACATCGACCACGGCAAGAGCGCGCTCGTCCGCGCGCTGACCGGCACGGACCCCGACCGGCTGCCCGAGGAGCGCCGGCGCGGGATCTCGATCGAGCTGGGCTACGCGGTGCTGACCCTGCCCTCGGGCCGCCGGCTCTCGGTGGTCGACGTCCCGGGCCACGAGCGGTTCGTGCGCACGATGGTGGCCGGCGCGACCGGGATCGACCTGTTCCTGATGGTCGTCGCGGCCGACGACGGCGTGATGCCCCAGACGCGCGAGCACGCGGCGGTGCTCGCCGCGCTCGGGGTGCGAGCCGGCGTGGTGGCGGTGACGAAGACCGACCTGGCCGATCCGGCGCGGGCGCTGGCCGACGCACCCGAGCTGCTGCCGGGCACCGAGGCGGTCGCGGTGTCCGCGCCCTCCGGCGAGGGGCTCGACGCGCTCGCGGCGGCCCTCGAGCGGGCCGCCGGGCGCGCGCCGGCCCGCGCCGGCGCGGACGGCCCGCTGCGCCTGCACGTCGACCGCGCGTTCACGATCCGCGGCGCGGGCACGGTCGTGACCGGGACGCTGTGGGCTGGCACCGCCGCCCGCGGCGACCAGGTCACGCTCCTGCCCGCGGGCACGACCGCCCGCGTGCGCGGCGTGCAGGTCCACGACGCGCCGGTCGACCGCGCGGAGGCCGGCCAGCGGGTCGCGCTCAACCTCGCGGGCGTCGCCGTCGACGAGGTCGCGCGGGGGGACGTCGTGGTCGGCGCGGCCGGGGGCGGCTCGTCCGCAAGCGGCTCGGCCAGGGCCGGCTCGTCCGGGGGCGGCGCGCTCCCCCGCGCCACCTACCGGATCGACGCGGCGCTGGAGTGGGCCGCGCCCGACCGGCATCCCCAGGGTGGGGCGCGCGTCGCCGTCCACCATGGGACGCGCGAGGTGCCGGCGCGGCTCGCGGAGCTGGGCGGCCGCTACGCACAGCTGCGGCTCGAGCAGCCGCTCGTGCCCGTGGCGGGCGACCGGCTGGTGATCCGCTCGCTGGCGCCGCCGGACACGCTCGGCGGCGGCGTCGTGCTCGACTCCTCGCCGCCCCGGCACGGCCCCTCGCGCGACCTGCTCGCCCGTCTCGCGCGGCTGGAGCGCGGCGAGCCGGAGCCCGCCCCCGAGCCGCCGCCGCCCGACGCACCGCCCCAGCGCGAGCCCGAGCCGCTCTCGCCCGCCGCCCTCGCGGTCGAGCAGGAGCTGCGCGCGGCCGGCTCCGAGCCGCCGCTGGACGCCGAGCTGGACGCCGCCGCCGAGCTGGCCGCCCTGCGCGCCGCCGGGCGCGCCGTCCGGCTCGGGCCGGCGATGCACGTGCACCCCGACGCGCTCGTCACCGTCCGTGACCGGCTCGTCGCGCTGCTCGAGGCCGAGCAGGAGGTCACGCTGCCCCGCTTCCGCGACGAGCTGGGCACCTCGCGCAAGTACGCCCAGGCACTGCTCGAGCACTTCGACGCCGAGCGGCTCACCGTGCGCCGCGGCGATATCCGCACGCTCAGGCGCCGCCGCTACGGGAAGGCCCACTAGTCGCCGGGTCCACTGGTCCATGCGGCCTCCCAGAAGCCCAGCTCCAGCTCGCTCGAGGTCTGGAACGCGCGGCGCATGCGCTCGCGCAGCTCGTCGCCGGCCTCCGCGCCGACCTCGTCCGCGAGCCTGCGGCACCACGCCGCCATCTCTCTGAACTCGGGCGAGGCGTAGGTCTCGATCCACTCGCGGTAGCCATCGTGGTCCGGCGCGCCGGCGGCGGCCAGGCGCTCGCCGATCTCCGCGTAACCCCACATGCACGGCAGCAGCGCGGCCACCAGCTCGCCGAAGTCGCCCAGCGCCGCCGTCCGCAGCAGGAAGTCGCAGTAGGCGCGCGTGGCGGGCGCCGCCCGCTCGGCCTCCAGCGCGGCGCCGGACACCCCCCACCGGGCAGCGAGCTGCCCGTGCAGGTCCATCTCCGTCTCCAGCACGGACCGCGCCAGCGCCGCGAAGCGCCGCATCCACTCCAGCCGCGGCGCACGGGCGGCCCCCAGCGCGAGCAGCCGCCCGTATTCGATCAGGAACAGGTAGTCCTGTCGGACGTAGAAGCGGAAGCGCGCCTCGGGCAGCGTGCCGTCGCCGATCCCGCGCACGAACGGGTGCGCGTGCTGCGCCTCCCAGGCCGCCTCCGCCGCCCGTCGCAGCTCGTGGGAGAAACCGCCCGGCACCAGGGCATCGTAGGCCGCGCGTTATCCTGCGCGCCCATGGCCACCTGCCTGGTTACGGGTGGCGCGGGGTTCCTGGGGTCGCATCTGTGCGACGAGCTGCTGTCACGAGGTCACCGCGTGATCTGCGTCGACAACTTCGAGACGGGATCCCTCGCCAACATCGAGCACATCCGCGTGCCGGAGTTCCAGCACCTCCATCGCGACATCATCCACCCGTTCTTCGTGGAGGAGCCGGTCGACGTCGTCTACCACTTCGCGTCCCCGGCCTCGCCGATCGACTACCTCCGGCTGCCGCTGCACACGCTCAAGGTCGGCTCCTACGGGACCCACAACGCGCTCGGGCTGGCCAAGCAGCACCGCGCCCGCTTCCTGACCGCCTCCACCAGCGAGGTCTACGGCGATCCGCAGGTGCACCCGCAGCCCGAGTCCTACTGGGGCCACGTGAACCCGATCGGCCCGCGCGGGGTCTACGACGAGGCCAAGCGCTACGCCGAGGCGCTGACGATGGCCTACCACCGCCAGCAGGGCGTCGACACGGCGATCGTGCGGATCTTCAACTCGATCCTCGCCGACGAGCAGGTGCTCTACGACGACGGTCGCGAGCTGCGCCGCGAAACGGTATCCGAACTGGCCGCGCGTCACGCTCGCATCGCGGTCGCCGCCGGCTACGTCTCCGGTGCGGCCCTGCCGGGGCCCGCGGCGCTCGCCCATGCCCCTTCACCGGCGATGGAGTATCCGCTCGAGGGACACACCGTCCCGGCCTTCGCGACCGGCGGCCGGATGGTGAGCGCGCCCGCCACGTCACTGATCGGGCATCCGACCGACGAGCGGTGCTACGAGGTCCGCACCCGGTACGGCCGCTCCATCAGGGTCACCGGCCACCATTCGATCTTCGTGGAGGGCGACGGAGGCGAGCCGGAGGCCAAGCCGGTCGAGGATCTCGATGTAGGCGACCATGTGGCGATCATCGGTCGCATCGACGTGCCCGAGCGCGATCGGCGCCTCGTCAGCATGATCGAGATGTGGCGCTGGAACGAGGGCGACCCGTGGGAGCTCTGCGTCGAGGCGCCCGGGCTCGGGGAGCTGGTGTGGGCCCAGCGCCGGGACATCTTCGGCCTGCTGGTCTCCCAGCGACGCAACATGGGGCCGAACTGGCGCAACGGCGCCTGGACGAAGATCATCCGCATGCGCCGAAGCGACCGGGTGCCGCTTCCCGTGTTCTGGCGGATCGCGAGCGAGATGCCCGAGGGCGCGCGGGTCCGCATGCGATCGCAAGGCCGCAGCGTGCCGCTGCCGGTGCACGTCGAGCTGACCGACGACGTCCTCTGGCTGCTCGGCCTGTGGGTCGCGGAGGGATCCTGGCACGAGAGCCCGGGGAACGCCTTCCTCACGCTGTCCGCTGACGAGGCCCTGCTCGAGCGCGCCGCGGCCGTGATCGAGCGCGAGCTGGGGCTGCACGTCGTGCGCGCTCCGGCGAGCGAGGCTCGGGCGGCGTCGATCTTCATCCATTCGCGACTCTTGCTCGGCCTGATGGACTTCCTCGGCTTCGGCGACAACCGCAAGCGCATCCCGGGCTGGATCCTCGGCCTGCCGCTGAGTCGGCTCAAGTGGTTCGTCGAGGGCTACCGCGAAGGGGACGGCGTCCACTCGGGAGTCATCTTCGACAGGGGCGTGAAGCACGTCTTCAACACCGTGCACGACGAGCTGAAGGACGACCTCGTCGTCGCCTTCGCGCGGTTCGGCCTCGTGCCCTCGATCGGGCGATACGAGACCACGTTCAGGAAGAAGACGGGCGAGCGCCGCTACCCGTTCTGGCAGTTGAGCCTGTCGCACGTGACGCCATGCAGCCCGCTCGAGTGGGACGCCGGCGTCGAGCAGCGCCTCAGGGCGCGCCGGACGGGCGACCTCGTGTGGGCGCCCATCACCGCGATCGACGAAGTGCCCGCGACCGACCTCGTCTACGACTTCTCGGTCCCCGGCCTCGAGAACTTCTGGGCCGGTACCGGCGTGGTCGCCCACAACACCTTCGGCAGCCGAATGCGCCCGCACGACGGCCGCGCGATCCCCACCTTCCTGCGCCAGGCCCTGCAGGACCGGCCGATCACCGTGTTCGGCGACGGCTCGCAGACGCGCTCCTTCTGCTACGTCTCGGACCTCATCGACGGGATCATCCGGCTCGCCGAGTCCGGCCTGCACCTCCCCGTCAACGTCGGCAACCCGAACGAGTTCACGCTGCTCGAGCTGGCGCGCGAGGTGATCGACGTCACGGCGTCGCGCTCGGAGATCGTCCACGAGGCGCTGCCGACCGACGACCCGCAGGTCCGCCAGCCCGACATCTCGCTCGCGCGCGAGAAGCTCGGGTGGGAGCCGAAGGTCGAACTGCGCGAAGGCCTCCGCCGCACGCTGGAGAACTCCGGCGTCGAGGCCCTCACCGGCGCCGGCGTCACCTAGACCGAGGCCGGCGGGAATCCATGCCCGCACAGCAAACCGCGATACAAAGGCCATCCGGCCACGTTGAGGCAAGCGGAGCCACCCGTGGCTGACGCACCCTCCCAGACCAAGCCCCCGCCTGCGGAGCGGGTGGTTCGCATGCGCGGCACGCTGCCCGCGCCCGTCGCGCTGCCTCCGGTGGACATGCGCCGCAAGCGCCCGCCGCTGCTCTCCTTCCTGCTGCGGATGGAGACGCTGCGCCGCGCGTTCCGCGTCGTCTCGCTGCTGGCGCTGGACTTCGCGGCGCTGTTCGGCGCGATCTTCATCGCGCTGATGGTCAAGGCGGTGCTGCGCGACGGCGAGTGGGCATGGCGGGCGTCGAGCATCGAGGCGCAGGACACGATCGCCTTCGCCTACCTGGTGACGGTGCTGCTGTTCGCGCGCTCGAGCATGTACGCGGAGCGGGCGCAGCGGCCCGGCCTGCCGCGCATCGTCACGAGCCTCTTCCAGGTCACGCTCGTGGCGCTGGTGTTCGCCGTCGTCAACGGCGAGCAGTACACCAGCTACTACATCTTCTACGGCACGCTGGCCGTCGCGATCGTCACGGTCGGCGTGACGCGCGGCCTCTACGAGCAGGTCACGGGCATCCTGCTGCGCGCGGCGGGCTACCGGCGCCGCGCGGTGCTGGTGGGCTCCGGCAAGCACATCGAGGACGTCGCGCACGCGCTCACCGACGAGGTCCACGCGCCGGTGGAGATGGTCGGCTTCATCTCGCTGACACCGCGCCCGGACAACGGCCTGCGGTCGCTCGGGCAGATCGAGGACCTCCCGGAGGTGCTGATGGCGCACCGGGTGCAGGAGGTCATCATCGCCGACCCGGACTTCCCCGAGGAGCGCGCGGTGGAGCTCGTCGACCAGTGCCACCGCCGTGGCGTCACGGTGCGGATCGCGCCGTCGACGATGGAGATCCTCGTGCACCGCGCGGAGTTCGTGCCGGGCGCGTCGGTGCCGCTGTTCGAGCTGCGACCGCCGGTCTTCGACGGCTTCGACTACATCGTCAAGCGCACGTTCGACGTCTGCATCTCGCTGCTGCTGGTGCTGGTGCTGAGCCCGCTGCTGATGGTGATCGCGATCGCCGTGTTCGTCTCCTCGCGCGGGCCGGTGCTCTACCGCTCGGTGCGGCCCGGCATCGGCGGCGAGCCGTTCGCCTGCTTCAAGTTCCGCACGATGCGCTCGGGCGCCGAGCAGATGCAGGCCGACCTGGAGTCCGAGAACGAGGCCTCCGGCCCGCTGTTCAAGATCCGCGAGGACCCGCGCATGACCCGCGTGGGCACGTTCCTGCGCCGCTACTCGCTCGACGAGCTGCCGCAGCTGTTCAACGTGATCGCGGGCCAGATGTCGCTGGTCGGGCCGCGCCCGCTGCCCCAGCGCGACTTCGAGCAGCTCGAGGAGTGGCACAAGAAGCGCTACCTCGTGCTGCCGGGCGTGACCGGGCTGTGGCAGGTCTCGGGCCGCTCTGAGCTGGACTTCGACGACCTCGTCCGGCTCGACTTCCTCTACCTCGAGCGCTGGTCGGTCGGGCTGGACCTCACGATCCTGCTCAAGACCGTGCCGGCCGTGCTGTCGCGCCGCGGCGCGTTCTAGGGTCGCCGTGCTGGCCGAGGCGGCGGCCGTGCTGGCGCTGGCCGCGCCCGGCGCCGACGCGCACGCGTTCGCCGTCTCGGTGGCGCGCGCCGGCCCGCGGCCCGCGGGCTCGGCGGCCGAGCGCCGCGCGCACGAGCGGATGGCGCGGCGCTTCCGCGGCGCCGGGCTGGCGGTGCGGGTACAGCGCTTCTCGACGCCGCGCGGGCGCTCGCGCAACGTGATCGGGGTGCGCGCCGGCACCCGCCGCTGCGTGCGCGTGCTGATGGCCCACGCCGACTCGATCGGGCCGGGGGCGCTCGACAACGCGTCGGGGCTCGGCCTGCTGGCGACGCTGGCGCCGCGTCTTGACGCGCTCGACCCGCCGTGCACCGTCTGGCTCGTCGCCACCGGGGCCGAGGAGCGCCTGTACACGGGCTCGCCCGACCACCTCGGGGCGCTGGCGCTCACGCGGATCGTCCCGCGCGGGCGCCTGCGCGTGGCCCTGTCGCTCGACGAGGTCGGCCGCGGCCGGCGCCTGGAGCTGCGCTCGCCGGCCGGCTACGCCCGCGCGGGCGTCGAGCGCGAGCTGCTGAGCGCCGCCCGGGCGCGTCGGATCCGGATGCGCTGGCAGCGCGATGACGGGACCGGCAACTCCGACCACCGCGAGTTCGAGCTGGCCGGGATGCCCGCCGTCAAGCTGGGCGTCGTCGACAACCGCTGCCGCCATCTCGCGTGCGACCGCGCGGGCCGCCTGCACCGCTCGGCGTTCGCCCGCGCGCAGCGGGTGGTCGAGGCGACGCTGCTCAATCCTGCGGCAGCGGCACCAGCGCGCCGTCCTCCGGCACGCTGACGCGGTCCTCGAGGCCGTCGGCGTGCACGTGGCGGCGCAGGTCGGCGCGCGTCTGGAGGCAGTGGTTGACGGCTTCCAGGTGGACGGCCACGACCGCCGCCGCCGGGGCGTGACGCGCGACGGCGAGGACGTCGCGCGCGGTCATCGTGATCGGGTCGCCCTCCGTGAAGCGTGCGCCGCCGGCGTTGACGACCACGACGTCCGGCCGGTGCCGGTCGAGGGCGGCGCGAACCTCGTCGCACCATACGGTGTCGCCGGCCAGGTAGAGCACGGGCTCCGCGGGCGCGGCGAGGACGAAGCCGGAGACGGGCGCCATCGCGTCGCCGATCGCGCCGGTGCCGTGGCGGCCACCGGTGCGGGCGACCGCGACGCCGTCCCAGTCCAGCGCCGCGCCCACCGGGCGCACGTCGGCGAAGCCGCGGTCGCGCAGCACGCCCTCGTCCGCCGGCTGGCACAGCAGCGGGAGGTCCTTGGGGAGCAGGTCGACGGCGGTGTCGTCGAGGTGGTCGGGGTGCAGGTGGGTGACGAGGACGGCGTCGAGGCGGCTCACCACCACCTCGGCGGGCTCGGGCAGCTCGCACAGCGGGTTGCGGCGCTCGTCGGGCGTGCCGGCCACCGGCGGGCGCCGGCCCTGCGGATCGAGCATCGGGTCGACGAGCAGGCGCCGCCCGGCGAGGCCGACGAGCAGCGTCGCGTGGCGGATCAGGCGCAGCCGCATCCCGCCTGTGATTGTGCACGACGGCGTAGGCTGCCCGCGCCGTGCGCGCGTTCTACGAGAGCTTCTGGGCGCAGGCGCCCGAGGACCCCGAGCCGTGGGCCTGGGAGCGCCGGCGGGCGCTGCTGCTCGCGGAGGCGCGGCCCGGGGAGCGGGTGCTCGACCTGGGCTGCGGCGCCGGGCGCTTCGTTGCGGCGCTGGCCGAGGCGGGCGCCGACCCCGTCGGCGTCGAGCTGGCCGAGGCCGCGCTCGAGCGCGCGCGGCGCACCGCCCCCGGAGCGGACCTGCGGCGGCTCGCGCCCGACGGCTCGGTCCCGCTCGAGCACCGCTCCGTCGATCTCGTCTGGTGCTCGGAGGTGCTCGAGCACGTCGCCGACGGCGCCCAGCTGCTGCTGGAGGCGCGCCGCGTGCTCCGGCCGGGCGGCCGGCTGCTGGTCACCGTTCCCTTCCACGGGCGGGTCAAGGCCGTGGCGATCGCGCTCGCTCGCTTCGACGCGCACTTCGACCCGCGGGGCCAGCACCTGCGCTTCTTCACGCGCCGCTCGCTCGCCCGCACGCTCGCGGACGCGGGCTTCGGCCCGCTCCGGATCGAGGCCGCGGGCGGCCCGCCGCTGCTGCGCGAGTCGCTGGTGGCGCACGGCCGGCGCGCCTAGATGAGTGATTCCACGACTCCGCACCGTGGTGACGGCACCGGATCGGCGCCGGATCATCCGCCCGGCACCGCCCCACGGCACGGACCTCGTGGAATCACCCATCTAGCCGAACGATTCCGCAGCGGCGCCCGGCGCCCTCAGCCGCCGTCGGCCTTCACCGCGCGCGTGGCCAGGATAAGGTCGACCCACGACGTGGGGTTCTGCGGGTCGAGGTAGTAGGCCGCCTGGAGGTCGTCGAGCGCCCGCCGCGGCTCGGCCAGCACGTCGAGCCGGAAGCGCCCGAGCCGCCGCCACGTCTCGGCGTTCGCCGGCTGCAGGCGGACCGCGCGCTCGAGCGCGCCCTGCGCCTCGGGCGTCTGCCCGCGCGCCTGCTGGATGGCGGCCAGCTCGAACAGCGGGTCGACGGCGAGCGGGTTGCGGTCGACCGCGATCTGCGCGATCGAGGCGGCCGGCTCGTAGGCGCCGCGCTCGAGCCGCTCCAGCGCCGCGTCGCCGGCGTGCACGGAGCGCACCGGCTGATAGGCGGTCCACGCCGCGACGAGCGCCAGCACGAGCGCCAGCAGCGCCGCCGCGACGCGCCAGGGCGGCGGCGCCCAGCCGGGCCGCCGCGTCCACCGCCGGCGCTCCGGCGCGCCGGCGGCCGCGACCCCCGGCGCCAGGCGCGCGCGCAGCGGCCCCCGGCCCGCCACCCAGCCGGCGCACAGCAGCATCGGGACGACGTTGCCCGGCACGAACCAGGTCCAGTCGATCGCCGAGTGCGCGGCGAACACGACGACCACGACCGCCATCGTCCACAGGCCGACCCGCTCGGCGTCGAAGGGCAGCCCGCGGTCGCGCCGGCGCAGGCCCACGGCGCGGGCGGCGGTCAGCGCCCACGCGAGCGCCGCCAGCAGCGAGAGCCCGACCCCGACCCAGCCCAGGTCGGAGAGCGTCTGCACGCCGTAGCCGTGGGCGTGGCGGACGATCACGTCCCCGTTGTCGCGATAGCGGTTGCGGACGGTGGCGTAGGCGCCGGCGCCGGTGCCCACGAGCGTGGAGTTGGCGTGCACCTGGAGCGCCTCGTCCCAGTAGCGGGCCCGCACGGAGGAGGTGGCCGCGAGGCGGTCCGGCGTGTTTGAAGGCGTGCGGGCCTGCGGGTCCACGAGCCGGTTCCACGCCTCCGTCGTCCGGCCCTCGACGCCGCCGGGGGAGGCGGCCAGCGCGAGCAGCACGGCGACGGGGACCAGTGCGAGCCCGGCGAGCAGCCCACGTCCGGCGAGCCGGCGCGTACGCGCGGACGGCGGCCGCTGCGCGGTGAGGAACCCGACCGCGAGGCCGGCCGCCGCCAGCAGCGCCATCAGCAGCAGCACGAGGGCGCCCAGCTCGTGCCCGGCGTCGACGCGCGCCTCCATCGGCGCGCGGTCCGTGGTCAGCCCGTCCTGCGCGAACGCCCACACCACCACGGGCGTGGCCAGCAGCGCGGAGCACACCAGTGCGGCGACGGCGCGCAGCCGCAGCGGCACGGCGGCGAACCAGACGGCGAGGCCGATCCCGAGCGCGATCAGCGCCCCGCGCGAGTAGGAGAGCATCAGGCAGACGAGGACGAGGCCGAGCAGCGGCCAGGCCAGCGCGTTGACCACGCCGGACCCGGAGCGGCGGGCCGCCAGCCACAGCAGCACCGGCACCGCCAGCGCCGCCATCAGGCCGACGCTGTTCCAGTACTCGAACGGGGCGCGCAGCCGGGCCAGCAGCTCGTCCGCCGCCAGCGCGCTCGGGAAGACCTTGGTGAGCAGCGCCCACGCGCACACGAGCAGCGTGCCGGCGAGCACCCCGAAGAGCAGGTCGGCGCAGCGCCCGGGCGCGAGGCGGACCAGCGCCACGGAGCCGGCGAGGACGGCGAGGTAGGAGAGGATCCGGTTGGTCTCCAGCCACGAGTCCGACGGCGCCAGCGACCAGAGGATGGAGAGCGCGGTGTAGACGGCCAGCAGCGCGAGCGCGAGGACCGCCCAGACGCCGTGCAGCGGACCCGCCGGCCGGTCGCGCGGCGCCAGCAGGCAGGCGGCCGCGACGACCACGCCGCCGGCGAGCATCAGCCCGATCTCGACCAGCGTGGTCGGCTCCACGCGCACCCCGCCCCGGCCCACGAACGTCGAGAGCACGATCACGAGCGCGACCGGGACGCTCACCCAGCCGCCCGGGCCCACCCACGGCACCGTCACGGTCCGCACGTGCGGGCGGCGCGGCGACGCCGCCCTCGGCTCAGCGCTCGAGGCGAGCGAGGACATGACGGCGGACGGACGGCGCGGATGCGGCGAGCGCGGCGGCGGCGAGCAGCGCGAGCACGACCGGCAGCGTGGCCGGCAGGTCGTTGCGCACGCCGCCGACGGCGAGGCCGGCCGTGCCCGGCACGACCTGGCGGCCGTCGACGTCGATCGGCCCGGGCGCCGGCCGGGCGCCCGCCTGGCCGACGATCTCGCGGCCCTCCGGCGTGTTGGGGTCCGGAAGCGGCTCACCCGCGGCGGTGCCCGCCGAGGATCCACCGCCGGCGCCCGAGCCGCCGCGACCCGCGGTGCCGCTGGCGGCGGCGCGCGCGAGGACGTCACGGCAGTCCGTGTACTCGTCGGTGTCGGCGGGGATGTTCTGGCGCGCCCTGCGCAACTCGGACGGCGTGTAGTCCCCCTGCAGGACGCCGTCGTCGGCGCAGTCGCGCAGGATCTGGGTCGTGCTCGCCGCGTTCGCCGCCGGAGCGGCGACGAGCCCCAGCAGCAGGCACGCCAGTGCCAGGCGAAGCATCGATTTCACGCTAGCAGGGGGTTCGCGACACGTCCGCCGCGCGCAGCGCCGCGCTCATGCCCTCCGCCCACGCCATGTGGGAGTGCGCGCGGACGGCCTCGCGGGCCGCCTCGCCCAGGCGGGTGCGCAGCCCCGCGTCGTCGTGCAGCCGGCGCAGCGCGGCGGCCAGCGCGCGCCCGTCGCCCGCCGGCACCACGAGCCCGGTGCGCTCGTGCTGCACGAGGCCGCCGGCGGCGGCGCCGACGGCGTCGGTGGCGATCACGGGGACTCCCCGGTCGAAGGCTTCGTTGACGACGAGCCCCCACGGCTCCCGGAAGTCGCGCGTGGGGATCGAGGGCAGCACCACGACGTCGCTGCCCGCGTAGAGGTCGCGCAGCTGCTCCGGCGGCTGCGGACCTTCGACGTGCGCGGCGGCGGCCGTGGCGGCGGCGTGGAGCGGACCGTCGCCGGCCAGGACCAGCGCGGCCGACGGTGCGGTGAGGCCGGAGGTGCGCCACGCCTCGAGCAGCACGCCCACGCCCTTCTCCGTGGCCAGCCGGCCGGCGAAGGTCACCTGGAAGGGGGCACGGCGGATCGGCTCCGCCGGCGCGGACCAGAACGCGTCGTCGACGCTCTGGGGCGCCTCCAGCACCGGCGCGCGGGCGCCCCTGGCGCGCACGTAGGCGGACACGTGCGGGCCGTAGGTCGCGATCGCATCGGCACTGCGGTAGAGATGGCGCAACGGCAGGTAGGAGAACGCGTGCGCGAGGGTGCGTGGGTGCGCCCAGATCGTCGCCCACAGGACGAACGGCACGCGCGCGAGGCGGGCTCCCGCCCAGGCGGCCGGGAGCGCCACGCGCCCCGAGAGCCCGGCGACGACCGCGCGGTGGCGCCGCGAGGCCGCGAGCCGGAGCACGCCGCTCTGGGTCGGGCGCACGACGGGGAACGGCAGCGCGCCGGCGCTGCCGCCCGCGCCGCCGCCGTGGCGCACGTCGCCGCCGACCAGCGCGAACACGACCCCCTCACGCTCGTGCAGCGCGGCGAACGCCCCGACCCGGAACACGGGCGCGTGGTTGGTCACGAACAGGACCGGGCGCGGGTCCGAGCCGCGCGCTGCGCGCCGCGCCGCCTGCGGGCGGCCGATCGGGCTCACCGCTGCGCCTCTTCGTACGCCGCCACGGTCGCGGCGCCGCAGCGCTCCCACGTGAACGCCGCCGCCACGGTCTCGCGCGCATGGCGGCCCAGCTCTCGCCGCCACTCCGGCTCGTCGAGCAGCGCGCGGATCTCGGCGGCGAGCGCTTCCGGCTCGGCCGGGGGGACGAGCCGGACGCCGCCGCCGGCCGCCGCGATCTCCTCCGGCCCGCCCTCGCCGCGGCAGCCGATCGCCGGCACCCCGCCGGCCATCGCCTCGACGTAGGCGACCCCGAACGCCTCGTCGACGCTGGGCAGCACGAACAGCGCGCCGCGCCGGCCCGCCTCCACGGCCGCGGCCGGGTCGAGCTGCCCGCGCCAGTCCACCCGCTCGGCGACGCCCAGCTCGCCGGCCAGGCGCTCCAGCGCCGGCCGCTCCGGCCCCTCGCCGACCACGGTCCAGCGCAGCTGCGGATGCGAGTCGCGCAGCAGCCAGAGCGCCCGCAGCACGTCGGAGTGGCGCTTGCGGGCCACGAGGTGGCCGACGGTCACCAGCGCCGGCGGGCCGTCCGGCGCGGCGCGCGCCGCCGGCAGGTCGGTCCCGAGGTGGACCACCCGCGTGCGGGCGGCGCCCAGCTCCCGGCAGCGCGCCTCGATCGCGGCGGAGTTGGCGAGCACGAGCCGCGCGGCGCCGAGCCCGGCGCGCACCGCCGCCCGCCCGACCGGCGACTGGCGCGCCAGCGCGAGCACGTCGCCGCCGTGCACCGAGACGACCAGCGGGCGGCCGGTGCGCGCCCGCCGCACCGCGTCGCCGGCGGGAGCCGCGTA
>Ga0136616_10000511_pt1 | contig 18494 bp, 21 predicted proteins | sample AntDrymUQ2992106_2_FD_106648 | JGI IMG/M metagenome (GOLD analysis project Ga0136616, IMG submission 106648) | Polar desert sand microbial communities from Dry Valleys, Antarctica - metaG UQ299 (21.06) | ecosystem: Environmental > Terrestrial > Soil > Desert | place: Antarctica: Dry Valley...
ACGTGGCGCGTCGGCGACGAACGGGTCGTCGCCGGCTCCGGACGGCGGCGGTCCCGGCGACCCCGCAGACGGGCAGCCGATGCAGGTGCTGGAGCCGCTGTCCGACGGCGAGTTCGTGCCGCCGTCCGCCCACCTCCGCGAGCCCACGCCACCGCTCGAGGCGCGCCGCGGGCGCCTGCGCGCGGCGCTGACCAGCGCCGCCGGGATGGTGGCGACCGCAGCCCTCGTCATCCTCGCCGTCACAGTGACCGCCGGCGCCACCGTGGGCACGGCGGTGCGCGGAGGCTCCGATGCGGTGGGCATGAGCTTCGACCTGCCCGAGAACCCCACCCTCGCGAGCCTCAACGAGCGCTCCTACATCTACGCCGAGAACGGCCAGGAGCTCGACGTCCTGGACCAGGAGGAGAACCGCAAGATCGTCGACCTGGAGGCGATCCCGCTGTGGGTCCGCGAGGCGATCATCACCGCGGAGGACCAGAAGTTCTACGAGCACAACGGCTATGACCCCGAGGGCATCGGCCGCGCACTGGTGGCCAACGTCGAGGACGGCGACTTCAGCCAGGGCGGCTCCACCATCACCCAGCAGCTGGCCAAGAGCGCCGTCGGCGACGACGTCACACTCACCCGCAAGTTCGAGGAGCTGGCCTACGCCATCGCCCTCGAGCAGGAGTTCACCAAGGACGAGCTGCTCGAGCAGTACCTGAACCAGGTCTTCTTCGGCGAGGCGAGCTACGGCGTGGCGGCCGCGGCCGAGGAGTACTTCGGCAAGACCGACCTCAGCACGCTCACCGTGGAGGAGGGCGCGCTGCTGGGTGCGATGATCCGCTCGCCGAACAGCGCGAACCCGCGGACGGACCCGGAGGTGGCGCTGCGCCGTCGCAACGCGACCCTCGACGCCATGGTCGGGGAGGGCTACCTCGACCAGGCGCAGGCGGACGTGGCGAAGGCCACGCCGATCGCGGTCCTGCCGAACACCCCGCGCACGCGGCCCTACGACTTCATCGCCGACTCCGTGATCCGCGAGTTCCTGACCGCGCCCGAGCTGGAGCAGTTCGGTGCGACCGCGGAGGACCGCGAGCAGCAGCTGTACTACGGCGGCCTGCGCATCCGCTCCTCGCTGCGCCCGGAGCTCCAGCAGGCGGCGCAGGAGGTCATCGCCGCCAGCTTCCCCAACCCCGACGACCCGACGAAGCCCACCGGCGCGATCGTGACGGTGGAGCCGGCCACCGGCCGCATCCTCGCGGCCCACAGCGGGCTCAACTACGATGTTGAGCAGCTGGCCATCCCCACGCAGGGCCGCCGCCAGCCCGGCAGCGCGGCCAAGCCGTTCATCTATGCCGAAGCGTTGGAGCAGGGCTTCCCGCCGAGCACCCCGCTGTCGGGCGCCAGCCCGGCGTACTACGAGGACATCCCGGACTGGTCGCGCGCCGAGGGTGGGGTCCAGAACTACGGCAACACCAGCTACGGAACGCTGAACATGGCCAACGCGCTGCGCAACAGCGTGAACACCGCGGCGGTCCAGCTCTCCCAGCTCGTCGGCATCGATAGCGTGGCGGCCCGCATGGGCCGCATGGGGGTCGACGTCGAGGACGCGACCGACGGCAGCATCAACGAGTCGATCGCCCTCGGCGGCTTCACCGAGGGGACCACGCCGCTGGAGCTGGCCGGCGCGTACGCGGTGTTCGCCAACGGCGGCATCTTCGTGCGGCCACACTTCATCGACCGCATCGAGGATCGCAACGGCAACGTGCTGTATGAGGCGCAGCCCGTCGGCGAGCAGGTCCTCTCCCCCACCGTGAACGCCACCATGGTGGACATGATGCAGGGCGTGGTGACGGGCGGGACCGGCACCCGCGCGCGCATCACGGGCTGGCAGGTGGCCGGCAAGACCGGCACGACCCAGGAGAACAAGGACGCGTGGTTCGTGGGCTACACGCCCACGATGTCGACGGCGATGTGGATGGGCGTGGCAAAGCGCCCGCAGCCGCTGGGCCGCGTGACGGGCGGTGGGCTGCCCGCGGTGGTGTGGCAGCAGTACATGTCGCGCGCGCTGGCCGGGCAGACGCCGGTGGCGTTCCCCGAGGTGGAGCGGCCCGAGGGTCGCCTGGCCCCGGGCCAGCCGGTGACGGTGCCGGAGGTCCGGGGCGGTTCGGTGGCGGAGGCGCAGCGCCTCCTGGGTGCGGCCAAGCTGTTCGGTGCGCCGCGGCAGATGCCCTCCGACGCGCCGGCCGGGGTGATCCTCGGGCAGAGCCCGCGGCCGGGCGCCCAGGCCACGACCGGTGACACGGTGACGCTCAGCGTGTCGACCGGTCAGCCACCGGAGCCGGAGCCGGAGCCCTCGGTCCCGCCCACGCCTCCCGTGCAGCCGCCGCAGCCGGGCCGGCCGCAGATCCCGCCGCAGATCCCGCCGCCGCCCGAGCAGGGCGGCGAGGGTCCGATCATCACCCTCCCCGGCCGCCCGGGCCGGCCCGAACCGCCACCCGAAGAGGACTGACCGGCTGGGCGGGCCGCTGACCCACCCGCCACGCCCAGCGGACGCCCTTCGGACGCCTACATAGAGGCGATGAGCTTGTCGACGCGCTCGTCGCTGTAGCGGAAGGGGTCTTTGCACAGGACCGTGCGCTGGGCCTGGTCGTTCAGCTTCAGGTGGACCCAGTCGACGGTGAAGTCGCGGCGCTTGCGCTTCGCCTCGCGGATGAACTCGCCGCGCAGCCTCGCGCGGGTGGTCTGGGGCGGGGTCTCGCGGGCCGCGTCGATCTGGGCGTCGGTGACCACGCGGTCGACCTTGTCACGGGCCTGGAGCAGGTAGTACAGGCCGCGGCGGCGGTTCACGTCGTGGTACTGCAGGTCGAGCATCCCGATGCGGGGGTGGGCGAGCGGCAGGTCGTGGCGCCGGCGGTAGTCCTCGACGAGGTGGTACTTCGCGACCCAGTCGCACTCGCGCGACAGCTTCAGCGGGTCGTCGCCCAGCGTGTTGAGGACCCGCCCCCACTCCGAGAGCACGCGGTCGGTCTCCTCGTCGGAGCCCGTATGTTCTATAAAGGCGCTGACCCGCTCGAAGTACTCGCGCTGGATCTCCAGCGCGCGCATCTCGCGCCCGCCGGCCAGCTTCACCCGGCGCTTGCAGGTCATGTCGTGGCTGATCTCGCGGATCGCGCGGATCGGGTTGTCCAGGGTGAGGTCGCGCATCACCGTGCCGGACTCGACCATGCGCAGGACGAGGTCGGCGGTGGCCACCTTGAGCCACACGGCGTACTCGCTCATGTTCGAGTCGCCCACGATCACGTGGAGGCGCCGGTAGCGCTCGGCGTCGGCGTGCGGCTCGTCGCGCGAGTTGATGATCGGGCGGCTGCGGGTCGTCGCCGACGACAGTCCCTCCCAGATGTGCTCGGCCCGCTGACTGATGGAGTAGACGGCGCCCCGCGGGGTCTGCAGCACCTTGCCCGCACCGGCGAAGATCTGGCGGGTGACGAGGAAGGGGATGAGGGTGTCGGCGAGCTTCTGGAACTCCCCGAAGCGCGCGACCAGGTAGTTCTCGTGGCTGCCGTAGGAGTTGCCCGCCGAATCGGTGTTGTTCTTGAACAGGTAGATCGAGCCGGCGATGCCCTCCTCGTGGAGGCGCTGCTCGGCCTGCTCGACGAGACGCTCGAGGATCCGCTCCCCCGCCTTGTCGTGCGTGACCACGGCGCGGACCGAGTCGCACTCCGGCGTGGCGTACTCCGGGTGGCTGCCGACGTCGAGGTATAGCCGGGCGCCGTTCTCCAGGAACACGTTCGAGGACCGGCCCCAGCTCACCACCCGGCGGAACAGGTAGCGGGCCACCTCGTCGGGCGACAGGCGCCGCTGCCCGCGGAAGGTGCACGTGACGCCGTACTCGATCTCGAGTCCGAAGATCCGACGGTGCATGCCGCGCAAGCCTTCCCTCGACTACCCGACGAGTGTAGGACGCAGCACCGCGCCGCTGTCAGGCGGTCTGCCCCAACAACTCGGCCACGCGCTCGTCGGGCAGCCGGAAGAACTTGCGGCGTCCGCGCGTGCGGTCGAGCCCGGCCACCTCGAGGTTAGCCGCGGCGATGTCGCCGTCGCTCGACAGCGCCCTTTGGGACATTGCCAGCGCCTCGCCGAGGCTTAGGTCCGGCGCGTAGCTGTCCTTCAGGCGCGTGTTCACGGCCTCCGCGCTGCCGCCTACCACCACGAAGCCCTGCTCGTCGGTGATCGAGCCGTCGTAGAGGACATGGTAGATCTCCACCCCGTCCGCTTCGACCTCGGCGACGAGCAGTTCGACCTCGAACGGCTTGGGGCTGTCCGCGAACGCCTGGCCGAGCGCGTTCGCATAGCCGTTGGCGAGCGAGCGCCCGGTCACGTCCTCGCGCGCGTACTGGTAGCCGGTGACCTCGGCGTTGCGGATGCCGTAGCGCCGCAGCTGCTCGAACTCGCTGTACTTGCCCACCGCCGCGAATGCGATCCGGTCGTAGATCTCGCTGAGCTTGTTCAGCGTGGCGGAGGGGTTGTCGGCCACGAACAGCAGGCCGTCGGTGTAGGTGACGGCGACCACCGACCGGCCGCGGGCGATGCCCTTGCGGGCGAAGTCCGCCTTGTCCCGGGCCTGCTGCTCGGCCGGGATGTAGAAGGGCATGCTCACGTCTGCGGAGCTCCTGGGCTGTGGCGCGTCACGGGGGTTCAGGGCGTGTGGTCAGGCCCGGCGCTCGGCGATGACCTCCTCGACCCGGGTGGAGAGGGTGTCGTCCCCCAGTTCGCGGTACCCGTCGGCGTCGATGATGGCGACCAGCGGGAAGATCTGGCGCACGAGGTCCGGTCCGCCGGTCGCCGAGTCCTCGTCGGCGGCGTCCCACAGCGCCTCGATCACCATGTCCACCGCCTGTTCGCGGTCCAGGCCCTCGCGGTAGCGCGCCTTGAGCGAGCCGCGCGCGTCCCGCCCACCCGAGCCGGTGGAGGCGAAGCGCCGCTCCTCGTAGCGGCCGCCGGCGGCGTCGTACTCGTAGATCCTGGCGAAGCCGCCACGCGGCTCGTAGCCGGCAAACAGCGGCACCACCACGAGGCCCTGCAGCGCCATCGGCAGGTTGCTGCGCACCATCTGGGCGAGCTTGTTCGCCTTGCCCTCCAGGGACAGCGGCACGCCCTCGACCTTCTCGTAGAACTCCAGTTCGGTCGCGAAGATCCTGGCCATCTCCATCGCGGGACCGGCGGCGCCGGAGATGGCCACCGCGGACCAGCTGTCGGCCTCGAAGACCTTGCGCATGTCGCGCTTGGAGATGACGTTGCCCGAGGTCCCACGGCGGTCGCCCGCCATTACCACGCCACCGGCGTAGGTGAGTGCGAGCACCGTGGTGCCCTCGACGTGCGGGACGGCACCCGGGTCCAGGCGCTGCACCAGCAGCTCGGGCGCCTCGCGCCGCAGCACAGCGGAGAAGCTGGGTCCCATGAGGTCGAATGGGTCGCCTCCGAGCCTCACTCCCCGCCCTTCTGGACGTAGTTCTTGACGAACTCCTCGGCGTTCTCCTCGAGGACGTCGTCGATCTCGTCCAGCAGGTCGTCGATCTCGGAGGTGTCAACCGCGTCGACCTGCTCGGTCGAGTCGACCTCCTCGTCGGACTCCTTGGTCTGCCGCTGCTTGCGGACCTGTCCGTCTGCCATGCGGTGCCACTCCTCAGCTGTGCTTCCGGACCGCGAGTGTACCCACCACCTCCGACAGCCCACGCCGCGCCGGTGGTAGGCTTACGGAAGAGTTGGTACGGCTTGAGAAGTACGGGAGAGGGTGAGAAGAGCATGGAGAAGGAACGCCTGGAAGTCCGGCTGGAGCCGGAGCGCCACGCACGGCTCCGTCGGCTCGCAGCGGCGCGGCACCAGACCTTGTCCGACATGGTCCGCGAGCTCATCGACGATGCCTACAACGAGCTGGAGCGCGCGGACCGTTTGGCCGCCGCCCGCAGGCTCGGGCAGATGGAAGTGCTGGACGTCGGCACCCCGGAGCAGCTGAACGCCGAGATCGAGACGATGTATGACGACCTCCCGCATCTTCCTTGACGCGAACGTCCCGCTCTACGCCGTCGGCGCCCCGTCGCCCTACCGCGAGCCCTGCCGGCGTCTGCTGCTCGCGGCCGCACAGTCCGATGAGCACTTCGTGACAGACGTCGAGGTCCTCCAGGAGCTCCTGCACGTCCTTCGGCGCGACCGCGACTGGAAGAAGCGGGCGCCGGCGTTCTACGACTTCAGCGCGACGATGGGGGGCGGCGCCCTACCAGTGGAGCGGGACGACGTGGTCAGGGCGGCGAACCTCGCGGACGGCGAGGGCCGGTCAGCCAGCACCCGAGACCTGATCCACGTCGCGGTCATGCGCCGCCACGGGCTGAGCCGGATCGCGAGCGCGGACCGGGGTTTCGATGGCTTCGAGGGCGTGACCCGGCTGGATCCGGCGGCGCTCGACGAGTGGGCCGACTCGAAGTGGTTCCCCGAGGACTGATGGGCGATCGGCTCAGGCGCCCGTGACGGTGATGGCGCCGCGCATCGGGCCGTGGATGGTGCAGCGGTAGGCGTACGTGCCGGCTTCATCAAAGGTGTGCGCGAAGGTCCCGCTGTCCTGCAGAGGGCCGGAGAAGTCGTCGCCGACGACGTTGTGCTGCGTGCCCGCCTCCGCCCACGACCACTGCACGGTGGTGCCCGCAGCCACCCCGGCGTGGACGGTCCCGAAGGCGTTGTCCAGCACGGCGATCGTGGGGCTGGCGGAGATGTCCTCGACGGACTCGGCGGTGGGATCCGCGGCGGCGCCGCCGAGGCCGCAGGCGGAGGTGGCCAGTGCCAGCACGGCGGACATCGCGGCGGCGGTCAGGCGGGTTCGGACGCGCATGGTCAGGTCCTCGGATCGCTGGGGTCGATGGGGTCGATGGGGTCGGTGGCCCGGGACAGGCGCCGGGTGCCGGCGAGCAGGGCGATGAGCAGGCCCAGCAGCGCCACGCCCAGGGGGACGTGGGCGTCGAGCTGGCGGATGTAGCCCAGGCCGACCTGGAGGCTGACCAGCCACAGCAGCGCCAGTGCGGCCAGGGCCGGCCAACCGGGGCCGCGGCCGGGACGCCACAGCAGGACGCCGATGACCAGGTGACCCAGGCTGAGCAGCTGGAGGGCGTGGGCGTTGATGCCGTGCAGCCACACCAGGTCGGCGCCGTCGAGGAACTGCCCGGCGAGCAGCGCCTGGGCGAACACCAGCGCCAGCTCGGCCCAGGCGACGGCCCGGAAGGCGCGGCCGAACGGCAGCGCCCGGTCGCTCACGCGCGCGGCAGCGGTCGCCGTGGCGGCACTCACGGCGTCACGGCCCGGCGGGGGCGCTGCCACGAGCCGACCAGCAGGGCCACGGTGACCCCGGAGATCGCCACGCCCAGCGGCACGTGCACCGCCCGCAGGCCGGAGAATCCGAAGGTGATCTGGGCGACCTCGGCGGCCAGCAGCGCGACGCTGGCGGCCACCGGCCATGCCCTGCCGCGCCCTGGCCGCCAGACGAGCACCGCCGCCACGATCTGGACCATGGCGACCGCGGTGATGACCTCGGTGCCGTTGGCCTTGTGCAGCGTCAGGGCGGCCGCGTCACCGGACAGGTAGCGGCCCGCGAGGGCCGCCTGCACCAGCACCAGTGCGGCGTGCACGGCCACGACCGCACGCAGGACCGCGGCCGGCCAGCGGGGGGCTGCGGTGGGGGTTGGACTCATGGCTCCGACGCTAGGCAGGGGGTTGGATGGTGTCGTCCCCCTACCGGTGACAAGACCCGTGCGCCCGCGGGCGCAGTCCTCGGGGAAGGCCCCTACGCCCCCGGTGGTACGCCCGGCTGGACGAGGCCCGTCTCGTAGGCCAGCACCACGAGCTGTGCCCGGTCCCGCATGCCGAGCTTCACCATCGACCGGCTGACGTGGGTCTTCGCCGTGGCCGGGCTCAGGTAGAGGCGGGCGGCGATCTCGTCGTTGCTCAGGCCGTGGCCGACGAGCGCCATCACCTCGCGTTCCCTGTCGGTCAGCAGGCGCAGGCGCTGCGGTGCCGGCGCGCTGCGGGCCGGCTGGGCCGCGAACTCGGTGACGAGCCGGCGGGTCACGCTCGGCGACAGCATCGCGTCGCCGCGCGCCACCACGCGCACCGCCTCGCGCAGGTCGTCGGGCTCCACGTCCTTGAGCAGGAACCCGCTCGCGCCGGCGCGCAGGGCCGCGAAGACGTACTCGTCGAGCTCGAAGGTGGTCAGGACCACCACGCGCACGCCGGACAGCCGCGGGTCGGCGGTGATGCGCCGGGTTGCCTCAAGCCCGTCCATCACCGGCATGCGGATGTCCATGAGCACCACGTCCGGCAACGTCGCGACGCTGCACCGCACAGCCTCGGCCCCATCAGCCGCTTCACTGACCACCTCGAGGTCAGCGGTGCGTTCGAGCAGGACACGGAAGCCGGCACGGACCAGGGTCTGGTCGTCGGCCAGCACGACCCGGATCGTCACGCGGGGATCCGGCCGGCCGGCAGCCGGGCCCGCACCGCGAAACCACCCTCGGGGCGAGGGCCCGCCGACAGCTGCCCGCCCAGCGCCGTGACCCGCTCGGCCATCCCCAGCAGGCCGTTGCCGGCCGAGCCGGCGTCACCGGGCAGGCCGCCGCTGCCTGCTGAGCCGCCGCAGCGCCCGTCGTCGACCACGTCGACGAGCAGGTCGTCGGGCCGGTAGCGCACGGTGACGGTCGTGCTGGCCGCACCGGCGTGGCGGATGACGTTGGTGATCGCCTCCTGCACCACGCGGTAGACCGTCAGGTCCACCGCGGCGGGCAGCGCGCGCGGCTGTCCCTGCACGTCCAGCGTCACCGCCGTCCCGGAGTCCCGCGCGCTGGCGAGCAGGGCATCGAGCTGGCGCAGGCCAGGAGCCGGCGGGCGCGCCGCCAGCCTGCCGGGCTCTGCACCCGGAGCCGGCGGGTGCGCGGCGGACGGGCCGGGCTCCGCGGCGCGCAGCAGCCCGACCGTGGCCGACAGCTCCGTCAGCGCCTCGCGGCTGGCCCGCCGCAGCGTGCGCAGCGCCGCGCGGGCCGCCGCCGGGTCGTCGTCGAGGACGTCGGCCGCGACGCCGGCCTGGACGGTGACCACCGCGACGGTGTGCGCCACCACGTCGTGCAGCTCGCGGGCGATCCGCAGCCGCTCCTCCACGACCCGCGCCTCGGCGTCGCGCTCGCGGTCCAGGGCGCCGCGCCGCAGGCGCTGCTCCACCTCCGCGGCGAGGGCGCGGCGCGCCCGCACGGCCTCGGCGAGGAACACCAGCGCCAGCAGGCCGGCTCCCTCGCGCACGGTGTCCTCGAAGACCTGCAGGGCCGCCTCGCCCTCCAGCCCGTAGCGTGCGGTCACCATGCCCAGCAGCACGACCGCGATGGTCACCACGGCGATGCGCAGGTGTCCGCTCATGGTCACGGTGAACAGGGGCACGGCCAGGGACAGGCCGTAGCCCAACGGCGGGTAGTTCAGCGCGTGGTACGCGCCGAGCAGCACGAACGAGGCCGCCAGGACCCCCAGCGGCCAGCGCCGCCGGACCAGCAGCGCCACGGCGAGTGCCAGCCCCAGCCCGTAGGCCAGCAGATCGCCGGGCTTGCCCTCGGGCTCCGGGTTGCCGCTGACGCCGATCGTCACCATCACCGCCACCGCGACCGCCAGCCCGATGTCGACCACCGGCGGGGGCACCCGCCGGAGTCTTCGCGCCGTGGCCGTCGCCGTCACGCGCTCACGGTAACCAGCGCGGGCAGGCGCCGCGGCCTCCCGCGGGCGCACGGACACCTACCTCCCCGGTGGTACGGGTGGTGGCGCGACGCGCTCCACGTAGGCGCGCCGCCAGTCCGGCGCGACGTCGGCGCCCATCTCTGTCCAGTACTCCCGGCCCGCGGTGATGCGGCCGTCGGCGACGGTCCAGAACGACGCGGCCCGGAAGGTGCCGACGCCCGCCTGCGGCACCTCCACCTCGGACACGACCTCAGCGGCCTGGGCCACGAGCCGCAGGACCCGGATCGACCAGCCCTCGGGGTACTCCCGGTTCACGGCCACGCCGTTCGCGCGTCCCCGGATGCGTTCGCCGCTCGCGGGCCAGTCGATCACCGCGTCCTCGGCCAGCAGGTCGCCCACCCCGGCCCAGTCGCGCGCCTCGATCGCGGCCCAGAACGCGCGCACGACCTCGACCGGTTCCACGGCGGGTCAGCGCTGGAGGGCGTCGAGGAGTTCGGCGGCGGTGTCGCAGCGGTCGAGCAGCGCCTCGGTGGCATCCGCACCGCCGCGGGCGGGGTCCATCATTGGCACCCGCTGCAGGCTGTCGCGGCCCACGTCGAAGATGATCGAGTCCCAGCCGGCCGCGGCCACCGAGTCCCGGTACTTCTCCAGGCAGCGCCCGCGGAAGTAGGCGCGGGTGTCGCGCGGCGGCGACGTCATCGCGCGGGTGATCTCGTCCTCGGTTACCATCGTCTCGCACTGCCCGCGCGCCGCCAGGCGGTTGTAGATGCCCTTGTCGCGGCGGACGTCGTGGTACTGGACGTCGATGAGCTTGAGCTTGTCGTCGTCCCACTCCAGCCCGTCGCGCTCGACGTAGCGCTGCATGACCCGGTACTTCGTCACCCAGTCGACCACGCCGTCCAGGCTCAGCGGGTCGCCCTCCAGCCCGTCGAGCACCCGCTCCCAGACCGACAGGACCTCCGGTCCCCAGTCCGGCCCCTCCCTGTCCTTCACGTAGCGCTGGGCGTGCTCGAGGTAGTGCCACTGCAACTGCAGCGGGGTGAGGTGGCGCCCGTCCTTCAGCGGCACCGCGCGCCGGCAGGTCAGGTCGTGAGAGACGTCGTGCAGCGCCTTGACCGGCTGGTTCAGCGCCGGCGGCTCTGGCAGGTCGCTGTCCTCGACCATCATGAGCACCAGGGCGGTCGACCCCAGCTTGAGGTAGGTGCAGACCTCGCTCATGTTCGCGTCGCCGATGATGACGTGGAGGCGCCGGAAGCGCTCGGGGTCGGCGTGCGGCTCGTCGCGGGTGTTGATGATGGGCCGCTTCAGCGTGGTCTCGAGGCCCACCTCGACCTCGAAGAAATCCGCCCGCTGGGTGATCTGGTAGGGCAGCTCCTCCAGCTCGCTGCCGATCCGCCCGGCCCCGACCATCACCTGGCGGCTGACGAAGAACGGCGTGAGCTGGCGGACGATGTCACCGAAGGGCAGCGCGCGGTCCACGATGTAGTTCTCATGCATCCCGTACGCGGCGCCCTTGCCGTCGGTGTTGTTCTTCGTGACGAGGATGCGCGGCGGGGCGCTCGCCCCGGGCAGCGTGCCCGGCACGAGGTGCGCCGCGCGCGCCGACGCCACCTCCAGGATGCGGTCGCCGGCCTTGTCCCAGATCACCGCGTCACGCGGGTTCGACGTCTCCGGGGAGGAGTACTCGGGATGGGCGTGGTCGACGTAGAAGCGCGCGCCGTTCGGCAGGATCGAGTTCGCCAGGCCGATATCGTCGTCGGGCTGCGGTTCCTGGGCGCCCGGTGAGGTGAATCCGCGCGCGTCGCGCAGCGGATTCTCCTCCTCGTAGTCCCAGCGCGCCCGCGGCCGCCCGTCCGACGAGTAGGCATTCACCACCAGTGACGACGCCAGCACCGGGTTGAAGTCCGGCCGGCCGATGACGGAGATGCCAAACTCGGTCTCCGTCCCGAAGAACTTGGGGATCGCCATGTGGTGTCGCCGGGGCTTACAAATACTGACCGGGGTTGACGCTCTCGATCGACTTGCCCGGCTCCTTGCCGTCGCCGATCAGGGTGCGCACGTAGACGATGCGCTCACCCTTCTTGCCCGAGATCCGCGCCCAGTCGTCCGGGTTGGTGGTGTTGGGCAGGTCCTCGTTCTCCTTGAACTCGTCCCGAATCGACTGGAACAGGTCGTCGGCCCGGATGCCCTTCTGGCCCTCGTCGAGGTAGCGCTTGATGGCCATCTTCTTCGCGCGCATCACGACGTTCTCGATCATCGCGCCGGAGTTGAAGTCCTTGAAGTACAGGATCTCCTTGTCACCGTTGGCGTAGGTGACCTCGAGGAAGCGGTTCTCGTCGAGCTCGGCGTACATGCGCCGGCAGGTCTCGTCGATGACCGTCGCGACCGCGATGGCCTCCCCGCCGTACTGCTTCACCATGTCGGGGTGCAGCGGCAGCTCGGAGTGCAGGTAGATCGCGAAGATCTCGCGGGCGGCGTCGGCGTCGGGCCGCTCGATCTTGATCTTCACGTCCAGCCGGCCCGGGCGCAGGATCGCCGGGTCGATCATGTCCTCGCGGTTGGACGCGCCGATCACGATGACGTCCTTGAGCGTCTCCACGCCGTCGATCTCGGACAGCAGCTGCGGGACGATCGTGGTCTCCACGTCGCTGGACACCCCGGACCCGCGGGTGCGGAAGATGGAGTCCATCTCGTCGAAGAACACGATGACGGGGAAGCCCTCGGCGACCTTCTCGCGCGCACGCTGGAAGATCAGCCGGATCTGGCGCTCGGTCTCACCCACGTACTTGTTCAGCAGCTCGGGGCCCTTGATGTTGAGGAAGTAGCTGCGCGCGTCGGCGCGGCCCTCCTTCTCGGCCACGCGCTTGGCCAGCGAGTTCGCCACCGCCTTGGCGATCATCGTCTTGCCGCAGCCTGGGGGGCCGTAGAGCAGGATGCCCTTGGGTGGGCGCAGCTCGTGCTCCACGAACAGGTCGGCGTGCAGGAACGGCAGCTCGACGGCATCCTGGATCGCCTCGATCTGCGAGCCGAGCCCACCGATGTCGGTGTAGGAGATGTCGGGCACCTCCTCCAGCACGAGCTCCTCGACCTCCGGCCGCGGCAGCTTCTCCAGCGCGTAGTTGCTGCGCGCGTCGACGAGCAGCGAGTCGCCGGCGCGCAGGTGCATCGAGCGCAGCGGCTCGGCGATGCGCACGACCTGCTCGTCGTCGGTGTGGCCGATGACCAGCGCGCGGTCCTCGCCCATGCGCTCCTTGAGCGTCACGACCTCACCGACCACCTCGAAGCGCGCCGCCTCGATGACGTTGAGCGCCTCGTTCAGCACGACCTCCTGGCCGCGCGTGATCGTGGCGGCGTCCACCTCGGGGCTGCAGTTGACGCGCAGCTTGCGGCCCTGCGCGAAGATCTCCACCGCGCCGTCCTCGCGCGCCTCGAGGAAGACACCGAAGCCAGACGGCGGGGCGGACAGTTTCTCGACCTGCTGCTTCAGCGCCACGATCTGGTCGCGCGCCTCGCGCAGGGTGTCGGCGAGCTTGCCGTTCTGGGCGGAGGCCGCGGCGAGTTGCGCGCGCGTCTCCAGCAGGCGCTCCTCCAGCGCGCGGACCCGGGACGGGGAGTCCTCGAGCCGCCTGCGCAGCAGGGCGGTCTCCTCTTCGAGGAACGTGATCTGGGTGCGGAGCTCCGCGAGCTCGGACCGGGGGTCTGCCACCTAGGCCTCCTTCCGCGTCGGGGCGAGCGGCCAGTGTACGCACCGGGTGTCCGAGATCGTCCGTGGCGGGCTCACGGCGCCGCGTCGGCGAGACGGCGCACGACGGTGAGGAACGCGGTGTGGGCGACCATGCGGTGGTCGGGGCGCACGGCGAGACCGTCGACGTGCCAGGTGCGCAGCAGCGTCTCGCTGGTCTGGGCCAGGCCCCAGCGCTCGTCGGCGTCCAGCGCCTCGCGCAGGCGCATGAGCGGGACGACGCCGGGGGTGTAGGCCACGAGGATGCCGCCGGGATGCAGCGCGTCCGCCGCGCCCTTGACCGCCGCCGAGGGATCGAGCAGGTCGAGCACCACGCGCTCGCAGCGCACGGTGGCCAGCCCCTCGACGACGTCGCCGCGGCGCAGCTCCCAGGTGTCGGGCATGCCGCCGAAGCGCTCGGCGACGTTGCGCTCGGCGATGTCGGCGTGGTCGTCGCGCAGCTCGAAGCTGATCAGCCGCCCGCTCGGGCCCAGCGCGCGCAGCAGCGCGCTGGTCAGCGCGCCCGAACCGGCGCCCGCCTCCACCACGGTGAGTCCCGGGGCGATGTCCGCCAGGGCGACGATCATCGCCTGGTCCTTGGGGTACACGACCTGGGCGCCGCGCGGGGCCTTGAGGGTCCAGTCCGACGAGGTCGGCCGCAGCGCGAGCAGCGGCTGGCCCTTGCTGCTGCGGTGCGTGCTGCCCTCGGGCGCGCCGAGGAGCTCGTCGTGGGCGAGGAAGCCGCCGTGGAAGTGGAAGGTGGCCCCGGGGGTCAGGGTCTGGGTGTAGCGCCGGCCCTTGCGGTCCGAGAGCAGCACCTTCTCGCCCTCGCCGAGGGGCGCGGGGCTGCCGGGTGCGGGTGGTGGGATGGGCATCGCCGAGCACGGTAGCAGCGGCTCGGGCGACGCCGGACAGGAGCCAGATCCGGGTGAGCGCGTCCCTGGCGGGTCCATAGACTGGGAGTCATGTTCGCCCCACCGCTGACCGCCACCACGCTCGCGCTCAAGGAGTGGGGCGCGGTCGCCGCGGCGCTGCTCGACGGGCGCCAGACGGTGTTGCTGCGCAAAGGCGGGATCCATGAGAAGCGCTTCGTGGTGTCGCCCGAGCGCGGCGACGCGAACCGCTTCGTGCTGTTCCCCACCGTCGCGCACAGCCACGCCGAGCGCGTGCGGCCTGAGCACGCCGCGCTGCTCGCGGTGGGGGCCGCGGACGTCGCCGACGGCGCCCTGGTCGTGCGTTGCGGGTTGACGCTCGTGGACGCCGTGGAGGTCCGGCGGCCCGAGGCACTCGTCGAGATCGCCGATCTGCACATCTGGACCGAGGAGTCGGTCCGGGTCGACCGGCTGGAGTTCCGGCCGAGGGTGCCGCTGGCCGCCCTCGTCGTGCGTGCCGTCGCCCTGCCCGAGCCGGTGGTGCTGCCCCGGCTGGAGGCCTACGGCGGGTGCCGCTCCTGGGTCGACCTGCCGGTGGCATGGGATGGGGCCGCAGGGTGCCAGGTCCATGCCGAGAGCCGCCTCGCCGCCGACGCCACCCGCGTCCGCGCCGCCCTCGCCTGACGCGGGTCTACAGATCCGCCACTCCGGGGACGATCCCTTGTGCCGACTCCGGCGAGCTCGGGGGCGACACGGGCAAGTACAGGCTGGTGACCAGGAGCGACTTCGACGGCCTCATCTGCGCCGTGCTGCTGAAGGAGCTCGGGCTCATCGACGACATCGCGTTTCGTCCACCCGCGCGACATGCAGCACGGACTGGTGGATGGTGACGTCGAACGACATCACCACGAACCTGCCCTACGTGGCCGGCGCGCACATGGCGTTTGACCACCACCACAGCGAGGTCGAGCGGGTCGGTGGCGGCGCCGCCAACCACGTCATCGGCCCGTCCGCGCCGAGCGCGGCAGGCGTCGTGTACGAGCGCTTCGGCGGCGCCGAGCGCCCCCATCATCTCGGCCGAGATGATGGAGGCGGTCGACAAGGCCGACGCCGCGCAGTTCGCCAAGGAGGACATCACCGAGCCGTCGGGCTGGGTGCTGATGAACTACGCTGATGCTGGCCTACGGTGGCGGCGGGCACGAGGCGGCGGGCACCTGCCAGGCGCCGAACGAGGATGCGGACCGCGTCCTCGCCCAGCTCGTGGCCCGCATCACCACCGACGGCTGAGTGTTCGGCGGCTCACCACCCTTCTTCGGCCGCGTGGGCCGCCAGTTGGGTCAGTTCGTTCACCAGCGCCACGGTGGCGGCGAACCCGCCGCTCCGCTCCCCCGTCACCTCGTCCAGGTGGCCGGCGCGGTTCAACTCGACCATCATCGAGCGCACGCGCCGGTCGGCGCCGTAGCGCGGCAGCGGCACGTAGCTGCCGGCGAACGGCTCGTTGCGCGCGACGCTGAGCCCGCGGGCCCGGCAGCGCTCGGTCATGGCCTCGATCAGCTCGGGGTGGTCGTGGGGGTGCTCGAAGCCGAGGCAGACGTCCGGCCGGGCGCGCATCGGGTCCTCGAACGGGAACGGCTTCGAGGGGAACGAGTGCCCGTCCATGATGAGCGCGTGCCCGTGACGGGCCACCTGCGCCATCACCAGCCGGTCGACCGCGTCGGTCCAGGGCAGGAAGTAGGCGTCGAGTAGCGCGACACGGGTCGCCGCATCCCGCTCGTTGCGCAGCGCCGCGCCGTCGAGCGTGCGGGTGTAGACCGCGCCGAGGCCGAAACGGGCCATCGGCTCCCGGGCGTCGGGCAGTCGCTCGGGGTCCACCACGAGCCGGCTCGTGCGGTTCACCACCGCCACGCCGCCGGCCGCCAGCGTCGGCGGCGCGAACAGCTGCGCTGTGTGCCAGTCGGTCAGCGCGAGCAGCTCGTCCTCCACCCGCTCGTCATCGACCAGCAACCCCCCGCGCACGTCCGCCGGCACCCGCGTCCCCCCGTGCGGCACATGCGCCACCAGCGCCACCGTCGCCCCACCCTCCGGCTCCAGAACATCGAACGCTCCCACCCGCCCCCCTTTGCAGCCCCCCTCCCCCGCTGCGATACTCAACCAATCCCCACGTCGGCGTGGCGGAATAGGTAGACGCGCATGGTTGAGGGCCATGTGGACTCCGGTCCTTGCTGGTTCAAGTCCAGTCGCCGACACTCCCCCTGACCAGCGCAAACTCTCCCGGACCTCCGGGGGGCGTCATGCGTTCCGGGCCGTCTGCTACCCGATTGCTACCCGCGGCCCCGGCCGCTACCCGCCGAGGATCGCCGCCGCCGCCCTGATCGCCGCGTCCTCGTCGTCGCCGGGCCGCACGTGCGCGTAGATCGACAGCGTGACCGCCACGTCGGCGTGGCCCAACCTGCGCGACAGCACCTCCGGCGACACCCCCGCCCGCAGCGCCGCCGTCGCGTAGCTGTGCCGCAGCCCGTGCACGTCGACCACCGGCAGCCCACACGCCGCCGCCCGCCTCGCCAGCAGCCGCAGGAACCGGTCCGGGTGTGTCGCCGCCCCGTCCTCGCGGGCGAACACCAGCGGCCCGTGCGCGTCCGCAACCCAGCCCGCGCCCAGCAGCATCCGCTCCTCGAGCTGGGCCGCACGGTGCGCCCGCAGCGCCGCGACCGTCGCCGGGTCCACCGCCACCGTCCTCGACCCCGCTTCGGTCTTGGCCTGCTCGGCCCACACCAGCCGGTTGCCCGCGACGGTGACCGTCTGCGCCACCGTCAGCCGCGCGCCGTCCAGGTCGACGTCTGACCAGCGCAGCCCGGCGACCTCGCCGCGGCGCATCCCCGTCGTGGCGAACAGCACCCACGCCGCGTACAGCCGGTCCCCCTCGACCGACGCGAGGAACACGCGGAGCTGCCCGGCGGTCCACACCTTCCGCCGCGCCGCGCTCGACGCGGCCTGCCGCTGCGTCGGCGGATTCGCCAGGTCGGCGACGTTGCGCACCACGTGTCCGCGTTCCACCGCGTCGGCCAGCGCCTTGCGCAGCATCGTGTGGACGTGGCGGACCGACTTCGGGGCCAGGCCCGTCCCGTCGCGCTTGCCGGACCGCTCCAGCTCGCGGTACAGCCCGTCGAGGTGCTCGGCGGCCAGCGCCTGCAACGCCACCCCCCCGAGCCGGGGGATCGCGTACACCTCGGCGGACTGCCGGTACCCGGCCAGCGTCGTCGGGCGGACCCGGATGCCGTCCAGCCACAGCCTCAGGTACACCGCGACCGTCATCCGGCCCGGCCGCACGAACGTGCCCCTGCGCGCCCCGGCGCGGGCCTCGTCGCGGTCGGCCTCCGCTTCCTTGCGGGTGGCGAAGCCGGACACCCACTGCTGGCGGCGCTCCCCCGTCGCCGGGTCGCGGGGCAGCTCCAGCTTGTACGCCCAGCGGCTGCCGCGCTTGACGATCCCGTCGCGCATCCTGCCCGCGGTCACCGGGCGTCCCCGGTGTAGCGGACCCGGTCGCCGAACCGTGCGCGGAGATCGGCGACGCCGGCGGGTTCGCCGGCGGGGTCCCCGTCGGCGGGCTCGATCACGAACGACTCCGGGTGGTCCGGGTCGACGGCGGCGCGGAACCGGCCCGACAGCCACAGCGCGACGAATCCGGCTGGGACCGGGTTGGCGGGGCCGCCGAGGTCGACGCGGGCGCCGTGCACCGACAGCAGGCCGCCAGGGCTCACGCCAAGCGCCAGCGCCAGGCCGAAGAACTCGTCGAGGGTGATCGTCCGCCCCGCGCGCTCGACCTCGGAGACGGTCGCGCGTGTCCACGAGCCGTGCCCCAGCCCGCGCATCCGCGCCGCGACCTCATCCTGGGTGACCTGTCGGCGGGCGCGCTCCGCGCGCAGGTTGGCCGCGACCGCGTCGGACAGGAATACGCTGCCCTCCCGGGCTGCGCGGCCCGCCCGTTTCGGCGTCATCCGTGTCGTGCGGTCCGCTGCCATGCTCGTCCCTTCCTGGATCGTCAGGCACAGTACCGCTGCGTCAAGCGGCGTGCTAGACTGTGTTGCGGGGTGGCGACAGACAGTCTAGCGCTCCGAATCGAAATCTGCGACTCGGAGAGACCCGTCGGGATGGCAGAAGACGAG
>Ga0136616_10000512_pt1 | contig 18493 bp, 17 predicted proteins | sample AntDrymUQ2992106_2_FD_106648 | JGI IMG/M metagenome (GOLD analysis project Ga0136616, IMG submission 106648) | Polar desert sand microbial communities from Dry Valleys, Antarctica - metaG UQ299 (21.06) | ecosystem: Environmental > Terrestrial > Soil > Desert | place: Antarctica: Dry Valley...
CCCTCGATCGCGGCGGCGATCTCCCGCACCGCTGCGGTCGGATCGGGCGTGCCGAAGACCGCCGAGCCGGCGACGAACAGCGTCGCGCCGGCGGCGGCGCAGCGCGCGGCCGTGCCCGCGGTGATGCCGCCGTCGACCTCCAGCGCCGCATCGGGCGCGAGCAGCGCGCGCAGCCGCTCGAGCTTCGCCGGCGAGCGCGGCAGGAACGACTGGCCGCCCCAGCCGGGGTTGACGGTCATGCAGAGGAGGAGGTCGGCGTCGGCCGCGACGTCGGCGAGCACGTCCGCGGGCGTGGCCGGGTTGAGCGCGACCCCGGCGCGGCAGCCGGCCTCGCGCACGGCGCTCAGCGCGTAGTGCACGTGCGGCGTCGCCTCGGCGTGCAGCGTGATGCCGTCCGCCCCCGCCGCGGCGAACTCGGCCACCTGGCGCTCCGGGCGCTCGATCATCAGGTGCACGTCGATCACGCCCCCGGCGCCGTGCACGAGGTCGGCGATCGCGCCCACGGCCAGCGGCCCCATCGTGATCGGCGGGACGAAGTGGCCGTCCATCACGTCGACGTGGATCACCCGCGCGCCGGCGGCGAGGACCTCCTCGACCTGGGCGCCCAGGCGCGCGAAGTCAGCCGACAGGATCGAGGGCGCGACGCCGGACCACATCAGATGATTGATGCCGCGGCCGTCGTGGGGGTCGTGACATCAGTCATCAGATGTGGACCAGCATCGACTCGTGGCAGTGGTTGCACGCGTACAGCGCCGTGCTCGACATGCGCACGATCGTCGAGTGCTCGCCGCAGTTGGGGCACACGGACGCCAGCTCGAAGCGGTGCAGGCAGTTCACGCAGCGGTAGCGGCCCGGCAGGTTGGTGGGCCGCAGCCACGGCTCGCCGCAGTCGGGGCACACGTCCCCGAGGTCGACGGGCTCGCCGCCGCTCACGCCGGCCCCGCGCGGCGCAGCCGGGCGACGAAGAAGCCGTCGGTGCCGTCGCGGCTGGGCAGCGTCTGCAGGAACGAGGCCACGCCCGGATGCTGCCAGACCGGCCACTCCGAGCGCAGCTCGTCGGCCGCGAAGTCCGGGCGCTCGGCGAGGAAGCGCTCCACCACGGCCTCGTTCTCGGCGGGCGAGATCGTGCACGTCGAGTACACGAGCGTGCCGCCCGGGCGGAGCGCGGCGGCGCCGGCGCGCAGGATCCGGCCCTGCAGCTCGGCGAGCTGCGCCGGCAGCTCCGGCCCCTTGCGCCAGCGCGCGTCCGGGCGCGCGGCGAGCGTGCCGAGGTCCGAGCACGGTGGGTCGACCAGCACCCGGTCGTAGGCCTCCGGCTCCTGCGGCTCGGCGGCGTCGCCGGTGCGCACCTCGACGCAGCCGGCGCCCATGCGGGCGGCCGTGCGCGCGAGCGCCTGCGCGCGGCCGGGATGGCGGTCGACCGCGACGACTGCGCCACGGTCCTCCATCAGCGCGGCCAGGTGCGTGGTCTTGGCGCCCGGCGCCGCGCACAGGTCGAGCACCCGCTCGCCGGGCCGCGGGGCGAGCGCGCGGGCCACCGCCATCGCGGCGCGCGACTGGGGCATGTAGTGGCCCTGCTCCCACAGCGGCGAGCCGAAGGCGTCGAACGGCGCCTCGAGCACGAGCCCCTCGGGCAGCCCATCGGCGGGCCGGCTGGCGACGGGCAGCGCGGCGGCGAGCGTGGCGGCGGTGGTGCGCAGGGCGTTGGCGCGCAGCGCGGGCTCGGCCGGGCGGTTGCCGGCGGCCATCAGCGCCCGGGCGGCCTCCGGGCCGAGCGCGTCGAACCACAGCCGGGCGATCCACTCGGGGTGCGAGTGGCGCAGCGCCGCCTGGGCGGGCGTGGCGTCGGGCAGCGCCTCGACGCGGCCGCGCCCCTCGCGCGCGGCGCGGCGCAGGACGGCGTTGACCAGCCGCGCCCCGCCCGGGGACGAGCGCTTGGCCAGCTCGACGGCCTCCCCCACCGCGGCGTGAGCGGCCACCCGGTCCAGGAAGACGAGCTGGAAGGCGCCCAGGCGCAGCGCGGCCAGCACGGGCGCCTCGAGCCGCTCGACCGGCCGGCCGGCGAGCTGGGTGATCAGTTGGTCGAGCGTCGCCCGCCGCTGGACCGTGCCGTAGGCGAGCTGGGTGGCGAAGGCGCGCTCGCGCGGGTCCAGCTCCATCCGCCCCGCCTCGCCGTGCAGCGCGCGGTCGGCCCACGCGCCCTCCTCGAAGACCCGGCGCACGACCGCGTACGCGACGGCGCGAGCCGGGGAGACGCCCGCGGGAGGCTCCGACGCGCCCGTGGGAGGCTCCGACGCGCCCGTGGGAGGCTCCGACGCGCCCGTGGGAGACTCCGGCGTGCCCGATGACCTCACCGAGCGCTCACCCGATGGGGGTGCGCCGCCGACCGCAGCCGACTTGCGATACTGCGCGCCAGGTTTCCGGTTTCTTGCGGCGAAGTAGTAACTCTACTTTTTAGTTGCGTCGAACCTTCGTCCAAATGCTGACAATTTTCCTCAAGCCCCTCATCCTCGGCCTAGAAAGTGCCGAGTCATCCGGTGCAAGGGGACTCTGACATGCCTGAAGACCACACTTCCCGCCGGATCCGGGGCGATGCGCGACACGTGGCGATCCGCGACCTGCGCTTCGCGGGCACGATCGCCGCAGGACTGTGCGTGGGCGTGCTCGGCATCGGCGCGATCGCAGCCCCGCTGGTGGGCTGGGACCAGTGGCCGGATGCGCTGAGCCCGAAGGGCGAGGGCTCACTGACCGTCAACGAGCCCGTCTCCCCGCCGGCTCCCAGTTCCCGCCCGGGCTCGCCGGACGACGACGGCCCCGACGCCGCCGACCCGGGCGCCCCCGGGCTGCCCGGCGGGGCTCCCGGCACCGCGCTGGCCGTCATCCCCGGCGCCGACCCGACCGGCGCCGGCGGGACCGCCGCCGCCGCGCCCGGCGCCCCAGCCGCCGGCGATGATCCGACCTCCTCCGGGCCCGGCTCCGGCTCGAGCGGCGGCCTCGACGGCGTCGGCGGCGACCCGCGACCCTCGGGCGACTTCGACGAGACGAGCTTCGCGACCGCGCCGGACACCGACGGCGACGGCATCCCCGACATCTACGAGCAGAGCAACGGCCTCGACGTCAACGCCGACGACGCAGCCGACGACAACGACGGCGACGGCATCCCCAACGTCGTCGAGTTCCGGCTGCGCTCCGCCGCGAACTCCAGGGACTCCAACGGCGACGGCACCGAGGACGGCGACGACGACGACGACGGCGACGGCGTGCGCAACCTGATCGAGGTCCGCCTCGGCTCCTCGCCGATCGACCGCGACTCCAACGGTGACGGCACCGAGGACGGCGACGACGACCCCGACGGCGACGGCATGACCAACGCCATCGAGGACGACAACGGCACCGACCCGACCGTCTACGACACCCCGCCCGTCGACCCCGAGGAGCCGGGCGAGCCCGTCGACCCCGCGCCGGTGGACCCGCCCGCGCCCGTCGACCCGCCCGCCCCCGTGGAGCCGCCCGCGCCCACCGACCCGGTCGACCCGGGCGACCCGGTCCTCCCCGTGGACCCGGTCGACGACGAGGACGACGAGCCCGAGGACACGCCCGAAGACGCGCCCGAAGACGCGCCCGAAGACGCGCCCGAAGACGCGCCCGAAGACGCGCCCGAAGACGCGCCCGAGGACGAGGCCCCCGCCCCGGACCCGGCCGACGTGGCGGCCACCGAGCCCGAGGACGTCGACGTCGAGGACGAGCCGGACGACAAGGTCCCGACGGACCCGCCGGACACCCCGCAGCAGGACAACGGCTCCGAGCCCGAGCCCGAGGTCGCCGCTTCGGAGGCCGAGCCCGAGCCGCCCGTGCCGGCCGCCGCGCCTGCGCCCGCCACGGCGCCGGCTCCGGCCTCCACTCCCTGCCCCGCCCCGCAGGCCGCCGCGCCGATCGTCGCGCCGGCCACGCAGAGCGCGCCGCCGTCCACCGAATCCGCTCCGGCCTCGGCCGCGGCGCCCCCCGCCGAGCCCGCGGCCTAGCCCGGCTCCCGGGCGTCCTGCTCGAGCGAGAAGCCGATCGGCTCCGCGCCGGGGCGGCCTCGCAGCCACGCCTCCGCCGGCATCGGCCGTCCGCCGGGCGGGCGCACCTCGGTCAGCTCCAGCGCGCCCCTGTCGCAGTCCAGCAGCAACCGGCCTTCCTCGACGCGGACGCGCCCCGCGGGAGCGAGTGCGTCTCCGTCCACGCGGGCGTGCGACACCCCGAGGAACTCGCCGCCGGGCAGCGGCAGGCGAGCACCGATGTGCGGGCGCAGGGCGCGCACCTGGCGCTCGACCGCCTCCGCCGGCTGCGCGAAGTCCAGCGCGCGGTCGCGCGCCTCGATCTTGTGCGCGTACGTGACGCCGTCGGCGGCCTGATCGACGAATCCGGGGCGCTCGTCGAGCGCGCGCACGAGCAGGTCTCCGCCGAGCCGCTCCAGGCGCTCGGACAGGCTGCCGAAGTCGTCGCCGGGCCCGATCGGGACACCGTCCTGCAGGCAGACCGGGCCGGCGTCCAGCGCCTCGACGAGGCGGATGATCGAGACGCCGGTGCGCTCGTCCCCCGCCATGATCGCCCGCTCGATCGGGGCGGCGCCGCGCCAGCGCGGCAGCAGCGAGGGATGGACGTTGAGCAGCTCGTAGGCGCTCAGCAGCGGCTCGCGGATCAGCGCCCCGTAGGCACAGACGGCCAGCGCCTCCGGCTCAGCGGCGGCGATCCGCGCCAGCACGTCCGCGTCGTGCAGCCGCTCCGGCTGGATCAGCTCGAGGCCAAGCTCGCGCGCGGTCTCCGCGACCGGTGGCGGGGCCAGCCGGCGCCCGCGGCCGCGGCGCGCGTCGGGGCGCGTGATCACCAGCGCCGGCCGGTGGTCGCTCGCGGCGAGGCGGCGCAGGACGGCCGAGGCGAAGCTCGACGTGCCGAGGTAGACGGTCCGCACGCGGGGCGCGGCGCCTAGGCGCCGACGCCGAGCGGCGGCGTCCCGGCGGAGGCCTCGCGCAGCGCGCGCATCGCCTGCTTGCGCTGGTCGCGGGAGGTGCGGTCGAGGATCAGGACCCCGTCGAGGTGGTCCATCTCGTGCTGGAGGACGCGCGCCTCGAGCCCCGACGCCTCGACGAGCAGGCCCTCGCCGCGCTCGTCGCTGGCGCGTACGCGGACGTGCACGGGGCGCTCGACCTCCACGAGCACGCCGGGCAGCGACAGGCAGCCCTCGTCCATCGGCTCGCGCTCCTCGCTGGCCCACTCCAGCACCGGGTTGATGATCGTCGCCACGGGCGCGTCGGGGTCGACGCGGTAGACCAGCAGGCGGTGCATGACGCCGACCTGGGTCGCGGCGAGGCCGATGCCCAGCGCGTCGTGCATCACCTGGCCCATCCGGCGGGCCTCGTCGGCCAGCGCCGCGTCGAAGCGCTCGACGTCGAGCGCGCGGCTGCGCAACACGGGATCGCCGTAGCCGCGGATGACCTTGAACGCCGCGTCGCGCCGCGCGCGGGTCTCCGGGTCGAGCCGCTCCTGCAGCTCCTCGGCCTCCTCGGCGCTGCGCGGCGGGATGGGGTCGTCGTGAGCCATCGCCGCGGGATTCTAGAGCCGAAAGTCAACGGCGCGGGTCAGGGAAAGCCGGGGCCGACCGCGGGGGTGGGCGGTTCTTTGGGGTGCTATCCCCGCAACAAACCGCCCACCCCCCAGGCAGGCGCTCCGGCCGGCCCCCTCACCTCCCTACCCAGCCGCAGTAGACGCCTCGAGCCTCACTGCGGGTCCACGTAGACGCCTCGCGCCTCACTGCGGATCGACATCCACGCTGAACGCCACCTCGCGGTGCACGCGGTCGCGGGCGGCGGCCTCGACGGCGGCGCCCGTCGCCCGCACCGCGGCGGCCCGCTCGGTGGTCTTGACGACGACCTGGAAGCGCTCTCGACCGCGCAGGCGGAACAGCGGCGCGGGGCCGAGCACCTCGGTGCGGGCCAGGCCGTCGACCGCGGCGCCGACCGCGCCGGCCGCCACGCGCGCCGGGGCGGCGGCCTCCGCGGAGCAGACCACGCGGATCAGGTCGGCGAACGGCGGGTAGCCGAGCGCGCGGCGGCGCTCCAGCTCGCCGGCGAGGAAGCCGTCGGCGTCGTGGCGCGCGGCGGCGGCGATCGCGGCCGCGTCCGGCGCGTTGGTCTGGACGAGCACGCGCCCGCCGCGCGGGCCGCGGCCGGCGCGGCCGGCCAGCTGGGCGATCAGCGCGAACGTGCGCTCCTCGGCGCGGAAGTCGGGGAAGCGCAGCGTGCTGTCGGCGTCCAGCACGACGCCGAGCGTCACGTCGGGGAAGTCGTGGCCCTTGGCCACCATCTGCGTGCCGAGCAGCAGCCCGGCCGGTGCGGCGCGGAAGCGCGCGAGCAGCTCCGGGACGGCGTCCTTGGCGCTCGCCGTGTCGGCGTCGAGCCGGAACACGGGGATGTCGAGACCCTCGCGCAGCTCGTGCTCGATCCGCTCCGTGCCGGCGCCGTGGCGCGCGACGGCGAGCGAGCCGCACGCGTCGCAGCGCTCGGGCACGCGCTCGCGGTGGCCGCAGTGATGGCACGCGATCGCGCGCTCGGCGCGATGGAGCACGAGCGCGACCTCGCAGTGCGGGCACTCCCACGTCTTCCCGCAGCTGCGGCAGGAGAGGAAGTTCGACCACCCACGGCGGTTGAGCAGCACGATCGCCTTGCCCGTCGACGCCAGCGCCCGTCGCGTCTCGGGGTGCAGCGGGTGGCGCGCGCCGCGCATGTCCAGCACGCGCACGGGCGGCAGCGGCCGCGAGTCCACGCGGCTCGGGAGCCGGAGGTGCGCCATCGCCTGCCACGTCTCCGGTCGCGGCGTGGCGGAGCCGACGAGCAGCCGCGCACCGCCCGCGGCGGGACCGTTCCCGACCGCGTCGTTCCCGACCGGGTCGTTCCCGACCGGGTCGTCCTCGATCGGGTCGCTCCCGACCGGGTCGGCGCCGCCGCGAGCGGCGCGTCGCGCTCGGCGGACGCGCTCTGCGGCGACGGTGCGGGCGTCGTAGCGGGGGTCCCCCTCGTGCTTGTAGGAGGCGTCGTGCTCCTCGTCGACGACGACGAGTCCGAGGTCGGCGACGGGGGCGAAGACGGCCGAGCGGGGGCCGACGGCGATGCGCGCCTCGCCGGTGCGCAGCCGGCGCCACTCGTCGTAGCGCTCGCCCTCCCCCAGCGCGGAGTGCAGCAGGGCGACGGTGTCGCCGAAGCGGGCCTGGAAGCGCCCGACCGTCTGCGGCGTCAGGGCGATCTCGGGGACGAGCACGATCACGCCCTCCCCGCGGTCCAACGCCGCCGCCGCGGCGCGCAGGTAGACCTCCGTCTTGCCGGAGCCGGTGACGCCGTGCAGCAGATGCGATCCGCCCCGCTCCACCGCCGCGACGGCGACCGCCTGCTCGGCCGTCAGCTCCACCGGCGGCTGCGGCGCGGCGTCCGTGCGCGGCGCCCGGCGGCGTGCGCGAGGCTCGACGGCCACCAGCCCGCGCGCCTCCAGCCGCCGCAGCGAAGGCAGATCACCGCGCGCCGGCGCGGGCAGGCTGGCGAGCAGCGCGCGCTGGCGGTCGGACAGCCGCTCGCCCTCCAGCGGCGCGCCGGTGCGCCGCGCCCACAGCTCCGTGCGCGGGCGCCCGCGCGGGGGGAGCACGAGCGAGAGCGCGCGGGCGGGCGTGGAGCAGTACTCGTCGGCCATCCACAGCGCGAGGCCCACGAGGTCGGCCGGCAGGTCGTCCTCGCGCACGCCGCTGGGCGCCACCAGGCGCTCGGGCGCCAGCTCGGAGGCGTCGGCCAGCCCGACGACGACGCCGTCGAGCGCCTGGCGCCCGAACGGGACCCGGACGATCGACCCCACGCGCACCGGCTCGGCGGGCAGCGCGTAGTCGAACGGCCCGCTCAGGCGGCGGGTGGTGGTCAGCGGCTCGACGCGGGCGATCACGGCGATCACCGACGATAGGCGCGCCGCCGGTCACCCCGCCCCCCCGTGTCGCGCGCCGGCCGCCCGCCGACTCGATCGCGTGCAATGGCCCGGCCCTTACGGCGGCTGGGTAGGGAGGTGCAGATCGGAACGCGGCCGTCGTCCTCGGGGGAGCGTGCGTCGAACCGCCTCCGCCCCACGGGAGCGGTTCGACGTCGACCACCGTATGCGGCGCCAACGTCGAAGTGCCCCTTCGGGGGCGGGGCGGTTCGACGTTGACCGGGCCCCGCAGGCTCCCTCACCTCCCTACCCGGCGCAGTTGACGTTCGCCGGCGGCCCACCGGCCGCCGGCCGGCGGCGCGCCGGCCGCCGACCCCCGGAGTAGGTTGCGGCCGGTGGAGGGCATCCTGCTGGGCGACAACCTGCCACTGCTGCGCGAGCTGCCCGACGGCTGCGTCCAGATGGCCTACGCCGATCCGCCGTTCAACACCGGCCGCACGCAGACCCGCCGCACGCTGGCCACCGTCGCCGCGGCCGACGGCGACCGGACGGGCTTCGGTGGGCGTCGCTACGCGTCCGAGCTGCTCGAGTCCTCCTCCTACCGCGACGCGTTCGACGACTACCTCGGCTTCCTCGAGCCGCGCCTGCGCGAGCTGCGCCGCGCGCTGCACGCGACCGGGACCCTCTACCTCCACCTCGACTACCGGGAGGCCCACCACGTCAAGCTGCTGCTCGACGAGGTGTTCGGCCGGGCGAGCTTCCTCAACGAGCTGATCTGGGCCTACGACTACGGCGGCAAGCCGAAGCGCCGCTGGCCGCAGAAGCACGACACGATCCTCGTCTACGTCAAGGACCCGGACGGCTACTTCTTCGACGGCGAGGCGGTCGAGCGCGAGCCCTACATGGCGCCGGGGCTGGTCTCGCCGGAGCGCGCGGCGCGCGGGAAGATGCCGGTCAGCGTGATCTGGCACACGATCGTCTCCCCCACCGGGCGCGAGAAGACCGGCTATCCGACCCAGAAGCCCGAGGGCCTGGTGCGGCGCTTCCTCCACGCCTCCTCGCGTCCGGGGGACCTCGTGCTCGATCCGTTCGCGGGCTCGGGGACGCTCGGCGCGGTGGCCGCGGCGACGGGCCGCCGCTACCTGCTGATCGACGAGAGCCCCGAGGCGGTGCGGGCGATGCGCGCGAGGCTCGGTGGCTGAGCCTGGATCCACCGATTCCCGCGGTGCCTCGACACCGTGGCCGTTCGCCAGAGCCGATCGGCCGCAAACCAGGTGGCGCACCACATGAGTGAGCGGCCGATCGACTCTGACTCGGCCCACGGCGCCGAGTCATCCACGGATGATCGGTGGATCCAGGCTGAGCGGCGCGTCGTCGCGCACGGCCCCGGCCGCGTGAACCTGATCGGCGAGCACACGGACTACAACGACGGCCTGGCGCTGCCGTTCGCGATCGACCGCGGGGTGACCGTGACGGCCGAGCCGCTCGCCGGGGTGCCGGGCGGGGCCGAGGGCGCCATGATCGAGGCGGTCGCCGCCGACCTGGGCGAGCGCGACGCCTTCCCGCTCGCCGCGCCGGCGCCCGCCGACGGCTGGCGCGCCTTCGTGCGCGGCACGGTCGCCGAGCTGCAGGCCGCCGGCCACGCGCTCCGCCCCTGCCGGCTGACGATCGAGGGCGACCTCCCCCACGGCGCGGGCCTGTCCTCCTCCGCCGCGCTCGAGGCCGCGCTGTGCCTGGCCCTGCTCGACGACCCCGGCGACCGGCTCGAGCTGGCGCAGCTGTGCTCACGGGTCGAGAACGAGTGGGTGGGAGCCGAGACCGGGCTGCTCGACCAGCTCGCCGTCCTGTGCAGCGAGGAGGGCTCCGCGCTGCGGATCGACTTCCGCACCCTCGCGATGGAGACCGTGCCCCTGGACCTCGGCGACTGGCAGCTCGTCACGCTGGACTCGGGCGCCTCCCACGAGCACGCCGCCGGCGGCTACAACGAGCGCCGCGCCGAGTGCCGGGCGGCCTGCGAGGCGCTCGGCGTGGCCAGCCTGCGCGACGCCGCCACGGACGCGCTCGACCGGCTGCCGGAGCCCCTCGGCCGCCGCGTGCGCCACGTCCTCACCGAGAACGCCCGCGTCGACGCGATGACCGAGGCGCTCGCAGCCCAGGACCTCTCCGCCGTCGCCGGCCTGCTCGACGCCTCCCACGCCAGCCTGCGCGACGACTACGAGGCGTCGGTCGACGAGGTCGAGGCGGCGATCGCCGAGGTCAAGCGCGCCGGCGCCGCCGGCGCGCGCATGGTCGGCGGCGGCTTCGGCGGCTCGGTGCTAGCCCTGTTCGGACCCGGGACCGCTCTGCCCGCCGCCGCCCTGGCGGTCGCGCCGGGCCCGCCGGCTCGTCGGCTGCGAGCCGGCTAGCGCGGCCGCGTCGGCGCCCACCGGCGCGGGCGCGCCCTTGACCGTGTGGTCGTCCTCCTCCTCGCCCTCCTCCAGCTCGTCCGACAGCGGCCGCGAGAAGGCCCAGAACAGGAACAGCGCGGCGACGGCGAGCATCGCCAGCCCGGTCCACAGGTTGACGTTGATGCCGGCCGCCTTGTCGATCTCGGCGTCGGAGGCGCCGAGGCCGAGCACGGTGAGGATCACGCCGTAGATCGCGAACAGGCCGCCGACGAAGCGGCGCACGTCGAACAGGTTGGCCGCGCGGGCGCTGCGGTGCGCGTCCAGCTCGGCCTCCTCGGTCTTGGCGATGAGCGGGTCGTCGGGGCGATCAGACACGGCAGCTCACTCTCACGCGAAGATGACGCTCAGGATGGCGGTCAGGCCCAGCGCGCCGATGGCGAGGGTCTGCGGACGGCGGTACCACACGCGTTCGGGTAGCCGCGCACGTCGACGCCGTCATCGAGCGCCCGCTTGATCTGGCCCAGGTGCTCGCGCAGGTAGGCGATCCGCTGGGCGTCGTCGGCGGTCGCGATCCCGTTCTCGGTGATCACGACGGGCAACCCGGTGGAGGCCGCCTCGGTGATCGCCGCGTGCAGGCCAGGCGGGTGAAGCTCCCAGCCCATCTGGGTCAGCGGCGCCCCGGGCGGCGGCGGCGCGAAGCCGGCGGCCGCGGCCGGGTCGACGCGCATGCGCGAGTAGTACTGCACGCCGACGAAGTCGCCCTGCAGGCCGTCGAGGTAGACCTCGATCATCTCGCGCCGCAGCTCCTCGTAGGCGGCGATGCACGCCGCGTCGTCGCGGGCGGGCTCCAGCGCGGGCATCTGCAGGCAGATCCCCGCCCGCGGCGCCCCGCGCCCGGCCCCGAGCGCGCGCACGGCCGCCTCGTGCGCCTCGACGAAGCGGCGCGTGACGCGGTGCCACTTGATGGCGTTGCGCTCGCCGGGCGGGAAGTCGCCGTGCAGGTAGCCGAACAGCGCCACGATCTGCGGCTCGTTGATCGTGCAGGCGTAGGGCATCAGGTCGCCGAGGGCGCCTGCGACCCGCTCGCAGTAGCGCTCGAAGCGCTCGACCGCGTCGGGGCCAGCCAGCTCCCGCGCTCGTCCAGCCAGCGCGGCAGCGTGAAGTGGTTGAGGGTGACGAAGGCGGTCAGCTTGTTCTCGGCGAGGCTCGCGAGCACGCGCCGGTAGTGCTCGAGCGCGCTCGAGCTCCACTCGCCCGGCGCGGGCTCGATCCGCCACCACTCGATCGAGATCCGGTGGGCCTGCTGCCCGGGCGAGGCGAGCAGCGCGAAATCCTCGTCGTAGCGGTGGAGCTGGTCGATCGCGTCGCCGGAGGGCTCCACCGCGGGGGTTCCCGCGGCGTGCTCCCAGGCCCACCAGTCGTTGCCGACGTTCGAGCCCTCGACCTGATGGGCGGCCGTCGAGCTGCCGAACAGGAAACCCTCGGGGAAGTCCCGCATCCCTAGGCGGTCTGCGGCGCGGCGAGCCCGGCGGCGGCGGCCAGGGCTTCCGCCTTGTCCGTGCGCTCCCAGGTGAAGTCCTCGTCCTCGCGGCCGAAGTGGCCGTAGGCGGCGGTCTTCTGATAGATCGGGCGGTGCAGGTCGAGGTAGCCGCGGAACGCGCCCGGGCGCAGGTCGAAGTGCTCGAGCACCAGCTCGAGCAGCCTGGAGCGCCCGATCTTCTCGGTCCCGAACGTCTCGACCATCACCGACACGGGATGCGCGACCCCGATCGCGTAGGCGACCTGGACCTCGACGCGGTCCGCGAGGCCCGCGGCGACGACGTTCTTGGCCACGTAGCGCGCCGCATAGGCGGCCGAGCGATCGACCTTGGTGGGGTCCTTGCCCGAGAACGCGCCGCCGCCGTGACGCGCCATCCCGCCGTAGGTGTCCACGATGATCTTGCGCCCCGTCAACCCGGCGTCCCCGACCGGGCCGCCGATCACGAAGCGCCCCGTCGGGTTGACGAGCAGGTCCTGACGCAGCTGGCCGGGGTCGTAGAGCTCCGCGGGCAGGATCGGGACCACGACGTGCTCCCACAGGTCGTCGGGGATCAGCGCCTCGGCGCCCTCGGAGTGCTGGGTGGAGATCAGCACCCGCTCGATCGCCACCGGCAGCCCGTCGCGATAGCGCACCGACACCTGCGTCTTGCCGTCGGGACGCAGGTAGGGCAGCATCCCGTCGTGGCGCACCGTCGCGAGGCGCTGCGCGAGCCGGTGCGCGAGCGAGATCGGCAGCGGCATCAGCTCGTCCGTCTCGCGCGTCGCGTAGCCGAACATCATCCCCTGATCGCCCGCACCGGCGAGATCGTGCTCGTCGCCGCCGCCCGTCCGCGCCTCGTAGGCGGCGTCGACGCCCTGCGCGATGTCGGGCGACTGCTTGTCGATCGCGTTGAGCACCGCGCACGAGTCGGCCGAGAACCCCAGGTCCGCATCCGTGTAGCCGATCCGCCGGATCGTCTCACGCGCGATCTCCTGGATGTCCACGTACGTCGTCGTCGAGATCTCCCCCGACACCACCACCAACCCCGTGTTCACCAACGTCTCGCACGCCACCCGCCCGGACGGGTCGTCGGCCATCACCGCGTCCAGCACGCCGTCAGAGATCTGATCGGCGATCTTGTCCGGATGGCCCTCCGTCACGGACTCGGAGGTGAACAGGAACTCGTTGTCGGCGAAGTGGGTCATGGGGCGGGAAGCCTAGCGCCCGTCCTACTCGCCCCGGCGCCGCCGCTTGCGCTCGGCGAAGTCGATGATGAGCGGGATGCCGTCGAGGCCGTAGCGCTCGCGCAGCCGGTTCTCGACGAAGTAGGCGTAGTCGCGGGTGATCCGCGCGCGGCTGTTGACCTGGATCGAGAACCGCGGCGGCTGGACCCCGATCTGGGCCATGTAGAGCATCTTCAGCCGATGGCCCTGGCGGGCCGGCGGCTGCCGCGCGGCGGTCACGTCGGCGAGGAAGCGGTTGAGCTCGGGCGTCGGGATCCGGTGCTGTGCGCGTGCGCCGAGCGAGAGCGCCTCCTGCAGCAGGCGGGGCACGTTGCGGCCGGTCGTGGCCGAGGCGGTGAGGACCTTCGGGCGCAGCCGCAGCTTGCGGTTGACCCGCGCCCGCTCGCGGTCGAGCTCCGCGGCCCCGACCCCGCCGCCGGGCCCCAGGATCCGGTCGACGTCGCCGCCGGTCAGGTCCCACTTGTTGAGCACGAGCGCGGTGGCGCAGCCGGCCTTCATCGCCAGCTCGGCGATGCGCAGGTCCTGCGCGGTGACGCCGTCGGCGGCGTCGCAGACCACGAGCGCGACGTGCGCGCGCTCCGCCGCCCGCTGGGAGCGCAGCGACGTGTAGTACTCGACGGACTCGGTGACCTTCGCGCCGCGGCGGATGCCCGCGGTGTCGATCAGCAGCAGGCGGCGGCCGTCGACCTCGATCGGCGTGTCGATGGCGTCGCGCGTGGTGCCGGCCAGCTCGGAGACGATCACGCGCTCGCGGCCGAGGAACGCGTTGACCAGCGACGACTTGCCGACGTTGGGGCGCCCGATCACCGCGAGCCGGATGACGTCGTCCTCCTCCTCGGCGTCGTCCTCGCCCGCGGGCAGCAGCTCGACCAGCCGGTCGAGCAGGTCGCCGGTGCCGAGGCCCTGGGCGGCGGAGACGGCCATCGGCTCGCCGAGGCCGAGCCCGTGGAAGTCGTGCGCGAGCGAGAGGTCGCCCGGCGAGTCGATCTTGTTGGCGGCCAGCACCACGGGCATGCGGCCGCGCCGCAGGATGTCGGCGATCTCCTCGTCGCCGGGCCGCACGCCGGCGCGCGCGTCGACGACCAGCAGCGCGACCTCCGCGTCCGCCAGCGCCTCGCGCGCCTGGTCCTGGATCGAGACGGAGAGGGGGTCGCCGTCGTCGAGGTCCACGCCGCCGGTGTCGATCAGCGTGAAGCGGCGCCCGTTCCAGTCGGTGACCAGCTCCTTGCGGTCGCGCGTGATGCCGGGCCGCTCGTGGACGACCGCCTCGCGCGACTGCGTGAGCCGGTTGACCAGCGACGACTTCCCGACGTTGGGATAGCCCACGACCGCGATCTTCATCGCAGCTCCCGCGCCGGCCCGCCGGGCGGCGGGCTCTGTGCAGCGGCCGTCATCGCAGTTCCTTCGCCTCGACCGCGAGCATCTCGATCTGGGCGACGACCTCGTCGAGGGTGAGGCCGGTCGTGTCGACCGGGACGGCGTCGGGCGCGGGCTCGAGCACCGTGCGCTCGGCGGTGCCGTCGCGCCGGTCGCGCTCGTGCTGGGCGTTGAGGACCTGCTCCGGGTCGCCCCCCGTCTGGGCGGCGCGGCGGCGGGCGCGCTCATCGGGCGAGGCGGTGAGGAAGACCTTGACGGCCGCCTCCGGCGCCACGACCGAGCCGATGTCGCGGCCCTCCGCGACCCAGTCGCCGTGCTCGATGATGGCCTGCTGCTTGCGCACCAGCGCGGCGCGCACGCTGGGGTCGGCCGCCACGCGCGACGCGCCGGCCGACACCTCAGGCGTGCGGATCGCGTCCGTGACGTCCTCGCCGTCGAGCCGCACGCGGTCGCCGACCTCGATCGCGACGGCCGCGGCGACCTCCCCCGCGGGCCGGCCGCTGCGCCCGGCAGCCAGCGCCACGGCCCGGTACATCGCCCCCGTGTCCAGGTACGTGAACCCGAGCCGCTCGGCGACGGCACGCGCCACGGTGGACTTGCCGGCCCCGGCGGGGCCGTCGATGGCGATCACCATGGCGAGTGAGGCTAGATCACGGCCGCTTGACCGATGTATACGCTCGTGTCTATGCGCTCGACTACAGTGCGCGCCCGCACCTCGACGCGCGACCGCCTGGCGGAACTCGGACACCGGCGGGGGCTCTCCATGCCCGACCTGCTCGACGAGCTGGTCGAGCGCGCGGAGGCCGAGGAGCTGCTGGCGTCGGCCAACGAGCACTTTGCCGCTCGCCACGACACCCAGCGCGCAGAGGTCGAGGCCTGGGACGCCGTCGCCGGTGACGGCCTGCGGGACGCGTGAGCGACGCCGCGCCGGAGGCGCGACAACGCGAGGTCTGGTTCGTCGACCTCGAGCCGATCCGAGGACGCGAGCAGGCGGGGCGACGGCCGGCACTGGTGGTCAGCGTCGACCAGATCGGCACCGGTCCGAGCGGGCTGTGCATCGTCGTCCCCCTGACGACCACGCGCCGCCCGAATCCGCTCTACGTCGAGATCGAGCCGCCGGACGGCGGGGTGCGTGAGCAGAGCTGGGCCATGCCCGAGATGGTCCGCTCGATCTCGAGGCGCCGCCTCCTGGACCGCTGCGGCCCTGGTCCGTCCTGGCACCCTCGAGGCGGTGGCCGGGCGGATCCGGCTGCTCACCCGTCCGCCCGGCTAGGAGTCCGTCAAAGAAGGGCGACGCGACCGGGGCGGCCGAGCCGTGGATGCCGGGCGCCGCACGAGGGTGAAGCCAATAGTGGTGTAGTGCGTACCCGGTTGGTTCCGTTTGGGGTCAGGCGGCGTGGTCGATGATCTGGCGGTAGGTCGCCGGCTGGTGGCGGGCGCCGAGGCCGAGCAGGGTCTGGAAGGCTGCGTGGGGGTTGCCGCGGCGGTTGTGGCGGAAGACGTACTCGTCGAGGTAGGCGGGCAGGTGCCCCGGTGAGGCGCCGCGGTGGGTGCCGTGCAGCCATGCCTTGAGGTTGGACACGGCGCGATGCGCGCGCGGCAGCAGCTGCTCGCCGACCGGTGCGGCGCGCTGGCTGCGCGGGCGGTGCTCGTAGCCCAGCGTGCGCAGGCCGGCGTAGCCGTTCCAGCCGTCGGTGTGCACGATCGCGCCGGCGACGGTGGTGGCCCTCACGAACGCGCCGAGCGAGCCGCCCGAGGCGTCGTCGAGCACCTGCAGGCGCAGCCGCCCCGAGCCGCGCCCGCGGACCTCCACGGCGACGCCGACGAGCGTCTTCTTGCCACGCTGGCGCCCGCCGCGCCGGCCCTCTTCGAGGCCGCCGAGGAAGAACTCGTCGGCCTCGACCTCGCGCTTGAGCGGCTCGCGCTCGGGCGCGACCATCGCCCGGCGCAGCTTGTGCAGCATCATCCACGCAGTCTCGTGACGGGAGATGCCGAGCTGGCGCTGCAACTGCTTGGCCGAGATCCCCGGGTGATGCGTCGCGACCAGATAGGCGGCCCAGAACCACAGCCGCAGCGGCTGGTGCGTGCCGTGCATCACCGTTCCCGCGGTCACCGACGTCTGCGCCCCGCAGCGCTTGCACTGCCACACCAGCCGACGGCGATGCATCGCGCCGATCTCGGCGCCCCCGCAGCGCCGACAGCAGAAGCCCTCGGGCCAACGCGACGCGAACAGATAGGCCCGGCACGCCTCCTCATCGGCGAAGCGCTCCTGGAAGTCCATGATCGTCAACGGGAAGCCGGGCCGAGGCACGCCGCCAACCTACGCCCGACCCCAGACGGAACCAAGCGGGTACGCACTAGCCTCGATTCGTCGGTAAGCCCGTGAGGTGTGTCGCGTCGCGGTGTCGGTGAGGTTGTGGTGCGTGTGAGGTGCTGGTGGGCGGGCTGGCGGCCCGTTCGCGGGTCGGGTTGGGCGCTCTTGGGGCGGTCCGGCGGGTCGTGCGGGCAGCGGTCAGTGGCGGCCGTCGCCGCGTCTGTGGGACCGTGGTCGAGGTGGCCGGTGGCGCTCAGGCGGGCAGCGCCGCGAGGCGCTTGAACGCTCGCGCGATGGCGCCGCTCCAGGGCCAGTCGGCGGGCAGGTGCAGCGTGAGCCGGCGGGCATGGCGGGTCAGGCGCCCGGCGACGTGCAGCAGCCGGTAGCGCAGCCGCTTGGGCTCGCAGACGCGGTGCTCGCCGTCGAAGAGCAGCAGCTGGGTCCAGATGGTCAGATCGTGGGCGACCAGGGCGGCTTCCAGCCACGCTTGGTTGGCCGCGAACGCCGAGAACGGCAGGTTCGAAAGGCCGGTGCTCTTGAGGGCGCGGACGCGGTCTTCGACGATCGCATGCGCGCGGTGGCGCGCCTCCAAGACGGCGAGATCGTCATCGTCCTGGTCAGTGATGAAGCACTGAAAGCGGTGCCCGTCGACGTCGGTGAAGCTGAGCTGGGCGCCGGGATGCGGGCGCTCGCGGCGGACGATCAGCCGCGAGCCCTGCGGCCACGCGTCGAGGCCGATGTGACCGGTCAGCTCGGCCACCCAGGCGCCCTCGCGCGGCTGTCCGTCGGCGCCGGTCGCGGGCCGCCACGCGGCCTCGGGCAGAGCCAGGATCGCCTCGCGGACCCGCTCGTCGATGGCGTAGCCGAACGAGAAGCGCACGCCCGTCTCGCGGCACGCGTCGGCCAACGCGTGGCTGGCCCCGGCCGAGTCCGAGCGCGCGAGGATCGGCCCGTCAAGCGCCGCCCGCGGGAGCTGCTCGAGCGCCAGCTCGAACACCTGCAGGTGATCCTCGGCGTTGTTGGCGCCCGCGTTGCCGGGCCGCAGGATCGCGGCCAGCACCTCCCGGCCGCACGTGGCCAGCAGCGGGTGAAACCCGAACCCGCCCTTGTAGTGGCCGGCCGCCAGCTCCTTGTCGGAGTGCGCGGTGACAGGCGTCGCGTCGAAGTCGATGATCACCTCCGCCGGCGCGGCGCCGGCCGCCCACGCCCGCGCCCGTGTCTGCGCGCGCGCCGCGCGCAGCCGATCGAGCTCTGCCGCGCCGACCGAGCACAGCACCCGTCGGGCGGTCGAGACCGACGCCACGTCCCCGAACAACGCCGGCTGGGAGCCCAACGCGACCAGATCCGACACGCAGCGCCCGCCATCGGCCAGCATCACCGCCAGATCACAGAACACCCGGCCCGGGTCATGCGCCGAGCGGCGCTCGCGCGTCTCACCCAGCGCCCACCCCAGCGCGTCGGTGAGCCCCAGCTGCCCGGCCGCGAGCGGCAGCAGCGCCGTCCCGGCCCGCGACGACAGACCCGTGGCGTCCGCGCGGACTTCTACCTTCTGAATGCTGGAACGTCCCATCACCTTCAAGGTGCGCCTCCTGAGCGGGAGAGAAGGGCTTCGACAACCACAACTCTCCCTGCTCAGGCGGACGTTTCAGCGCGCCGCCGGCACCACCACCGCCCCCGCTACCGGCGAATCGAGGCTAGGCAGCTACTTCAC
>Ga0136616_10000516_pt1 | contig 18417 bp, 16 predicted proteins | sample AntDrymUQ2992106_2_FD_106648 | JGI IMG/M metagenome (GOLD analysis project Ga0136616, IMG submission 106648) | Polar desert sand microbial communities from Dry Valleys, Antarctica - metaG UQ299 (21.06) | ecosystem: Environmental > Terrestrial > Soil > Desert | place: Antarctica: Dry Valley...
CCCCGGTCGGCGGCCCGCGCCTTGAGCGCTTGGACTGTCGCTTCCGAAACGTCACGAACCTGAACCAGTGGCATGAGGGCTCCCTATGCGTTTGTATGCACACCACCAATCCTGGCTCCGTGCAGTGGCGTACGCCGAGAACCGCAGCACCGGTAGGTGCAGCGGCCCGGTGTGCGGGTCGCTGACGAACGCGAGACCGGCCCGTCGGGCGAGGCCGATGACCCGCCGCAGGGACGGTTCGGCGTACTGACTCAGCGCGCGGGCGTGGTTGGCCACCCCACCAACCCCGTGTGGATCAGTTCAGCGGCGAGTCTCTCCGTGGTGCGCAGCATCGGGTCGCCCGCGTCGTCCACCAGCATCGCCACGCGTCGGCCCGCTCGGCCGCCAACGCGCACATTCGGGCTACGTGGTCCTAGGCGTCGGCGTCGCTGAACTCGATCCACGGGATGCCGCCGACCACGTCGGCGCCGAGGTCGACCGCGTCGTGCACCAGCTGCTCCGCCCCGGGATCGCGCAGCAGCCCGTCCTGCGGGAAGGCGACGACGTGAAGGTCGACCGTGCCGCGGAACTCTTCACGGGCTGCGAGCACCGGCGTGATCCCCCGCAAGCCGGCAGTCGTGTCGACATCGGCGAACGCCAGCACGTGGCGTACGCCGATGACGGCGGCGGCCTCCACCGCTCGCCGGATGTTGGGTGCGAGCCACGATTCGTCGTACTCGCGCTTGACCACCGAGGCGAGCTCGATGGAGGTCATCGCGCCGCCCATGTCGGTGCCGGTGTACTGGGCCAGCGCCTCCTGCCCAACCCGGTCCAGCGTGTAGACCTTGTCGAGGTGCAGATGCGCATTGACGAAAGACTCGGTGACCAACGCACCGTTGGCCTCGATGACCCGACGCCCCTCGAGCGGGCGGGGAGAGATGTCGGCGATCGTTGCATTGGCGATCCCGACATGGTGGCGGCCGGATCGGTTCCGCAGCGCAGCGTCGGCGACAACGAGGTCGTACACGGCTTGCCTCTCGGCTTGGTTCTACGCCCATGGGCTTGCGCGAGCTGGCACCATAGCGCCCGGGTCTGCTGCCTACCGATCGGAGGCTCCGTGAAGCGATGGAGTGTGGTGGCAGCGTTGACGCTGCTGGGGCTGGCAACGCCGGCGGGGGTTTCGGCCTCCGACAGCGCTGATCACGAAGGCTGGCAGCGGGCGGCAATCAGCCCGGAGCAGCTGATGGACCGTCAGCGCAGCGATGTCGCGCGCGAACTCAACAGCTCGCGGATGAGCTCGCCACCCGGAATCGTTGCCGGCGAGCGTTGTCGCAACGGTCACGCCGGGATCTTCCCGTGCAAGCGAGTCGACCTGAAGAGCCTCGTCCCGCTGGCGTCCATGGGCGCCTTGTCGGCGAACGACATCTGGGGTTGGAAGGATGGCCGAACCGGACGCAAGTACGCTCTCGTCGGACTTGACAACGGCACCGGTTTCGTAGACGTCACCCGACCCGGGAAGCCGCGTTACCTCGGCAAGCTTCCAACACAAACCGAAAGCTCGCTGTGGCGGGACGTCAAGGTTTACCAGCACTACGCGGTGGTTGTATCCGAGGCTCAAAACCACGGTATGCAGGTCTTCGACCTGCGGAAGCTGCGCAAAGTCCGCACGCCGCGGACCTTCGACGCGGACGCCTACTACGGAGGGTTCAGGGGCGCCCACAACGTGGCGGTCAACGAGAGGTCTGGCTACGCCTACGTCGTGGGCAGCGACACCTGTCGAGGCGGCCTGCACATGGTCAACATCCGCCGCCCGCTGTTCCCGTACTTCGCCGGCTGCTACGGGGGCGACCGCTACACCCATGACGTCCAAGTGGTCACTTACCGCGGCCCTGACAAGCGGTACACCGGTCGCGAGATCGCCTTCGCCGCCAACGAGAGCACCCTGTCGATCATCGACGTGACTAGGAAGCGGCGCCCCAAGCTGCTGTCCAAGACCGGTTACCGAGGCGCGGCGTACACCCACCAGGGCTGGCTCACCGGCAACCAGCGCTACTTCGTCTTGGGCGACGAGCTGGACGAACTCTTCAGAGGCAACAACACCCGCACCTTTGTCTTCGACGTACGCGATCTAAAAGATCCCTCGCGGTCGGGGACCTATACGGCACCGACTGCCGCCATCGACCACAACCAGTACATCAAGCGTGGCCACGTCTACCAGGCGAACTACCGTGCCGGCTTCCGCTGGCTAAAAGCCAAGGACTACGCCACCGCCGACTTCCGGGTCCACGGGTTCTTCGACATCTACCCGGCCGACGACCGTCCGGAGTTCAACGGCGCGTGGGGCGTCTACCCCTACCTCGGGCGCAACCTTGTGTTGATCAACGGTATCGAGCAGGGCCTGTTCGTGCTGCGTACGCGGCCCTGACCGGCAGGGGTCGGACACGGTTGATTGGCCGCGGCGCAGCCACGGACGCGGCCATCTGCCGGTAGCGGTACGCCGTCGGCGACCGCGCGGGACTGGCTCAGCTGGCGGCTGGCCCGCTGCGTTGCTGGCGGATTCGGCGGTGCCGCGCGCGGAGGATGGCCCAGCCGAGGAGCCCGCTGACCAGGGAGCCGGCGAAGACACCGAACTTGGCCGTGTCGGTCAGCACCGCATCGTCGTAGGCGAGGTCGGAGATGAACAGCGAGACGGTGAACCCGACGCCGGCGATCGCGGCCACGCCCCACAGGTGACCCGCGTCCACCCCGGCGGGCAGCACCCCCACCCGGAGCCGCTGAGCCAGTAGCGCCGTCCCGGCGATGCCGAGCGTCTTGCCGACGATCAAGCCCAGCGCCACCCCCCACGCGAGCCGGTCACCTGCCGCCGCGGCCAGCGCGCCACCGCCAAAGGCGACTCCGGCGTTGGCGAGGGCGAACAGCGGGATGATGACGAACGCCGACACCGGGTGCAGCCGGTGCTCGAGCTGGTCGAGTACCGGTCTGCCGCGCACCCTGTCGGCGGGGGTGAGCAGGCCCAGTGCGACGCCGGCGACCGTCGCGTGTACGCCGGACTCCAGCGTCGCGAGCCAGACGCCGACGCCGACGACGGCGTAGGGCCAGATGGAAGCGACCCCGAGCCGGCGCATCAGCGTCACGGCCAGCAGCCCGCCGGCTGCCGCTGCCAGCCACAGAGCGGACACGGAGTCGGTGTAGGCCAGGGCGATGACCGTGATGGCGATGATGTCGTCGACGATGGCGACGCTGAGGAGCAGCAGCTTGGCGCCAGCTGGGACACGAGAGCCGAGCAGGGCGAGGATGCCAACGGCGAACGCGATGTCGGTCGCCATGGGGATGCCCCACCCCCCAACCCCCGGCGTCCCGGCGGTGACGGCGAGGAACAAGCCGGCAGGCAGCAGGACGCCGCCGACTGCGGCGATCGCCGGCAGTGCGGCCGCCCGCGGATCGCGCAACTCGCCGACCACCAGCTCCCGCTTGATCTCCAGGCCGACGACGAAGAAGAACACGACCATGAGCCCGTCGTTGACCCAGTGCCGCAGATCCTTGGTGAGCGCCGCCGAGCCCTGTCCGACGGTGAGCTCCCGTCCCCACCAGGAGAAGTAGGACTCACCGACCGGGCTGTTCGCCCACACCAGGGCGGCGACGGTCGCCACGGCCAGCACGAGGCCGCCCGACGCCTCCGCGCGCAGGAAGTCCCGCAGCGGGTCGACTACCTGCCGCGCTGCCTGCCGTACTCCACTCACCACGCTGCTCGCCTGACTCCGTTCGCTCGGATGGCACGATTCTCGTCCATCACGTGCCTGGAGGTGCCGACAGCAGAACCACGCCGTCAGCGGGTGACCGGATGACGTTCCTGGGTGTCATCGCGCCAGGAGGCCCACAGATCGGCGTACGCCCCGCCAGCTTCGACGAGCTCACGATGCGAGCCGAGTTCTGTGATGAGCCCGTCCTCCACCACGGCGACGATGTCGGCATCGTGCGCGGTGTGCAGCCGGTGCGCGATGGCGACGACGGTCCGTCCGTGCAGCACCGCCGCAAGGGAGCGTTCCAAGTGCCGAGCCGCGCGCGGGTCGAGCAGCGACGTCGCCTCGTCGAGCACCAGGGTGTGCGGGTCGGCCAGCACCAGCCGGGCCAGCGCAAGGTGCTGGGCCTGCGCGGGGGAGAGGGGATGCCCGCCGGATCCCACCGGCGTGGACAACCCCTGCGGCAGCGCCCGCACCCACGCGGCGGCGCCCACAGCGCCGAGCGCCTGCCACAGCTGCCCCTCGTCGGCGTCCGCGCGCGCCAGCCGCACATTGTCGGCCAGCGTGCCGACGAAGACGTGATGCTCCTGGGTGACGAGCATGACCTCCCCGCGAAGCTGCGACAGCGGAAGGTCGACCAGCGGCACGCCGCCGACCGCGACCCGGCCGGTCCGCGGCGGATGCACCCCGGCGAGAAGCCGGCCGAGGGTCGACTTGCCTGCCCCCGACGGACCCACGATCGCGAGCCGGTCACCCGGGTGCAGGTCGAGGCCCACTCCGTGCAGCACGTCGTGGCCCTCGCGGTAGGCGAACCGCACGTCGTCGGCGATCACCCGCCGGTCCGTCGGCTGCGCGCCGGACGGGCTGCGGTCGTCAGGCACCAACCCCACCCCGAGAATGCGGGCCAGCGCGCTCACGCCCACCTGGATCTCATCCAGCCAGGACACCAGCCGGTCGACCGGGTCGACGATCTGTACGGCGTACAAGGTCACCGCCGTCACCTGGGCGAGCGTCGCCAGGTCCTGTGACACCAGCCAGGCCCCCCACAGCAGGGCGGACGCCACCGGTATGGCGTACGCGAGCTCCATGCTCGGGAACCACAGCGTGCGCAGCCGCAGCGTGTAGCGCTCCGCGTCGTACGCCGCGGCGATGTCGTCCTCGAGCCGGCGCACCCGCTGCTCGCCCAGGCCCAGCGCCTCGACCGTGCGGGCCCCCTCGACGGTCTCCGCCAGCGACCCGGTGAAGACGGCGTACGCCTCCCGCTCACGCAGGTAGCCGGCGGGTGCACGGCGGAGATACCAGCGGGTGCCCACCACCAGCAGCGGTACGCCGGCCAGCAGCGGCAGTGCCACCAGCGGTCCCGTGATGAACGCGGCGACGACGGTGAACGCCACGGTGACGGTGGCCACCAGCGTTTCGGGCAGCGCGAAGCGCACCGTGCGCGCCAGCGCCTCGACGTCACCCGTCGTCCGGGTCACCAGGTCACCGGTGCCGGCCCGTTCGACGGTCGACAGCGGCAACCCCAGCAGCCGCTGGACGAAACCTTCGCGAAGGTCGGCGAAGACCGTCTCGGCGAGCACGAACGACGCCCGCCGGGCGAACCCGGTGAGCACCGTCTGCGCGGCGACGGCAGCCGCGAGCAGCAGCGCGAGCCGGTCGATGGCAGTCGCGATCCCACCGTCGCGCACCTCCTGCACGATCTCCCCGAGCAACCGCGGTCCGACCACCGCGGCGAGTGCGGCCAGCGCGTGCAACCCGATGGTGAGCAGCAGCGTGCGCCGGTGTCTGGCGAACAGTTCACCCGTATGGGTGCGCACCTGCCCGGACGATGCGACCGGCAGGATCGTGGCGAAGCTCATTCCTCCTCCCCGCGGGTCACCGTCGCGCGGTATCCGGCGTGCTCGGCGAGCAGCTGGCGGTGGTCTCCCACCGCCACGACCCGCCCGCCCTCGACGTAGGCGACGGTGTCGCACTGGTCCAGTACGAGCGGACTCGCCGTGGTCACGACCGTGGTCCGCGGGGACCACGGCTTGTCCCGCCCCGCCCCGTTGGCCCGGGCAGAGGAGTGCGCCGTTGACCCGTGCCGCGCGTCATGCAGTCGGACCGCTATCCGCGCTTCGGTGTGCGCGTCGACGGCGCTGGTGGGTTCCACCAACACCAGCACCTCCGGGTCGGCGAGCAGCGCGCGGGCCAGCGCGAGCCGCTGGCGCTGCCCACCGGAGAAGCCCTGCCCCCGCTCCTCGACGACGGCGTCCAGACCCGCCGGAAGCGCGTCGAGGATGTCCTCCCCGGCGGCGACGTGCAGCGCGGCGAGTACCCCCTTGTCGGTGGACCGGTGCCACGGGTCCAATGCGTCACGCAGTCGGCCGCTGAACAGGTGTGGCTGGGCCTCCGAGACGACGATTCGGTGGCGTACCTCGTCGAGCGACAGGTCGCTCAGCGCCACGGTGCCGACCGTGGTGCCCGCGTCGTCGGCGAAGCGGCCCAGCCGGTCGGCGATCGCCGCCGTCACCTCCGGGTTCGCACTCACCAGGCCGGTCAACCGGCTCGTCTCGACGCGCAGCCCAGAGCGGCCATCGACCAGCGGCGCCCCCGGCGCGGGCGCCTGGGTCGGATCGGGTGGCTCCGGGATACCGGGGCCCACCGTGAGGACGTTGATGATGCGGCGAGCGCCCACAAAGGAGCGCGTCGCCTTGTCCGCCGCCTCGACAGCCGTGCGGATCGGTACGACGAGGAAGAAGGCGTAGCCGTAAAAGGCGACCACGTCGCCTGCGGTGAGCACGCCAGAAAGGGCCAGCTGGGCACTCAGCCAGGTCACCGTGACGAGGAACACCCCGGGCAGCAACACCTGCGCTGCGTCCAGCAGAGCCTGCAAGCCGGCGATGCGCAGCCCGGTGTCCCGCAGCTCGCGGGAGGACCTGACGTAGCGGGCGAACAGCGGCTCCTCACCTCCGACGCCCTTGAGCACCCGCAACCCCGCCACCGTGTCGGCGCCGAGGGCGGTCAGCCGCCCGGCGGCGGCGCGCTGGTCGGCCTGCCGGCGGTGCAGCGGCCGCATGACCGGTCCGAGCGTGAGCACGAGCAGGGGTACGCCGACCAGCACGAGCAGGCCGAGCAGCAGCGACGTACGCAGCAACAGGAACGCGACGACCGCGTACGCGACCACCGCCCCGGCGAGCCGTGCCGAGATGTCGTACAGCGCACCCAGGCGCAGCGTGTCGTGGGTGGCGGCCGCGACAACCTCACCGGTGGGCATCACCTGGCGTACGGCGACGCCGGTGCGCGCAGAGTGGCGGGACAGCAGCTGCATGGCCCGAAAGGACGCCTGCAGCCAATTCGACACGGCCAACCGGTGGCGCAGCACGCCGGTGACCGCCTGCACCAGGGCGAGCGCCAACACGACCAGCGACCAGCGTGCCGCCGCCGCCAGGTCGCCGGTGCCGACCCCGGCGTCGACCCCTCGACCGATCGCCGCCGGCACCAATGCCTGGGCCACCATCCACGCGACGCCGAACGCGACGCCGGCGGCGAGCGTCGAACGCTGCTGGCCCGCCACCCACCACAGCAGTCGCAGTGGGGAGCGGAGGTCCGGCGTGCCGGGGTCGGCGTAGGGCAGCGGGCGCACAACGCACGACGGTACGCGGGCACCCACACATGAATAAACCGAGTTACCGCGCAGGCTCAAGCGGGGCCTCAGGCCCGCCGATCACACGTGGTACCGGATGTCTTGGGGGAGACGTTGCCCACTGTCGCACCCGGCATCCGACCGTGGGTCAGCACGGCCTTCGATGGTGCCGTCATGGTGGTGGGCACAGTCGTCGCCGTCTTGGCCAATGCGGCCCTGCTCGTACAGGGGAACAAGCCGCCGCTTCCCATGTTGCTGGCGCTACCGGTGGTCGCTCTCATCAGCTACTTCCCGCTGGTGCTCAACCGGACGGCGGCGAGCATCGAGATCGGCTTCGACTCCTGTGTCCTGGTCTTCCTCCTCCTCGTCACCGGTCCGCTTGAGGCTGTCGCCGTCTGGGCGCTCGCTTCGCTGGTGGGGCAGTTGGTGTCACGCAAGCGGGTGTCGTCGATGGCGTTCAACATCGGGCTCAGCACTCTCGCCGGTGCCGCCATGGCCTGGACGGCCACCGCGCTGGACCCGCTGCGGGAGATTTCTCCCGGCTCACTCCTTGCGATTGCCGTCGGTTGTGCCGCGTACTTCGTCGTCGACTATGCGCTTACCGGCATTTCTGTGGCATTGGAGGAGGGGCTGCCGACCTGGACCGTGCTCGCCCAACCGACGGTGCTGCTCGCGCTGGCCGCCTTTGTCGCCATCGACAGTCTCGGCTACCTCGCCGCCGTCGTCGTCCGGGACCGGGCCGTCTGGGTGTGGGTGCTGCTCGGCGTACCCGTCGCCACCATCCTCATCGCCACCAGGGCGCTGTCTCGCGGCCATGAACACGGTCGCCGTTTAGCCAGCCTGTTCGATGCGGCAGCCTCGATGCAGTCGCTACCCAACCGTCCGGCGATCCTCGACTCTGTGCGAACTCATGCCCGTCGGGTGCTGCACGAAGATCGCGTCGAGTTGCGCGACCAGCCTCCGGGGCCCGGAGAGGTGGGCGCGGTCGTACAGGCGGGCGAGACGGCGATGTGGATGGTCGGCCCCACGCGCAACCGTGCGCGGTCCTCCAAGGCTGGTGACCAGCAGGCTCTCGAGGCACTGGCGGCGGTGGCCGTCGAATCCCTCGCGCGCGCCGATCTTGTCGAGGAGATGGCGCACGTGGCCAGGCACGACGCGCTCACCGGCTTGGCGAACCGGCGGCTGTTCCAAGACCGGGTCGAGCACGGGTGGCACCTGCACCGCCGGCATCAGCGGCCCATCGCAGTGCTCTTCCTGGACCTTGACAATTTCAAGCCGGTCAACGATCGCTTCGGGCATGAGATCGGAGACGAGCTGCTCGTCGCGGTGGCGGACCGGCTGCGCCGCGGACTCCGGCCGGGTGACACGGTTGCCCGCCTCGGCGGTGACGAGTTCGCCGTACTCCTCGAGCAGGCCGGAAGCCCGGACGACGTACGCCGAGCCTGTGAACGCATACTCGACCAAGTGCGCGGGGAGTTCCGGCTGAGCGGGCGCCGGATCGTCGTCGGGGCGAGCGTCGGCGTGGCGCTGTCGCAGGACGCCGACAACGCGGACGCCTTGCTGCGCAACGCGGACATGGCGATGTACCGCGCCAAGGCCGCCGGCAAGGGCGGCTATCACGTGTACGCGCCGGAGCTGCGCGCGGCGCGCCTGCAGCGGCTGGAGCTACTGGAGCTGTTGGGCGGGGCGGTCGGGCGCGGGGAACTGTTGCTGCACTACCAACCCCTCGTACGCCTGAGCAGCGGGGACCTCGACGGTTTCGAGGCGTTGCTGCGCTGGCGCGGCCCGGACGGCCTGATCGGCCCTAACGAGTTCATCGGGTTGGCCGAGGAGAGCGGGCTGGTCAGCGCGATCGGGGAGTGGGTTCTCGAGCAGGCGTGCGAGGACCTGCCGCTGCTGTCCGCCGCCGCCGGGCATCCGTTGACCCTCGGTGTCAACGTCTCCGCCCACCAGCTGTCAGATCACCGCTTCGTCGAGCAGGTGGCACGGTTGCGCCCACTCATGGATCGTGACAGTGCCCTGTTGCTGGAGATGACGGAAAGCGTGCTCATCGGCGACGATGACGCAACGTTGCACGGTGTGCAGGCCCTGCACGATGTCGGAGCGAGCCTGGCCATCGACGACTTCGGCACCGGGTACTCCTCGGTCAGCTACCTGCGGCGACTGCCGTTCGACGTATTGAAGATCGACCGTTCCTTCATCGCCAGCATGACCGTCGACCGCCGTGCCCTGACCCTCGTTGAAGCGATCGTCTCGATGAGCTCCGCTTTGAACCTCACTGTCGTCGCGGAGGGCATCGAGCGTGTGGAGCAGGCCGACCTGGTACGGACGATGGGGTGCGCGATCGGGCAGGGGTATCTCTTCTCCCGGCCGCTGCAGCTGGACGACGCGGTGCGCTACGCACGCCAAGGGGCGATGGCTCACCAGCGGTGACCACGCCGGCGGCGCCACCGTAGGGTGGCGGTGCCGCGTTCCACTCGAGCGGCTGAGGAGGGTTCGTCGATGGTCATGGCCCAGGCGCTGATTGCGCTGGCGCTCAGTGCGAGCGGTGTGAGTGGCGCTCTGGTGTCCATGCCGCCGACGGTGACCTCAGCGTCGGAGGACACGACCGTTGCCGGGATGCCGCACTCGGGGGCGCGACCGTCCGCCGCGTCAGCGCAACCGGGTGACGCCGCGGCCACGAAGACGACCTACACCTATGAGATCGGCTACCGCGGCAACATCGTCGCCAACAAGAAAAAGTTCGTCTCCAGGGTGGCCAAGACGTACGCCGCCGCGCGCGGCTGGCGCCGCGCCGACCTGGCGTTCCAGCGGGTCCCGCGCAAGGACGCGAGCGACTTCACCGTCGTGCTTGCCGCCGCAGACCAGATGACCAGTTTCTCGTCGCTGTGCAGCCCGTACTACAGCTGTCGGGTGGGGCGTTATGTGATCATCAACCAGCTGCGGTGGCGCCACTCCGTGTCCCACTGGCCGGACTCGCGGCGCAGCTACCGCAAGATGGTGATCAACCATGAAACCGGGCATTGGCTGGGTCTCGGTCACCGCTCGTGCTACCGCGCAGGCGCCAAGGCCCCCGTGATGCAGCAGCAGTCCAAGTCGTTGGACGGGTGCAGGGCCAACCCCTGGCCGAAACGCCTCGAGATCGCCAGCGCCTCCTGACCCGCCGGCGACCGGTAGCGTCCAGCGGCAGGCCCGCTCACCGCCCCTACGAACCTCAGTCGACCGGTAGCGCCCGCCGTACCGACTTGGTCTGCCGCTGGGCTCCCCGCCGGGCGCTCTGCGCGGCCTGCCGTGCCCGCCAGCCCACCGACGGCCGCCCCCCGGTGTCGAGAGCGGCGAAGAGCAGCCCGCCGAGCAGGCCGACATTCTTCAGGAAGTGGATCTGCTGCTCGCCGCGGGTCGCCGGATCCTCTTCCTCCCAGAACCGGTGCCCAGCAAGGGTGGTGGGGATGAGGCTGCCGCACAGCGCGAGGGCGGCGAGCCGCGGCAGGCGGCCGGTGGCCAACATGAGCCCGGCCGCGATCTTCACACCTGCGTCGATCTTCACCAGCTGCTCGGTGTCGTCGGGCAGGAAGGGGAAGGGCTGTGCTACCTGGGGGGCCACGTCGTCGGCGGCCGGCACCTTCGGTTTCGGGTTACGCAGCGCCTCGACGCCACCGGCCACGAACGTGCCAGCAAGGAGGGGGCGGGCGATTCGCTGAGCTAACGACATGAGGCTCCGATCCGGGCGGTCGTCGGACGTGATGAGTCAAGACCTACCACGGCCAGCTCATGGTTGCGCCGGCGGCCCTGCCGGTGTACCCATCCGTCAGTTCGTGCTCTGGCCTCGGCCCGTCTTGCTCTGCAGCCGGTCGATCAGCTGCGAAGCCTGCGCCTTGGTCAGGTCGTCGGGTACGTCTTCGCCGGCCTCCCGGGCCAGCGTCTCCAGATAGCTGCGCTGTGGTCCGGTCATCGGCTCGTCGCCGGTCACCCAGTCCTCGACGTCTTTCTCCTGATTGGCCGCAGGACTCGTCTCGGCGCTCGCTGCCGGGGCGGCGTCCGTTGTGAGGGACGGATCGGTCGACGGGTCGGTCGGGGGATCTGCGGTCGGGTCCTGGCTCACTGGCAACACCTCTCGGTCAGCGGGTTTGCAGCCAGACTATCGAACGAGTGTTCGCAGGCGGAGACCCGACAGCATCTTTGACGCGCCGTACCCCGAAGGAGCGAGCCGGCGGCACGCGGTGAAGCGGGTCGACTGGTTCCTCGACGACCTCGCGCGGCGTTTGGGATTTCACCTGGCGACCGGGCTGGGAGTACCGGCTCGACCGAGCCGGTCGAGCTGCTGACTGACCAGCGGCCCGGGTCAGCCCGGGTCGGTCACGCCGATGTCGACGTCGTCACCGAGGAAGGACCACAGCCCAGCCACCTGCAAGGCCTCCCCGAGCGGTTCGCGGTAGGTCCAGGCGACGTCCGCTACCGGGTCGCCGTTGCCGCGGACATCCGCGTAGGACGCCGTGCCCTTGTAGGGGCACACCGTGGTCGTCTCACTCGGTTCGAGCAGGTCCTCGCGTACGTCGTCGGCCGGGATGTAGTAGCGCACCGGCAGCCCCGTCTCGAACAGCATGACCGGGGAGTCCGTCTCGGCGACGACCTCCCCTCGCACGCGGACGACGACGTGCCGGGACGCAGCCCGCGTGTCCACCCGGTGGAACGGGTCACGCATATGGCCCAGCAGCTGCTCGTCCTCCTCATACCACGCGTCCATGCGGTCGAAGTAGCAGGCGGCGAGCCCGGCCAGCGGTGGGGCACCGTCCAGTGGCTCGGGGTAGGACCACACCACGTCCTCCTCCACCCGCTCACCCACGCGGGCGCTCCAGTAGCTGGCGTCGCCCTTGAAGGGGCAGTGCGTGGTTTTCGCCGTCTGCTGGAGAAGATCCATCCGTACGTCGTCGAACGGCACGTACAGCTGGGGGAGGAGACCGGTCTCGTGCAACAGCTGCGTACGCCGGCTGTCGATGACCATCTCGCCAGCCAGCTCCGCACGCACCCGCTTGGGGATCTCGTGCAGGAACAGGACGTGTGCCGGGGCAGCCTTGCTCAGGTCGAAGTTCAGCGCACCCTTGCCGGGCTTGGCGAACGGTCCGGTACCGAGGGTCAGGGTCATGAAGGCTCCTCTCGCCTGCCCTCGTTCTACCTCGCGGGTGGCTTCAGCGCCGCACCGGCCGCCGCGCGCGTTCGCGGGCCTGCTCGGCGAGCTCGCGGTCCTTGGCCACGCGGGAGAAGTCACGGGTGCAGCCTGGCGAGGCGAGTAGCCCCACCACCGTCAGCAGGGTGAGGCCGACCAGCAGCCCCCACCACGCGCCCGGTTGAGGTGGGTCGGCGCGTAAGCCGCCGAAGGACAGCGCAGCGAGGATGAAACCCCCCAACCCGAAGACGCCGAACGCGCCCTCACGCGCCCACGGGCGACGCGCCCAGACGCCCAGTGCCAGCGGCAAGCAGGCGAACAGACCCGCCCCGAATGCTACGGCGGTATACGCCTCAGCGTTGCGGACGTTGTTCGCGTCTTGCCCGATCCCGTTGTAGAGCGGGTTGTACAGGGCCTGCGGGTCGACGTCCCGGACGCCGGTGGCGACGAGCAGGGAGGAGAGGAAGAGGTAGCCGAGGACGCCGGTCAGGACGAGGGCCAGCACCACGGCCGTCCTCGTCTCCCCCGCGCGGGGGCGGTGCACGCGAAGCGGTCGGTTGGGATCTGCCTTGACGGGGCCCGCCGTGCTCATCTCGCCTCCTTCAAGGCGCCGGCCAACTGCTCAGGCCCGACGGTAACGCGCGCCGCCGCCGCAGCCCAACGCAAATTGCGGAACGCACCTGGCACGATCGGCCCGTCACCGCCGCGACCCGTCGACTTCCGGCCACTCGCGGCTCAACGAGAGGAGAGCCCGCCATGGCGGCCGTGCCGAGTGTGTCGTACTCCATCACCGTGCGGCTGGAGGCTCCGGCGCGCGGCAACGCGGTCAGCAAGCTGACGTCGGCGGTGGAGGCTGCACGCGGGATAGTCACCGCCCTGGACGTCACGGCGTCCGGGCATGAGCGGCTGCGCATCGACGTGACCTGCGCCGCCAGCGACACCGCACACGCCGACGCGCTGGTTCAGGCGCTGCGCGATGTCGAAGGTGTGACGATCCACAAGGTCAGCGACCGCACGTTCCTCATGCACCTCGGTGGCAAGATCGAGATGGCGTCCAAACACCCCATCCGCAACCGCGACGACCTCTCCATGATCTACACGCCCGGCGTCGCGCGGGTCTGCCTGGCGATCGCGGAGAATCCAGCGGACGCCCGCCGACTGACCATCAAGCGCAACACCGTCGCTGTGGTGACCGACGGATCCGCCGTACTCGGATTGGGCAACCTCGGCCCGCAGGCGGCGCTGCCGGTCATGGAGGGCAAGGCGGCGTTGTTCAAGCGTTTCGCCGGGATCGACGCGTGGCCCATCTGCCTCGACACGCAGGACGTCGACGCCATCGTCGAGATCGTGCGCGCCATTGCCCCCGGCTTCGCCGGCATCAACCTCGAGGACATCTCCGCGCCGCGTTGCTTCGAGGTGGAGCGGCGGCTGCGGGACCTGCTGGACATCCCGGTCTTCCACGACGACCAGCACGGCACCGCGATCGTCGTGTCGGCCGCGCTCACCAACGCGCTTCGCGTCGTGGACAAGCAGCTCTCGCAGGTGCGGATCGTCATGGCCGGTGCGGGCGCGGCCGGCTCGGCGATCCTCGGGCTGCTGCTCGCCGCGGGGGCGCGGCACGTCGTCGTGGCGGACCATCTCGGCGTTGTCCATCGCGGCCGCGAGGGGCTGACCGGGCGGCTGCGCTGGCTCGCGGAGAACACCAATCCGGAGCAGTACGACGGCGACCTGCGCGGGGCGCTGCGCGACGCCGACGTCTTCATCGGTGTCTCCGCACCCGGGATCCTCACCGGCGACGACATCGCCACCATGGCCAAGGACGCCGTCGTGTTCGCGCTGGCCAATCCCGACCCGGAAGTCGACCCTGAGGCGGCCGCCGAGCATGCCACCGTGGTGGCGACGGGGCGCAGCGACTTCCCCAACCAGATCAATAACGTGCTGGCGTTTCCCGGCGTCTTCCGGGGACTGCTCGACGCGCAGAGCCACACGGTCAGCGACGACCTGCTGCTGGCGGCCGCCAAGGCCCTCGCTGCCGTGGTGAAGGACGAGGAGCTCAACGCCCACTACATCGTGCCCAGCGTCTTCAATCCGGACGTGACCGGGGCGGTGGCCGGCGCGGTTCGCGAGGCAGCCGTCGCCGTGGGGGCGTGACCAGGGGCGGTGCAGCGGGCCGCCCCACTGACGCGCGGACGCGTCGACCGGCGTGGATCGCCTTCGGCTGCGCCGTACTCGTGCAGCTGTCCGTGCTGTACGCCCCCACCGGGCCGGGCGGCGACCCACCGGCGTACGCCGACAAGGTCGTACACCTCGTGGTCTTCGCCGCGGTTGCCTGGACCGGCCGGCGGGCGGGGATCCGCAGCCGTCCCCTGCTCGTCGCCCTCGTCGCCCACGCAGTCGTGAGTGAGCTGCTGCAGCTGACGCTGCTCCCCGGGCGCTCCGGCGATCTGCTGGACGTGGTGGCTGACATCGTCGGCGCCGTGGTGGGGCTGGTGGTCGCCGGACCGACGCCGCGCGCGACGATGGACCCATGACGAGCGACAACCTCGCGGGTCGCCTGCTGGTCGCGACCCCGGCGATGGGGGACTCCATCTTCGACCGCACCGTCGTGCTGATGCTCGAGCACGAGGACGACGGTTCCCTCGGGATCGTGCTCAACCGGCCGACCGCCGTCGACGTCCGCGAGGTGTTGCCCCCGTGGGCGGAGCTCACCGCCCAGCCGGGTGTCGTCTTCCAGGGCGGCCCGGTGGCGCTGGACAGCGCGCTCGGGGTGGCGGTGGCGCCCGGCAGCGGCGGGCCGGATGGAGTCGAGCCGCTGGGGTGGCGTCAGGTGACCGGGGCGCTGGGTCTGGTCGACCTCGACACCCCGCCGGAGCTGCTCGCCGCGGAGCTGACCGGGTTGCGCATCTTCGCCGGGTACGCCGGCTGGTCCCCCGGTCAACTGGCAGCCGAGCTGGAGGTCGGGGCGTGGTACGTCGTCGACGCCGAACCCGGTGACGCCTTCACCGACACGCCGGACCAGCTGTGGCGGTCGGTGCTGCGCCGGCAGCCGGGGTGGCTTGCGGTGGCCTCCACCGCCCCGCAGGACCCCTCGCTGAACTAGCCCTGTCGGCATCTCGTCAAGCCCGCCTACACTTTTCGCCCATGACGTCCCCGCTGCCCAGCCCCGAGCCGGAGCGCGGCTCCGGCACGCTCGTCGAGGAGCGCCCGCAGACCTCCCACGGTGGCGACGGCGACCATGAGCGCCTCGCGCATTACGTCCGCAAGGACACCATCGTGGAGAGCGCGGTCACCGGCACTCCGGTGACCGCGCTGTGCGGCAAGGTCTGGGTGCCGGGCCGCGACCCGGGGCGCTACCCGGTGTGTCCGGAATGCCGGGAGATCTACGAGTCGATCCCGACGGGGTGAGCGAGTGGTCAGTTGGCCTTGAGGAAGAGGCCCTTGGCCCGCCAGTCGACCCCGTCGATGCCTGGGCCGCTCACCGCGGTCGGCGTACCCGACACCCGACCGCTGGACAGACCGACGCGGAAGAGCCGCCCGTCAGCTCTGCTGGCGTAGTAAAGGTTCCCGCCGCTGGCGAACATGCCTGACACCTGGGTCCAGTCGACGGCGCCGGTGTTGCCGGTGGCGGTGAAGCGCTCGGCGCCGACGATCTCGCTCTCCCGGGTGAAGTAGCGGTAGTACAGCGCCCGCTGACCGGAGATCGTGTAGTAGAACCGACCACCGTCAAACGCCAGTCCGGTGAGCTTGGCGACCTCACCACCGAACCGCCCGCGGTAGAGGTTGACCGCGCGGCGCGGCCCGACACTGGAGCCGGAGAACGAGCGGGCGTACAGCTTGCCGTCGGACCACCCGGTGTAGAGCTGGCCGTTGAGCATGACCGCGCCTCGCGCGTAGCGCCAGTTGACCCCCATCCCACCCAGGTTGCGGCCGCTGCCCGTTGACGAGCCGGTGAAGTAGCGGGCGCGTACATCGGTCCCGGGTGCACCGTTGCCGGTGGCGCCGACCAGGTGTACGTCGCCCGGCAGCACCCCTGCGTTGACCGGTGGCACGGCGGCGCCGCCAAGGAGCGGGAAGAACGCCAACCTCGGGTGGTACTCCCCGCCCGTGTTGTTGGTGTCACTGCCGACGTACAGCCCTTCGCCGGTGCCGACGAGCTCCCGGACCCCCACCCCACGGTCGTGGCCGGGGTTCCAGGACAGCGGCAGGCCGTTGAGTGGATCGAGCGCCGCGATGCCCCTGCGGGCGACGGTTCCGGCGCCTGCGTTCTCGACGCCGTAGGGGTTGTTGAACCAACGCTGGTGACCGCCGACGTACACGGCCTCACCGGTGACTCCGACGCTCAGCAGCGCGTCGCCGCCGGTGTAGTCGACCCAGGTCGGCTGCAGCTGCAATCCACTGGTTCGCAACTCGAAGCGCGCGGCGGCGTCGCACAGCTTCGGGTACTCGGCGCCGCCGACCGACACCACCACGAAGTAACGACCGTCCGGAGAGATGTCGACGTCGCGTACGTAGCTGCCGAAGATGTCGATGCAGTACGGCTCGTAGCGTCCGGTCGCCCACCTGGACACCTGTGCGGGCCAGCGGGTGAGGTCGAGCACCGCCAGCTGGTGCCGCACGGCTCCGCTGACCTTCGCGAAGCTGCCGATCATGACTAGCCGCGAGCCGTCCGCTGACACGTCGATCTTGCGTACGCCGAGCTGGGCGTTGCGCCGTGCGCCGGCGATGGTGACGCGCAGGCTGGGGTGCAGGGCGCCGGTGTCAGGATGCAGCGCGGCCAGCCCGGGCCGGTAGACACCGGCGATGTTGCGCCATTCCCCGGCGACGTACAGCCGCCCGCGAGCCAATTCGAGGTCGAACACCTGCCCGTCCATCGCGGGGGTGCGGAAGCTCTCGACGAGAGTGCCGTCGCTCAGCCGGACCCGGGCCAGGTTGCGCGCGGCGCTGCCGTTGACCCGGGAGAAGGCGCCGCCGAGGAACACCGACGTGCCGTCCGGTGCCAGCGCCAGCGCGTTCACCGCACCGTCGACCACTGGGGCGAACCGGGTGTCGATCGCTCCGGTGCGGTGGTTGAAGCTGAAGACCCTCGTCCGCGGCAGCGTGAGCAGCCCGTCGGCGGTCTGGACCTGGTGAAGGTCCCGGCCACGATCACGGTGTCGCCAGCGGTGACAATGGAGCTGATCGTGCCGTCGAGCGCGCGCGGGGTGATGTCAGCGGGGTTGGCGCTGACCACCCGATCGTGGGCCACCTGGACCGCCGCGGCCGGGCCCGCCGGCAGGCTCGGCGCCAGCGCGGCGGCGAGCAGGCATGTCAACGCCAGCGCCACGGCGCGGCGCGGCGAGCCGGGCCGTGCGGGCTCGGGTCAGCGGAGGCATGGGGTGGGCTCCTCAGGTGGCGCCGCAGGCTGGCTGTGGTGTCGCGGTCTGTGGTGTCGCGGTCTGGGCGGAATGCGCAGTTCGCGCGCCAGCTTGCCACGTGGCGGGCCGTTGTGTGACCCGGTCGGCAAAGTCGTGCCCCTGAGTGCGGTCAACCCTGAGTGCGGTCAACCCTGAGTCAACCCCTGAGTGCGGTCAACCGGAATGCGGTGGCTGCACCGTTCCGCGTACCTCGCCGAATCCCAACCGGCCGCCGCCGACCGCCGGGGCGGTGGCCGTGATCGTTACGGTGTCGCCGTCCTCGAGGAAGGTACGGGTGGTCCCATCGGGCAGCGTCAGCGGCTCCGTACCGTTCCAGGACAGCTCCATGAGCGAGCCACGCTCCTGCCGGGTGGGGCCGGACACGGTGCCGGAGGCGAAGAGGTCCCCCGTACGCAGCGACGCCCCGTTGACGGTCAGGTGGGCCAGCTGCTGGGCGGGGGTCCAGTACATCCCGGCGAACGGCGGCCGGGAGACCAGGTGACCGTTGAGGCGCAC
>Ga0136616_10000517_pt1 | contig 18398 bp, 17 predicted proteins | sample AntDrymUQ2992106_2_FD_106648 | JGI IMG/M metagenome (GOLD analysis project Ga0136616, IMG submission 106648) | Polar desert sand microbial communities from Dry Valleys, Antarctica - metaG UQ299 (21.06) | ecosystem: Environmental > Terrestrial > Soil > Desert | place: Antarctica: Dry Valley...
GGATCTCGCGGGGCTTCTCGGTCGTGGCGATGGTGCTGGGCGGGGTCGCCGGGCAGTACCTCGGCGCCAGGATGACGTTCGTGCTCTGTGGCGTCGTGTCCGTCGCGGTCAGCGGGCTGGTGCTACGTGCCCGGCGTGTTGTCGTCGAGGCGCGCCCCGTCGTCGTCACGGATCGCGAGACCGTGCGGTCCCCGTGAGCCCCGCTCAGCCGCACCGGTGTTGGTCTCGCTGTCGCGGCGATGTGACAGCGGTGTCACCGGGAACTGCGACGATGTGGCCATGACGGAACCCAAACCGATCGACACCTGGCTCACGGACATGGACGGCGTGCTGGTGCACGAGGAGCGCGCGATTCCTGGAGCTGCCGAGTTCATCCAGACGCTGCAGGAGTCCGGCCGACGCTTCCTCGTCCTCACCAACAACTCGATCTTCACGCCTCGCGACCTTCGCGCGCGACTTCTCGCGGCCGGGATCGACGTACCGGAGGAAGCCATCTGGACGTCAGCGCTCGCCACCGCCCAGTTCCTCGACCTCCAACGCCCTGGCGGTTCGGCGTTTGCGATCGGCGAGGCGGGACTGACCACAGCCCTCCACGAGGTGGGTTACGTGCTTACCGAGCGATCACCCGACTACGTGGTCCTCGGGGAGACGCGGAACCTCTCGTTCGAGGCGATCACCGTGGGGATCCGGTTGATCGACAACGGGTCGCGCTTCATCGCCACCAACCCGGACCCCACCGGCCCCTCGACACAGGGGCCGTTCCCCGCCACGGGGTCGGTCGCCGCACTGATCACGAAGGCAACGGGGGTGGATCCGTACTTCATCGGAAAGCCGAACCCGCTGATGATGCGAAGCGCACTCAACCGGATCGAAGCGCACTCCGAGACCACGGTGATGATCGGCGACCGGATGGACACCGACGTGATCTCCGGGCTCGAGGCGGGTCTGCGCACGGTCTTGGTGCTGACGGGTTCCACCAAGCAGCACCAGGTCGAGCGGTTTCCTTATCGTGCGACTCGCATCGTCGACTCGGTCGCCGACCTGATCGACCTGGTCGAGGCCTTCAACCCCGTCGTACCGGCTGTCTGACCGAAGGGGCTTGGCAGGTGGCACAGTAAAGTGAGCGCTGGTGTGCCACCGGCAGCCTGACGAGAGGAGACCTCATGGCTCAGTTGCCTTTACCCAGCGAGGTCGAGGACCTGCTGAAGAGGCCGAACCCGGCGGTCATCTCCACGCTCCGCCATGACGGGCAGCCCGTGTCGGTCGCCACCTGGTACCTCTACGAGGGCGGCAGGATCCTTGTCAACATGGACGAGAGCCGCAAGCGTCTTGCGCACCTTAGCCACGACCCACGCATCAGCCTCACCGCCCTCGCTGAGGGCGACTGGTACACCCATGTGAGCGTCCAGGGCAAGGTCGTCGAGATGGCCGACGATAGCGATCTCGCCGACATCGACAGGCTCTCGACGCACTACAGCGGGAAGCCCTACGGCAACCGGGACAACCCGCGGGTGAGCGCCTGGATCGAGATCGACTCCTGGCACGGCTGGGGAGGGGTTGCGCGATTATGACCCCGATCGCACTTGGCACTCGACCGCCCGTGCTTGACTTGGGTCATGACGGACACCAACGAGGGGTCGTCAGTCGCTGACCGCCTGGACGCCTACCAGCGTGAGCACCGCTGGGTCGGTTTTCCCTTGGCCGTCTTCTACAAGTTCTTCGACGACCAAGGCAACTACCTGGCCGCACTCATCACCTACTACGCCTTCCTTTCGATGTTTCCCATGCTGCTCCTGGCCTCCTCGGTCCTTGGGTTCGTATTGCAGGGAAACGAGGACCTGAAGCAGCAGATTCTCAACTCGACACTGAGCCGGTTCCCGGTGATCGGCGACGAGATCAAGACGCCGGAGGGTTTGCGCGGCAGTAGCGTCGCGGTCGTGATCGGCTTGATCGGCTCCATCTACGGGGCGCTCGGTGTGGCACAAGCGACGCAGAACGCGATGAACATCGCCTGGGCGGTGCCCCGGAACCGTCGGCCCAACCCCATCCTGCTGCGGGTTCGCAGTGTGCTGCTGCTGTCCTTCGTCGGGATCGCCATCCTCGGCACGACGGTGTTCACCGGTTTCGTCAGTGGACTGGTGACGATCGGGTCCGACATCGAGGCGTGGTCACGGTTCGTCGTGCTCATCGGCACGATCCTCCTCAACGCGTCCGTGTTCGCCGTCCTGTTCCGATTGGCGACCGCGCACAGGCACAGCTTCAAGGACGCGGCGATCGGTGCCCTGTTCGTCGCGACCCTGTGGCAGCTGACGCAGATCATCGGGGCGGCGTACGTCACCAGGTTCGTGCAGAACTCGAGCAGCGCGACCAATGGCGTCTTCCTCGTCGTCTTGGGCATGATCGCGTGGATCTTCATCGGGGCGGTCGCGGTCGTCTTCGGAGTCGAGATCAACGTGGTTCGTGCCGGCAAACTCTACCCACGCGCCCTTCTCACGCCGTTCACCGATAACGTGGACCTCACACCCGCAGACCGGCTCGCCTACACGCGATACGCACAAGGTCAACGCCACAAAGGGTTCCAGTCCGTCTCAGTCGAGTTCGACGAGAGGGCGAGACCAGCTGTGAAGGGCGACCGAGACACATCCGACTGATCATCGTCGGATGACGTCGTGCACGAGACCGGGTCGTGCAGGTCCCGGAGGTGGCTTCATCGACGAGGTACGCCAGCGCTGATGACCGAGCTCAGGTCCGCACGGAGCTCGGCCAACGAGTCGTAGACCTGACGAGCCCCGGCCTGCCGGAGCTCCTCGACCGAGAAACCACCCGTGCGCACCGCGTACGTAGGGATCCCGGCTCGCTCGGCGGCTTCGGCGTCCCACGTCGAGTCACCGATCATGACCGCATGCTCGCCACCGACCTTGCTCATGGCTGTCTGGACGAGGTCTGGCGCAGGCTTCGTCTGCTCGGCGTCTTCGGAGGTGGTCCAGTCGTGCGCGAGACGGCGGCCGTCGAGCAGGTCGAGGTAGTGCTCGACGTGGTCGCGTTGTCCCGAGCTCGCGAGCACCACGCGTAGGTCACGCGAACGGGCGTCTTCGAGCAGATCGATCGCACCCTCGAACGGCTGGACGTGCGGCAGGTGCTTGTCATACTCCTCCGACCACGCCTCACGCAGGTCGTCGCCGTGGGACTCCTCGGCCTCCCGACCGGCGACAGCCTCCACCAGCTGGTCGCCGCCCATCCCGATCGCGCGGTGGATCCGCCAGAGCGCCGGGGTGATGTCGAACCGGCGAAATGCCCCGTACCACGCGAGCGCATGCTGGTAGTTGGTGTCGACGAGCGTGCCGTCGACGTCGAAGACAATCGTGTCGATCACGGAGCATCCCTTCGGGCAGCGGCTGTGGGCCGGTGCTACCCGTACCCGACCCGAGCCGGCGTATGCACGGAGCGCTTGCGGTCGATCCGGCAACGGTGACGCTGTTGGCGGCTGGAGCTGAGCGAGCGCGCGCGACTGCTGGGCAGGTGCTCGCGCGGGCCACGACGGCCATCGGACTGGCGTGACGCTCCCGCCCGACGAGTCGAGCGGATGGAGCGGTGCCGTCAGTCCAGCGCGCGTCCGACGGCAACCGCCCGAGTGTCGGGAGCCGCGATCCGCGCCGCGTCGGCGTCCTGGTCGTCCTGCTGCTCCTGTGACCGTCGCTCGGCCTCGACCCGAGCCGAGTACGCCGCGACCTCGTTGGCGATGCGCTCGTCGTCCCAGCCCAGCACCGGGCCGACCAGGTCAGCCGCCGCCTGCGCCGACTCGGTCCCGCGGTCGGGTGTCTCGATCGAGATGCGGGTCCGGCGGGCCAGGACGTCGTCGAGGTGAAGGGCCCCCTCGTGCGTGGCGGCGTACGCCACCTCCGCCCGCAGGTACTCGGCGGCACCGTCGAGCGGCTGCAGGAGAGAGGGGTCGTCGTCCGCCATCGCCAGCAGCTCCTCCGTCATGGAGCCGTAACGATCCAGCAGGCCTTGCATCCGCCAGACCGGCAGGCCGGCGGACTTCGCCAGCCGGACCACCTGGTTGACCATGGCGTGGTAGCCCTCGGCACCGACAAGAGGAATGTGCTCTGTGACGCTTGGCGGTTGTGAACCCCCGACGTCGTGCACCGCTGCGTCGATCGCATCTGCCGCCATCACCCGGTAGGTCGTGTACTTGCCCCCTGCGATCGAGATCAGTCCTGGCTGCGGACGTGCCACGGCATGCTCCCGGGACAGCTGCGAGGATGACTCGCTCTCACCGGCCAGCAGCGGTCGGAGGCCCGCGTAGACGCCTTGGATGTCGTCGTGGGTCAGGGGCACGGCGAGGACCTCGTTGATGTGATCGAGGATGTAGTCGATGTCTGCCTTGCTGGCCGCGGGATGCGCCTTGTGCAGGGTCCAGTCGGTGTCAGTCGTGCCGATGATCCAGTGGGTGGTCCATGGGATCACGAACAGCACCGACTTCTCGGTGCGCAGGATGAGGCCGGTCTCGGAGTTGATGCGGTCGCGGGGTACGACGATGTGGACTCCCTTGGACGCGCGCACATGGAAGCGACCCCGCCCACCCGCCAGGGTCTGGATGTCGTCGGTCCACACGCCGGTGCAGTTGACGACCACCGAGGCCCGGACGTTGATTTGGTCGCCGTTCTCTACGTCACGGACACGGGCACCGACGATGCGCTCGCCGGCATGGTCGAGGCCGACGACCTCGGCGGAGCTGAGCAGTGTCGCGCCGTACGTCGCCGCCGTACGACCCACCATCAAGGTGTGGCGGGCGTCATCGGTCTGCGCGTCGTAGTACATGAGAGCCCCGGTGAGCGCACTGCGCTTGAGGGCAGGCGCCATCCGGAGCGCGCCGCCGCGGGTGAAGTGGCGGTGTCTCGGCACGGAACGCGCTCCCCCCATCGAGTCGTAGAGCGTCATACCGGCGGAGACGTAGGGTCGCTCCCAGAAGCGGTGTGTCAGCGGGTACAAGAACGACACCGGCCTGACCAGGTGCGGCGCGATCCGGGTGAGCATCAGCTCGCGCTCCCGCAGCGCCTCTCGGACCAGACCGAAGTTGTACTGCTCCAGGTAGCGGAGCCCACCATGGAAGAGCTTCGACGAGCGAGACGACGTCCCGGAGGCGAAGTCACGCGCCTCCACGAGGGCGACCGACAGCCCGCGGGTGGCCGCATCGAGCGCGGCGCCGGTGCCAGTGACCCCGCCACCGATGACGAGGACATCGAACTCTCGAGACGCCAGCCGCTCCCATGCCTTGCTTCGATAAGCCGAGTCGAGCCGAACTGGAGCTGGCATCTGGTCCGCTCTCCCTGCTTCGTTGTTCCGAACACCACGACGGAGTCTCATGGCCGTTGACCGTCACCTCACGACAGCCCTAGTGTCTACACACTAACCATCCACGCAGTAGCGGGCCGACCCCCGCTGCTCAGTCTGAAGGGGCATCTGTGAACTTCGGAGACATCTTTCTCAGTGAGCTGATGGGCACGGGCATGTTGCTGCTCCTCGGCTGTGGCGTGGTGGCGAACGCCGTCCTGGCCAAGGCCAAGGGTTTCAACGGCGGCTTCCTGATGATCAACTTCGGGTGGGGTATCGCCGTCTTCGCCGGGGTGTACGTCGCCTACAAGAGCGGCGCACACATCAACCCTGCTGTCACGTTCGGACTGCTGGCCTCGGGCATCGACCAGTACGCAGGTGGAGTCGACGTGAACGCGGCGAACACCCTTGCCTATCTGCTCGGCCAGTTCTCCGGAGCGTTCCTCGGCGGCGTCCTCGCCTGGGCCGCCTATAAGGACCACTTCGACGATGTCGAGAGCGAGCAGCCGAACAAGCTTGCCGTCTTCTCGACCGGTCCGGCCATCCGCAACACCGTCTCCAACCTGACCACCGAGATCATAGGCACGTTCGTGCTGGTCTTCGTCATCCTCGCCTTCGGCGCGACGCCGTCTGGGCTAGGCCCGTTGGCGGTTGGCCTGCTCGTGGTCGGCATCGGCGCGTCGCTCGGCGGACCGACCGGATATGCCATCAACCCGGCGCGTGACCTCGGGCCGCGCGTCGCGCACGCCGTCCTGCCGATCAAGAACAAGGGCACGAGCGACTGGGGCTACTCATGGGTGCCGGTCGTCGGTCCCATCATCGGCGGCGTCCTTGCGGGCCTTGTCGGAAATCTCGTCAACTACGTCTGATCGGAGCAACTGAACGCATGGCTGAGTACATCGCATCCATCGACCAAGGCACCACGAGCACCCGGTGCATGATCTTCGACAAGTCCGGCTCAGTGATCGCCGTCGACCAGAAGGAGCATGAGCAGATCTTTCCTCGTGCCGGCTGGGTCGAGCACGACGCAACGGAGATCTGGAACAACACCCGTGACGTGATCGGCGGGGCGCTGGCGAAGGCAAACCTCAACTCCGACAACATCGACGCGGTCGGAATCACCAACCAGCGGGAGACCGCGCTCGTCTGGGACAAGACCACGGGTGAACCCGTCTGCAACGCGATCGTCTGGCAGGATACCCGCACGCAGAAGATCTGCGATGAGCTGGCCGAACTCGGCGGCGGGGCTGAGCGCTACAAGGCCAAGGTGGGTCTACCGCTCGCCACGTACTTCTCCGCCCCTAAGGTCCGCTGGATCCTCGACAACGTCGACGGGGCGCGCGAGAAGGCAGAGGCAGGCGACCTCGTCTTCGGCAACATGGACACCTGGCTGCTGTGGAACCTGACCGGCGGAGTGGAGCGGGGCGGTGTCCACGTCACCGACGTGACCAACGCATCTCGCACCATGCTGATGGACCTCACGACGCTCAGCTGGGACGAAGAGATCGCCGGCGAGATGAAGATCCCGATGTCGATGCTCCCAGAGATCAAGTCGTCCTCGGAGGTGTACGGCGAGTGCCAAGGCGGCGCGCTCCGCGGAACTCCCGTTGCCGGCATCCTCGGCGACCAGCAGGCGGCGACGTTCGGTCAGGTGTGCTTCGAGGTCGGCACGGCCAAGAACACCTACGGCACCGGCAACTTCATGCTACTCAACACCGGCGAGGAGCAGGTGCCCAGCGAGAACGGGTTGCTGACCACCGTCTGCTACAAGATCGGCGACAACAAGCCGATCTACGCGCTCGAGGGCGCCATCGCAGTCACCGGCTCGCTGGTGCAGTGGATGCGCGACAACCTCGGCATCATCAAGACTGCCCCGGAGATCGAGGACCTCGCCGCGTCGGTCGACGACAACGGCGGCGCGTACTTCGTGCCGGCGTTCTCCGGCCTGTTCGCGCCGCACTGGCGCTCGGACGCCCGGGGCGCGCTCGTTGGCCTGACCCGGTTCGTCAACAAGGGCCACATCGCCCGGGCCGTCCTGGAGGCGACCGCCTTCCAGACCCGCGAGGTGCTCGACGCGATGAATGCCGACTCAGGTGTGCCCCTGAAGGAGCTCCGGGTCGACGGTGGCATGGTGGTCAACGAGACCCTCATGCAGTTCCAGGCCGACATCCTCGACGTCGACGTCGTACGGCCGAAGGTCGCGGAGACGACGGCCCTCGGTGCTGCGTATGCCGCTGGACTCGCGGTCGGCTACTGGGCCGACGAGGACGACCTGCGCCAGAACTGGGGCGAGGACAAGCGGTGGACGCCGAACATGGACGACGACGCCCGCGAGAAGACCTACCGCAACTGGAAGAAGGCAGTCACCAAGACTCTCGACTGGGTCGACGACGACGTCGACTAGCAGCGGTCCGCCGCCAGCTCTTCAGATTCGTCCGGCCGGACACGCGTGAATGACGCGCACCTGGTCGGACGAATCTGTTGCCCTGGGATTCGTCCGGGTGGCGCACGCTTAGAGTTGGCGCGTCGAGTCGGACGAATCCTGGTTGGAAGGGAGTGGTATGCCGCAGACCGTCAAGGGTGTCATCGCCCGTGCGAAGGGCGCCGAGGTCGAGCTGGTGGACATCGTGGTGCCCGACCCCGGTCCGGGTGAAGCCGTCGTCAAGATCGACGCGTGCGGGGTCTGCCACACCGATCTGCACTACCGCGAGGGCGGTATCGGCGACAACTTTCCTTATCTTCTCGGCCACGAGGCAGCGGGGGTCGTCGAGTCCGTCGGCGCGGGTGTCACAGACGTGGCACCCGGTGACTTCGTGATCTTGAACTGGCGCGCTGTCTGCGGCCAGTGCCGCGCCTGCCGCCGTGGCCGTCCCTGGTACTGCTTCGACACTCACAACGCCGAGCAGAAGATGACGCTCGACGACGGCACGGAGCTCTCGCCTGCACTGGGCATCGGAGCGTTCGCCGGCAAGACGCTCGTGCACGCCGGCCAGTGCACCAAGGTCGAGCCGGGAGTCCCTGCCTCCGTTGCTGGGCTGCTCGGCTGCGGTGTGATGGCAGGCCTGGGCGCAGCGATCAACACCGGAGGCGTCGGACGAGGCGACACGGTCGCCGTCATCGGCTGCGGAGGTGTCGGTGCCGCCGCGATCGCAGGTGCACACCTGGCCGGAGCCAGGCGCATCATCGCCGTCGACATCGACGCCCGCAAGCTCGACAAGGCCAACGAGCTGGGTGCGACCCACACCGTCAACGGCGCCCGTGAGGACGTCGTCGAAATGGTCAAGGCGCTGACCGACGGTTTCGGCGCCGACGTGGTCATCGACGCCGTCGGCCGGCCCGAGACGTGGAAGCAGGCGTTCTACGCCCGGGACCTCGCAGGCACGGTGGTGCTCGTCGGCGTACCCACACCGGAGATGAAGGTCGAGGTGCCGCTGATCGACGTCTTCGGACATGGCGGCTCGCTGAAGTCGTCGTGGTACGGCGACTGCCTGCCGAGCCGCGACTTCCCGATGCTCGTCGACCTCTACCTCCAGGGGCGGCTGCCGCTCGACGCCTTCGTCACCGAGACCATCGCGATCGGGGACGTGGAGGCAGCCTTCGACAAGATGCACTCCGGTGACGTCCTGCGGTCGGTGGTGGTCCTGTGAGCGCCGTGCGCATCGACCACCGGGTCACCAGTGGGACGTTCTCGCTCGACGGAGAGACATTCGACGTCGACAACAACGTCTGGGTCGTCGGCAACGACGAGGAGTGCATCGTGATCGACGCCCCTCATGACGTCGACGAGATCATGGCGGTGGTGGCTGCTCGGCGGCTGCTCGCCATCGTCTGCACGCACGCACACGACGACCATGTGCGGGTCGCGCCGCAGTTGGCCAAGTCAGTGGACGCGCCCATCCTCCTCCACGCCGACGACCTGCCGGTGTGGAAGCTGACCCATCCCACGTCCGAGCCCGATGGTCACCTCGTTGACGGCCAACGCCTCGTGATCGGCGACATCGCCCTGACTGTCATGCACACTCCAGGACATGCCCCTGGCGCCGTGTGCCTGTACTCGCCTGAGCTGGGGGTCGTCTTCACCGGTGACACATTGTTCAACGGCGGGCCGGGTGCGACCGGACGCAGCTTCTCCGACCACGACGTGCTGCTGGGAAGTATCCGCTCCGTGCTCTTCGCGCTCCCCGATGACACGGTCGTGCACACGGGGCACGGTGACTCCACCACGATCGGCGCCGAGGCCGAGGCGCTCGGCCGCTGAGAGCCTCGCCACGGAGCGAGGGTGAGACATCGAGTCAGAGGCAGACGCGGTCGATCAGAGCGGTGACCTGACGCTGGAGCGCCCTGCCAGGAACGAGAATCACCCGCCGCGGCCGGTCGTCGTCGATCCGGAGGTAGACGCTGAGCAGGAACGTCTGCGTGCTCTGACCGAGGGCGTGGGGGTCGCAACGGTTGGACGACCCCAGCGCCACCGGCACCTTGAGCGCGCCCGCGCCCGCCTCGAGCACCTGGGGGAGCCCGCCTTCTCCGTCGTACGTGAACGACAGCAGGACGCTGCCGAAGACGCCCTCGACGGATATCTCTCGTCGGTCACCGGCCCGGGACCCGGGTGTCCGTCGCAGCACGATCGACCCCTGCAGCCGATCGAGCCCCGATTCGGACCGCTCGAAGATGGGGCTCAAGCTGATGTCCGCGACGGAGGCAAGGTCCTGCAGAGCACACTCGCGGTCGTGCAACCGACGCAGCAGCGCGGACCCGCGACGGTCGACCGGCAGTCGAAGGTGGCTGTTGTCGCCAAGCCTGACGACGACCTCCACGTCATCAGTCGGCTCGGGCGCACAGACGGCACGCCCGTATGCCGTCTGGAGGTCGATCGTACGACCCGGGTCGTAGTCGGCGCCCCGGGCCGGCGGCGAGCGGCTGACCCCCGACCAGCGGATCTGCACCTCCCTGATCCGCACCGCTGTCCTGCCCCGGTTGGTGAGCCGGATGTCGATGTGGTCTGTGCCTTCGTCAATGCGTTGCTGGACCAGGCTTGCGCGCATCCGCACCTGGCGCTCGGAAGGCGAAGCAGACGAGGTACGCGACCCCTTCGTCGGCTCGTCGCTCGTCGTACACCCGGTGCATAGCAACAGCACTGTGACGCCCACAGCGATGGCGGGGCTGACGAGGAGCCGCGAACGCCTGGCCGAGGAGAGGGAGCGGGGTGAGCCCCGAGGTGGCATTCTCACCGACCCGACCCGACCCGACCCGACCCGATCAGGTGAGGTCGGCGGTCATCACGACGCTGCCGCTCACGTCGGTGATCGTGAGGTCGGTCGCCGCCGGGCGCAGCAGCGCGGCGTTGAGGCTGCACCTCACCGCGTCCCCGCCGGTGCCGAGGAACGTCCCGGCCGTGGTGCGGACGCCGTCGGTGTCGGTGAACCAGGCTCGGTAGGTAGCGCCGTCGCGCAACCCCGTTGCCTCCAACTTGACCTCCGTGCCCCAGGTATGGGCCACCAGACCGGCGCTGGCGTCGATGCCAACGCCCGGCGTCTGCACGCTGATCGCCTCGACCGGCGGAGTCTTCGCCGGTGGTCGAGCCTGGTCGTTCGTCGCATCGTCGACCCGGACACCCAGGAGGAATGCCGCCACCAGAGCGGCTGCGGCGACAGCTCCCACCACCGCGCGACCTGCCGACCGCGAGTGGTCTCGTTGGGACCGCTGCTCACTCACCTCGTCGAAGATCCGTTGGCCTAGCTCGGGCGACGGTGCCCCGACGTCGCCGAGCCGGGCCGGGTCGACGCCTCGCAGGGCGGTCGCAAGCGGTGCGATCTCCTCGAGGTCACCGCGGCACGTGCCGCATCCGTCGAGGTGCGCCTGCAGCGCAGCAGCGTTGTCAGGGTCGAGATGTCCGAGCGTGAAGGCGCCGAGCAGATCGCGCAGCTGCCTGTGTTCAGCGTCGTTCATGGCGTCACTCCCATCTCGTCCAAGGCATTGCGCAAGGCCTTGAGTGCGTAGAAGACCCGACTGCGCATCGTCGCGACCGGCACGCCGCGCTCGGCGGCCACGTCGGCATACGGTCTGCCCCGTAGGTATGTCTCGACGAGCGCGTCGCGGTGGTCGGTGCTCAGCTTGCGCAGTCCTTCCTCGATCAGCCACGTCTGGAGCACCTGGTCGGCCGGGTCGGGGCCGGTGTCGCTGCTGGCCGGCAGGTCTGGTCCGGCCGCGAGCTGCGGCCACGACTTGGCGGATCGTTTGCGAGCGTGGTCGATGACGACGTTGCGCAAGATCGCGAACAGCCACACCCGCAGGCTGGAGAGCTCCGGGTCGTAGCTGTCGGCCGACCGCCAGGCGCGCACGAACGTCTCCTGCACGGCATCCTCGGCGGCGCCCTGGTCTGCGAGCGCACGGACGGCATATCGATAGAGCTCGGCGCCATGAGCCTGGTACGCCTCGCGCAGGCCCTGGTCGTCGGCGAGCGAGACGGACCGGTCTCGGCGGAGCAGTCGCAAGGCACTCGCCATCCTCCACCCACTCCTTCTTGTCACGCCACCACCTGCACACCTTGCCCGACGTCGGGTGCTCGACGTCGGGCACGCGCACGACCTGTCATGAGTATGTACGTGGCTGACACGGGACACGTTCAACGAAACGGGAAAGAAGTTGGACGGTCGTTCCCATTGGTCGAAAGGGGGTGTCATCGCGGTCTTGTTTGGCAGACTGTCACAGGTGAGCTCACCCGCGATCGACGTCCGCGCCCTGCACGTGCAGTTCGGCGCCGTCGAGGCGGTCCGGTGGCTGGACCTGAGCGTCCCCGCCGGCGGCTCCACCGCGCTGGTCGGCCGCAACGGAGCAGGCAAGTCCACCACCATGCGGGTGCTCGCGGGCGTCATCCCGCCCGTTGGTGGGGAGGTGTACGTCGGCGGCCATGACGTACGGCGCGACGCACTGGGAGCAAAGCGGGTGAGTGGCTACTGCCCCGACGTGGGAGGACTTGTCCCACGCGCCACGCCATGGGAGCACCTCCAGCTGTCAGCGCGGCTGCGGCGCCTGCCGCCTGGATGGGAGGAGGACGCACGCGACCTGCTCGAGCGCTTCGATCTGGGTGCCGCGGCGCACCGGGTCACATCAGGGTTCAGCCATGGCATGGGCCGTCGGATGTCGGTCGTGCTGGCGGCGTTCCACCACCCGCGGGTGCTGCTGCTCGACGAGCCCTTCGACGGCGTCGACCCGTTCGGGGCCGAGGCGACCCTCGACGTGATCGCGGATGCTCGCAGCCGTGGCGCCGCCGTCCTGGTCTCGACCCACCTGCTCGAGCTTGCCGTCCAGGCGTCCGACGAAGCCGTCGTGCTCAGAGGCGGGATGGTCGTCGGTGCCGCGCAAGCCAACGAGCTCGGTGGCGAGGCCGGCGCGCGAGCCTACCGCGCCCTGCTGGCTTGAAGGTCGTGCCGTGACTACCATCCTCGCCGAGGCGCGTCGTGCCAGTGCTGACGTCCACCCGCTTGTCGCCTTCCGGTTGGCAGCGCTGCGCGGCCGCAGCACGCCGGCCGTCATCGCCGGAGCCGGTCTGTTCTTCTTCATGACGGCTGCCTTCGCAGTCCTCCCGGCGTTGCTCGACGGTGCTCAGTCGTCTGATCGTGCCCTGAGCATGCTGTTGTTGCTTCCGACGGCATACCTCGCCTTCCTCGTCACCACGACATTCGCGATCATCGGTGCAGGAGGAGGGCGCGAGCTGTTGCCTCGCGACGAGGGCGTGGCGTTCCCTGTGAGCCCCACCACCGACCATCTCGGTGCCCTGATGCTCGTGCCGCTCAACATCGCGTGGATCCTGCAGGGCTGGAGCCTGCTCGGTCTCACCGCCTTCGCCGCCGGTGCTCAGAACCTATGGGCGGTGCAGATCACGACCTTGGCGTGGCTGTTCTTCGGGACTGCTCTCGCCCAGGCGATCGCGTGGGCCGTCGAAGGCGTCCGACGCTTGCCCCACGGCTCCTGGGTCGTCAAGGGAGGCGGTGCGCTTCTCGCGCTGGGAACGGTGAGCCTGGTGCTCGCGGACAACGTCACGGCGGCTCTTGACCAGAGCCCCACCCTCGATGCGGTGGTCGTCGCCCTGAACGGCCGGCACGTCAACGGGCGTTGGGCCACCGGCACCGCGGTCATCATCGTCGGCGGCGTCATGGCGGTAGCGGTGGGCGCCTTTGTCGCCCACCTGGTCGCCCGACGTCCACCCCTCGAGGAGCTGCAAGCCGACGGGCGTGCCATCGCGCCGCGCGCCATCGCCCGATCCGAGCTGGCGGCACTGGTCCGCACCGACAGGTCAAGCGTCTGGCGCTCAGTGCCGTTGCGTCGCGGTTTCCTCATCCTGGCCCTCATTCCGGGCCTGGTCGCCGCGGCAGGACAGCTCGAGTGGGAGATGCTCCCGGTCCTTCCGGGACTCGTCGCATCCGGAAGTGCCTTGCTCTTCGGCGTCAACGCATGGGCGTTGGACGGCGTCGGTGCGGTGTGGCGCGACAGCCTCCCCGTCCGGCCGGATCTCGTGTTCGCTGCCCGCGTCTGGGTGCTGTGCGAGGTGCTCCTCGTCGCCTCCGCGCTGACGTTGGTCGTAGGTGGCCTCAGAGCGGGCGGTCTGCCGACGACGTCCGAGGCAACCGCACTGCTCGCAACGCTTGTCGTGGTGTCGCTCCAGGTGGTCGCCCGGTCGATGCACTGGTCGGTGCGAAGACCCTTCGCGATGGACCTCAGGTCAGCGCGCGGCACCCCGGCGCCGCCGCTGGCCATGGTGACCTACTCCTCCTACCCCGCGCTGACGTCGACGCTCACCGGGATGGTGTTTGCGGTCGCTGCTCAGGCCGACGACCCGCGACTGTCGCTCGTGCTGGCGGTGCCGTTCCTCCTCGCGGCGGTACGGCGACTGGCGATCACCCGCCGCGAGTGGTCGACACCCGACACGCGGGCGTACGTGGTCGCCACGGTCTCGACTCGTTGACGACGCTGTCGGCTCGCCGCGGCGGACGCCTGATGTGAGGTCGTACCGCTGCGGAACGATTCGGTCTCGCTTCGCTCGACAGTTCGGGATCGGCGTCGCGCGTAGATAGGGTGGAGCCTCAGTCACCACATCGGGGGTCTTGTCTTGCGCGTGAGTGCCAGTCGAAGGCAGCAGGCGTACGCCGCCGCGCTCGCTGCCGCGGCCCTCTCGCTCTCGGCGTGCACAGGCGATCCGGCCGCCACTCCGCAGACCGTCGACATCACGAGCTCGACGACGGCCGGCAACGACATCCTGCAGAAGTTCGCGTCGGCGTGGTCGGAGTCTGAGCAGCCTGACTTCAAGGGCGTCGTCGACGAGCCGGACATCGCCAAGACGGACATCGCGGCACACGTGGCGGAGCTCGGCATCACCGAGACGAAGGTCAACCTCGTCGACGACCTCGACTGCGGCGAAGACTCCTGTCGTGTGCACGCCACGGTGACGCACCAGCTCGCGGGCGCGGACGAATGGACCTACGAGACGCTGGTCCAGGCCAACGGCAACCAGGGTCAATGGCTCGTCGAGTGGAGCGCGGGCACGTTTCACCCCGATCTGAGCGAGGCCACGACACTCGTCCGCGGCCGCACAGCGGCACGGCGGGCCCCGATCCTCGACCGCGACGGCAAAGCCCTGACGCCCGAGCGCGCCATCGTCCGGATCGGCGTCGTGCCCGAGGAGGTCCGTCTCCAGACCTACGACGAGATCGGCGCGCTCCTCGACGTGGACACGACCTCGCTGCGCGATCGCGTCGACGATGCGGAACCCACCTGGTTCGTCCCCGTGATCGACCTCCGCAGAGCCGACTACGACCTGGTCCGCAGTGAGCTGCTGGAGGTTCCAGGCGTCTCGATCGACACGGCGCAGCGCGCCCTGGCGCCGACCTCCGCATGGGGCAGGGCTGTCCTCGGCGTCGTTGGGCCTGCGACGGAGGACGGTCTGGTCAATGCTGGGGCGTACGCCCTCCCGAGCGACGAGGTCGGTCTCTCGGGCCTTCAGTACTCCTTCCAGGAGCGTCTCGCCGGGACGCCCGGCATCTCCATCAGCCTGGTGGAGAAGGCGGCGCCAGACAGCGTCATCAACCGGGTGCTGTCACGTCGTCCCAAGGCGGGGCTCCCGCTCGAGACGTCGCTCGACGTCGAAGTTCAGGATGCCGCCGAGCTGGCCGTGTCAGAGGCGACCGACACAACGGCGCTCGTCGCGGTCAAGGCAAGCACGGGCGAGATCCTGGCCGCGGCGAACGCCCCCGGCCCGACGTCGTACAACACGGCGTTCATCGGGCGGTATGCACCGGGGTCGACGTTCAAGGTGGTGAGCGCGGCCGCCTTGCTGGCGTCTGGCACGGTCACACCGGCGATGCCGGTTAAGTGCCCGGACACCACGGTCGTGAGCGGAAAGCGTTTCAAGAACTACGACGTCGGTATCGTGCCTGGCCGCGCCACGTTCGCCGACGCGTTCGCGGCGTCCTGCAACACGACGTTCGTCTCCCTTGCTGATGACATCACCGGTGAGCAGCTGGCGGCGGCCGGACAGACGTTTGGGTTCAGTGTCGAGTGGGACCTCGGGATCGATGGTTACAGCGGCTCCGTGCCTGCCGACGAGGAGCTTGTCACCCGTGCCGCCGACATGATCGGCCAGGGCAAGGTGCTCGCCAGTCCACTGATGATGGCGATGGTGGCCGCTGCCATCGACTCCGGCGTCTCTCGCACTCCGACATTGCTGCCAGGGCTCCAGCCGGGGGTCAGACTCGAAGAGCTCGACCCGACAGTGGTCGCAGAGCTGCAGGACATGATGGGCCAAGTCGTCACCGACGGCACCGGCTCGTCACTTGACCTGCCCGGGCTTCCCGTCCACGCCAAGACCGGCACCGCCGAGTACCAGCAGGGCAACGGGACGGGCACCAACGCCTGGCTGGTCGGATACCGAGGAGACGTCGCGTTCGCCGTACTGGTCGAGAAGGGCGGGTCCGGCTCCGACGACGCCGCGCCGATCGTGGCGACCTTCCTCAACCAGCTGCCTGACCGCCTCTACCGGTGACGCCCTCGGGTTGCCGCGAGCTCTGATCCGCAGTGGTGACCCCGAGGCGTAATAACGTCGTGATCTTCTGAGGGAGCGGTCGTGCCGCCCCTGGCCCGAGGAGGCGGTATGTCGGCTGGACCGCCGTTCGAGCGCTACCCGGTGAGTGCTGGGGCGATTCTCGCGTCATCGCAGGCCACCGCGTCCAAGGCCAACGCGCTGGTGGCTGTAGGGATAAATGTCCAGGCGGCCGCCCAGCCAGCCATCAACGGCGTCTCCGGACTGTTGGCGCTCCCACTGATCTCCGCCCCGCAGCCAGTGCTTGCACAGAACCAACAGCTGATCCAGACGACGACGCTCGCCGCGGGAGCGGTTCGCGTGTTCGGCTTGGCAATCGAGAGGTATGACGCCGCCATCGACCGCCTCAACGAGCGGTGGGAAGCTGCCGTGGCTGCCGACTTCGGTGTCGGCGCAGCCGTCATACCTGCGGGCGCCGATGCGCAGGAACGCCAAGACCTCGAGAGCGCGCGCACGTCGGCTGTCGCCGCGGCGCGGGAGGAGCTGCGTCGAGAGCTTCGCGCGGAGCAGGGCAAGCTCGAGCAGACGGTAGACGACAGCGCAGACCAGGTTGCGTCGATGCTCAGCCAGGGTCCCACCGCCTCCAACCTCCAGAACGTGGCGTCGTCCGGCGGCTTCGACAACCTGCCACCACCGCTCCTGCTGTCGCTGCCGGCTGGTGTGGTCAGGTCGCTGACGTTCGACGCTGCCCAGCGCTACGCTGACGCGAGGCTGCGGGCGGCAAAGGGTCTCATCGGACCCGGCCGCTTCCCAGGGAGCCCGCTGTTCAGCTACACCCAACGGCCCTTGTCGGCCGAGCAGCTCAAGTGGCTGCGCTTGGCCAGGGGCATCAATGTCGGCGGCACTGCCCTCGGCTTCGGGACAACCGGCCTGACCCAACACCTGCAGGATCTGGAGCGTTATCCGAACATGGACGCCGAGGAGCGCGTCGGTCGCGACGGCGGCGCCATCCTCTCGAAGGCGGTCCCGGCGCTCGGCGCAGGCGCGCTCACGGTCGCTGCCATTGCGAGCGCACCGGTCACCGTCCCCGCCGTGGCGATCGGGGGAGCAGCCATTGCCGTGGGGACCGGCGTCGGCTATGCCATCAACAAGTGGGGCGGTCCGATCACAGAGCCCATCATCAGGGGCGGAGGAATCGCGGCCGACTGGACCTATGACGAAGTATTGGTCCCGATCGGCAGGGGTGGTCGAACCGTGGGCGAGGCGGTCAACGACAACGTACTGGCCCCCATCGGCAGGGGCGCAGGAGAAGTGGCCGACTTCGCCGGGGACAGGCTCGATGACCTCGGGCTCTGATGAGCCCTGGGCCACCTACCGGCACGACGACGCCGGGTTCGCAGTGTCACTGCCCACCGGCTGGCCGGTCGATGGCGAGGTCGACGGGTGTGCGCTCGTGTGCGTCGAGCCGCCGTCGGGCACCCCTCCGGCATACCTCCCGCCAAGCATCGTGGTGACGGTCGACGAGCTGCCTGACGATGAGCCGTTCGACCGGTGGCTCTCGCGGTTTCGAGTCTCGCTGGCGGAGATCTACAACGAGGTCCGGCTGGTCGACCTCGAGGACACCCTGCTGGGCGACGTGCCGGCGTACCGCACCCTGTCGCACTACCTGCACGCTGTCGTCGGTGGCGTCTGCACCGACCAGTGGTGCATCCCGGCGCTGGGCCGGGTCTACGTCGTCACCTGCTCGTCAGGCGCCCTGGAGTACGACGACTTCGCCGACACGTTCCAGGACGTCGCGGCCGGGTTCAGGCTGACGACACCTTGAACGACCCGCCTCCGAAGCTCAACCCGGACACCGGCCTGCTCTGCCTCAGCGATGCTGCGTTCGGTGTTTTCGAGCAGCTGGCCAAACGAGGCGGGGATCTCGTGGATGCGCCTGGACTTCGTGGCCAGATGGCCCGGTTGCGGGCCGTCTCCGTGCTCGACAGCGAAGACCAGATCCATCCGAGCCTGACGAGCACCCTCGCCGCGA